>Ga0187893_10007843_pt1 | contig 17204 bp, 22 predicted proteins | sample MA1701074metaG_FD_139574 | JGI IMG/M metagenome (GOLD analysis project Ga0187893, IMG submission 139574) | White microbial mat communities from a basaltic lava cave in the Kipuka Kanohina Cave System on the Island of Hawaii, USA - MA170107-4 metaG ... | reverse complement strand
CGCGCCGACGCCGCGTCGCGCGACTACCTCGCGTGGCTCCTCGAGGCGTTTCGCGAATATGCGCTCGCCGTTGAGCTCCGCCACAAAAGCTGGAGCGACGAGCGCGCGGCCACGGACGAGTTGTTGACGACTGCCGGCGCGGCGCTTGTGCAGATCGACGAACCCAAGTTCCGCGACTCGATCCGACAGACGTTCAAGCCGAACGTGTCCGATTTTTTCTACATGCGGCTGCACGGCCGGAACGCCGCGAGCTGGTGGACGCACAAAGACCGGGACGATCGGTACGACTATCTGTATTCAGAAGATGAACTGAAGCCGATTGCGGCCGCGGTCCGCGACGCGGGACGCACGGCGAAGAAGACGTACGTCTACATGAACAATCATTTCGCCGCGAAGGCAGTCGCCAACGCGGCGATTCTGAAACATCAGCTCGGACAGGACCTTCCGGGCGAGTACCCGCCCGGTCTCGTCGATCGCTACCCCGCGCTGGCGGGCATCGTCAGGGTTTCTTCTCCCCTTTTACGGAGATCCTCCTGACGACGTCTCCAATTTGGATCTTCTCGACGACGTCCGAGCCGGCGATGACCTGGCCGAACACCGCGTACCGGCCGTCGAGCCTCGGCGTCGCCGTCAGCGTGATGTAGAACTGGCTGTCGCCCGACGCCGGATTCCCGGCATAGGCCAGCCCGACGGCGCCTTTCTTGTGCGTCCGCTTCTTCGAAAATTCGGCGACGCCGACCACCTTGCCGCTGCCTGAATCAGGGCCGCGCCCCCACAGATCTTTCTTGGTCATGTCGCGCGACTGCGGGTCGCCCATCTGGATCACGAAGTTCGGCTCGACGCGGTGAAACCGCTGGCCGTTGTAGAAGCCGCGCCGCACGAGGTTGAGGATGTGCGCGACGGTCTTCGGCGCGTCCTCCGGATAGGTCTCGAACTCGATGCTGCCCTTCGCCGTCTCGATGACGACGACCGGGCCGGCGCCGGGCGACGTCTGCTGAGCGGCGACGGATGAGCAAAGCCCGACCGCGAGAACGAAGCTCATGAACATGGTTGAAATATAGCCCGGATCGCGCCAAGGCATGCAGTTTGCTCAGCCGTACGTCGGGGGGTTCGTCATGATCGGATCACTGATTCGCCTGCTGCTCGTCATCGTCATCGTGGTGGCGGCGGCCGCGTTTTTCATCGGGTACCGCTGGAGCAACGGCACGGTCGTACGGCCCGGCTCGGAACCGGTCGGCACGGTCGGACGCGACGTGCCCGTCGATCCGTCGGAGGCGCGCGCGACCGGCGCGAAGATCGGCGAGCAGGTCGCGACCGCGGCGAACGCCGCCGGCGAGCTGCTCGAGGACGGCCAGCTGACGGCGAAGATCAAGTCGAAGATGACGCTCGACGACCTCGTCCAGGCGCGAACCATCAACGTCGATACGAAGGACGGCGTCGTGACGGTCAAGGGGCGCGTCCGGACGGAGGCAGAGCGTCAGCGCGCGCTGCAGCTCGCGCGCGAAACGGCCGGCGTGAAAGCCGTCGTCGATCGGCTGGTCGTCGAGGCTCGCTGAGCCACGGATTTTGCGGATCACGGGCCACGGATTTCGCGGATTTCACGGATCAGCCTGAACCAACGATTCCGCGGATTCCGTTTGGTTGCTGGCAAAAAAGCCGCAGCTTTGGCTGCGTCACGGCCGACTCTTCCGCAGCAGCGCGCGCGCGAACCGCATGCGGTCTTGCATCCGGGGATATTCGTCTGCATTCGCAGTGGCTCCCAAGATCTCGTTGAAGTCTGTCATCTTTCTGATGCCGTCTGCGAGCCGGGCAGGATCGAGTCCCAAGGAGATAAGCGTGAGCACCGCAATGCCGTCGCATTTCAGCTCCAACTCCTGACGGCCCCGTAGGTCGCGCCGCTCGCGCGCGCGCTCGTATTCCCTCCAGAAGTACTCGTGGCCGATTTCGTGCGCCACCAGCGCCTGCAATTCTGATGCGGACAAGAATCGAAGCGCCGGCCGGGAGATCGGCAGCACCGCTCGTTGGTGCAACCCCACGACTGCCTGCGGGACGTCGATCACTTTGATGTCGAACAACCGCTGACGTTCGTGGTAAACCAGAACCACTTCGAGCGCCGAGAGTTTCGCGAGTTCCTTCGCGTCCGGCGGCAGCTCCCCTTCCGCGGGGAGGACCGCCAACGTCCGGGCGCGTTCGTCCGATGTGATAGGCAACGGACGCAGTGCGCGCAGGATCGCGCTCACGTCTCCGGGAGGGACACTATCGAAGAATCGGAGCGCATTCGACGCCGGACTGCCTGGCGACTGGGCCTGCGCAGTCGCAGGGGACATGGCTGTGGCGAGCCAACATGTGAGAAAGGTGGCTGCAGCTTGCGCACGCATGACGCCTCCCTTGCGAAGCAGCCGTGGGGCTGCACACGCGTAGATAGGCGCCGCGCGGGTCTGCCGTCCTTTGGCCTGGCGAAGGCTGTTCTAAGGAGTCGTCGAGCGCAGTCTTTGGGAATCCTGAGGCCCGAATGTCATTGAGTCCGCACCGGTTATATGACTTCGGACCGTTCCGGCTCGAGCCGGCGGAGCGGCTGCTCCTGCGGGACGGCCAACCAGTTCCGCTGCCGGCGGAATCCGTGGTCGTGATCGTTATCCGCGAAATCCGTGGCTTGTGATCGTGATCCGCGTAATCCGTGGCCCGTGATCGTGATCCGCGGAATCCGTGGCTATCGTCCGGTCTTCGTCACCCCGATCTTCGGACAGATGTCGACAAGAACGCAGGCCTGACACCGGGGGGAGACGGGACGGCAGACATTCTGGCCCCAGGTCACCAGATACAGGTTGATGAGCGGCCACCAGCGCCGCGCCGCGACTTTGTAGAGGGCCTGCTCGGTCTGTTCGGGCGTTTTCGTCAAGACCCATCCCATGCGGTTCGCGATGCGGTGGACGTGCGTGTCCACGCAGATGTTCTCGCGGCTCGCGTGCGCCAGGATCAGGACCAGGTTCGCGGTCTTCCGGCCGACGCCGGGCAGCGTCAGCAGATCCGCCATCGTCGACGGGACGCGCCCGCCGAACCGCGTCACGATCTGCTCGCAGGCCGCTCTCACGTGGCGGGCCTTGTTTCGGTAGAAGCTCACCGGATAGATCAGCTTCTCAATCTCTTTCGGTTTCATCCGGGCCATCGTCCGCGGCGTGCGAGCGACGCGGAAGAGGCGCGCGGAGGCCGCGGCAGTCACGGGATCGCGTGTCTGCGCCGACAGCATCGTCGCGATGAGGACATGGAAGGCGTCCTCCTGCTCTTCCTCGGCGATCTTCTCGACGGCCGGCTCTTCGAGCCCGTCGATCGCCTTCGCAAGCCGGCGCATGACCGCCGCGACCGGCGCGGCGAAGACAGGAAGCCGCCTGCTGGATTCTGAATTCTGGATTCTGGATTCCACGAGTGTCATACAGGTGTAAGCGGCGGCTGACCGCCGAGGACCGCGAGCACATTGCTGACCGCGAGATCCGCCATCGCCGTGCGCGTCTCGCGCGTGGCGCTGCCGAGGTGCGGCGCGAGGATCACGTTGTCGAAGCCGGGCAGATCCGGATGAACCATCGGCTCCTTTTCATAGACGTCGAGCGCGGCGCCGGCGATCAGCCGCTCGCGCATCGCCCAGGCCAGCGCCGCCTCGTCCACGACCGGCCCGCGCGACGTGTTGATCAGGTAGGCGGTGCGCTTCATCCGCGCCAGCGCGCGCTGATCGATTATGTGCCGCGACTCCGGCGTCAGCGGCGTGTGGATCGAGATGACGTCGGAGGTCACGAGCAGCTCATCGAAGCTGACCGGACGAGCCTGAAGGCTCGTACCACCGCCGGCCGTGGCACCAGGCTTCAGCCTGGTTTCGTGATGGCCCCGATGATACGCGACGGTCATGCCGAACGCCGGAGCGCGCGCGGCGACGGCGCGGCCGATCCGACCCATGCCGAGAATCCCGAGTTGTTTGCCGCTCAGCTCAGCGCCCAGCATGAAGTCGAGTCCCCAGCGCTTCCAGCCGCCGGCGCGGACGAGCCGATCGCCTTCGGTAATCCGCCGGGTGACCGAAAGAATGAGCCCCCACGTAAACTCCGCGACCGCCCCCGTGAGCACGTCCGGCGTGTTGGTGACGACGATGCCACGCGACCGCGCGTGCACGACGTCGATGTTGTCGTATCCCACGGCGACAGCCGCGATGATCTTCAGTTGAGGCGCCGCGTCGATCACGCCGCCGTCGATGCGATCGGTGAGGACGCAGATGAGACCGTGCGCCTCGCGCACCCGCTCGCGCAGCTCGTCCGGCGGGAGCACGTCGCCGTCGTGCAGATCGACGTCGAAACGCTCCTCGAGCCGCGCGATGACCCTGGAAGGCAGCCGGCGAGTGACGAGGACCTTCAATGGCCGTGCGACAGGCAGTACCCGCAGTGATTACAGCTGACGGCCGGTTCGATCAGGCAGGGACCGTCGATGTCGCCGCCGCTCATCAGCTTGAACCGCGCATGACTCGAGTGCAGGGTTCCCTGGGTTCCAGGGGTTCCAAGGGTTCCAGGGGTTCCAGGAGTTCCAGGGGTTCCACCGAGGTGACGCTGAACGGCGTCGCGAACCAGTGCGCGGAGGGCCTGCTCGTCCATGGCTCAGCTCAGATCGACCCGATCGACGATCCCCATTATGGCAGCATCGACGGCCGCCGCCTTACGACCGAGCGCGTCGCCCGCGGCGCGACCCTCGAGCACGATGAGAACTTTTTCTCCGACACCTGCGCCGACCGAATCGATGGCCAGCAGAGTCGCTCCCCGCGGCGCGTCGTCGAGTGTCAGCGGCTGGACGAGCAGCAGCTTCGCACCGTCGAGCTTCGGGTTCTTCTGCGTGGCGACGACGGTGCCGACGACGCGAGCGATCTGCATATTCGGCTGAGGCAGCCCTGAAGGGCTGCGCTACTTTGTTTGGTTGGCCGTGGGGCCCCACCCCCACGGCCTGCCACGCCTCGCTCACGCTCGGCGCGCCGGTTCGCGGCATCTTGCCGCTAGGGCTGCACCTCGTTCGTCCAGTGATCGACGATCCCGACGATCGTGGCGTCCGACGGCGCTTCGACGGGATAGAACGGATACGCCGCCTCCCGGCCGCGGACGAAGAACACGTTCTCGCCGACGCCGGCGCCGATCGAATCGCACGCGACCAGCGCGCGTCCTGCCGACGTTCCATCGGCGGCGATCGGCTGAATCAGCAGGAGCTTGATGCCGGTCAGGTTGGCGTCCTTCCGTGTCGCGACGACGTCACCGATGACGCGGGCCAGTTGCATGGTTTCTAGTCCGTCACCTCGATGGCATCCACGATCCCGACGATCGCGGCATCGACGGGACAGTCCTTCATCCCGGACGCCATGCGCGCGGAGCTGCCCGAGACGATCAGCACCGTTTCCCCGACGCCGGCGTCGACCGTATCGACAGCGACCAGATAGCTGCCATCCACGCGCCCCTGCGGATCGATGGCCCGCGCGACGAGCAGCTTGTTGCTCACCAGCCGCTCGTCCTTTCGCGTGGCGACGACGGTGCCGACGATTTTGGCAAGGATCATGACGGTCGATCGGAGCTCGGACGCACCCGAGCCCCGGGGTACGACGCACGAGACACGTGTCTAATCTTTAAGCCTTCGCAGCGGTAGCAGCTTTCCCGATCGGCAGGGTGTCTTCGAGGTTCGCGTGCGGGCGCGGGATGACGTGGACCGACACGAGCTCCCCGACGCGGCGCGCCGCCGCCGCCCCGGCGTCGGTCGCCGCCTTCACCGCCGCCACGTCGCCGCGCACGATCGCGGTCACGTAGCCCGCGCCGATTTTTTCCCAGCCGACCAGGGTGACTTTGGCCGCCTTGACCATGGCGTCCGCCGCTTCGATCATCGCGACGAGCCCCTTGGTCTCGACCATCCCCAGTGCCTCGCCCATTTGAATGCCTCCACGCGCCCGTTACGTCGGGCTTGTCCCGACACGCCCGACCTACGTCAGTTTCTTGATCGCGTCCTCGATGAGAGCCGTAAGCTCGCGGTATGTTAGCCGAATTTCCTGATCCGATCCTAGCGCCGTGTCCGGGATCAGGCGCGCGCCGCCCACCGACCGCGGCGCCTGCACGACCTGACAGGTCGGATCGTCCGCGTCGGGACCGTCGGCGCAGATCGGCGCCGGCGACGCAATCCCGTACATCCCGCGGAGCCCCTGGAGCCGCTCGACCTCCTCGCGCGACAGGAGGTGTTCGCGGCCGAGCAGCCGCGCCACGAGGCTGATGCGGGCGAAGTGCTCGACCGTCTCCATCTTGTAGTACGCAGAAAACAGCTCACGGCAGGCGGTGAGCGCGCCGTGGTTGGCCAGGAGGAGGCCGTCATGGGCGCCGATGTGCCGCTCGACGGCGTCCGCCAACTCGTGCGTCGAGGGCGTGCCGTACTCGGCGATGGGGATCGAGCCGAGCGTCGTCACGACTTCCGCGAGCACGGCGCGATCCAGCGGAATGCCGGCGACCGCGAACCCTGTGGCGACCGGCGGGTGCGCGTGCACGACCGCCTGGAGGTCGGGGCGCCGCCGGTAGACCGCCAGATGCATGAGAAGCTCGGTGGACGGGTCGCGCTCGCCGGCGATCTTGCGGCCGGACATGTCGGTCACGACCATCATCTCGGGCGTCATGAACCCTTTCGACACGCTCTTGGGTGTCGTCAGGAGCCGGTCGGCGGACAGGCGGACGCTGATGTTCCCGTCGTTGGACGCGACGTACTCACGCGCGTGCAAGCGGCGCCCCACCTCGACGATGTCCGCGCGGAGTGCGTCCTCTGCCTTCATAGTCAGCCCCGAGCCCTGGCGAGATACTGTTCCCGACAACGTTCGGAGCAGAAGTACTGCGTGATCCCGGCCGCGGTCAGCGGCAGCGCCCGGGCAGGGACGACGTAGGTGCCGCACACCGGGTCGCGCACGAGCTGCACCGGCCCTCCCTGGCGGCCCTTCTTCTCAGCCATGCCCGCAATCACGCCGCCGATAAGGCGCGACAACACCCGGATGAGCACCAGCACCAGGAGCAGGCGGAAGACCCAGCTCACGACACTCCGGGGTGGGCCGCCTTCATGCTCTCGAGCGCCTGCTTCGCCGCGCGCGCCTCGGGGCTGTCGGGCGCGATCGCGATCACTTTCTGCCAGGCCTCCGCGGCGCCCGCGAGATCCTGCTTGCCGAAGGCGCGCACGATCCCCTGGTTCAGGATCGTCTTCGTGTGTTGGGGATTGATGGCGAGCGATCGGTCGAATTGCGCGAGCGCCCGATCCGGCTGATTCGTGTAGTAGTAGCTGACGCCGAGATCGGTGCTCACCTCGACATTACGCGGGTCGAGCTTGAACGAGTCCTCGTACCAGCGGATAGCCTGATCGTACCGCTCGACATCGAAGTACATGTTGCCCAGCTCGGCGCGCACCGTAGGATCGCTCGGCGCCTGCTGTGCCCGCACCTCCAGGGCCCTGGCGCGTGTCTCGTCGAACTGCGGCTGCGCGCTCGCCTGCGGTTGACCTGGTGGCGGCGCCTCGGCCCGTGCGGCGGTCGGCGCCGGGCGCGGCGTCGCCTGCTGACTCCCGAGGATCCAGCCCACGATGAGTCCGAAGAAGGCTCCCGCAACCGCGAAGACTACGGATTCTTTAGACATGTCAGGGGTCAGACCTGACTCTTTTATAACAGTGTGCGCCGAAACCAGTCCACCAGCGTACGGATGAGCGAGTCGTCGTGTGCAAGCATCGCTGAGCCGTGGCCGGCGCGCTCCAACAGGATCGTCTCACGCCCCGTCGCGTCCTTCGAGAGCTCACGCGCCGAGCGCCACGCGTACGGATCGTCGCGGCTGGCGACGAACAGCGCCTGGCGCTTGCCGTACTCCTTCATCGCCGCGTCGATCCGCACGCCGCGATAGTCCATCGACGGCGACAACAACGCAATCGACCGGATCGTCGCGTCGTCGCCCGCCGCGAGCGCAACGAGCGTCGCGCCGAGGGACGCGCCCATGAGCCCGATACGGCCCGGCAGCACGTCCGCGCGCGTGTCCAGGAAGCGTTTCGCGGTTCTGACATCGGTGACCATCGCGCCGAGCGCCGCGCGCTCGTCGCCGCCGCCGCCGCCGCCGCCGGGGGAAGACTCGCCATGCCCGCGGAGGTCGATGGCCAGCGTCGTGAAGCCCTCGCCGGCGAGCCGCGCGCCAGCGGACTCCCAGTCCTTCCGCGATCGGCCCAGCATGTGGACGAGGATGATCGCCGGCGCCGGGCGCCTCGACGGTTCCATCATCGTTGCGACGATCGTCTGACCGTCCGGTGTCTGAAACGTCACGCGGCTGGTGCGATCCTGACGGGCCAGCGCGGACGCCGAGCCCACCCACAGGGACACGAGCACCAGGATGGCGCCCGGGCAGCCCGGGGAGAGCATCCGCGACGGTGATCGCCGTGTGAATTGCGTGCGCACGAGCGGATCAGGGCTCCGCCAGGACCGCGAGGTATTCGCGGACGACTGTGCTCAGGCCGACGAACACCGCGCGGCTGATGATGGCGTGGCCGATCGAGACTTCGGCCAGGTGCGGGAGTCGTCGGAAGAGCCTGAGATTCTCGAGGTCCAGGTCATGGCCGGCGTTGACCCCGAGCCCGCGATCGTGTGCGAGGCGCGCGGCCGCCTCGTAGCGGTGAAAGCTGTCCTCCGCCTCGCGCTCTCCCCGCTCCCACGCCCGGGCGTACGGCTCGGTGTAGAGCTCGACCCGGTCCGCGCCGACATCGGCCGCCCAGCGGATGGAATCCGGCTCGGGATCGACGAACAGGCTCACACGGACGCCCCGGTCGCGCAGATCTCTCACGGTGCCGCCCAGTCGATCGCGCGGCGTGTCGGCGCCCCAGCCCGCCTGGCTCGTGATCTCCCCGGGCCGCACGGGCACCAGCGTGCATTGATCCGGTTTCACCTCGTCGACGAGCGCGATGAGATCCGGCCGCGGATCGCCCTCGATGTTGAACTCGATCGTTCCCTTGAGCGGTCCGAGCAGGGCGGCGATGGCCCGCACGTCACCCGGGCGAATGTGCCGCTCGTCGCGCCGGGGATGGACGGTGACGCCTGGCGCACCCGCCTCGACGACCGTCCGCGCCGCGGCGAGCGGGTCCGGCAGATCGCCGCCGCGCGAGTTACGCAGCGTCGCAACCTTGTTGACGTTGACGGAGAGCTTAATCAAAGCCGCAGTTTGCGCCGCAGACTTACGCAGCTTCCGCCCCGGTTAACGCAGATCGGCACTCTGGCATCTCTTGTGCTCGCGGGGCCCCACCCCCGCTCGCGCGCGCTCGGCGGCGCGGCTTCGCCGCGCTCCCCTCCGGCGCCTCGCGCGGGCCGCAGGCGCTCACCCGAGGTGGGCCTTGACCATCCCGGCGAGCTCGGAGGCCCAGGACTGGATCTCGCTCTGGTCGCGCCCCTCGATCATGATCCGCAGCAGCGGCTCGGTGCCCGAGTAGCGCACGAGCAGTCGCCCCTGGCCCGCGAGCCGATCTTCGACCTTCTGCATGGCGTCGGCGATCGCCGGCACACCCTGCAGCTCGCGCTTCTCGCGTACCCGCACGTTGACGAGCACCTGCGGGTAGGTTTTCAGCTCGGCGGCCAGGTCCGCCAGCTCGCGGCCGGTCTCGGCCATTACGCGCAGCACACGCAGCGCGGTCACGATGCCGTCGCCGGTGAACAGGTGGTCGGAGAAGATGACGTGCCCCGACTGCTCACCGCCGAGTCGCAAGCCGCGTTTGACCATCTCTTCCATGACGTACTTATCGCCCACGGCGCACCGGACGAGCGTTATCCCCTGATCGCGGAGCGCGATCTCGAGGCCGATGTTGCTCATCACGGTCGCGACGATGGTGTCGCCCGCAAGCGTGCTCGTGCGCTTCATCTGCTTCGCGCACATGTGCAGGACCGCGTCGCCGTCCACGATCCGGCCATCGGCCGAGACGAAGATCGCGCGGTCGCCATCCCCGTCGAATGCGACACCGAGCCGATGGCCTCCCTTACGGACCAGGTCTACGAGCCGGTCCGGATGCGTCGATCCGCATTCCAGGTTGATGTTGCGTCCATCCGGCGCGTTGCCGATGACCGTCGTACCGAAGCCCAGCGCCCCGAACAACCGCGGCGCGACCGTCGTCGTCGCGCCGTTGGCGAGATCGAGAGCGATGATCATCGACCCGAGCCGGCCCGGATCGGGCAGGGCCTCGCGCGCATGGGCGATGTACTCGTCGACGAAATCGACGCGCTCCACCGGCGAGTCGGCGCCGTCGGTCAGGGTCCAGGAGGTGTCCGCGACGATCCTTTCAATCTCGGCCTCGAGCCCCTCGCCGAACTTCTCGCCGGCGCCCGAGAACACTTTGATTCCGTTGTCCTGATAAGGATTGTGCGACGCGGAGATCACCAGACCGGCGTCGAAGTGCCCACGGGTCACGTACGCAATCGCCGGCGTGGGCAGCACGCCTCCCGAGACGAGCGTCGCCCCCTGCGATCGTATGCCGCGCGCCAGCGCGCGCTCCAGGGATTCGCCCGACTCGCGCGTATCGCGGCCGACGATCAGCCGGAGCTGCCGGCCGTCGTGATCGCCGCGCGGCAGGGCGCGGACCAGCGCCGCGCCGAGCCGCGCGACGGTCTCCGCATCGAGCGGGTACTGGCCTGCCGTCCCGCGCACACCGTCGGTTCCGAAGAGACGTGACATCTGTAACTAGACCGGGGCTCCGCCCCGGACCCCCGCCTTCGCGCGAAGCGCTACGGCGGGCCGCCGTAGCCTTGGCGGAGGCTGGCCGGCTCGGTCGCTCGCGCCCCTCGACTGCGCTCGGGGCGCCCTGAGCGAGCGTCGAAGGGCGGGGGCCCCACGCCCCGCGCCGCTCCCTCGCGGGCGCGCTGTGCGCGCCGCCGTTATGCGGCACCAGGAACTCGTAAGGCGACGCATAACGGTCTACCGGATGACGACCGTGGCGACGCCCGGATCGATCCGGACCACGCCGAATGCCTGGGCGGGCTCGGTGCGCACTCGAAGATTGTACCGGCCGGGTCCGAGGCCGGCAAGGTCGACGAAAGCCTCGATCCCGTCGCTCCCGACCGCGTCGAGCGCGTCTTTCCCGCCGCGGACGGTCACGCGCACGGTTTCGGAGGCCACCGAGGCGCGCTGCCCGGCCGTCAGGTTTCGCAGGCGCACAGGCACTCCGGTCACGACGCGTTCGATGGGCGCCGGCACGACGTCGATCGTTACGAAGGCATTCTTCGCCTCGCGGAGCCGAACCGCGGAGTCGGCGAGGCCGACCGTCACGGTATCGATAATGGGGCCGGTGGCGCCGGAGACAATCAACGGCTCGGTCGTCGCCTCTGCGACTTCGTTCAGCCGGCTCTCGGGCCCCTCAATCTGCACGGTCGACGGCTCGGCGGTAATCCGTCCGACGACGAAACCCGGAGCGGGATCGCCCTCGACGGCAGGGACGACGGGGACCGTGCGGAGGCTGGTCTTCTCCAGCTCGAGAGACAGCGTGGCCGGCACGACCTGCGCGACTTCCACGCCGTACGGCGCCTCCACCTCGTCATTCCGGAGGTGAAACAGCCGGGATCCAGACCGTGCGGCGCGGAGATCGAGGACGACGATCACTTCGCCGGGGTCGAGACGGCTCAACATGCCCGACGACCCCCGCATCCGGACGTCCACCGTCGCCGGAGGATCGCCGACGATCTCGAGCCCGCTGGGGATGTTTCTGAACTCGAGCGGCACGCGGAGGCTACGCTCGACGATGTGCTCGCCGGCAACCGTCAGCCACAACAGCGCGGCGAGCGTGACCGCCAGCACCTTGAGCCCGAGATTCCTGAGGGGGTTATAGGCCATCAGATCTCGTAGGCGGCGCGCGGCGCCCTGGCCGGAGCGCGTCGCTGCAACACGAGCGCGGCCAGCCTGGCGCGGAGCTGGTCGGTGGTCAGATCGCGTTCGAGCTGACCGTCGAGAGCGATCGAGATCTTCCCGGTTTCCTCCGACACGACGACGGCGATCGCGTCACTTTCCTCCGTGAGGCCGATCGCGGCGCGGTGGCGCGTGCCGAGCTCGCGGCCGAACACGGGGTTGACCGTCAGAGGCAGGAAGCAGGCGGCGGCCGCGACGCGGCCTTCCTGAATCATCACCGCCCCGTCGTGGAGCGGCGCGCCAAGCTGGAAGACCGTCACCAGCAGGTCGTGCGTCACCTCGCCGTCGATCGGTATCCCGCTCTCAATGTAGTTCCGCAGCCCGATCTCGCGCTCGATCGCGATAATCGCGCCCGTCTTGTGGGCGGCCAGCATCGCCGAGGCGCTGACGATCTCCTCGATCGCCTCGTCGCCCGTGTCCCCCCGGGCGAACCAGCGGAAGAACGGCGCGCGCCCCAGATGCGCCAGGGCGCGGCGGATGTCGGACTGAAAGATGACGATCGCCGCGAACCCGACGTAGACGAGCAGGTTGCGAATGAGCCAGTTGACGGTCTGGAGCGGCGCGAGCCGCGAGACAAACAGCAGGAGCAGGATGAGAAGCGAGCCGGCGGCCATCTGCACGGCGCGCGTGCCTCGGATCAGCTTCAGCGACTCGTAGATCACCAGCGCGACGATGGCGATGTCGAGGATGTCCCACCAGGTCATCGGCGGGCGGCGAATCGCGGTCGTCAGCCACTCGAGCACGGGGGGTAGCTTACATTACGCTGGTGCTCTCGGTGATCTCGGTGATCTCGGTGCTCTCGGTGCTCTGGGTGCTTTCGGTGCTCTGGGTGCTCTGGCTCTCGGTGCGGGTGCGCTGGGTGCATGGAACATGGTGACGTCAAGAAAACGCTACGACATCGCACTGCCTGGCGGCAACCGCCTGGAGCTCGGCGAACGGACGCTCGTCATGGCGATTCTCAACATCACGCCGGATTCGTTCGCCGGCGGCGGCGCCCGGATGGAGCCCGCTCGCGCGGTTGACGACGCGCTGCGGATGGTCGAGGAGGGAGCCGACATCCTGGACGTCGGCGGAGAATCCACGCGTCCCGGGGCAGAACCGGTTCCGGCGGACGAAGAGCTGCGTCGAGTCCTGCCGGTGCTGGAAGGACTCGCCGGACGCGCGCGGGTGCCGATCTCCATCGACACCTACAAGGCGCGCGTCGCGGAGGCGGCGCTCGACCGCGGCGCGTCGATCGTCAACGACATCAGCGGTTTGCTGTACGAGCCCGAGCTGGGACAGGTCGCCGCGCGCCGCGGCGCGCCGCTCGTGCTGATGCACCACCGCGGGCGCTCGTCCGACATGTACCGCGAGGCCGTGTACGGCGACGTGGTGGACGACGTCGCCGCGGAGCTCTCAGCGCGGATCGACGCCGCCCTCGCCGCCGGCGTCGCGAGGGACCGCATCGTCATCGATCCGGGTCTCGGCTTCGCCAAGCGTCCGGAGCACACCTACGGCGCGCTCGCCAACCTCGACCGTCTCGCCGCGCTCGACCGGCCGATTCTCGTCGGCGCCTCGCGCAAGTCGTTCCTGCGCGAGAGCATTGGCGACAGGCCAGCCGCGGACCGCCTCTGGGCCACGGCCGCGGCCGTCACGGCGGCTGTCCTCAACGGCGCACACATCGTGCGGGTTCACGACGTCAGGGAGATGGTGGATGTCGTGAGGACAGCAGACAGGATACGGTCGGGGACGCAGACGGTGTAGGCCCGGCCTTTTAGGCCGGGCGTGTCGGGACAACCCGAATGTTCGGGTAATCCCGGGCACGCCCGACCTGAAGGTCGGGCCTACATCATTCCTGCGTCACCGGCTTCGTGATGGTCGGCACGATCGCCGGCCGCTCGCGCGACGGGCGGCGGCTTGCGTCGTCGGCCGGCGCGGCAGGAGTCTGCGCGGCGGGACGCACCGGCTCGTCGAGCGGCTCGCCCGTGACGATCCGACGCACCTGATCGGCGTCGAGCACCTCGCGGATGAGAAGTTCTTCGGCGACGCGCTCGAGCTTCTCCTGGTGCTCTTGGAGCACGGTGCGGGCGCGCGCGTAGTTCTCCGTGACGATCCGTTTGACTTCGTGGTCGATCCGGACCGCCGTGTCCTCGCTGTAGTCCTGATGCTGCGCGATCTCGCGGCCGAGGAAGATCTGCTCTTCCTTCTTGCCGAAGGTGAGCGGGCCCATCTGATCGCTCATGCCCCATTCGCACACCATCTTCCGCGCGAGCTCGGTCGAGCGCTCGAGGTCGTTGCCAGCGCCGGTCGTGATGCCCCCCATCGAGACTTCCTCGGCGATGCGGCCGCCGAGCAGGATCGCGATCATGTCGTGGAGGTACTCGCTCGAGTAATTGTGCTTGTCGTCCTCGGGCAGCTGCATCGTCACGCCCAGCGCCATGCCGCGCGGGATGATCGTCACCTTGTGGATCGGATCGGCGTGCGGCAGCAGCACCGCGAGCAGGGCGTGCCCCGCCTCGTGGACCGCGGTGACCTTCTTTTCCGCCTCGCTGATGATCATGGAGCGCCGTTCGGCCCCCATGAGCACCTTGTCCTTCGCGAACTCGAAGTCCAGCATACGAACGGTGCGCTGGTTGTAGCGCGCCGCGTTCAGCGCCGCCTCGTTGACGAGATTGGCGAGATCGGCGCCGGAGAAGCCGGACGTCCCGCGCGCGAGCACATGGATGTCCACGTCGTCCGACAGCGGAATCTTCTTGGTGTGTACCGCGAGGATGCCCTCACGGCCCTTGACATCGGGCCGGTTGACGACGATGCGCCGGTCGAAGCGGCCGGGCCGGAGGAGCGCCGGATCGAGCACGTCGGGGCGGTTCGTCGCTGCCACGAGGATGACGCCCTCGTTCGACTCGAACCCGTCCATCTCGACGAGCAGCTGGTTGAGCGTCTGCTCGCGCTCGTCGTGTCCGCCGCCGAGCCCGGCGCCGCGATGGCGGCCAACCGCATCGATCTCGTCGATGAAGACGATGCACGGCGCGTTTTTCTTCCCCTGCTCGAACAGGTCGCGGACGCGGGACGCGCCGACGCCGACGAACATCTCAACGAAGTCCGAGCCGCTGATCGAGAAAAACGGGACGTTCGCCTCACCCGCCACGGCGCGCGCGAGCAGGGTCTTGCCGGTTCCCGGAGGGCCCATCAGGAGAACGCCCTTCGGGATCCGCCCGCCGAGCTTCTGGAACTTCTGCGGTTCCTTGAGGAACTCGATGATCTCCTGGAGCTCTTCCTTCGCCTCGTCCACGCCGGCCACATCCTTGAAGGTGACCTTCTTCTGCGCGCTGGACGACAGTTTCGCGCGGCTCTTGCCGAACGAGAGGGCTTTGTTCCCCCCGCTCTGCATCTGCCGCATGATGAAGATCCAGAACCCGACCATCAGGAGGATCGGGGCCCAGGAGTACAGGAGGTTGGCCCAGGGGCTTGTGGTCTGCGGCTTGGCCGTTATCCGGACGTTCTTTGTATCCAGCTCGTTGCCAAGACCTTCGAATTGCACCGGGGCGTAGGTGCGGAACTTCGGCTCCACCCCGACCTTGTAGGAGCCGACGATCTCGGGCCCCGTAATCGTGACCTCGTCGACCTCCCCGCTCCTGACCTTGGTTAGGAAGTCGCTGAACGAGATGACCTGCTCAGACCCCTGCAGCCCGGTCGAAAAATTCCAGATCAGGACCGCCACCACGACCAGGACCATCCAGAAGAGCAAACTTTTCAGGGTCGAACTCACCCGAGGCCTCCTAACCGCCTTGCTTTCAAGAGTATCACGCTTGCCGCGGGCTCCGTGACCCGAAAATCCTCGGCCACGGTTTGACCCACGACCCACACAATTCTGTCGTTCCGATCGACGACGAGCGGCAGCCGATCTCGTTCAGATCGTGCGACTTTCCGGTCAACCAGCAAATCCTGGAGCTTTTTGCGCCCGCCGAGGCCCAGGGGCCGCAGCGCATCCCCGGGTCGCCGGCTGCGCACGGTCAGCTCAGGTCCCAGCCCTGACGCCTGGACTGCAACTTCGTGTCCACGTGAATCGAGCCTGCCACCCGCCCCTGCCACGCCCCGCTCGGCCGAGATCAACCAACCGGCTTCGACGATCTCGACCTCTCCAGGAATAGACAACGAATACGCAAAACCGTTCGGCTCTCCGGCCTGCCGCGCCGACGCGGGTCTGATGATGATTTCGGCTCCGAGGCGCGCGACGTGCACGCCCGGCAGATCCAGCGCCTGATCGGGCTCGAGCCCGAGCACAGCGTCGACGTGCTCGAACCCGGCGAATCCGGCGCCCTCGACCTCGGCAAGCGCCTGACGCAGGATGCGCCGGGCCAGCGGCACCGGGACCGCCTGGAGCGCCGCCGCGTCGAGCCGGATGTGTGTGCCCTCCTGATCTAAGACGACGGAGGCGGCCATTTCGATTGCACAAGTTTCGAGCCACGCGTCCTCGTCCCGCGCGAGGGCCGCTTCACGCGCCAGGACGTCGACGACGCCGGGCGAAAAACGCTCGGTCAGAAAAGGGATGAGCTCGTGCCGGATGCGGTTGCGGGGGATGGCGACGTCGGCGTTCGATACGTCGTCGCGCCACTGGAGACGGCGATCGGCGAGAAACGCCATGACGTCGGCGCGGGTCGCCTCGAGCAGCGGCCGCACGATGGCGCCGGCCCGCGGGTGAATGCCCCCGAGGCCGCGGGGCCCCGCGCCCCGGAGGAGCCGGAGCAGGAACGTTTCGGCCTGGTCGTTCCGCGTGTGGCCCACCGCGACGCGGTCGGCCGCGAGGCGCCGCGCCGCCCGCTCGAGAAACTCGTGGCGCGCCCGGCTGCCGGCGGCCTCGATCGACACGCCCCATTCGGCGGCACGCGCGGCGACGTCAGCCGATTCGACGTCGATCGGGACGCCAATCGCCGCCGCGACGCCGCGGCAGAACCGCTCGTCTGCCTCTGCCGCCGCGCCGCGGAGCTGATGGTTGAAGTGCGCGAGGCCGGCGAGCGTATACCCGCCGGCGCGCTGCAGATCGTCCAGGACGTGCGCGAGGGCCATCGAGTCTGGCCCGCCCGAGACCGCCACGGCGACGCGGCTCCCGCGCGGGATCAGATCGTGACGCCGGATCGTCCGCAGGACGCGGTCCGTAAGCACCACATCACCCAATCGTCCATCGCAGATCGCCGATAGATTGGTGCCGGTGCAGGGACTTGAACCCCGGACACTGCGGATATGAGCCGCATGCTCTAACCAACTGAGCTACACCGGCAGGAACCT
>Ga0187893_10007842_pt1 | contig 17207 bp, 15 predicted proteins | sample MA1701074metaG_FD_139574 | JGI IMG/M metagenome (GOLD analysis project Ga0187893, IMG submission 139574) | White microbial mat communities from a basaltic lava cave in the Kipuka Kanohina Cave System on the Island of Hawaii, USA - MA170107-4 metaG ... | reverse complement strand
GATGTCGGCTCATCACATCCTGGGGCTGAAGGAGGTCCCAAGGGTTTGGCTGTTCGCCAATTAAAGTGATACGTGAGCTGGGTTCAGACCGGCGTGAGCCAGGTCGGTCCCTATCTCCCGTGGGTGTAGGAAATTTGAGAAGACTTACCCCTAGTACGAGAGGATTGGGGTGGACGGACCTCTGGTGTTCCGGTTGTCACGCTAGTGGCATCGCCGGGTAGCTATGTCCGGAAAGGATAAGCGCTGAAAGCATCTAAGCGCGAAGCCTCCTTCAAGACTAGATTTCCCATGAGGCCCCTTCAAGACTAGGAGGTGGATAGGCCGGGCGTGTAAGCGCGGTAACGCGTTAAGCGGACCGGTACTAATCGGCCAATCGGCTTGACCACTTTTCTTCGTTTGGTCCTTCCTATCCAGGACCGCAGCTCGGCCGGGCGGAGGTGTTCCGTAAGCGACCGGGGTTCCTGGACGAATTGTGTCTCCCCTCGAACAGGAGGGGAGCCGAGGGTCCTCCTGCCTGCACTGCCTCTATTCCATACATATTTTCGTGGTGGCCATAGCGTCGGGGAAACACCCGTTCCCATCCCGAACACGGCCGTTAAGCCCGGCGCGCCGATGATACTGTTACAAGCGGGAAAGTAGGTCGCTGCCACGATTCCAATTGGGCCCGCCGCTCCAAGCGGCGGGCCCATCATTTCCCTCCGCGCGCATAGCTCAGCTGGTTAGAGCACCCGCCTGATAAGCGGGAGGTCGGTGGTTCGAGTCCACCTGTGCGCACCAAAGGCTCCCCGGGAGTCGGGGTGCCCGGCAGCGCGCGCTGGTACCGGGCGCCCTCTTTTTTTGGGGAAGCGGGCGGCGCCGGAGGCGCCGCCCCCCTGGTGGAGACGACGGGGATCGAACCCGCAACCTCTGGCTTGCAAAGCCAGCGCTCTCCCAACTGAGCTACGTCCCCGCGAGCGCGACAGTGTACCCTGGAGGGAAAACGCCTCCTCTTGCGACGCCGTTTTTACGTTTCCCCCGGCCCGGGCCGTCGTAGCTAGGGCGTGGGATCCGTTCCCGGAGGTACGCCGTGAAAAGCTCGCACTTCTCCCTGCTCCTGGCCGCATGCGCCCTGGGCGGCGTCGGCTTGCTCGTGGTCAAGCTCGACCGGCTCAGCGATCGCGTCGAGACCCTGACGAATCGGCGGAGTGAAGCGGCCCGCGCGGAGATCGACGAGGAGCGGCCGTGGGGGGAGGTCCCCCCGCCTGCGCGGCCCGCTCCCGCCCCCCCCGGGGAGCGCAGCGAGAGCGCCCGCGCGCCCGAGCGTGGAGGCGAGGCGCGCCCCGCCGAGGAGCGCCTGGCCGAAGTCGAGCGTTGGATCGCCGAGCGCGAGCAGAGCGAAGGGGGGGACCACGCAGGGACGAGGCGCGGTGGAATTCTGGGGACGCGGGGCCGCTGGTACCACAGCGTGGACCAACTGGCGTCGGACCTGAAACTCACCCAGACCCAGAAGGATCGGGTCAAGGACGCCGTCGAACGCGGCAAGCAGCGCATCGAGGAGATCCTCAAGATCCCCGACGAGAGCGGCAAGAGTCCGTTCGACCGACGCCGCGAGGCGCAGGAGAAGATCCAGAAGCAGCTGACCGAAAAGGGACCTGCGGAGATGGCCGCGATCGTCCTCACCGATTTCCTTGGCCACGAGAACAAGACGATCCCCGGGCGGGGGGCGACCTATGGAGCCGAAGTGGAGCGCGTGAAGCGCGAGACGAAAGAGGAGATCGCCTCCTCCCTCGATCCCAAACAGCGCGAACAGTTGTCGGCCGCCTCCCTCGATCCCCTCCTGGGGAATTCCGCGAACATGGAGATGAGCTTCGCCGTGACCTCGTTCGGGCCGGGCGATGGGGTGGAGGTCGAGACGGGGAAGTGACCGCCGCCCTTCCGTCGTCTAAGCGGGAGGCAGGCGCCCCGGCGATCGGCCCGGGGCTATAATTGCGGAGGTCGCGCATGCGCATCCTTTCGTCGGCCCTGGCCGCGCTCGCACTCGCCGCCTCCCTTCCTGCCGGGGAGGACGAGACCCTGCGGTCGGTCCCCCTCTACAACGCGAAGGTCACCGATAGCGAGGGGGTGGCCCTCGATCTCGTCGGGGTGCATCTCCTCTCGGGGCGGGACCGGTTCAACGGCACCCTCGGCGCTTCTTCCATCGAGGTCCCCTTCGAACGCCTGCGACGCATCGAGGTGCGGGAGCCGGCGGCGCCGGGGGGCTCGATGCGGGCTGCGCTCACGCTCCTGTCGGGGAGCGTGGTTGAGGCGGGGTTCGACGAGCGGCAGGCGGAAGAGATCCTCGCGGGCTACGGTGCCTTCGGGCGGGCCTATCTCCCCTTCCGTGCGCTGCGCGCGCTCCAGTTCGAAGGGCGCACGGCGCGGCGGGATCTTCCCGACTTCGGACCCGATTCCGCCGGCGTGGACGGCAGACTCCGAGACGCCGAAGGTACCATCCTCGAGGTCGCGGGACTCCGGCGGGCGGGTGGGACCAACGTGCTGCGCGGCCTGCGCGGCGACTTCGTCCTGGAAGTCCCGTTGCGCAGGATCCGCCGCCTGGAACTCGCGCCGCGGCGGGCGGAGGGAGCCACCCGCGTGGGTGGGACCGTGACGCTTGTCGGCGGGGAGACGATCGCCTTCGACCTGCCGGCCTACGAGGAGCGCACGGTTTTCCGCGCGGAGGCGGAGTTCGGCTCCCTGCGCATCGCTCTGGCCGACCTGAGGCTGCTCGAGGTGCACCGGCCGACGCCGCCGGTGCGGGACCTCGATTGCGTGAAGGCCGCCGGGAGCGCGGACGATCGTGAGGACAGGACCGCGCGTTGAGCACCCCCTCCGTCCTCGCCCCGCGGTACCTCCTGGATTTCGACACCCGCGATCTGCCTCGCTTCGCCACCGACCTCCTCGTCATCGGAGGGGGGGTCGCGGGGATCAGCGCCGCCCTCGCCGCCGCCCCCGCGGCACGCGTGGCGGTCGTCATGAAAGATCCCGCGGGCGGGTCGAACACCGCGCATGCCCAGGGGGGGATCGCGGCGGCTCTGGCTGCCGGCGACTCGCCCGACGCCCATGCCGAGGACACCCTGGCCACCGGCTGCGGCCTCTGTGACGCGCGCGTGGTCGCTTCGGTCATGCAGGAGGCGCCCGACGCCATCGCATGGCTGGCCGAACTCGGCGCGCGGTTCGACCGGGGCGGGGGAGGCTTGGCGCTGGGAAGAGAGGGAGGCCACAGCGCACGTCGCATCGTGCACGCTTCCGGGGACGCCACCGGCCTCGAGTGCAGCCGCGTCCTCCACGACGCGGTGCAGAAGCAGCCCGGGATCCAGGTCCGGGAACGCCTCTTCCTCGTCGACTTCCTCACCGCCGAAGGCCGCTGCGTGGGGGCGCTCTTCCGCGATGCCGCCGGGAGCCTCCTCGCCTACTACGCCCGCGCCACGGTCCTGGCCTCGGGCGGGGCCGGACGGCTCTACCGCGAGACCACCAACGTACGCGGGGCGACCGGAGACGGGATCGCGGCGGCCTACCGCGCCGGGGCGCGTCTCGCCGACCTTGAATTCGTGCAGTTCCACCCCACCACCCTCTACCTCGCCGGGAGCGAGAGGCTCCTGGTCACGGAGGCGGTGCGGGGGGAGGGGGCCCGGATCGTGGACGACCGCGGCCGACGGTTCCTGGCCGCGCTGCACCCCGACGCGGAGCTGGCCCCTCGCGATTTCGTCTCGCGCGCCATCGTGGAGCATCTCGCCCGCCCCGACGTGCGCGACGTGTTTCTCGACATGCGCCACTGGGCGCCGGGCCAGGCCGTGGAGCGCTTCCCGACGCTTGCCCAGACCTGCCGCCGCTACGATCTCGATGTCGAGCGCGACCTGGTCCCGGTCCGCCCCGCGGCGCACTACTTCATCGGAGGCGTGCTGAGCGACGGGGAGGGAGGGTCCAGCCTCCCCGGCCTCTATGTCTGCGGGGAGGCCTCCTGCAGCGGCCTTCACGGGGCCAACCGCCTCGCCTCGAACTCCTTGCTCGAAGGCCTCGTGCTCGGCGCGCGGGCCGGGCGCAACGCGGCGCGCGAAGGCGCGGAACGGTTCGCCGGCGATCTGAGCGGCCGGCGCGGGGCGCGTGGGGACGGCTCCGCCGTCGACTGGGAGGATTTGTCGAAGTCGCTCATGAGCCGGATGTGGAGAAGCGCAGGGATCCTGCGCGACCAGGGCGGCCTCGAGGAGGCGGCCGGTTCCATCGCGGCCTGGAGGCGTTTCACCGCGGGGCGTACGCGGTCGCGTCGCAACGCGCTCGAGCTCGAAAACCTCCTCCTGCTGGGCTCGCTGGTCGTGGCCGGCGCGCGCATGCGCGAGGAGAGCCGCGGCACGCACTACCGCCGCGACCATGGGCGCCGGGACGACGAGCGGTACGGAGGGCGATTCGTCTGGCGCAACGGCGAGCCGGGCACCTTCGTCCCGCTGCGCGAGGCGGTCCATGGTTGAGCGCGGGCTGCGCGAGGCGGGGCGCCGACGCGGGGAGAAGGCGATCCTCGTGGGGGTGACGGGGCCCAACGCCGGTGCCGGGGGGCAGGACTCCCTCGACGAGTTGGGGCGCCTGGCCGATACCGCCGGCGCGGTGACGGTGGACCGCGTGGTCCAGCGTCGCGAGGCGCCCGATGCCTCCACCTACATCGGGAAGGGCAAGGCGGAAGAGGTGGCGGCGCTGGCCAAGGAGCGGGGTGCCGAGGTGGTCCTGTTCGACGTCTCCTTGGCCCCGGCCCAGATCCGCAACCTGGAAAAGATCCTCGGGCTCCGGGTCGTGGACCGCACGGAAATCATCCTGGACATCTTCGCGCTGCACGCGCGGACCCATCAGGCGCAGTTGCAGGTCGAACTGGCGCAGATGGAGTACCTCATGCCGCGCCTGCGCCGGATGTGGACCCACCTCAGCCGCGAGGGGGGACTCGGCGCCGTGGGCATCGGCGCCCGTGGACCCGGCGAGAAGCAGATCGAGATCGACCGCCGCATCCTGCGCCGCAAGACCCTCGAGCTGAAACGCGAGTTGAAAGAGATCGCGGCGCGCACGCGCCGCATGACCGAGTCGCGATCCCCCTTCTTCAACGTCAGCCTCGTCGGCTACACGAATGCCGGGAAGTCGACCCTCCTGCGGCGCCTCACCGGGGCCGAGACGCTGGTCGCCGACCAGCTCTTCTCGACCCTGGATACCCAGACCCGGGCCTGGCAGGTCGAGGGGCACAAGAAGGTCTTTCTCTCCGACACGGTCGGGTTCATCCGGGACCTGCCGCACCATCTCGTGGCCTCGTTCTTCGCCACCCTGGAGGAGCTGCGCGCCGCCGATCTCCTCCTCCACGTCGTAGACGCGGCGCACCCCAACGCGATCGGCCAGATCCAGGCCGTGGAAGCGGTTCTCGAGGAGATCGGCGCCCTCGAGGCGCCCCGCATCCTGGTGCTCAACAAGGCGGACCGCGTCGAGGATCCGGTGGACTTGCACATCCTCTCCCGCGGGCGGGAGCCCTCCGTGCCGGTATCGGCGGTGGAGGGAACCGGCATCGAACGGCTCTCCGATGAGGTGCGCAAGCGTATCCACGAAGGGCAAGCGGTGGTGGAGTTCACGCTCCCTGCCGGCGCCGGACGGCTGCTCGCCTTCCTCGCCGAGCACGGTACCGTGCTCGACCGCACCTACATGGACGGAATGGTGCTCCTGCGCGTCCGGATCGGCTCCGCGGACCACGCCCGTGCCGTGAAGATGGCGGCCGAATTGGGCCGCTGATATCCCGCGGGCGGGGCGCGCCCGCGGATCGCCCCGCTCCGTCCGCCTGCGTGCCGTTCGTGGAGGGCGGTCAGTCGCGCGGCAGGCGCAAGACGGTGCCGGGCCGGACGCTCGCGCTCCAGAGGCCGTTGATGTCCATCACGCGGGCAACCCGCGCGCTCAGCCCTTCGGCGCCGTACATCCGGCTGCAGATGGCGTAGAGATCGCTCTCGCCGTCTTTGACGCGATAGCTCTCGGGCACGGTCGCACCGCCGTCCCTGCGGGGCTCCCTCGCGGCCGGGGGCTGGCGTGCGGCATCCTCCGCGTCCGGGATCGTGAGCTTCTGATTGACGGAGATGCGGTTGGCGTCCTGCAGGCCGTTCGCCGAGACGATTCGCGGGACGCCCTTGATCGTGCCGTAGTAGCGCACAGCGATCTCCTCGAGGGTTTCTCCCGAGGCGACCACATGGACGCGGGCGGTCGCAGGCTTGGGAGCCGGGGTAGGGGGTACGGGGGCGGGGGCCGGCACGTCGGCAGGACGGTCGGGGACGGGGGCGGGGTTCGGCGGAGGCACCGGGTCGGGGGTGGGGGCGGGCTGGGGCTCGGGCGCCGGAGGACGCGGGGGGACCACCGGCGGCGGATCGATCTTGATCGCGACCTGATCGGGTCCGGAAGAGGGATCCTCCACCGTATTCCACTTGTCGTAGGCGATCACGCCCGCCACGACGAGGAACAGGAGCCCCAACATGAAGTACTTGAGCCGTTCCGCCATTGGACTTGCCTCCGACCGCTCCAGGGACTGAACAGGAATCCATGATAGACCACAAGATCTTGGGGTCAAGAGGGTTTGCGCGCGCGGGAGGGCGCCACCCCCCTCGGCAGCGTCGTGAGGAAGGTGGCGCGCGTGGGGGGCTACGCCGAGCCGAGTTCCCGCTGCCGGTCGTCGAGCCTCAGCCAGGGGATGAAGTCGAACAGGAACAGCAGGCCCAAGCCCACCGGTAGGCCGAGGAGCACATCATTGAAGATGGGTCGGCTGAGGTCAGAGAGGCCGGCGAACGCCCCGCGGGCAAAATCGATGGCGAGGAGCAGGGCGGTTGAGGCCGCGGCGAAGAGGGCGAGCCTCTTGAGCAGGCCCTTCAGGCTTGCCCCGCAGCGCTTCCACATCCAGGGCAGGAAGAGCAGCAGCGGGCTGGCGATGAAGATCGTGGAGTAGGTGCCGACCAGCGCGCCGAAGGTGAGGATGAAGGCGAACCCTTCCAGGGGCGCGTTCACGCCGTGGTTCATGATGAGCAGGACCGCGACCACGACGAAGACCGTGAGGCTGGTCCGGATGCTGCGGCTCAGGGTCTGGTTCACGGAGCGGTCGATGATCTCTCCCAGCCGCGTGCGGGACTGGGAGCCGCGGTTCTCGCGGATGCGGTCGAAGACGACGATCGTGTCGTTGATCGAGTAGCCGATGAGGGTCAAGTAGGCCGCGACCGTGACCAGGTTCAGGCGGGCATCGACGAGCCCGAGCCAGCTGAACAGGGTGGCCACGCCCAGGGTGATGATGACGTCATGGATGATGGCGATGACCGAGGCGAATCCGAAGGTCCATGCGCGGAACCGGAACGCGACGTAGACGATGATGCCCGCGATCGAGAGGAAGATCGCGCGGATGGCGTCGGAGCGGTGCATCTCCGCCGTGAAGGGATCGATGCGGTCGGCGAGGGGGAAGGGGTCCACCTCGGTGAAGAGCGCGGCTGGGTCGGTGACGGGCGACGCCTCGAGCAGCGCAAGCTGGGCCTTGGCGGCCTCCTGCTGCGCGGCGCTCTTTTCGCGGTCGGTGCTTTCCGCGCGGATCGCCGCGATCGCCGCGGTGTGGTCGTAGGCGCGAAGCGCCTGCCGCAGGTGGATCGCGATGTCGCCGCTCGCCTCCACGGGCTCGTTCGCGAAGAGGAGCCGGAACACGGCGGGCGCCCCCGGCACCGCGTCGAGTTTCTCGACGCGCGTGCCTTTGAGGCGTCCTTCGTGCGCGGAGGCGTAGCGATCGATCGCCATGCGCAGGTGCACGGCCTCCACGCGGGGGGAGAAGAAGTAGATCGTGCCGGTGCTGAGAGCGCCCGAATTGGCGGGCGCGGTCGCGAGGGTTGAATGGAAGGGTCCCGGCATGAGCAAGTCGGCGAAGACCGAGCGCAGATCCGCCACCAACTGGTCGATTTCCGCCTTGGTGGCGACGTCTTGGGAGCGCAATTCGAATCCGTCGCCGGAAGACTGGGCCACGGCGGCGCCGATGCCCTCGGCGGAGACGCGCACGCTGAAGTCTTTGTAGCGCGCATTGCCCGCGGCGAGCTTGTCGAGTCGTTCCTTCACGGTGTCGAGGGAAGCCCCGGTGTGAAAACGCAGCACGAGCTTGGAGCCCTGGGTGAACTCGAGGTCGTACTTGCGCTTCACCGGGACCATCAGAAAGATGGCGATTCCCGCGATCATGCCGACGATGGAGACGCTGGCGCTCGTGCGCAGATAGGACATCCAGCCGAACGAGAAGACCCGGAACTCGCCGCCCATGCGCAGTTCCTTGATCGCGCCGCGCTTCAGCGCCCAGAAGAAAATCGTGCGCGTCACGTAGAGGGCGGTGAACATCGAAATGATGATGCCGATGGCCAGCGTGATGCCGAACCCCCGCACCGGCCCCGACCCGATCTGGTAGAGGAAGTAGGCGGTGATGAGGGTCGTGAGGTTGCTGTCGACGATGGTCACCAGGGCGCGGTCGTAGCCCGCCGAGATCGACTGCGCCACCGTCCTCCCTCTCGTCCGCTCTTCCTTGATGCGCTCGAACACCAGGATGTTGGCGTCCACGGCCATGCCCACCGTGAGCACGACGCCGGCGATCCCGGGCAGCGTCAGCACCGCGCCGAACCAGCTCAAGACCCCGACGAGGAGCACGAGGTTCAAGAGGAGCGCGAAGTTCGCCACCATCCCCGGACCGCGGTAGTAGGCGATCATGATGAGGAGGACCAGCGCGAAGGCGACGATGGTGGAGAGCACGCCGGTGCGGCGCGCGCTCCCCGCCAGGTCGGAGGAGATCGTGCTTTCCGAAACGATCTCGGGCTTGTGCTCCAGCGCGCCGGACTGCAGCACGGCGGCCAGCTTGCGCGCCTCGTCCTCGGAGAAGCCGCCGGAGATCTGGCCGGTCGAGCTCAGCGTACTCTCGAGGACCGGTGCGGAGTCGACCTCGTCGTTGAGGATGATGGCCATGTGGTCGCCCTTTTTGGCGGTCAGATTGGCCATCCGGGGCTGGGCGAACTTGCGGACGTCGAAGGTCACCACCCAACCGCCCCGGAAACCCGAATCCCCGGCGTCGAGCCGGTGGACGACGTTGACCAGATCGCGCCCGTCCACTTTTTCTGTGTCGAGGCGGCAGAGCACCCAGTTCTGGACATGCCTTCCTTCCCCGAAGCGTCCGGTGGCGCGGTCGGAGAGCTTGTACCACTTGAGACCGTGCGGGAAGCGGCCGGCGTTGAGGTCCTCCTCGGCGCGCTGGGCCGGGGCGATGGTCCTCGCCTTCTGGATGTCGCCGCCCTCCTTCAGCGCAGCTTCGAACTTCGTCTTGTAGTGCTCGTAGGAGGGCTCCCCGGACTCGACGGTGATCCGGAACTCCAGGTTGCCCAGGACGGTGACGAGCCCCTTGAGGGCGTCGACGTTCGCCTTGTCGCGGGCGCTCACCTGCAGGGCGAACCGGTCGTCGCCCAGAGGCTGGATCACGATCTCCTTCAGGCCGAACCGGTCGATGCGGTCCTGGATGATGCGGATGCTCTGGGCGAGGATCTCGCCGCGCTGCGAGGCCGGCTCCGCGCTGAGATCGAACTTGCCCTGGAGTTCCGAGCCGCCCTGGAGGTCGATTCCCATCTCGAGCTTCTCCTGGACCACGCCCTTGTAGGCGTGCCACCCCAGGAAGCCGACGACGAGGGCGATGATGAAGAAGCGGGTGGAGAGATTCTGTTTCATGACGCTGCACCTTGGAAAAAGACGCCGGGCGCCGCGTGCGGCCCCGGCAAACGCCGGTCTCACCGCCGCGGCAGGGAGGCGCAGGAGGGGGGCGGGAGGGCGAGCCGGCCGGCGCGCAGATCGGAAGCCGCGATGCGCAAGAGGGGGGCGGGGCGGGGCGCGAGAGCGGGTTCCGCCGGGCCCACGCGAGGCCGGGGAAGCTCGATGCGGTCCAGCGCCGCGCAATCGCCGACGCCGGGCCGCTCGCACTTCACGTCCGGCGTGCGCAGGACCGGGCCGCGCTCGCCGGGGGGGGAGCGCTCCGGAGCGCCTTCGCCCTCGCGTGCGGGCGGCGCAGGAACGAGCTCGCCTCCCGTCGGGCCCCGCGGCGTCGCGACGCCCTCCCCGGTGTCGCACCAGGCGCTCCCCGCCGGCGCTGCCGCGACGAGCACGCCCAGGAGGGTCGCGAGGAGGGGGCGTCGCTGGGTCACGCGCTAGCCCTTCGTCCCGCTCTTCCGTGCTTCCGGCGCCTCCGCCTTCCCGTCCGGGGGCGGACGGTCGATGCTGTGGATCGCGCTCCGGAGAAAACGCAGGCGGACGTCGCGCGCCACCTCGAGGGTGACGGTTTCTTCGTCGATCACCGCAACGGTGCCGAGCATCCCGCCGGTGGTCACGACCTTGTCGTGCTTGGAGAGCGCCTTGAGCATTTCGCGGCGCGCCTTCTCCTTCTTGTTCGCGGGTCGGATCAGGAAGAGATAGAAGACCGCGACCAGGAGGAGGATCGGCCCGAAAGAAGTCCAAAAGCCTCCGCCTGCGGGCGGCTGGCCGGGGTCGCCGGGCGCCTCGCGCGGGAGGCCCAGGGCTGCGGAGAGAGTAGGAAGTCCCATGGGAGAAACGCGGAATTATAATCCCGCTGGAAAATCCCCGTGAAGCTCTTCGTCGCCATGTCCGGAGGGGTCGACTCCTCCGTCGCCGCCCTCCTGCTCCAGCGGGCAGGCCACGAGGTCGTGGGAATCCACCTGCGCACCGGGGTGAAGGGGGGCCCCGACGACCCCGGCGCCAAGCCTCGCTGCTGCGGGGCGGATGAGGCCGAGGACGCCCGGCGGACGGCGGCTCTCCTCGGGATCCCCTTTTTCGTCCAGAACGCGGAGGGCGCCTTCTCGGGGCTCATCGACGCGTTCGCCGACGCCTATGCCCGCGGGGAGACTCCCAACCCCTGCGTCGCCTGCAATAGCGGCATCAAATTCGGAGCTTTGCTGCGCCGCGCGCGCGCCTTGGGGGCCGACGCGGTGGCCACCGGCCACTACGCGCGGCGCGTGCGGCAGGGGGAGCGCTGGGCCGTGGCGCGGGCCAAGGACGCCGGCAAGGACCAATCCTACGTGCTCTGCGGCCTCGGCCAGAAGGAGCTCGAAGGTGCGCTGTTCCCCCTCGGCGATCTCCTCAAGGCTGAGGTTCGCGCGTTCGCCCGCGAGGCGGGGATCCCCGTCGCGGAAAAGCCGGAGAGCCAGGAGATCTGCTTCGTGCCCGGCGGGGATTACCGCGAGGTCGTGCGCGAACTCCAGCCGGACGCGTTTCTCCCCGGCGAGGTGGTGGACGGGGCGGGAAGCGTCTTGGCCGAGCACGGCGGGATCGGCGGCTTCACCGTGGGCCAGCGGAGGGGCCTTGGCGTCACGGCGAAGGAGCCGCTCTACGTCAAGGACATCGACCCTGCCACGCGGCGCGTAACCGTCGGTCCGTATGGCGCGCTCGGCGTCCAGGAGGCGTTCCTGGACGAGGTGCGGTGGACGGGCATCGAGCCGCCGCCTGGTTCCCTGGAACTGAGCGCGGTCCTGCGCTACCACGCGCGCCCGGTGGCGGCTTGCGTCGAGCCGCTCGCGGGGGGCAGAGCGAGACTACGGTTCCACGAGGCGGCTTGGCCAGTCACGCCGGGCCAGATCGCGGTGCTCTATCGCGGGGACGCGGTGGCGGGCAGCGGCCGGATCAGACGCGGTTCTTCAGATCCTGGCCGGGCTTGAAGGTGACGGTCTTGCTGGCGGGAATCTGCATCGGCTCCTTGGTCTGCGGATTCCTGCCCATGCGCGCCTTGCGGGTCTTGACCGTGAACGTGCCGAAGCCCTGGATGAGCACCTTGTCGTCCGTGGTGAGGCCCACGGCGATCGCCTCGAGGACCGTTTCGATTTGCCGCTGCGCTTCCGCGCGCGAAAGGCTCAGAATCTCCGAAACCTTGTCCACCAGCTCGGTCTTCGTCACAGCCGCCTCCTTCCAGAACGCCGATCCCGCTTTGGACCACTCAGGCGCCGGCCTCGCAACGTCCGGCCCGCACGAGCCACGCTCCGAAACGCGGGCGTGGCAAGTGGGGGAGGGTAGCAACGGCAGCGGATTGCGTCAATGAAGCGTGAAACGATCTCGCGGGCGGTCCTGCCCCTCCTGGCGGCCCTGCTGGCCGGCGCGGGCGCCCTCGTGGCGGGGGAGCGCGGGGACGGATCGGCAAGACCCCGCACGATCCTCCTGGACGCGTCCCCCTCCTGTGCGGCGCCGGTCGCGGTGCCGAAGGGCGCGCTGCGCTTCACCGACAGCGATCTCGGATCGGCGTTGCGTCGCGCGCGTTCTCCGGGGCGAGCCCTCCTTCTCACCGACGGGTGCGATACGGCAGGCGCGCCCCCCGCCCCCCCTTCCGGTCTCGTCGTGGATGTGCACCTCCTCGATCGGCGCGACCACATCGGCATCGAGGGCCTCGTCCTGCCCGAGCGCGTGGCAGCCGGGGAGCCCTTCGCCCTAGAGATCGGGATCGGACGCACCGAGGGCCCCCCGGCGCCGCCGCGAGAGGTCTGGATCGCCCTCGAGCGCGACGGGGCGGCGGTCGGCGCCCCGCAGGCGGTCCGCCTCCTGCGCGGCCAGCGCTCCCGCGCCAGGTTCTGGGACCGCGTCGATCGGGAGGGCGTGGTGCGCTACCGCGCGCGGCTCGGTGCCGCGCCCGGCGGACCGGCGGACGGCGAGCGCGAGGCGGCGCTTCGCGTGGGGGACCGTCCGCTCGTTCTCCTCCTCGGGGGGAATGTCTCGGGGAGCACACTCGAGACGATCACGATGCGTCCCGACGAGGTCGCCGTGAGGCTCTCCGATCGCGCGTTTCGCGGCCGCCTCGACGCCGTCTTTCTCTCCGGCGCCGTTCTGCCCGCGCCTGCCCAGGAGGCGATCGCCGCCCTGGTGGACGCCGGGGCGGGGCTTTGCGTGGTGGGGGCGGGGGTCCGCGATGGTGACCCCCTGGCGCGCCTGCTCCCGCTCACGGCGACGCCGCCGGGCGGGCGCTCCGTGGTCCTCGCCCTGGACTACTCCGGGAGCATGACGGAGGGCACGGATGCGCTGGTGGATTCCGTACGCGGGCTCTTGGCGCTCCTCGATCCCGCGGACCGTGTCGCCTACGTGCTCTTCCGGGGATCGGTGGAACATGCCGCCCGATGGGAGGGCGTGGGCGATCCTGCCGCGGCGCTGCGCGCGATCGTTCCCCGCGGCAACACGCGGCTCATGCCGGCGCTTGTCGAAGCGGCGCGCCTCTTCGAGGAGGCCGCGGGCCGGCAGCGGCGCCTCTATGTGGTGAGCGACGGCGCCTGGCTCGATTCCTCCCGGGACGCGCTCCGCGAGCAGGTCTTGACCCTCGAAGGGGCGGGCGCCTCCTGCACGGCGATCCTCGTCGGGGAGGGCAGGCTGCCCACGGATCTCTTCCCCCGATCGCTCCGGGCGGAGGACGCCGATTCGCTGCGGGAGGCGCTCGCCCGGGCGGAGGGCGCTCACCCCGATCGGACCATCCCCGGGCCGCTGGACTCCGGCCCGGTCGCGCCTCCTCCCTGGTTGGAGGAGGCGGTGCCCCAACGCGGCGCGTTCCTCGCCATCGAGCGCCTCTATCCGAAGGGACGAGGGGAGCGGATCGTTCTGGCGGCCGGGGAGGTGCCTCTCATCGGGGCCTGGGCCGCCGCCCCGCGCGTCGTGCAACTCGCCGCGGATCCGGCGGCCAACCCCTCCCTGGCCGCGGCCCTCCCGGCGCTCCTCGTGGCTTGCGCGCGAGCGACGCCGAGCGGGCGCGTGCGCCTGACCGCCAAGCGGAACGGCGCGCTGCTCCTTCTCGAGGCTCGCTCCCCGCTGCGCGCCGAGTTCCAGGTCGCCGGGGTTCCGGTCGCCTCCCGCCCCGCCGGGCCGGGGCGCTATCACGCGCAGGTCGAGACGCCGCAGCGCGGCGCGCTGCGCATCTCCTATCTCGACACAGAGGTCACGCTGCCGCCGGCCGAGGCGCAGGAGCTCGCGGGTTTTTCCCCCTGCCGCGAAATCGCGTCGCGCCTCGCACTCTCCAGTGGGGGGCGTCTCTCGGAGGGCCCCTTCGTGCCGACCCCGGACCAGGCTGCGGGGCACGGCCGGGGAGCGCGACCCCAACTGCTCGCTGCGCTGATCCTCCTTCTCTGCGGCGCCTGGCGGAGGAGTCGCCGATGAAAGCGATCGCTCTTGTTCTCCTCTTGGGCGCCTGCGCCGCGCCGCGCCCTCCGCCGGATCGCGAGGAGAGAGCGCCCCTCCCGGTGCCGCGCGAGGATCCCCTCGCGGGCTTCACGGTGCGCGGGAAGCCGGAGGTGGTGCCCGCCTTTCTCGAGGGCGAGCCGGCGTGGCGCTTCCTCGTCTCGCGGGTGACTTCGGCGAGGGCGGAGGCCCACGCGCTCGGCGAGAAGCTCCTCGTCACCTTCGATGCCGACGCGTTCCACCTGACGCGGCTGAGCGGGTCGCGTCGGAGCTGGCTCCTCCCCCCCGAGATGCGCCTTCTCGAGGCGCCGACCGCCCTCCTTCTCCTCCCGGATCTGGCCTGCCGGGTCTACCGGGAGGGCCGGTCGGTCGGGGGGGGCGGGGGGGAGGTGACGGTGGTCACGGCCCGCCTGGCTGGCTCAGTCCCTCAGGAATACCGGCTTGTCGTTCAAGCTGGACGTACCTTTCGGTCGATAGCAACTCCCGGATAGAGCCGTTTGTTCCACGGCCTACCGGAGGGTTTGCCGATGTCGATCCGCTTGGTCGTCCTGCTCGCAGCCGCGCTCCTCGGAGCGTGCTCGTCGAGTTCCCAGCAGAGGCCCGAGGAGGAGTCCCATCCCCCCGGCGCCGAGAGCAATCCGGTGACCCGCGCGCGTCTCGAAGCGCGTGTCCAAAACATCAAGTACCAGACCGGGACCACCCTCATCTCCAACCTGGAGCGCATCGCCGCCTATGGCGAGCAGGCCATCCCGGTGGTGATCGAGGGGCTCAAGGATGCCGACCCGATGACGCGTATGGGTTGCTCCTACGTCCTGGGACGGATCGGCAACACGAAGACGGTGCCGCACCTCGTCCCGATGCTGCAGGACGAGGTGGCTTTCGTCCGCTACGAGGCCGCCGCTGCCCTGGGCGCAATGGGTTCGCGCGCCGGCTATCCGGTGCTCGTCTCCGGCCTCTCGGACGAGCGCATCCAGTACCGATTCAAGTGCATCGAAGCGTTGCAGGATTTCACGGGCCAGAACTTCGGCTACCAGCACAACGCAGCCCCCGAGGCGCGAGCGGTAGCGGTCCAGCAGTGGGAGTCCTGGTTGGCGCGGGTCCGTTCCGAAGAGATGTAGCGCGGATCCGCCGGTGGAGGGAAACGCGCGGGCCGAGGAGGCCCGCGCGTCGTTTCAACCGTTCGCCTCGCCCCGCGCGCGCCGCACCTTCTCCACCATGTCGGGGAAGCCTGGCTCGGATCGCAGGGCCGCGAGATCCTCGTCCTGGAGGAGCAGTTCCAAATCGACGAATCCGCGGCTGTGCGCCTCGCCCAGGGCCTCCAACGCTTCCGCCAGACGCCCGGTGAGGGCGAGGCTGCAGGCGAGGTTGTAGCGCACGCGCGGATCCTCCGGCAGCAGTTCCGTCAACCGGCGATCGGCGCGGACGCCATCCTCCAAGCGCCCCACGAGGGTGTAGGCATGGGCCAGGAAGCGCAGCAGATCGGTATCGCGCGGGCGGAGCGCGACCGCCTCCTCGCCCACCGCGATCTGGAACCGCAGCCCCGCCTTCTCGAGCTGCGTCATCTCGGGCCGCGCCATCCCCACGATGGTAGAAGCCCGGCGCGGTTCTGTCAGCAGTGGGGAAGGCCGCCGTAGGATGGGGAGCATGCACTGCGGGGCTGGCCCCCTGCCTCTCCTCCTGCTCGCCGCCTGCGCGAGCCTGCCCCGCTCGGACTACGTCCCGGGGGGCGCCGACCTGCCCCCGGCCGCCCGGGCCGCCTACCGGGAGGCGCTCGACCTGAGCCGCTCGGGGGAGGGCGAGGAGGCGCTGCTCATCCTCGACGATCTCTGCGGCCGCTATCCGCTCCGCCTGGGCCTTCACCTCACGAGGCTCAAGATCGCCACGGCAACCCGGGGGCCCGAGTCGGCGGTGGCGCGCTACCAGCCCCCGCCCATGGGCTTTTCCCCCGAGCAGGCCGGCGTGCTGGTCGCCCTCGCGACGCTCGAGGCGGACGACCTCGCGGGCCGACGCGGGGTCCTGGAGTTCGCCGTGGACCGCGAGCCGGATCAGCCGCTCTGGTGGCTCGCGCTCGCCGACGTCGAGCTCCGCGCCTATGACCTCGTCCTGGAACGCTCCAACGAGGAGCGCGAACTCGGCAGCTTCGACGCTGCGACGCGGGGCTACGAGGAGGCGCGCGCCATCCTCGTGCGCGCCCGCGAGGAGACGCAACGGGCCCTCTCCCTCGATCCGCGTTGCGCCGAGGCCCACCTGGCGCTCGGGTACCTCCTGAGCCGCCGCGCGGATCTCGCGGAGGACTACGCCGAGCGGGACGAACTGCGCAAGCAGGCCGGCGTCGCCTACGAAGCGGCCCTCGACATCGACCCTGCGTCGGTCCCCTGCCTCGTCAACCTCGCCGAAAACCACCTCTATTTCGGGCGCCATGACCGTGCCGTGCGCGCCCTGCAAAGCGCCGCCCGGCTTGCGCCGGGGGAGGCGGCGGTCTGGACCAATCTCGGCGTCGCCTATTGGGCGACCGGCGACGTGGCCGCCGCCGCGAACTGCTACCGGAAAGCGCTCGCCCTCGACATGGCCAACGCCCGCGTGCGGGTCGCCCTGGCCGACTGCCTTCAGCACGATGGAAAGCTGGAGGAGGCGAAAGCCGAGCTCGCTCGTGCGCGCGCCCAGGCGGGAGAGGAGCGCCCGCTGCTCGCGCTCATCGCGTACAAGCTGGCGGCCATCCACGAATTCGAAGGGGAGTTCCCTCCCGCGGTAGAGGAGTATCGCGAGCACATCCGCCTCAAAGGCTCCGACTCCGCCAAGGCGGAGTCGCGCATCCGGCTCATCTTCGAAGGCCTCGGCGAACGCTAGCCCAACTTCGGCAGTTGAAGAAAAAAGAGGGCCGTTTTCGCGGGGCGGTCGTGCGAGGAACGCGGCGATTCGGAGAATCTCGACGTACGGCGTCGCGGCAGGCGATGTAGTGCCAACCTGCCCCGTTGCGGGAGGCGCGTGGCGGG
>Ga0187893_10007841_pt1 | contig 17208 bp, 12 predicted proteins | sample MA1701074metaG_FD_139574 | JGI IMG/M metagenome (GOLD analysis project Ga0187893, IMG submission 139574) | White microbial mat communities from a basaltic lava cave in the Kipuka Kanohina Cave System on the Island of Hawaii, USA - MA170107-4 metaG ... | reverse complement strand
TTGCTTACAGGCAAGCGGATGTTCGGCGGCGAAACGGTCAGCGACACGCTGGCGGCGGTGCTCAAGAGCGAGATCGACTGGAAAGCGCTGCCCAAGGATACGCCTCCGGCGATCCTGCGTCTGCTGCGCCGGTGCCTGGAGCGCGACAAGAAGAAGCGGCTGCGGGACGTTGGCGAAGCCTGGACCGATGCGGGCGCTCCGCCTCGCGCGGCTCGCGCACGAATTCCGTGGATGGTGGCCGGAGTGGCTGTTGCGGCCGCCCTTGGTTTGGCCGGTGCGCTGTGGCAAGCCAAGCGCCCCGTCGAGCGCCCACTCATTCGAACCGATGTCGAACTGGGGCCCGATGCGCGACTCGGATTGAGCTCGACGGCCGGCGTGAGCGCAATGCTTTCCCCGGATGGGACGCGGCTGGCCTTCGTTTCGCAAGCGCCCGGCAACCAGATCCGCCTGTCCACTCGCAGGCTGGATCAGGTGCAAACCACGCATCTGGCGGGCACGGAAGGCGTCACGAGTTTCTTTTTCTCTCCCGATGGGAAGTGGCTGGGCTTTTTCACGCAGGCCAAGCTGAAGAAGGTTTCCGTCGAAGGCGGCGAATCTATCGACTTGTGCGATGCCCCGCGGGGCAGGGGAGGCAGTTGGGGTGAGGACGGCACGATCATTGCCTCGGTCAATGCAATCGGGGGCCTGTACCGGATTCCCTCGACGGGGGGAACTCCCCAGCCGCTCACCTTCATGAGCAAGGATACTTCCGAGGATTCGCACCGATGGCCCCAGATCTTGCCCGGCGGCAAAGCAGTTCTATTCACGTCGGGTGTCGGCGGAAGTTTCGATCAGTTCGGCAATATCGAGGCATTGTCGCTGGAAACCGGGAAACGGAAAATACTGGCAGGCGGCATCTACGGGCGTTATCTGAGCAATGGCTACCTGGTGTTTGCAAAAGGCAACAGCCTTTTCGCCGCGCCGATGGATCTGGGCCGGCTCGAGTTGAAGGCGGCCCCGGCGCCCGTACTTGATGAAGTGTCCGTCAACGGCTTTTTTGGAAAGGCACAGGTGGAAGTTTCCCGGACGGGCACGCTGCTCTATCTGAAGGGGGGCGAGTTCAGGAATAACAATTTGATCGAATGGATCGATCCGTCGGGAACGCCGAAGCCGCTCATCGGCAAGCCAGGCAATTACACCATGCCCCGGTTTTCGCCCGACGGCCGCAAGTTGGCCCTGTCCTCCGTTCAAGACGGCGGCGAGAGTATCTGGGTTTACGACTTGGGCAGGGATGTCATGACCCGCCTCACATTTGACCGGCTGTCCGGCAGAAGCCCGGTCTGGACCCCGGACGGCAAAGGGCTTCTGTTCTCAGCCCGGGGCGGCATTTTCCATATACCCTCCGACGGCAGCGGCGCGGCGCGCCCATTTGTTGAAAACACGAAGGTCATTTCTCCCACCTCTATGCACCCCAACGGCAAGCGTCTGGCTTACATGGAATTAGATCTTGAAACCGGATACGACATCTGGACCGTCCCGATTGAATGGAACCAAGGCCTTCCCCGTGCGGGAAAGCCCGAACCACTGCTGCGATCCAAGTTTAATGAAATGCACCCGGCCTTCTCTCCGGACGGCCGCTGGCTGGCGTATTTCTCCAATGAGTCCGGCTCGACCGGCCAGGGGCAGGTGTACGTGCGTCCCGCCCCGGACGCCGCATTGGCGGCAGGCGGGGGGAGATGGCAGATCTCCAATATAGAAGGAACTCTGCCCGTCTGGTCGAGAAACGGCAGGGAACTTTTTTTCGAGACCTCCGATCAACAAATCATGGTGGTTCCCTACGAAGTGAAGGGAGATTCGTTTTTGGCGGGAACGCCCCGGCCCTGGACCCCGCGAAGAACGGCGAGCGTCGCCATCTATGGCAACTATGACGTGGCTCCGGACGGCAAACGCGCTGCGGCGGTTGTGACTCCGCTTCAGCAGGAAAAGCCGCGAACGCAGATTACATTTCTTCAAGACTTCTTCGACGAGCTGCGGCGGCGCACGCGAGACAGCGGAGGGAAGTGAAATATGCGGTATACTTCGTATTTTCTTGAGGAGACAGGCTTGTCCGATTGGGAATTTGCACAGCGCGACACCAGCGAGCAGTTGGCTCTGATCCATCACTTCTCGGTGACTAAGACCGAAGCAAACCGCCAGATTGAGTTCGTCATCACCGTGCGCGAGTACGTCACGCCGAGGGAACCCACAATGAAGTTCCTGGCGACCACCGATAAACAGACCAATCAGAAAACCGTGCCGTTCTCTCCCTGCGGCTGGGGCAACACGATGCTGAAGGCGCTCTCGGAGTGCATCGAATCGATCAAGCGCTTCCCTTACGAAGGGGATTGAGCGGCCTTCGACGCAAGCCGGAATGACCGGTTTCCCGCATTTGACTCAAAGCGATTCAGAAGTTTCAGATTCATCATTTCGGCTGGTCGAAAGCCGGTGATAAAGAAATAGTGTTTCAGCCGGCCGCGGTGCCGCCCACGGTCATTTTGTCGATCTTCACCGTCGGGATGCCTACGCCGACCGGAACGCTCTGGCCTTCTTTGCCGCAGGTGCCCATGCCCTCATCGAGCATCAGATCGTGGCCCACCATGCTGACGTATTTGAGCGCTTCCGGGCCGTTGCCGATCAGCGATGCGCCGCGGACGCGGCGTGTAAGTTGGCCATCCTCGATCAGACGGCTTTCCGTGGCGGAGAATACAAAGTTCCCCGATGTAATGTCCACCTGGCCGCCGCCGAAGGTTGCGCAATAGAGGCCTTTCTTGACCGAGCGGATGATATCGCCGGGGTCGCTTTCCCCGGCCATCATGTAGGTGTTGGTCATGCGCGGCATGGGGATATGTTTGTAGCTTTCCCGGCGGCCGCTGCCGGTCGGCTGAGCGCTGAGGATGCGGCTGGACAGCCTGTCCTGCAGGTAGCCGCGCAGGATTCCATTTTCGATGAGCACGTTGCGCTGGGTGGGCGTGCCTTCATCGTCCACGTTGAGCGAGCCGCGGCGGCTGGCGATGGTGCCGTCGTCCACAACCGTGCATAGCGGACTTGTCACCTGCTGGCCGATGCGTCCGCTGAACGCGGAGACGCCTTTGCGGTTGAAGTCGGCCTCCAGACCGTGCCCGACCGCTTCATGCAGCAGTATCCCCGGCCAGCCCGGGCCAAGCACGACCGTCATTTCGCCCGCCGGCGCTTCTACCGCGCCGAGCTGGTCGACGGCCTGGCGCGCCGCCTCGCGGGCGAAGTACTCCGGCGTCTTATCTTCGAGGAAATAGGTGAGCGGAAAGCGCCCTCCGCCGCCAAGGTAGCCCTGCTCCGGATTGCCCCCATCCTGGCGAGCCAGCACAAATACGCCCATTCGCGCCATGGGCTGGGTATCGAAGCTGAGCACACCGTCGCTGCTCGCCACCAGCATGTGGCGCACGCTGTCGCCGTAGCCGGCCTGCACCTGAAACACGCGCCGGTCATAAGAGCGGGCGGCCTCATCGGCGCGCTTCACCAGCTCGACGCGCTGCGCGAGGCTGGTATCGCCGGGTAACGACGGCAACTGGTACAAGTCCCGTTTCCGCGCCTCCTCGAATCCGTGTTTTGGGGTTTTCGACGGTCCGGCGGCGATACGGGCTGCCACGCGCGCCGCGTCGAGGATTCGTTCCGGAGAAAGGTTGTCGCTGTAGGCGTAGCCGGTGCGCTCACCGGCGATCACGCGAATTCCAACGCCCAGCGTAACGCCCTGGGTGGCGCTTTTCACCATCGATTCTTCAAGGCTTACGGATGTAGTGGCCAGGTACTCAAAATACAAGTCGGCGTAGTCGCCCCCCGAGGAGAGCGCCTCGGCGAGATAGCGATCGAGGTCTCGCTCCGTGATGCCGAACTTATTCGCGAAAAACGATTCGCCGAACCCCATACTTCCAGGGTACGATCTTTTTGAACACCCGCGCTTTCTTGGCCGGGCGCGTTAGAACGCGGCGGCCTGAAAACTATACAGCGCGGTGCGCGTCCTGACGTAGATTCGTCCATTGGCGATGGCGGGCGTGGCGAGACATTCCTCGAGCATGTCGTTGACGGCAAGAACTTCCCATTGCGCCTCCGCTTTGAGGACGGTGAGTTTTCCTTCCTGGCTCAGCAGGAAAACCTTGCCGTCGGCGGCCACCGGGGAAGCGTAGTAATCCCCCGGCGCCTTCGCCGAGCGGCCCGCCTTGAAAATCTCGCCAGTCTTCGGATCCACCGTTGTGATAATGCCTCCGGCTTTGACCATGAAAAGCAGCCCCTGATACAGAATGGGCGCGGGGACATAAGGCAGATTCCGCTTCAGGCGCCAGGCGACAGCCCCTTTGGGCAGCTCGTTGGCTGGGCCGAGTTTCAAGGCTGTGAGACCGTACTCGCCTACGCCGGCCTGGCGCGCGATCTCCCACTCGCGGGCATCCACTTTTCCATCGCCGTTGTCGTCCAGGTAATCGAAGAAATCGGTCAACTCAGGGTCTTTGGCGAGCTCGGCGGCGGTGATGAGGTTGTCCTTGTTCGAATCCAGCTTTTCCAGCCCCGCGGCAAAGCTTTGTATCCAGGGCTGATCGTATCCGGGAGCATTCACATACAGCGTGTCGCCGTCGAGCAGCGGGACGCCGTTGGAGCCATCGAGGACCAGGTTATGCCACCAGCGCCTGGCGCCGTTGGCCAGCGAAACCCCCTCGACCCTTCGATTGGAAAACACGATCAGCTCCTCGCCATCGGCAGTTTTCCGGACAATCGGGGCCGCCCATCCGATTCCCGTTCCCGTCCGGTCCACGCGCCAGCTTCGTTTGCCGGAATCCTTGTCGACGGCCATCAGGAAGGACCCCTTTTGCTGATCGCAAACCAGCACGAGTTTGCCGCCGGCCAGCACGGGCGAGCCGGCCATGCCGAACATGTTCTGAAAGGGTCCCACGGGATGCCGCCAGCGCTCGTTGCCGTCCGGCCCATAGGACACCAGGCCGAAATCGGGAAAGAAGACATAGACGTTTGAGCCATCCGTCACCGGGGTGGGTGAGGCCGGGTCGTTGAGCTTGTGATGGCGCTCCTGGCGCGGCCGGTCGATCTGACGCCGCCACAAGATCTTCCCGGAAGCCGCATCCAGGCAAAGCGTGATCAGCTTGTCTGCCTCGCGCGCCGTCAGCCAAAGCCTCCCGCCCGCCACCACCGGGGAGGAAGCCCCGAAAGCCAGCTCCGTTTTCCAGGCCTGATTGAGGCCAGGTCCGAATTCCACCGGGAGCCTGGCCGACTCGGCGACGCCGGAACCGTTAGGCCCCCGGAAACGAGTCCAGTCGGCCGCCCAAACGGGAGTCAGAGAGAGCGATAACACCACAATGATTAGTAGTCGCATCGAGTTTGAGGGGCGCCGTTATGCGCTGGTACATTCTAGCAAAAGCGTGTGCGCCGTCTTGCCGCGGGTTATCCTGAATAGGAGAGCAACCGCGGCTTCCCGAGTTGGCTCCGCGCGGCCATTCGTAGGGGATTGTTGCGGCCCGCTCCATCCCACGCCCGGCTTATAGAGGATTGATCGATGCACATCGGATACTGGGATGCCTTCAGCGGCATCAGCGGCGACATGGCGGTCGGTTCACTGCTTGACGCCGGCGCTCCGTTTGACGCGCTCGCCGATGGTCTCAACTCACTGGGAACGGGCGCGCGGTTCCGCCAGGAAAAGACCAGCCGTCAAGGCATTGCCGCCATAAAGTTCCACGTCGAATTCGAGCCGCAGCACAGCCACCGCCACCTCAAACACATCCTGGAACTACTGGACCGCTCCCTATTGCCCGAGCCTGCCCGCCGCAACGCCATGCGGGTATTTGAGCGTCTCGGCCAGGCGGAGGCGCTGGTTCACAACGTGGCGATCGAAAAAGTGCATTTTCACGAGGTGGGGGCCGTCGATTCGATTTGCGACATAGCGGGGGCATGCCTTGGGCTTTACCTGCTCGATATCGGCGAGTTGCACTGCTCGGCGCTAAACCTCGGCAGCGGCACGGTGAAGACCGAACATGGCATTCTGCCCGTGCCGGCCCCCGCCACGGCCGAGCTTGTAAAAGGCGCTCCGGTCTACTCCTCCGGTCCTGCCGCCGAGTTGACCACGCCTACCGGGGCCGCGCTGGCCACGGCGCTGGCCACCTCTTTCGGCCCTCTGCCGGCTTTGCGGATTTCCGCGGCCGGCTGCGGCGCCGGCGGCAAGGATTTTCCCAATCAGGCCAACGTTCTCCGCTTCATCATGGGTCAATCGAGCGGAGCCTCCGAGTCAACAACCGTATCCGTCATTGAGGCCAACATCGACGACTGTTCGCCTCAGGTGCTTGGCTACGCCATGGATAAACTGTTCGCGGCCGGCGCGCTCGATGTTTCCCTGGAGCCGCTGCTCATGAAAAAGAACCGGCCGGGCTCGCTGCTGCGCGTCATTGCCGAGCCCGCCCTTCAGGAAACTCTGGCCGCGCTGGTGTTCGCGGAAACCTCCACGCTCGGTCTGCGCATTTATCGCGCCGAACGCCGCGTCCAGCCGCGGCGCTTCGTCGAAGTCGAAACCGTGCACGGCAAAGTGCGGGTGAAAGTCTCGGGCGCCGGCTCGTTTACTCCCGAGTATGAAGATTGCCGGCGTCTGGCCGCCGAAGCGGGCGTGCCCATCCGCGACATCATCTCACAAGCCAATTTCGCATACCTGAAAATCCAGCGATGAAATATTACCTCACCGTTCCTATCTATTACGTCAACGCCGCGCCCCATATCGGCCACTTTTACACCACCATGGTGGCCGACGCCATCAAGCGATTCAAGCGCATGCAGGGCTACAGCGCCGTGCTTACAACGGGCAGCGACGAGCACGGCCAAAACGTCGAACGCGCCGCCGCGGCCATGAACAAAGCACCCGAAGAGTATACGACTCTCATCAGCCGTGAATTCGAGGAAACCTGGCGCAAAACCGGCCTCGCCGTCGACCGCTACATGCGCACCTCCGACCGGCGGCATCACCAAAAAGTCCAGTGGCTATTCAACCGCTGCCTGGAGCGCGGACACGTTTACAAAGGCTCCTACACCGGCCAATACTGCTTTTTCGACAACCTCTATGTCACGGACGCCAAGGCGGGCGACCCCTGCCCGGACTGCGGCCGTCCCACCGAAACCGTCAGCGAGGAGAATTACTTCTTCCGGCTCTCCGCCTTCCAGGACCGGCTGCTCGAGTTGTACGAGAACCAGCCCGATTTCATGCAGCCCGAAATCCGCCGCAACGAGATCATATCTTTCGTCGGACAGGGCCTTCAGGATCTCTCGATCACGCGCACCAACATTACCTGGGGCATCCCCGTTCCTGTCGAGGGCAAGCATGTCTTTTACGTATGGTTCGACGCGCTGATCACGTACATGAGCGCGGTGGAAGGGGAAGATCTCTGGCCCGCCGATCTGCACCTGATCGGCAAGGAGATCATTCGCTTCCATGCCATCTACTGGCCGGCCTTTCTGATGGCCGCCGAATTGCCGCTCCCGAAACGCGTGTTCGCGCACGGCTGGCTGCTGTTTGAGAACGACAAGATGAGCAAGTCGCGCGGCAACATCGTGCGGGCCACGCCGATTCAGGAAGTGATGGGCATCGATGCGCTGCGCTACTTCCTGCTTCGGGAAGTTCCATTCGGTTCTGATGGCAGCTTCAGTTATGACGCACTGGTCGGGCGTTACAACGCCGACCTCGCCAACGGCCTCGGCAACCTGGTTTCGCGAACGCTCAGCATGATCCACCAATACCGCGGCGGCGCCGTCCCGCAAAGGCACGATGACGTCTGCACGGCAGTGGCGGACAAAGCCCGCGAGGTGCTGGCCGGCTTTCCACTGGCCTTCGAAGCGTTCGAATTCAGCCGTGCTCTGGAAAGCGTCTGGTCGTTGCTGGCCGCTGTGGACAAGTTCATCGTCGAGCAGGCGCCTTGGACGCTGATCAAGAAGCAGGACCCGGAAGCGCAGCGAACCCTTGACGGAACCCTTTACGCGGCGGCGGAAGCCGCCCGGATCGCCACGGCGCTGGTTTCACCGATTCTGCCCGATTCCTGCGCGAGGATCTGGACCCAACTCGGCATGCCGGAATCGCTTGACACGGTGCGTCTCAATGCTCTCGAGTGGGGCCAGCTCGCTTCGGGCCAGAATGCCGGCGCCGCCGCCGCCGTTTTTCCTCGCATCGACGCCAAGACCGCCATCCCGAGAATGCTGGAGCTGGAAATTGCCGAACGGGAGCGGCAGTCGGCACTTGTTGGAAAAGGAAAGACAGAGGAACCGGCTCGCGCCGGAATCACGCCCATCGCACCCTCCATCACGATCGATGACTTCGCCAAAGTCGACCTGCGCGTGGGGATAGTGCTCACGGCGGAAAAAGTCAAGGGCGCGGACAAGCTGCTTCATCTATCGGTTGACATCGGCGAGCCGCAGCCGCGCAGCATCGTCGCCGGCATAGCTTCGGCATATCCTCCGGAACAGGTTCTCGGGCGGAAAGTCGTTATCGTGGCCAATTTGCAGCCACGTAAGCTGCGCGGGATTGCGTCGGAAGGCATGATCGTCGCCGCTTCGCTCGAGGGCGGCTCACCCATCCTGGCCGGCTTTCTGGAAGACGCTCCCGTGGGAGCGCGCCTCAAATGAGCCTGCCCGCGCTTACCGACTCGCATTGCCACCTGGACAGCGAAAAATTCGACGCCGATCGGGATGCGGCCGTCGAACGCGCGGTTGCCGCCGGCATCGACCGCATTCTTGTGATCGGCACCGGGGACGGTCCGCCGGATTACGAAGCGGGCATTCGGCTGGCCGACAGGCACGGCGCAATTTACGCGACCGTGGGGGTGCATCCGCATGACGCCGGCAAAGCCGGCAAGGAAACGCTTGGGAGGCTTGAAGCTCTCTTGCAGCATCCCAAAGTGGTCGCCATCGGCGAAATCGGGCTCGATTATCACTACGATTTCTCTCCGCGCGACACGCAGCGGGGCGTATTCATCGACCAGCTCCAGCTCGCCCGCCGCGCGGCCAAGCCCATCATCATTCACACGCGGGAGGCCTGGGAGGACACCTTTGCAATTCTCGATCAGCACTATACCGGCGCCGCCGCCGGAGGCATCATGCACTGTTTCAGCGCGGGACCAGCCGAAGCGCGGCGTGCCGTCGGGATGGGCTTTTCGGTCAGTTTTGCCGGCATCGTCACCTTCCCTAAGGCGCTTGATGTGCAGGCCGCCGCCCGGGAAGTGCCCCTTGACCGGCTCCTCATCGAAACCGACGCGCCCTATCTGGCGCCCATACCTCACCGCGGCAAACGCAATGAACCGGCTTTCCTGGTCCACACGGCCCGCAAGCTGGCCGAGCTGCGGGGCATGGAGCTTGACGCTCTCGCCGCCGCTACCACCAGCAATTTCCGGCGGCTGTGTTTGCCACACGCGCCAGCTAACGGGTAAACTGGATAACTCTGCATGGGGTTTTCCAGCAAGCTTAGTCATTCGCTTACGGCCAAAGAGATTTTTGGCATCGTCAAGGACGACCTCAAGCAAGTCGAGCGCGAGTTAAGCGTCGAAGCCGCCGCCAGCGTCGAAGCCGTCACCCACATCGCCCAGTACCTGCAATCGAGCGGCGGCAAGCGCCTCCGGCCCGTCCTGCTGCTGCTTTCGACACGGATGATCGGCCCCGTCACGCCGGGCGCCATTCGCATGGCCGCCGTCGTGGAGTTGATTCACGGAGCCACGCTGATCCATGACGATGTCATCGACATGGCACAGACCCGGCGGGGCCGCCCTTCGAGCAACGTCATCTGGGGCAACCAGATCTCGGTTCTCTCCGGCGACTGGCTTTATATGCAGGCCTTCCAGATCGCTCTGCGCGAGCGCAATTTCCACGTGCTTGACATGCTCATCAACCTCACCCAGATGATGGTGGAGGGCGAGCTGCTGCAATTGGAGCGGCTGGGCAAGATTCAGATCTCGGAAGCCGATTACATGCAGCTTGTCGACCGCAAGACCGCTTGTCTGTTCTCGGTCTGCGCCCGGTTGGGCTCCCATCTGGCGGGCGCCAGCGAATCCACGGAAAGCCGGCTCGGCGAGTTCGCCTGGAACCTCGGCATCGCCTTCCAGCTTGTGGACGACGTGCTGGATTACACGGCCCGGGAAACAGTGCTCGGCAAACCGGTCGGCAACGATTTGCGCGAGGGTAAAGTAACGCTCCCTCTGATATACGCGCTTGAAACGGCCGGGCCCGAAGAACGGCGTCAGGTGGAAACCGTGCTCGCCGAGCGCAGCTACGCAAATATCGCGGCTTCGGCCATCCGCCGTATCGTCGAACGCCACAAAGGCGTCGAGCGCGTCCGCGAGCGCGCCCAGGATTTCACCGACAAGGCTCGTGCCATAATCGGCGAGTTTCCGGACTCGCCTTATCAACGCGCCTTAGCCGCTGTCACTGAGCTGGTCACCGACAGGGACCGGTAATCCGCTCCATGCGCGTCTCTCATGTCTGCCCTGCTTGACTGGTTCGATGGCGTCGTTCGCAGTCCCGAAGGCCCCGTTTATGCCGAAGCGGTGTTCGCGGCAATCGCGCTGCTCGTAGCGCTTTGGCGGCCCCGGCTGGCCTCCCCGTTTTTCGACCGCATTGAGGGACTGTTCGCGTCGCTGTCCGCTCGTCCCCGCTTCGCTCTTCTGGCCGCCTTCTGCTTCCCCATTGTTTTGCGCGTTCTGTGCCTGCCGCTTTACCCGCCTCCACAACCCGCCATCCACGATGAGTTCAGCTATTTGCTCATCGCGGATACGCTTCTTGCCGGCAGACTCGCCAATCCACTGCACCCTATGTGGGAGCATTTCGAGACCATTCACGTTATCTTCAATCCCACCTATGCGTCCAAGTATCCCGTAGGGCAGGGATTCATTCTGGCGCTGCCGCAGTTGTTCGGATTGCCCGCCTACAGCGGTGTCTGGCTGTCCTGCGGCCTGATGAGCGCGGCCATCTTCTGGATGTTGCGTCACTGGCTCAGCCCCGGTTGGGCATTTGCTGCGATCATGGTGGTCCTTCCTCGCGTTTCCGTGATGAGCGTCTGGATGCACACCTACTGGGGCGGTGCGTTTGCCGCTACCGGCGGCGCTTTAGCTGTGGGCGCATTCGCCCGCCTGCTCGCGCGGCCCAGCGCCAAATATGCTCTCCTGCTTGGGCTCGGAATCGCGATTCTGGCCAACACGCGCCCTTATGAAGGAGCTGCCACGGTCCTCGTGCTCGCAGTAGCGTTGCTGGTATGGCTCCTCCGGTCAAAGGCCCTTCCGGCTGCCGCCAAAGTGCGTCAGATCCTGCTGCCGCTGGCATTGACCTCAGCCGCGACAATCTCCTTTATTGCTCTGCACAACTGGAGTGTCACCGGATCCGTTATGAAGCTGCCCTACATGCGCAACCGCGAGATCTACGGAACCCCGCAGACTTTCTATTGGCAAGAACCGTCGCCGCCCGGCTCCTTCAGCAACAAACAGATTCGCGCCAACTACCTCTGGCAGCTCGATATGCACCAGAAAGGGCGCTCGCTGGCCAAATTGGGGGAGGCGACATGGAATAAACTGGCCGAGTCATGGCGGTTTTTCCTGGGACCGGTCTGGCTGGTTCCCTTCCTTTTTCTGCCTGTCTGCATTCGACGCCCAGGCTACCTTGTTCCCGCCTGCGCCCTCGGGCTGGTGCTCGTCGCAGTTTCTTGTTATCCCTTTTTCTTCCCCCATTATCTGGGTCCCGTGACCGGCATTATCGTTCTGTTTACGGCCTGTGGACTCGCGCGCCTCAAGGAAGCTTCTTTTCGTGGAAAACCATTCGGCAACGCGGCGGTGCGCATGCTGGTCTTGGCCGGAATTGTTTCCTTCTTCTACCAGATCTCCCTGGATTACGCTTTCTCCGACGCGGTCCGCCAACCTAAGAAGCCGCGCACGCAGGTGGTCGAGGCTCTAAACAAGCTGGGGGGGAATCACCTTGTACTTGTCCGCTACGGCGTCGACCACGACTTTCACAAGGAGATCGTCTACAACGCAGCAGATATCGACGCATCCTCCATCGTCTGGGCCCGCGACTTAGGTCCGATCTCCAACCAAAGATTGCTCAGTGCTTACAAAGATCGGCGTGCTTGGGTTTTCGAACCCGATGACCGCCCTCCGCTGCTCACGCCTTACGAGAACGATCCCTTCAGCAACTTCCCGAGTCTACCGCCTGTTCGTTGAAAGCGGTTCAGGTGACCGGGCCGGGATTAAAGGGCGCGAGAGCATTGTGCAGGCGCCAGTGATCCGCCCATGTCTTCTTGCGGCCACTGGCGACGTCCAGCAGGAAATGAAAAATCTCCCAGCCGACGGATTCAATGCTGGCTTCCCCCGTGGCAATACGGCCCGCGTCGATATCAATAAGGTCGTACCAGCGCTCGGCAAGGGCGCTGCGCGAGGAAACTTTTACCACCGGCACCAGCGCCAGTCCGTAAGGCGATCCCTCTCCGGTAGTAAAAACATGAAGATTCATGGAAGTGAGCTGTTGCGTGCCGCAGATGAAATCACTGGCGGGCGTGGCTAGAAAGACCAGGCCCTTAGCCGTCACGCGGTCGCCATGACCGGCCACGTCCAGCAGCGCGGAAGAACCAGCCTTCGCCACGGACCCAAGCGCTTTCTCGACAACGTTCGCCAAACCGCCGCGTTTGTTGCCTGGCGTGGGGTTGGCGCTGCGGTCCGCGTGTCCGCGAGCCAGGTATTGGTCATACCAGCGCATCTCGGCGATGAGCTTGTTTCCGACCTCTTTGTTTACCGCACGAGGCGTCAGCAGATGCACCGCGTCCCGTACTTCGGTCACCTCGGAAAACATTACGGTCGCTCCAGCGCGCACCAGCAGGTCCGCCGCGAAGCCTACCGCCGGATTGCAGGTGACCCCGGAAAACGCATCGCTGCCGCCGCATTGCAAGCCGACCACCAGGTCCGAGGCAGGGCAGCTCACCCGCCTGCGCCGGTCCATCTCCTCCATCCGCCTTTCGGCAAAACGCAGGATCGCGCCAACCATGCTCCCGAATCCGCGCAACTCCTGATCCTGAAGCCGAAGCACGTAAGGGTCGTCTTCAAGAATGGGAAACAGGCCGGCGCCGGCGCGAATCAGACGAGTATCCGGCAGCAGCCTTGACGGTTGCAGCTTTTCACATCCCAGGCTCACCACCAATGGAGCGCCGCCGAAGTTAGGGTGAGCGCTGATGTGCCGCAGTGTCCGAATCGGCACGTCGGCGCCGGGCGCGTCAATCGCCACGCCGCAACCATAGGTGTGGGTGATCGCGACAACGTCATCCACGTTGGGGAAACGCGGCAGAATCTCCTCGCGAATCCGGCGGACAGCGTAATCGACGGTCGGCGCTACGCACTGAACCGTCGTGGTGATGCCGAGAATATTCTTCGTCCCAGCCGTACCGCCGGCGTTGCCGTATCCCTCAAACGTATACCCCTCCAGCCGGGGCTGCGGCTTGGGTACTTCGGTGGCGATAGGCAGCCGGTCAAGCGGTGGAGCATCCGGCAGGTCCAGCATCTCCTCGCGTACCCAGGTTTGCACCGGGATCGGGCGATTGGCATAACCGATGATCTCGCCGTATCGCCTCACGGGCTGTCCGGCTTCCAGCTTCTCCAGCGCCACCTTGTGGGATTGCGGGACGTGTTCGGCAAGCGTCATGCCCTCAGGATCGACTACGATCGCCACGTTGTCGCGCGGATGAACTTTAATGTACATGAGGCTCGCTCGCTCCATTATGATGAACCGTAGGAGACCGGCACAATCATGATTCGTTTGATGGCCGTTTTTCCGCGGCGCGCTCTGCCGTTTGCCGTTGGCGCCTGTTTCGCGGCGATCGGATGCGTGCCGTATCAAAGGACCAAGGAGGAGGGCATGACGCCTGAAAAGCGCCTCGCGGGTGCGCGGCAGCCGGTGCAGGTTAGGGTGATGGATTTTTCCCCCGGCGGCGACCCGCTTGGCCCGGTGACAGTCGACAAAGTGGTTCTTAGCGAGGCGGAATGGCGCGAGCAACTCACTCCGCTCTCTTTCGAGGTGCTGCGAAACAAGGGCACCGAAGTCGCATTCACCGGGAAATACAACAAGCATTACGAACCCGGTCTGTACCGCTGCCGGGGATGCGGAACCGTGGTCTTCCTTTCCGGTACGAAATTCGATTCGCGGACGGGCTGGCCCAGCTTCTGGACGCCGGCGGCGGCCGAGAACGTATATACGGAGGCCGACAGCAGCTACGGGATGGTCCGGGAAGAAGTGTTGTGCCGGCGCTGTGACGGCCATTTGGGACACGTCTTCCCGGACGGACCGCCCCCTACGGGATTGCGCTATTGTCTGAACTCCGCGGCGCTCGACTTCAGCCCGCCCGGCGCCGGGGCGGCGCGCTAGCCTAGCCTACTTCCTCGTTGGCGCGCCGCAGCCACTGGCGCATGGCCGAAATGCAGTAGGCCAGACCGGCGCGCCGTTCCGGACCGTCGCCGGTCAGCTCCGGGATGTGGTCGGGGACGATGCCGCTGGCGTACTTCACTTCTCTGAGCGTCTTGAGAATCTGGTACATGTCCGTATACCCTTCGTCGGGGAAGGTTTCATGAAAGACCGGGAGCGGTGAGGAGACATTGCGGAAATCGATGTCCCACAACCGGCCTCGAGGACCGAAATCCCGAATCATGCCAAAGGAGTCCTTACCCATTTTGTCGCCGCCTTCCATCCAGGTGCCGACACAAAGGCGCAGACCCCAGTACTTGTTGTCCCCGGCAATCTGCTCGGCGCGTTTGTAGCCGTCGTAATGCACGAAAAGCTTGGCGACGCCATTCATTTTGGCCAAAGGCGGATCGTCCGGGTGGAGCGCCATGTAGACGCCCGCTTCCTTGGCCACCGGCAGCACGGCTTTCATGAAATACGTGTAGGTGGCCCAAATGTCGTCGGCCGAGTACTCCCGCTCGAAACGCTGCTTTTCCACCTTCTCACGAAAATCCTTGACGCTGAACTGCCGCGTCTTATAGCCGCGGTGCATGACCATGTTGGTGGTGTAGGTGTTGGCAGGGTGGAAATCATAGGAGGCGACGTGAATCCCCAGCTTGCCCAGCGTGCGCAGAAAAGTTTGGTAGGTTTCGATGTCTTTATCGCGGCCCGGCAGGCCAAGCTGAAGGTTCAGCGAGCGGTAGGAGTAATGCGCGCCGCTGTAGATGCGAACGCCGAAGCTCTCAAACCGCTTCTGAACGGCCCGCACTTTGTCGACGTGGGGATCTTCGTGGTACATCAGCCGGGCCCACTTCAGACCGATCTGCTTGCAAAAAAGCAGAAAGTCGTCACTGACGTTCCAGTTCATGATATGAGCGACCTTGAGGTTGGACGGGGAGTCTTCCTCGATGGTCTTGTTTCGTTGCGCGGCTGCGGCGTTCGGAAAGACAGCGGCTCCCGCGGCGCTTGCGGCCAGAAAGCTTCGCCGCCGCATTTTCGATTCGTGGCCCGTTCTCATGGCGCTCACCTCCTGTTCACCCACATACTTTATCATTTGACTTCCCGTTTCAGTAACCCTTGGCCGCGCCGGAGCCGCGCGGATCGTGCGCGCCCTGGAACCCGATCCTGCGGCCCTTGGCGTCGTACTCTATTGACAAGCCGTGAAGCCGTCCGATGTCGCGAACCAGCAGCTTGTGTCCGCGCGCCGCCAGGTTCTGACGGATGGTTTCCGCTAGGCCTTCCTCGACGGCAAGGACTCTTTGCTCGGCGAGGAAGCTGATGCGTGGCGACGCCAGCGCCCCGGCGATATCTTTTCCGAAATCGATCATTTGAACAAGGGTGAACGGGACCGTCTGCGGAATGGTGTGTCCTCCGGCCGCGCCGAGCGCGATCCATGGACGTCCCTGTTTCATCACGAATACCGGAGTGTTGCTGTTCAGATTGCGGCGGCCGGGATGCACGTCCATCGGATTCCCGCGCGGCTCGAAGGTGCTGTAGGAGAGTGAATCGTTGAGCCAGATTCCGGTGCCGGGAGCCATGACGAGGCTCCCAAAGCTGTTGCCGATTGTCTGCGTCATGCTGACGACGTTGCCGAAATGGTCGCCGACTGCGAAATGCGTGGTGTTTTCCGATTCCGTCCCAGTGGCGCCCGGCGCCAGAAACTCGGTGGCGCGGGTCTTGTCGAGCTTCAACGCAAGCTCCTGAAAATAGGCGGGCGAAAGAAGCCGTGACAGTGGCGGACGCGTAACGCCCGGATCACCGGCGTATCGCAGCCGGCTCCACTCCGCTTGTTTGGTGACCTCCGCCAGCAGGTGCCAGAGACCCGGTGAGTCCCCGCCGAGTTTGGCGAGATCCCACTGCCCCAGCAGTCCCAGCCGCATCAGACCGGTGAATGAATTTGCCGGCGGTGGCGCGGTGAACACCTGATAGTCGCGATAGCGGATGGAAATTGGGTCCCACCATTCCGGGCGGCTTCGGGCGATATCTTCGAGGGTGACGAACGAGCCGGCCCGCGCCAGCTCGCTCGCGATGACGCGCCCGAGCGCCCCGCCATGCAGCACTTCCGGCCCTTGTTCCGCGATCAGCCGCAACGACTGCGCCAGATCTTTTTGCACCAGTGTTTCTCCGGCGCCCAGCGGCTTTCCCTCTTTTCCGTAAATCTGCTTTGCATGCTCCGGGAAGCGTGTGTATGAAGCTGCCGGAATAGCCGCGGGCAGCGGGAAGCCGCGATCCGCCAACTCGATGGCGCGATCGAATAGCTTCTTCCATGCAAGGCGGCCATATGTTTTTGACAGTTGTTCCCAGGCTCTTGCGTTTACCGGCGGTGCGATGGTTTTTGCGCCGCGGCGGCCGGCCGGATCGCGGAAGGCTTCCGGATCCGCCCCCTTTGGGATGCGGCCGCTGGCGTTCAATGCGCACACTTTGCGTTTCGATGCATCGTAAATCAGAATCAGACCGTAGCCGCCCACGCCAGAATTCTGTGGTTCGACGACGTTCAACGTGGCGGCAACAGCCACGGCGGCGTCAAACGCATTGCCGCCGGCGCGCAGAATGTCGACACCAGCCTGGGAGGCCAGCGGATGCGCGGAACTGACCATGCCAAGGCGTCCCGAGACGGGTTGCTGCCCCGCGCGGGCAGCCGGCAGACAAGCCAGTGCCAGAATGCCAATAAAGCGCCGCATGGCAAGCGAGTTTATCACTTCTCATTGCCGCAAGGGGAAAACTCCG
>Ga0187893_10007840_pt1 | contig 17210 bp, 11 predicted proteins | sample MA1701074metaG_FD_139574 | JGI IMG/M metagenome (GOLD analysis project Ga0187893, IMG submission 139574) | White microbial mat communities from a basaltic lava cave in the Kipuka Kanohina Cave System on the Island of Hawaii, USA - MA170107-4 metaG ... | reverse complement strand
CGCCTCGTCGTCGTCGGTCGCAGTGAAGCCGCCGCCGATGTAGGACGAGTACACAAGGCTCGCCGTCGACGTCCCCGCGTTCGGGTCGTAGCGCGCGACGCAGGCGTCGCAGACGCCGCCGTCGTAGCTGGTGTCGTAGGCGCTGACCAGCGGGATCGCCGAGGAGCTCGTGCTGCCGACGATGGTGAGGATCGGCGTGCTGTCGACGGCCACCGCGTAGGCGGTCGTGACGCTGCCGTCGGTGCCGCCCCAGTAGGAGCCGTAGTTGAGCGCGGCGCCGCCGGCCGCGAGGTAGATGACGAATCCGTGGCTCGTGCCGCTGCTCGGCGGCGTCTGCTGGTGTCCGTTCCCGCTCACCGGGAAGTTGGTCGAGCCGGTCGAGCCGCACACCGCCGCCTTTCCGTTGGACGAGACCGACACGGAGAAGGCCTTGTCCTGGCCGTTCCCGCCGAGGAAGGTCGTCCAGACGAGCTGCGCCGATCCCGACTTCGTGGGATCGAAGCGGGTGGCGAAGGCGTCGTCGAGCCCGTTGTGCGTCGGATCGAACTTCCCCGCCATCGACGGGAAGCCGCTGCTCTCGGTCGAGTAGGTCGAGCCGACGACGGTGATCTTCCCGTTCTGCTCGTCGACTCCGTTGATCTGGTCGAAGTCGGAGCCGCCGAGGAAGGTCGACCAGCAAAGGCCCGGATCGACGATCAGCCGGCCGGAGGGATCGGGGCCGGCCACCTCGAAGCCGAAGCTCGCGGGGCCGGTCGCGCGGACGCGGCAGTCGGCGAGGCGCGGCTCCCCGGAGGGGGTCTCGTACCACGCCCGGGGAGGGGTCTGGACCAGGAGCCCCGCGGGGGTGGCGATCGAAAGGCTCCCGTCCTCCTCGACGACGAGCGCGTCGGCCCCCTCGCAGCGGATCTCGACCGCGCCGAGATCGGCCCCCGACTCGACGTGGAGGTCGTACTCGAGGCGCCCCTCCCGGTCGCTCACGACGACCGCGACCCCGGGGGCGACGCCGTCGTAGCGCACCGCCTCGAAGAGCGGGACGTCGGAATGCCACTGCGCTGGATCGTTGCCGATCAGGTAGTGGTGGACGCCCGCGAGCCGGCGCTCCCCGCGCGGCTCGAGCGACTGCTCCGGCCCGACGAAGTGGAGCGCGACGGCGTGGCCGGTCTCGCTGCCGTCCGCGGCGGCGGCGCGCGCCGAGACCACGATGCCGCGATCGGTGAGCGCCGCGGCGCTGCGGCGCCCGCGCGCCCCGAACCGGATCTCCTCCGGCCACTGGCCGCGATTCTGCGCGAAGACGATCGGCAGGGCGCCGAGCTGCGCGGCCGGGCTCTTCGCCTCCGTCCTCCTCCACTGCTCGCGCATGGCCGTCGCGACGTCGCTCTCGTGCCGCGGCGAGCCGGCGGCGTCCATGAGGGACGCGTCGGCCGGCGCGGCTACCTCCGACTCACACCCCCCCCCTGCAACCTCCATGCTCGAAACAATGCTCGTCTGCACGAGCCACGCAACCACGAGCGCCGATCCGAGCAGCAGGCCCGCAGCCAATGCGCTGAGCCGCCGCTCACGTCCGGCGCCTGATCCACCCCTGTCACCGACCGGGGACTTCATGGGCATGCTCCTTCTCAAGGACCTCCGAATCTCCTGCGATCCGGAAGACACCCCCGGATCGCGATCGTTGCTCGTGGCGCCGGGCTGCGACGAGGAGGAAGCCGCGAAGGACGAAGCGGGCCCGATCGAGGAGCACCGCCGGACGAATGCACCGATCGGCGACGCGCGCGACCGACGCGCGACGCGCGAGACTCCCCACCGCCGAATGAGGGCTTGGGCATCGCCGTCATCCGCGAACACGCGCTTCTGCGGAACGGGCCGGAGGGTACCCCCGCCTGTGGCATCCGTCCACGCGGGGAGTCGAGCGCGCCGGCGGCCCCCGGGAGGGAGGAGCGAGCCGGCCGGGCTTCTCGGAGCGGAGGGTGAGCGGCGCGCGGACGTCGTGAGCGGCGGCTTCGAACGCGGAGACGGCGCCTACGGCACCGTCACCGACTTCGCCAGCGCGCGCGGGCGGTCGATGTCGCGGCCGAGCGCGCGCGCGGTGTAGTAGGCGAAGTACTGGCCGGCGAGGAGCTGGAGGAAGGCGTCCTGCAGCTCGCTCTCGCCGGGCGTGGCGATGACGGCGTCGACGTGGCTGCGCTCGGCGGGCGAGAGCGCGCCGAACGCGAGGAGCGGGCCGCCGCGGCTGCGCACCTCCTCGAGGGCGTAGAGGGTCATCGGCCGGAGCTCGCCGCTCGCCGCCGGCGGGACGAAGATCGCCGTGGCCATGCCGGCGTCGATGAGCGAGATGGTGCCGTGCTTGAGGAAGCCGGCGGCCATCCCCTCGGCGTGGCGGTAGGTGACCTCCTTGAACTTGAGCGCGCCCTCCTGCGCGATGGGCGCGAACAGGCCGCGGCCGAGGAAGAACCACTTCTCCAGCCCGAGGAAGCGCGCCGCCGCCTCGCGGCAGCTCTGCTCGATGCGCGGCCTCCAGGCGTCGAGGGCGGCGGGCAGCGCCTCGAGCTCGGCGCAGCGCTGCGCGTGCCGCTCGGCGTCGAGCGTCCCGCCCTGCCGGGCGGTCTCGAGCGCGAGGCGCGCCAGCAGCACCGCCTGCGACAGCGCGCTCTTGGTGGCGAGCACCGCGATCTCGGGGCCGGCGCCCTGCAGCAGCACCTGATCGACCTCGCGCGCCATCGACGAGCCGGCCACGTTCACGACGCCGAGCGTCGCGGCGCCCGCCGCCTTCGCGGCGCGCAGCGCGCGCAGCGTGTCGTAGGTCTCGCCCGACTGCGACACGCCGAGCACGAGGTCGCCGGGCTCGAAGGCGACGACCGAGGGCATCTCGTCGGCGGTGACGAGCGGGCAGAAGCGGCGCGCGAAGGTCGCGAGCAGGTGGTGGGCGATGCTCGCCATGTGGTAGGCCGTGCCCATCCCGGTCAGGAAGGCGCGCTTCGCGGCCAGCAGCCTCCCGGCGGCGCGCGAGAGCGCGACCGCGTCGCTGCCGAGCGCGACGCGCGCGGCCATCGGGCTCTCGGCCATCTCCTTCTGCATGAAGTGCTGGTAGGGGCCGCGCTCCGGCACCTCGAAGTCGCCGGCGAGAGGAGTGCGCGCCCGTTCGACGAGCGCCCCGTCGGAGAGGCGGCGCACCTCGGCGCCGCCGCGCGTGATGGCGACGATCTCGCCGTCGTCGAGGTAGAGGACCTCCGGGCAGGAGGAGGCGAGCGCGAGCGGGTCGGACGCCACGATCGTGCGGTCGCGGCCGAAGCCGACCACGAGCGGGCTCTCCCGGCGCAGCGCGATCACGACGCCCGGCTCCGACTCGAGGAGCACCGCGAACGCGAAGGAGCCGCGCAGGTCGCCGGCCGCCGCGCGCACCGCCTCCAGCGCCGGCAGGCCGCTCCCGCGGCGCTCCTCGACCAGGTGGGCGAAGACCTCGCTGTCGGTCTCGGAGCGGAACCGGTGGCCGCGGGCGATGAGCGCGTCGCGCAGCTCGCGGTAGTTCGAGAGCACGCCGTTGTGCACGATCGCGACGTCGCCGCCGCACGAGAGGTGCGGGTGGGCGTTGGCCGTGGTGACGCCGCCGTGGGTGGCCCAGCGCGTGTGCGCGATGCCGGTCGAGCCGTGCAGTCCGCCGAAGAGCTGGCGGCCCGCGAGCTCCGTCGGCCCCCCCACGTCCTTGGCCACCTCGATCCCGCGTCCGTTCAGGAGCGCGGCGCCGCTCGAGTCGTAGCCGCGGTACTCGAGCTTCCGGATCCCGTCGATGAGGTCGCCCGCCATGTCGTCCCGGGCGCTCACGATCCCCACGATGCCGCACATCGTCAGTACGCCTCCGCGGTCACGGACCGGACGCGGGCGCGGCGGGGACGGAGAAGACGGTGGCGATCGAGCCGGCGAGCGAACGCCGGCTCGGGCGACCTCGCGGTCGCCGATCGGTCAGGCGGCTTTTGTCTCCGGGATCGCTCCCGGCCTTTGTCGCCGCCCTTCGAGGTCCCGATCCGACCTCGGGAGCCATCCGCCGAGTCTTTCGATGAGCTCCCACCTCGTCACCCGCCGCGCGCCTTCGCGCTTCACGACGGGCCTGGCGCTGGTTCGTCCTGTTCCGTGCTCTGCGCGGCCTGCGTTCCGGAGCCTCCCTGGGCCTGCTGCCACTTCCCCGGGGAGGTGCACGCTGCGCCCGCCCTCGGGACGGGCTTCCATAACCCCGACCGGCCCGATGTCAAAAGGTCGGAACGATCCTCCCGCCGGCTGAACCTTTCGAGCCCCCCCCGCCCCCCCGGGCGGCGCGCCCGCCCGCGCGCCAGGGGTTCACGCAGGGCCGAGCGGACGAAGCGCCTCGTAGTGGGCGCGATGGCGCGCGGCGATCCCGGCCAGGAGGGTCGCCGAGTCGGCCTCCGGCTCGACGCGCCCGCGAATCTGCACCCAGGCCGCCGCCAGCGCCGGGACGGTCGCGCCCGGCGTGACGCCCGCCGCCGCGAGGAGCGCCGCGCCGTGGGCCGGCCCCTCCTCCTGCTCGAGGAGGACGAGCTCGCGGCCGAGCGCGTCCGCCACGATCTGGGCGAACAGCCGGCTGCGCGCTCCTCCGCCGGTGAGCCGCACCTCGCTCGCGACCAGCCCGCGCGACTCGAGCAGCGCCCCGCAGGCGCGCAGCCCGAGCGCCACTCCCTCCAGCACGGCGCGCATCGCGTGGCCGCGGCCGTGCGCCGTCGACAGCCCGAGGAAGGCGCCGCGCGCGTGCGGATCGCGGATCGGCGTGCGCTCGCCGGCGAGGTAGGGCAGGAAGAGGAGGCCGCCGCTGCCGGGAGGCGCGGCCGCCGCCTCGGCGTCGAGAGTCGCGAAGGGCACGAGCTCGCCGCCGCCGCTCACCATCCGGCGGAACCAGCTCACCGCCCCGCCGGCGGAGAGCATCACCCCCATCGCGTGCCAGGTGTCGGGCACGGCGTGGCAGAAGGAGTGGAGCGCGCCGTCGGGGTCGACGAGCGGCCGCTCGCACGCTGCGAAGACGACCCCCGACGTCCCCAGCGAGATCGACCAGGCGCCGGGCCGGGTCACCCCCGAGCCGACGGCGCTCGCCGCCTGGTCGCCGGCGCCCGCCACCACCGGCGTGCCGGCCGCGAGCCCGAGCTCGCGCGCCGCGGCGGCCGAGAGCGCGCCGGTCACCGCCGTCGACTCGACCGCGCGCGGCAGGATCGCGGGGTCGACGTCGAGCGCGCGCAGCAGCGGCTCCGACCAGCGCCGGCGGGCGACGTCGAAGAGCAGCGTGCCGGACGCCTCCGCGACGTCGGTCGCCCGCTCCCCGGTCCAGCACAGACGCAGCCAGTCCTTCCCCACGAGCAGCGTGCGCACGCGCGCCGCGAGCTCCGGCTCGTTCCGGCGCAGCCAGAGGAGCTTCGGCGCCGTGAATCCCGGCAGCGCGACGTTGAGCGTCGCCGCCAGCAGCGCCTCGGTCCCGCCGGCGCGCTCGGTGAGCTCGTCGCACTCGCGCGCGGTCCGGCCGTCGCACCAGAGGATCGCCGGACGCAGCGGCGCCCCGCGCTCGTCGAGGAAGACGGCGGAGTGCATCTGTCCGGTGAGCCCGACGGCCAGGACGTCGGCGGGGGCGATCCGGGCGCGCTCGACCGCGCCGCGCACGCTCAGCGCGGCGGCGCGGCGCCACTCGAGGGGGTCCTGCTCGGCGAATCCGGGCCGCGGCGCCGAGAGCGGGTACTCGACGGCGTGCGCGCCGAGCCTTCGTCCGGCGCCGTCCACCACCAGCGCGCGCGCTCCGCCGGTCCCGAGGTCGACGCCGACGAATGCCGCCATCGCTCGCCCCTCCGCGGCGGGCCGCGCCGCGCTACCGCCGGCCGGCGCGCGCCTCCGCCACGACCCGGAGGATGTCGTCGCCGTACTCGCGCACCCGGTAGGGCGACATCCCCGGCACGTCGAGGAGCCGCTCGCGCGTGAGCCCGCTCGCGCGCGCGATCTGCCGCAGCGTGCCGGTGGTCGCGATGCGCGCCTCGTCGACGTCGCGTTCGGCCGATCGCTCCCGGCGCCAGCCGCGCAGCGCCTCGAACACTTCGCGCTCGAGCTCCCCGAGCGGGAGCTCGCCGTTCTCGTGGCGGGCGCGCCGCCGCGCCGGCGGGAGCGGGCCCTTCGCGCGCGCCGCCGCGATCACCTCGAGCAGCTCGCGCTCCTCGCGCTCGCGCAGCCAGCGCGGGAGGCCGCGCACGGAGGCGAGCTCCTCGCGGCGGCTCGGGCGCAGGCGCGCCAGCTCCACCAGCGCGTGGTCGGGGAAGATGCGGTGCGGGGAGCGGTCGCGCCGGATCGCGATGCGGTCGCGCAGCTCGAAGAGGTCGTGCAACGTGCGCAGCCCGGGCGCGTCGAGCGCCGCCGCCCCCGGCGTGCGGCGGAACGCGTCCTCGTCGAGGACGCGCTCGGCGTGCTCCACCTCGCGGAGGCGCTCGAAGTCCTCGGCCGCCTCCTCGAGCCGTCCCTTCGCCTCGAGCTCCGCGAGCAGCTGGTCCTTGAGCGGGAGCAGGTAGTGGGTGTCGGCGGCGGCGTACTCGGCCTGGCCGGCCGTGAGCGGCCGCCGGCTCCAGTCGGAGGTCTGGAACGCCTTCGACTGCACCACCCCGAACCGCTCGGAGAGGAGCGCGGCCAGTCCGGGCCGGCGCAGCCCGAGCACCTGCGCCGCGAGCATCGTGTCGAAGAGGCCCTCGAACGCGAAACCGTGGCGATGGCGCAGCAGGGCGACGTCGTTCGCCCCGGCGTGGAACACCTTGAGGATGCGGCGGTCGGCGCACAGCTCCCCGATCGGGCCGAGCTCCAGGCCGGCGAGGGGATCGATCAGGTAGTCGTGCTCCCGCGTCGACACCTGCAGCAGGCAGACCTTGACCCGGTAGGCGTAGTAGGAGTCCGCCTCGGTGTCGATGGCGAGCTCCCCTGCGGCCCGCAGGGCAGGAAGTGCTTCAGCCAGCGCCTGCGGGCGGTCGATCCAGGAAACACCAGGGGGCAGGTGGAGGGGCAGGACACTCATCGGAGGCGGGATCTTAACGGTCCGCTTCCGAGGGATCCGAGGGTCGCGTCGCGCGACGGCGGTCGCGCGGCGCGGCAGTGGGGCCGTGCTTGCACGGCGGGTGGAGGAGACCTCGGGCCCGACCCGGAGCGCTCGCGCTCCGGGACCCACGGGAGGGATCGATGACGATCGAGCGGGTCCTCGTCCTGGAGCGCGAAGGAGCTCCCGGAGAGTCGCTGGAGCAGCTTCTCGCCCAGGAGGGATTCCAGGTCCTGCGCGCGCGCGACGTGGCGCAGGCGGCGCGGCTGATGCGCGCCGGACCGGTGCACCTCTGCATCTTCGAGATCCACCCGACGATGGTGGACGTGCGTGACCTGATCGAGAAGGCTCGCGCCTTCCTGCCCAGGGTCCCGCGCATCCTCCACGTCGCGCCGCGCGATCTCGAGCGGATGCAGGGATTCCTCGACTGCGGCGACGAGCTGCTGCTGAAGCCGGCGGCCAAGGCGCACGTGCTGGCGATGCTGTCGCGTTATCGCGACGCCGCGCGGCTCAAGGCCGAGACCGATCATCTGCGCCACCGGATGCACGGCAGCGAGACGGCGGAGGCTCTGCTCAACGAGCCGCGCGGCATGCGCGAGGTCGTCGAGCGCGCGACCAAGGTCGCCGGCGAGCGCGGCGCCGTGCTGGTGCAGGGGGCGCGCGGCAGCGGCAAGTCGCTGGTGGCGCGCTTCCTCCACGAGAAGAGCGCGGCGAAGGGCGGACCCTTCGTGACGGTCCACTGCGCGCGCATCCAGGGGTCGCTGCAGGAGAGCGAGCTGTTCGGCCACGAACCGGGCGCGTTCCCGGGAGCGAGCGAGACCGCGCCCGGCACGATCGAGCTCGCCAGCGGCGGCACCCTCGTGCTCGAGGAGGTGTGGGCGCTCTCGATCGACGTGCAGCACCGCCTCTACCGCTACCTGCAGAGCGGGCAGCTGCGCCGGATGGGCGGGCAGCGCTCCTTCGTCTGCCCGGTGCGCGTGGTGGCCACGTCGAGCCGCAACCTCCAGACCGAGGCGACCGCGGCCCGTTTCGCCCCCGACCTCCTGCGCCGCCTGGCGACGCACGTCCTCCACGTGCCGAGCCTGGTGGAACGCAAGTTCGACCTCGCGATCCTGGCGCGCCGCTTTCTGCGCGAGGCGCCCGCCTGGGGCACGACGTCCGTGCGCACGATCACGCCGGAGGCGGTCTCCGCGCTCGCGGTGCACGACTGGCCGGGCAACGTCGAGGAGCTGCGGCTGGTGATCGACCGCGTCGTGCTCGCCGATCCCGGCGAGACGCTGCTCCCGGAGCACATCGTGATCGCCAACCCGGGCCAGCGCGAGCGCGCGCTCGAGCAGGCGGTCGGCATGACCGTCGCCGACATGGAGCGCGAGATGATCCTGCGCACGCTCGAGCGCACCAAGGGCAACCGGACGGCCGCGAGCAAGCTGCTCGGCCTCACCACGCGCACGCTCAGCAACAAGATCCGCATCTACCGCGCGCAGGGCTTCACCATCATCGGCGGCCGCAAGAAGAAGCCGGCGCCGGCGCAGCCGGCGGCGCACGTCGGCAACACGGGACCGATGGTGCCGACCACCTGACCGCGATCTGACGACGATCGTCCGCCCGATCAGCGCTCGGCGACCGGGCCGGCCGGCCCGGTCCCGTCGGCGATCGTGAGGACGTCGACGTTGGTCAGGTAGGACTCCGTCCGGCCCTGGACCGACGCGACGACCTGGGCCTGCACGAAGAACGTGCGTCGCACCAGGTCGCGGTCGGCTTCGAGCTGCGCGTCGAGCACGAGCTCGCCGTCGGCGTCGATGCGTCCGGCCCGGAAGACGCGCCAGAAGTTGCCGGGCATCACGTGGAGGGGAAAGCCCTTCCGCGACTTGACCGGCATGCGTCCGACGTCGCTCGAGACCAGGATCGTCACGAACGCGCCCGGCGGTCCGCGCGCGCGCACCGAGATCGGGCCTCCGCACACGCCGGGGTGGTCGATCGCGAGCGTGGGGATCGGCGCGTCGAGCGTCGTCACCGCCTCCGGCACGCCGTCGACCTCCACCCCCGCCTTCCCGGCGCGCGCCGGATCGCCGGTGCCCGCCGACCCGGCGACCGCCGCAAGGTCGGAGAAGGCGATCGAGCGGGTCGCGTCGTCGGCGCGCACGCGCACGCCGGCGCCCCCGTCCCCGGCGAACGACCAGCAGCGATCCCACGGATTGGGGGAGGCGGCGCCGCCGTCTCCGCCGCGGACCTGCCCCTGTCCGTCCCCGGCGGCGAGCAGATCGGTCGCCCCCGCGACGAAGAGCCCCGCGCCGCCCGGGCCGGCCGTCGCGGCCTCCGGGCAGAACGGGGCACGCTCGTCCCAGAGGGCCGCGCCGCCGACGCCGCCGACGAACTCGCAGCGCGCGATCGAGACGCGCGCGTCCTCGACGGCGAGCCCGACCGACCCGAGGCCGCCGCGGCCGTAGGGGCTGGTCGCCGGCGCTCCCGGCGGCCCGACCGCCACCACCTGGGTGAGCGAGTAGTCGCCGCGCGCGAGCGAGAGACCGAAGGCGCCGCCCGCGGAGGTCTGCTCCCCCGGCAGCACGGCCACGCGGGCGATCACCGCGCGGGCGCAGTCGCTGAGCATCGGACCGGTGCCGGCGCGGGTCGGGTGGCGGCTCTCGATCACGAGGTCGGCGAGCACGACGTTGCCGCCGCAGCGCTCGATGCGGATGGTGGCGCCGCGACCGATGCCGGTCACGCCGGAGAGCACGACGCTCTGTCGGGCCGTGAGCTCGCGCGCCTCGAAGAACGGGCCCTCGCCGCTCGTGCGCTCGATCGTCACGACGCCGGGCCCGCAGCCGATGATGCGCAGCCCCTTGCGCTGCAGCGCCACCGGCTGGTAGCGGCCCGGGCGCAGCACCAGCGTGTCGCCGTCCTCGGCCGCGGCGGCCGCCGCCGGCAGGTCGCGGAAATTCGCGGGCCCGTCGTCGTCGACGACCCACGTCTCGCCGCGCGCGTCGCCGGCCAGGAGGAGGCCGGCGACCGCGCCCGCGGCCAGGCATCGATGAGAGATCGCGCCGGTCATCCGCGCTCCGTTCGGACGGAATCTAGCTCACGACGGGGAGCCGCGCCGGGGCGAGGAGCGCGCCGGAAGGGATTGCCTTCGTGGCGGCGCGCCGTCAGACCAGCCTGGCGGCCCGCATCCGCTCGAGCGCGCCCCGCCAGGCGCGCAGCGTCTGCTCCACGTCCTGGTCGCCGTGCGCCAGCGACGCCGCGCCGAGCCCGTGGCGCGCCGAGACGCCCTCGAGCAGGAGCAGCGCGCGCACCAGTTCGTCGTCCACCCGGGGGTGGGCGCGCCCCGATCCGGTGCGCTGCTCGGGGCAATCGGGGGCGCCGCCGCGGCCGTCCGCGAGGTCGAGCATCACGAGCGAGCTCCCGGGCACCGCCTCGTTCGGCCAGCCCGAGAGCCACACCGGCACCCCGAACTCCTCGAACAGCCGGGCGAGGCCGCGCCGGAGCGCGTCCCCGAGCGCCGCGAGCCGCGGGTAGATGGCGCCCTCGTGCTCGATCAGGTGCGCCAGCGTGGTCTTCGCCGCGACGAGGCAGAGCTCGTGCGCCGAGTAGGTGCCGCCCTCGAACTTCACGCGCTGCAGCCGCCGCGACGCCAGCTCCATCACCGCGCGCCGTCCGGCCACCGCGGCCACCGGCATGCCGCCCCCGAGGACCTTGCCCAGGATCAGGAGGTCGGGCGTGATCCCGTACATCGAGCTCACGTCGCCGGCGCGGAACCGGAATCCGGTGATGATCTCGTCGCACAGGAGCAGCGCGCCGTGCCGCTCGGTCAGCCGGCGCGCCGCGCGCAGGAACTCCGGCTGCCCGGCGATCCCGCCGCCGGAGCCGAGCCACGGCTCGATCAGCAGGCAGGCGACCGCGTCGCCGTCGGACGCGAAGGCGCGCTCGAGGCCCTCGACGTCGTTGAAGCGCACCAGCGCCACGTCGTGCGCGGTCGTCCCGGGCAGCCCCTCCGACTCGAGGTGGTCGAACGACCCTCCACGCGCGTTGACCCCCTTGAGTCCGAACGGCTGGCTGCCGTGCCAGCCGCCCGCCGCCTTGAGCACGCGCGAGCGTCCCGTGAACGCGCGCGCGAGCAGCACGGCGTGGAAGGTCCCGAGCGCGCCACTCGTGGTGAAGCGCACCACCTCGGCGCCGGTCCGGCGGGTGACCAGCTCCGCGACCTCCGCCTCGATCTCGTGCAGCATCCCGCTCTGGAGGCCGCGGCCGCCGCGCAGCGCCTCGAGGAGCGCCTCGCGCACGGGCGGCGGGTTGTGGCCGAGCAGGTTGGCGTAGTGGCCCTGCCAGTAGTCGACGAGGCGGTGGCCGTCGAGGTCGTGGATCGCCGATCCCTCGGCGCGCGCGACGGTGACCTGGAACGGATCGGTCCAGCGCACGGCGTGGCTGGTCTGGTCGAGCAGCACGCGCCCGCGCCGGGCGCACAGCGCGCTCGACCTCGGGAAGCGCTGCTCGAACTCGCGGGCGAGCGCCGCCCGGAACTCCGCGGTCGCGGTCGTCGTCGTCGGCATCCCGGAAGTGTAGCGGCGCCCGCGCGGCGCCCGCGGCCGGTCAGCCCCCGCTCGCCGAGGGATGGCCGTACGCGTCGCGCGGGATGATGCGCGCGCGCGCCGCGCCGGGCGGCAGCAGCAGTCCCGACCAGCAGTGGCAGTCCTGCTGCTGGTTCCGCTTCAGGTGCGGGTGGTGGATGCACCCCTCGCAGCCCTTCCAGAACTCCGGGTCCCGGGTGAGGTCGCAGTAGGGCACCGACTCGAAGCCGAACGACTTGTTGAGCCGCTCGACCTGCGTCGAGAGCGTGAGCGACACGATCGCCGCGCGCGGCCAGCGCCGCCGCGACAGGTCGATGAGCTCCTGCTTCATGCGGCGCGAGAGTCCGCGGCCCCGCAGCTCCGGCGCGACGATCATCGCGGAGTGGCTGACGAAGCGCTCGCTCTCCCACGCGTGCGCGGCCGCGAATCCCACCAGCGCGCCGCCGCGCAGGACGACGACCGCGCGCCGCTCGCGGATCGCGCGGGTCAGGTACTCCCCGGTGCGCTCCGCGATGATGGCGCCGGCCTGCTGCGCCTCCAGGATCATCGACTGGATGCGCGGCACGTGCGTCACGTCGGCCGGCCGCGCGACTCGCACGACGAGCGGCGGCTCGGGCGGCGCCGCGGCGCCGTTGCGCGCGGCCCTGCGTCGGATCGAACCGTTCCTCCCGCTCCGGTGGACGGGAGGCTGGCGCTTGCGCGCCCCGATTCTCCCCCTCCCCGCGCCGGAACGGAGCTTGCTCATGGCATGCGTCGATCCTCGTGGTTGAACAGGTGCTCGAGCAGCGCCACCTGCGCCCACATGCGGTTCTCGGCCTGGTCGACCACCACGCTCTTCGGACCGTCGAGCACCGCGTCGGTGGCCTTCACGTTGCGGCGGATCGGCAGGCAGTGCATGAAGACGGCGTCGTCGGTGCGACCCATCTTGTCGGCGTCGACGATCCAGCGCGGCCGCAGCGGCTCCTTGTCCTTGCGCTCGCGCTCGAAGTGCCCGTAGCTTCGCAGGCTGGCGTACGACTTGGCGCAGACGGCGTGGGCGCCGTCGTAGGCGGACTCGATGTCGTCGGTGATCTCCAGCGAGCCGCCGGTCTCCTCGGCGCGTCGGCGCGCCTCGGCCACGACGTCGGGGTCGAGGTCGTAGCCTTCGGGCCGCAGGTGCACCACCTTCATCCCCAGCCCGGCCGCCGAGAGCAGCTGGCTGTGCGGCGTGGCGAGCGGCAGCGACTTGGGATGCCAGGCCCAGGTCAGCACGTACTTGCGGCCGCGCGGCTCCCCCAGCTTCTCGCGCAGGGTCATGCGGTCGGCCAGCTCCTGGCACGGGTGCTCGAAGTTCGACTCGAGGTTGATGACCGGGACGGTCGAGTGGCGGGCGTAGGCGCGCATGAACTCGTCGCCGCGCAGCTCGCGCCAGGTGCCGCTCACCTCGGCCGTGGTCGCGGCCGGCGTGACGAGGTCCGACTTGCGGATGCCGACGGCGTGCACGTAGCGCGCCAGCACGGGCGCCGCCTCCTTCACGTGCTCCTGCGTCGGGCCGTCCATCACCACGCCCTCGCGGTGCTCGAGGACGTAGGTGTCGCGTCCCGGCTGCACGTAGAGGGCGTGGCCGCCGAAGCGCGCGAGGCCGGCCTCGAAGGAGACGCGCGTGCGCATCGAGGCGTTGAAGAAGAGCAGCGCCATCACCTTCCCGGCGAAGTCGGGGGTCGACTCGCCGCGCTTGATGCGCAGCCCGCGCGAAAGGAGGTCGTCGAGCTCCTCGAGGGTCCAATCGAGCGTGCTCAGGAAGTGGCGCTTCAAGACGATCCCTTCGTCGGGTGGGCCCACGCCGGAGGCGAGCAGGTAGCGCAGGGTCGCCCCGTCGCCACGCGCCCCGGGGCGCGGACGGCAATGGATGCCGGGCCGGCCATTCAAGCAATCGGCGGTTCCGGAGCCGACTGCGGCGGCGCGGCGCGCTCGACCCGGGGGAGCGCGCCTTCGAACCGCGGCGCCGGTCCGGGCTCGGCGCGCGTGCCGGCGACCTGGCCGGCGACCTGCGCCGCCCGCAGCAGCGGAGCGTAGAGCAGGGCGCGCAGCTTCTCGCGCCAGGGCAGCGCGGCGCGCCCCACGTGCTCTGCGTCGCGGCGCAGCTCGGTCCGCCACGCCGCGAATCCGTCGCTCCACCCCTCGCGCACGCGCAGCCCGAACAGGAGGCGCATGAGCCGGGCGTCGGCGGCGTGGCGCGCGTGGTCGCGGCGCAGGCCGCTCTCGTGGGAATGGAGGACGACGGAGCGCGGCTCGTGCACGAGCGCCTGTCCCGACTCGATCGCCCGCACGCCCCACGCCAGGTCCTCGCCGAACGCGATCTCGGGGAAGGGCGCCGCAGCCAGCCAGTCGCGCCGGACGCACGACGCCACGTTGTTGAAGTGGCAGAAGACGCGGCGCCCGAGCGGCGTCATCCGCGCCAGCTCCGCGCGGGTCGCGCGTCGCACCACGCGATCGGGCGAGAAGACGATGTCGTGCCGCACGCTGCGCTCCACCAGCGGCGAGCAGCCCGGGCGCGGCAGCACCCGGCTCATGGCCCCCACCGCGCGCTCCGACTCGAGAGCCTCGACCAGCGCCGACAGCCACCGGTCGTCGGCCGGAAGCGCGTCCTGGGTGAGGAAGGCGATGAAGCGGCCGCGCGCGAGCGCCGCGCCGTGGTTGCGCGTGGCGCCGTGGTTAAACGTGGCGCGGGTGATCCGCCGCACGCGCGCGCCCGCGCGCCGCGCCAGCTCCGCGGTCGCGTCGCGGCTCTCGCTGTCGAGCACGACCAGGTCGACCTCGCCGACGTCGCGCTGGGCCCGCACCGCCGCCAGCGTGTCGGCGAAGCCGCTTCCCGCGTCGAGCGTCGGGATCACCACCGAGGCGAGCGGCCGCGACTCGCCGCTCATCCCCCGCGCTCCATCCGGAAGACCGCGCGCGAGCTCAACCGGGACGGTCCTCCTTCCGCGGGATCGTCGGGTCCCTGGCGGATCGGCGGCGAGGATACCATCGCGCGCCATGAGCCCACGGCGAGCGCCCACGGCGGGGAAGCGCGGCCGCGAGAACGCCGGCGAGCGGCGCGGGCGCGCGCTCGAGATCGCGCGCCGCCTGGAGCGCGAGCACCCCGACTCGCGCTGCGCGCTCGACCACGCGACGCCGCTGCAGCTCCTGGTCTCGACCATCCTCTCGGCGCAGTGCACCGACGAGCGGGTGAACCAGGTCACGCAAGGGCTGTTCGCCCGCTACCGGAGCGCGGCCGACTTCGCCGCCAGCCCGCCCGGCGTCCTCGAGCGCGAGATCCGGTCGACCGGCTTCTTCAACCAGAAGGCGAAGAGCATCCGCGGCGCCTGCGCCGCGATCGCGACGCGGCACGGCGGGGAGGTGCCGCGCACGATGGAGGAGCTGCTCGAGCTCCCGGGCGTCGCGCGCAAGACGGCCAACGTCGTGCTCGGCACCGCGTTCGGGATCGCGGCGGGAGTCGTGGTGGACACCCACGTCGCGCGCATCACCGGACTGCTGCGCCTCACGCGCGAGCGCGACCCCGTGAAGATCGAGCGCGACCTGATGGCGCTGCTCCCTGCGGAGGAGTGGATCGACTTCGCGCACCGGCTGATCTGGCACGGGCGCCGCGTCTGCATCGCGCGACGGCCGCGCTGCGACGCCTGCGTGCTCGCCGACCTCTGCCCGTCGGCGAAGCTCGCGCAGCCCGCGGCGGGCCCGGGGCGCGCTCAGGCGCGCTCGGCCAGGAGCTCGCGGTAGACGGCGAGCGTCCCCTCCACCATCGCGTCGTTCGTGAAGCTCTCGAGCAGGCAGGCGCGCGCGCGCGCGGTCATCCGGCGTCGAAGCGGCTCGTCGCGCAGCGCGCGCACGATTGCGGCGGCGAGCGCGGCCGGCTGCCGCGGCTCCACCAGCAGCCCGGTCTCCTCGTGGCGCACCAGCTCCGGGATCCCGCCCGCGCGCGTGGCCACGACCGGCACCCCCACCGCGAAGGCGTCGAGGATCGCGGTGCACAGCCCCTCCATCACCGACGGCATCACGAACAGGTCGAAGGCCGCCAGGAAGTCGGCGACGTTGCTGCGGAAGCCGGGCAGCAGCACGCGGTCGCGCGCCCGACTGCGCTCCCTCTCGGCCTCCAGCATCGGCCGCAGATCGCCCTCCCCGACGATGGCGATCCAGGCGTCGGGCTGCGCCGCGACCACGTGCTCGGCGGCGGCGATCAGCGTCTCGAGCGACTTGTGCCAGCCGAAGTGCGCCAGCGTGCCGACCAGCGGTGCGCCCGCCGGAACGCCGAGGTCGGCGCGCGCGCGCGCGGGGTCGCCGCCGAGGAAGCGTTGCGGGTCGACGCCGCTCGCGACGTGCGCGATCCGCGACGCGGCGACGCCGTCCTTCACGAGCTGCGCGCGCACCGCCTCCGAGATCGCGATGTAGCGGTCGACGCCGAAGCGGTACTTCCAGCCCGAGAGCGAGAGCGCGTGGCGGTGGATGCTGAAGTCGACCCGGCGCGCCACCACGCGCCGGCCGATGCCGGTCCAGCCCGAGGCCAGCACGCCGAGCGTGTGGGCGTGCGAGGTGTGCATGTGGACCACGTCGGGGCGGTCGCGCCGCAGCAGCGCGGCGATGCGCGCGACCGCGGCGAGGTCCCACTCGCCGCGCATCCGCACCTCCTCGACCGGCACGGCGGCGGCGCGCGCGCGCGCGGCCAGCTCTCCGTCATGCTGAGCGACCACGACGCCGGCGTGGCCGCGCCGCTGCAGCCCCTCGGCCAGCGCGAGGAGCTGCCCCTCGCCGCCGCGCCACGTGCGCTCGGTGTTGAGGTGGAAGACGCGGAGCGGCTGCGCCAAGATCCCTCTCTTCGGAAGCCCGGAGGACCGCGGCGCGACGATGCAGCAACGAGCGGACGGAATCCAGTCGTTCGTCGATCGTCGAGGCCGGCGCTGGCGCGCGGTCGCCGACGCGTGCGCCCTGCTGCAGGAGGTGGTCGCGCCGTGGCTCGACCGCGACGGCGGCGACCTCGCGGGCACGCCGCTGGTCGCGCTCAAGCGTTCGCGCCGGCGCGAGGTCTACGCGGCGCTGACGCCGGGCGCGCCGCCGCTGCTCCTCAAGCGCTACCCGCCGCGGCGAGGGCTGCTCGGACGCGGACGCGACCGCCTCGGGACGCGCGCCGGCGCGGAGATGACGATGGCGCTCTCGGTCGCGGCGCGCGGGCTGGCGACGCCGCGCCCGCTCGGCTGCGCGCAGCCCGGTCCCTCCGACGCCGGGCGGCCCTCCTGGTTCGTCTCCACCATGCTGCTCGGCGCGCTGCCGCTCGGGAGCTGGCTCGAGCAGCGGTTCCGGCCGGGCGACGGCGCCGCCGCCAAGCTGAAGCTCGCGCGGCGCGCGCTCGACGAACTTGCGAAGCTGCACGCCGCCGGCATCTGGCATCGCGACTTCCACGGCGGGAACCTGCTGCTGCACGAGGGCGAGGGGCCGGCGGCGCTCGTCGACCTCGCGAGCGCGGTCGTCCGGTACGTGGGCCTCGTCGCCTTGCGAGACCTCCTCGCCCGGCCCGCCGACTGGAGCGATCGCACCGCGGAGGTTCTTTCCGGGCTCAAGCGCCCGCT
>Ga0187893_10007839_pt1 | contig 17211 bp, 15 predicted proteins | sample MA1701074metaG_FD_139574 | JGI IMG/M metagenome (GOLD analysis project Ga0187893, IMG submission 139574) | White microbial mat communities from a basaltic lava cave in the Kipuka Kanohina Cave System on the Island of Hawaii, USA - MA170107-4 metaG ... | reverse complement strand
GTCATCGCGATGCGGGCGTCGGCGCGGTACTGCATGTTGGCCGCGCACCCGGGCTGCGAGTCGAGCGGCGTGCCGCGCTGCGCGGTTTCGAGACGCGCCTGCACCGACGGATGCCAGCGGCGCGACTGCACGATCTCGTCGAGCGACTTGACCGGCGCGCGGCCGCCGGTGCTGGCGATCCACGCTTCGATGTCCGCCTTGAAGCGGTTGCACCCGCCGCGATTGAGGCGCATGAGCGAGTCCAGCTCCGGCAGTGCGATGCTGTCGAGCACCGTGGCGCCCTGCGCGCGCAGTTCGGCGACGGCGCGGGCGAAGACGCGCGCCACGGCGGTGTCGAGCGACGCGCGGACGTACGCCTGTCGCAGGACCGCGATGCGGGCGCCGCGCAGGCCGTCGGCGCGCAGCGAGTCGGCGTAGCGGGGAATCACGCGGTCGCGCGCGGCGCCGGTCACCGGATCATCAGGGTCGTATCCGGCGACGACCTGGAAGACCGCCGCGGCGTCGGCGACCGTGCGCATCATCGGGCCCGCGATGTCCGCGGCGTTGCTCAGCGGCACCACGCCGGCGCGGCTGGTGAGGCCCATCGTCGAGCGGATGCCGACCAGCGCCTGGTGCGCGGACGGGCCGCGAATGGAGTTGCCCGTGTCGGTGCCGAGCCCGCCGGCGCCGAGGTTGGCGGCGACGGCGGCCGCTGTGCCACCGCTCGAGCCGGCGGTGACGCGGTCGAGCGCGTACGGATTCTTCGAGTAGCCCGGCAGGATCGAGCTGACGGTCTCGTACGGCGAGAACGCGAACTCGGCCATGTTGCTCTTGGCAATCACGACGGCGCCTGCCTCGCGTATCCGCCGGACCTGCGTCGCATCCTTCGTCGACACGAAGCCCGCGAGCGACAGCGAGCCGGCGGTCGTCGGCAGGTCGCGCGTCTCGAAGTTGTCCTTCACGATCATCGGGATGCAGTGCAGCGGCCCGGTCAGGCCCTCCCGACGAAAGCGCGTGTCGAGCGAGTCCGCGGTCTTCAGCGCATCGGGGTGCACGAGGACCAGCGCGTTGATGGCAGGGCCCTTCTTGTCGTAGGCGTCGATGCGCGCGAGGTAGGTCGTGACAAGGTGCCGGCAGGTCAGCGAGCCGCTGCCAAACGCGGCGTGGATCCGGGCGATGTCCGTTTCCCTGACCTCGAATCCCGCGGCCGTTCGCGTCGACGCCGGTTGTGCGGCACACCCGGTGATCGCCAGCGCCGCAAGCAGGCCAAGTCGCATCGCGAGAGCTCGCACGGGTGAACGACTACGGCGCCGGCGCGCCGAACCGCACGGTGCCCATGACGAGCGCCAGCGTGTCCGGGTTGATCTCCACTCCGCGCGCCGCCCAGATGATCTGGCAGCCGTCCGGATGGCGCGACGCCCCGAAGACCATCCGCTTTCCGTGGAGCAATAGCCAGCCTTCGCCCCGCCGGATGCTTGGCGCCTCGGCGCCTCCGTGCTCGGCGATATCGGTGGAATCGATCGTGAACCCGTTGGCGTACGCAATCGGCCCCACCAAACCCTTGCGCGTGGTAAGGGTCATCGGAAACGGGAGCGCAACCTCCCGCGGCAGGACAGCCGAGTCAGCCGGCGGGGTGTTCGCGTCGCACGAGAGCCGCGCGCCGCTGAGCCCGAACGTGAAACCTCCAGGCTGCCGGAAGGAGACGCCGCTGGCGAGACGCACCGTGTCCCACGAATCGGGCGCTTCGAACGGCGGGGGCGGCGGCGTCGGGATGCCCGAGTCCGCGACCCCGAACTGGCGGGCGGCGCGCCTGGTGTCGCCGGTGCATGCTGCTGCGGTCAGGAGGAGGAGAAGGGCAGTGTACCGCATCGGCTGGAAACTTACGGCCGTCGGGCCACGTCGGGCCACCAACGTTCTGGCGGCGCCGGCTGTCTAAACGGGACTGCGGCCCGCCGTCCGTTTTCCATCCGTTTTCCGTTTTCCGTTTTCCGTTTTCCGTTTTCCGTCTTCCGCCTTCCGCCTTCCGCCTTCCGCCACCGGCCATGTCCAACCTCCGGCTCGCCTTCCGAACGCTTCGCAAGACGCCCTTCGTGACGCTCATCGCGGCCCTGTCGCTGGCGCTTGGCATCGGCTCGAACACGGCGATCTACTCGATCTTCGACCAGATGCTGCGCCGACCGCTGCCGGTGCACAACCCGGAAGAGCTGGTGAACCTCGCCAACCCGGGACCGAAGCCGGGGTCGACCTCGTGCAACATCGTCGGCGGATGCGAGATCGTCTTCAGCTACGCCATGCTGCGTGACCTGCAGAAGGCGGAGGGCCTGCCGTTCACGGGCCTGGTCGGGCACGTCACATTCGGCGCCAACATCGTCTTCGAGACGCAATCGTTCAGCGGCAACGGCCTGCTCGCCAGCGGCTCGTACTTCCCGGTCCTCGGCATCCAGCCCTTCCGCGGCCGACTGTTCGGACCTTCGGATGACGAGGTCGTCGGCGGCCATCCGGTGGCCGTGCTCAGCCACGCGTTCTGGCAGACGCGGCTCGGCGCCGACCCCGCCATCGTCGGCAAGTCGATCACCATCAACGGCCGTCAGCTGACGATCGTCGGCATTGCGCCCGAGGGCTTTGAAGGCACGACGCTCGGCAGCAAGCCGATGTTCTGGGTGCCGCTGTCGATGCGCCCGGCGCTTGGCATCGGCACGCAGGCCAGCCTCACGAATCGGCGCAACTACTGGGTCTACCTCTTCGCGCGGCTCAAGCCGGGCGTGAGCGTCGAGCAGGCGCGGCTGGCCGTCAACGCCATCTACACGCCGATCATCACGACGGTCGAGGCGCCGCTCCAGATCGGCATGAGCGACGCGACGCTGAAGCTGTTCCGGATGAAGCAGATCACGCTCGAGGATGGGCGCAAGGGACAGAGCGATGTGCACCAGGAGGCCAGCGCGCCCCTGATGATCCTGTTCTCCGTGACCGGCATCGTGCTGCTGATCGCGTGCGCCAACATTGCGAACCTGCTGCTCGCGCGAGCGGCCAACCGCGAGATGGAAATGGCGGTGCGGCTGTCGCTGGGCGCCACGCGGCGCCAGTTGCTGACCCAGCTGCTCACGGAGTCGGTGGTGCTGGCCGCGATCGGCGGCGCGCTGAGCTTCGTGTTCGCGCAGTGGACGCTGGCCGGTGTCTCGTCACTCCTGCCCGGGGAGATCGCCGAGACGCTCGGGTTCCAGCTGCGCTGGTCGGCGCTCTGGTTTGCGGCAGCGCTCTCGTTGCTGACCGGACTCGCGTTCGGCCTGTTCCCGGCGGTTCACGCCACGCGGCCGGACCTCGTCACCGCGCTGCGCAACAACTCGGGCAAGCTGTCGGGCGGTCGCATGGCCGCGCGGTTCCGCACCTCACTGGCCACCGCCCAGGTGGCGCTGTCGATGGCGCTGCTGATGTCGGCCGGCCTCTTCGTGAAGAGTCTCTGGAAGGTGAGCCGCCTCGATCTCGGCGTGAAGGTGGACAACGTCGTGGCCTTCGGCCTCGGGCCGCGGCGGAGCGGCTACGACTCGGTTCGCTCCAAGGCGCTGTACGACCGCGTGGAGCAGGAGATCGCGGCACTGCCCGGCGTGAGCGGCGTGACGTCGGCAACGGTGCCGCTGCTGGCCGGCAACAACTGGGGCAATGACGTCAGCGTCGAAGGCTTCAAGAAGGACGCCGACACGGACGACAACTCGCGCTTCAACCTCATTGGCGCCGACTACTTTCGCACCATCGGCGTACCGATTCTCGCCGGCCGCGAGTTCACGACGGCCGACCTCATCGGCCGGCCGAAGGTGGCGATCGTGAACGAGACGTTTGCCAGGAAGTTCGGGCTTGGCCGTGACGCCGTGGGCAAGCGGATGGCGATCGGCGACACGGCCGTGCTCGACATCGAGATCATCGGGCTGGTGAAGGACGCCAAGTACTCGGAAGTGAAAGACGTGATTCCGCCGGTCTTCTATCAGCCGCACCGGCAGTCGTCCAACGTGGGGTACATGAACTTCCACGTGCGTTCGGCGGGCGATCCGCTCGTGGTGCTGCGAAGCATCCCCGGTGTCATCCGGAACATCGACCCGAACCTGCCGGTGGAAGACCTCAAGACGATGCCTCAGCAGATCAGGGAAAACGTCTTCATGGACCGGATGATCAGCATCCTGTCGGCCGGCTTCGCGATTCTCGCCACGATCCTCGCGGCCGTGGGCCTCTATGGCGTGCTGGCGTACTCGGTGGCGCAGCGCACGCGCGAGATCGGCGTGCGCATGGCGCTGGGCGCGAGCCGCGGCAACGTGCGACTCATGGTGATCAAGCAGGTCGGGCTCATGGTGTTGATCGGCGGGGTCATCGGCATCGCGGGCGCCTTCGGCCTGGCCAAGGGCGCGCAGGCGATCCTGTTCGAGCTCACCGGCGCGGATCCGCTCGTGATGGCCGCCGCGGTGGTGGCGCTGTCGCTGGTGTCGCTGGCCGCCGCCTTCGTGCCGGCGCAGCGCGCGTCACGGGTCGACCCGATGCAGGCGCTCAGGTACGAGTAGCGCCGCGGCGCTCTGTTACTGCGCCCCGAACTGGACGCCGAGGTTGAGCGATCCGGGGCGGTGGCCGAACCGCGGCCACGGGTTCATCGGGAACGACGCGCCGACCTGCGGCCCCACCCGCAGGTAACGGAACCGGAACCACATCGACAGTGACGGCTCGAGGTAGAAGGACCACGGCCTGCCGCGCCGGTCCAGCTGCCGGTTGTACGCGGTGGAACCGGCCGCCGTGTCCTTGGCGAAGAGGCCGTAGTCCCGCACCCAGACGTAACTGACGCGCAGCGACTTGGCGAAGTCCCGCTTCGAGCTGCGGTCGACGCCGGCGACCTGGGCAAACACGCGTCGCAGCGCACCTTCGGCGCGCTCATAGCCGAGCGTCGAGCCGCTCTTGAACCGCGTGCCGAGCCAGTCAGTGTCACCGCCCCCGGCGCCGAACAACCACGTGATGGACCGCCCCGCGTCCGTCGTGCGGTAGGTGCCGACGGCCAACTCGGCGAAGCGCGACGTCTGGTAATCGCACTCGTCGCACCGGAGGGCAGTGCCGTGGCTCGTGTTGACGGTCAGCACGATGCGGTCGGTGATGGCCGCCGCGGCTTGTGCCTGCACGAACCCCTCGGTGTTGCCCAGGGCCGATGCATGAACGTCGCCACGCTGCAGCACTTGCGGCGTGTTGTGCGAGTTCGGCCAGTAGACCGGACTCGACGCGCACGACACCGTCAGCGCTACGGCCAGCGACGCCAGCACCCGCGATACCGAGCCGCGCATTTGGGCACCTTCCCACGTGGGACGTGCCCAATATGCACTGATCCGGACCGACCGCTATTTCGCCGCGGTCTTCCGGTCCGCGTTGATGAACGCCACCAGCAACGGGATGTCCGCGCGGCCGAGGTGCGGCTTCGGCATCGTCTTGCCCTCGCTCGGCGGCTTGATCAACGGGTCGGCGAGGAACTGGGCCAGGTACTGTGGCGCGAATCGGCGCGTCGTCAGGTCCGGACCGAAGTCGGACAGCTCGCCGCGCAGATCGACGTCGCGATGCACGTGGCATGTGACGCAGCCGCGAGCCGCGAAGAGCATGCGTCCCCGTTCTGCGTCGGTCGGCGCGACCGGTGCGGCGGCCCCCGGCGCGATGGCCGGCAGCGGCAGCAGGTATCCCTTGCTTCGGCCGAAGCCGCTCTCGATTGTGACGCGCCACTCACCAGCCGCCGGCGCGGTGACGTGCGCGTTGAACCGGCCTTCGCGCGCCGGCAGCGCCTTCACGGTCACGTCCCGCCGCCCCTGCGTCAGCACGACCGAGGGCCGGATGTCCCGCAGCAGCTCGTCGCCGTGCTGGCGCACGGCGAACGTGATTGTTGCCGGCTGGCCGGCGACGAGGTAGTCCGGCATCGACTCGACCGATACGACCGCCCAGCCGCCAAAGCGCGCAGCCGCGATGCCGCCAAGACCCAACGCCAGTACCGCGACTGCCCTTGCATGTGGTTTCATCGAGAGCTCCCCGAGGACGGGTGACCGGATGCGACGCCGGCCGACCTGGTTCCGTTTAAGGCCGTTTCGGCGCATTGAGGCTGTCCCGGGGCGGCGTGGCCACCCCGGGCTTCGCGCCGGTCCACAGGAAGTTCGTGGTCCTCAGCTCCTCGCGCGTGTCGAGGTACGTCGGTCGCCGCTTGGGGTCCATCGTTTGCACCGACGTGACGCGATCGATAACCGGGATCGACGGCAGTACTTCCATGAATTCCGTGGTAACGACCATGTCGAGGAGGTCCGGGAGTTCACGCGGCTTGCGCGACAGGTGGAGCACGGCCCGGGCGATCTGGAACGTGACGGGGTGGAGCAGGAACGACCCGTTCACGTCCGGAGACTTGAGGGAGTCGGCCGCGACGATGTCGACGCGGATCATGTCGAGATCCTCGATGCGCTCCGTTCCGCCATTGTGCCAGCAGTGCGACTCGATGAACGCGGGGTCCGCCACCTCGATGAGCGTCGGCACCTGGAAGAACTGCAGGCCGCGCCGCCGCTGGATCACCGCACCCGGAGCATAGCGGGACTCGCCGGAGCTCCTGACGACCTCGACCCGCGGCAGTTCGCTCACGACGCGTCCCGTGCGGCGCAGGGTCCCGGATCGCGAAGCGGTCGAGGTGTAGGCGAACGGGTGCTGCTTCGACAGGAATCGGTACTGCTCGGCGTTGAGCCGGATCTGCTGCACCACGACCGCGAGCGCCGAGTCTGTCGGGACGCCGGGCGCAACGCACGGGGGCCAGGCCCGCACCGTCACTCCCGCAAGCCGAACAGCGACACGAGCCAGTAGCACGCGCAGGGTGTCGGTCGCGCCCTCACGCACGTGGATCGGGAGTTCGCGCGGCGTGAAGCCGAGTCGGCGCACACTCAGCGTCCAGTCGCCGACCGACAGCGCGTGGAACGAAAACGCGCCCGAGTCGGTGGTAAACGCGGACCGGCTGAGTTGGCGCACCTCGACAATGCTGTTCGTCAAGGGCTGGCCCGACTCGCGGTCGATCACCACGCCGACGATCGCGCCGGTCTGGGCCGCAACGATCCCGGGAAGGAGCAGCATCAGGGCACCAACCCTCATGTGCCCAATATGGCGAAAGGCGCTCTAGGGCCGCTGCCCCAGCGCCCGCAGCCAGCCGCGCGCCTCGACGTTGGTGCTGTCGTGTTGCAGCGCGCGGCGGAACGCCGCGATCGCGGCGGCGGTGTCGCGCAGCAGCAAGTGCATGTTGCCGCGGATCGCGTGCATGGCCCCGGGCCGCGGCGCGAACGTGTGGTTCGAATCCAGGAGCGCCAGGAGGTCCGACTCCAGCCCGGTGAGCGCCGCCGGTCGGCTCATGCCGCGGTGACAGGAGGCGCACGTGACGCGGATCGGCGACGGATCTCTTTGCGGCAGCGAGTCGAGCCGGCGATTGATGTCGGCGACCATTCTCATCATCTCGCGCGCGATGCGCTTCTCGCGCTTTTCGTCGCTCGCGAAATCGAACTGCGGCAGCGGCTGGCCCTCCTGGCCCACGTGGCAGAACTGGCACCGCACGTCGAGGCCCAGCGCAAAGCCGCGCATCGTGCCCACCACCTGCGCCACCGGCGTGCCCTTCGGGAACACCTGCGTGTTGACGAGCGAATCAGGCGGCCACTTGCCCGGCGGCTGGGCGCCGGCGCCCACGGGTACGACCACGAGCAGCGACAACACGGCTACGAAGGCGAATGGCATGGAAGGCTCCGGCGTGCCTGTTGGAGGGCGCCCGCGCGCCCGCTGTTACAACACGCCGACGGGCGCCGGCGTCACGCCACTCAGCGGCAACCCGGGAGCCTGAACGCGCCGATCCGCGTCGAATAAGTCGGCGCGCCCGCCTTGAAGTAGTCTCCCACATACCAGATCGTGCAGTCATCGGACGGGTCGATCGCCGTCTGGGTGTAGTCCTCCCACCTGAGCGTGTTGGTCTGGGCGGCCTCTCCGAGGGCCAGCACGGTCTCGCGCAACGTGAGGCGGCCCGGCGGGTCGTCGGCAAGGCGCGCGGCGAAGCGCTGGCCGGCGAAGTGCGGCGTCCCGCCGAAGCTGTAGCCGATGCCGACGTTGCCACTCCTGTCGATGGCGGGGCTCGCCATCCAGCGGTAGAAGCTGTCCGGCGCATAGGTGCCCTGTTGCCGCAGGGTGAGGGCCCGGTCGCGTCCGACGTTGAGCTCGTACCAGCGGATGCCACCGCCCCCGGCGCTCGTGTTCACCGAGTGCACCGCGACCAGCATCTCCCGATCGCCGACACGCCGGTAGACCGTGCGGGCCATGATCTTGTCGCCCTGGGCGTCGAGCCGCCGCTCAGTGCCCGGCTGCGGCACGCAGTTGGTGAGCTGCCCGCCGCACAAGTACTGGTAGGGCGCAACCGGAATCCGGTCGGGCCCGACGAGCCGCATCTGCGTCGTGTCGTTCCAGTCGGCATGGAACCGCCACGCGTACAACGCCGAGTCGCCAAGCACGTTGCGCAGCTGCGTTCCGCCAGTGGCGATGACGATGTTCGGCGCGCCGCGCGGTGGTACGCGGGTCCCGTCGAGGTCCGACGTGTTCAGGAAGTTGACGTCGGGGACGATGATGCAGTGCTCGCGGGCGGGCTCGCCCCTCAGCATCCGCTCGCGCTCCACCACGCAGACGTGCTTCTCGATGACGTCGTCGCCCGTGCTGGTCGGCAGGTAGTAGCCGTCGGGCCACACCGCGGGCCGCGGGTAGTCGGGGAAGAGCGGTCGTGTGAACTCGTATCTATAGTATGGGCCGAACGGGTCCGTTCCCGCGCTGATGGCGTAGCACATGGCGTAGGGATCCGTGCTCGGCGTCGGCTGCGCGGCGGGGCGGCCCGCCGGCGGCGGCTGCGCTGGTGGGCCAGCCGGCGGGGGCGGAGCCGGTGGCGCGTCCGGCGGGATGAAGAGCGGCGCCGCCTCGCCGGCGATGCCCTGGCGCGGCCCGGGCTTGTTGCGCGAGAAGAGCGGCATCACGATGAGCCAGCGGTTGGCCAGCTGGTCGTAGCGCACCACCGCGTCGCCGTTGTTGCGGGCCTCGCATGGGCCGCCGAAGCCGCGGAAGAAGTTGTTGGTCGGCACCGGGCCGTACAGGACCTTGCCGGTCGTGTCGTACTTCCTGCCCTTCTTCGTGAAGATGGCGGTGCGCGTGTTGACCGTCTGCACCACGTGGTCGGGCCCGACGGCGAGCGAGTTGTCGGATGGGTTGCGCAGGTTGGCGCTGCCATGGGGGCCGACGAACCCGAAGCCGAGTCCGTCGAAGCTGGCGACCAGTTCCGCGGGCGGCCGTTCGCCCTGCGCTGTCTGCTCGATGCCGGCGAAGGACGTCGTCGCGATGAGTGCCGCTGCGACGAGAAGGACCACGATCGGCTTCGTCATCTGTCAAGAATGGGCGTCGGGCGTCGCCGCGCCAAGCGACTTGTGGAGCCTGCCGGCGCGGGCAACTTCAGCACGTGAGGCGCTTCACGCCGGTCGAATACCTGCGGGCATGCGCCGGGGCTGCCGTCGTGGCGCCGGCGATCCTCGCGCGGCCGTACCTCGGGGCGGGCCGTTATCGCGAGTACCAGCGCGCCCGCGTCGCCAGGCTGCTGCGGCACGCGTGGGACAACACTGCGTTCTATCGGCGGAAGTACGAGGCGGCCGGCGTGTCTCCTGCGGACTTCCGGAACCTCGAGGACCTGGCGCGTTTCCCGACGGTCACGAAGGCCGAGCTGGTCGAGGCGATCGCGAGCGGTGCGCTGGGCGCCCATCGCGGCGGAATCGAGTCGGTGAGCTCGGGCTCGACCGGCCGCGTTATCACGGTCACACACCGCGTGGCCGACACGCCCGCCTACGCGGCGGGCCGGTTCCGGATTCTCAACATGACGGGCCGGCTCAAGCCATGGTCCCGCACGTTCTACATCTATACGTCGGCGTTCCCGGCAAGCTCGTACTTCGGGCTGTATCGCTCGTGGATCGTGCCGACGATCCACGATCTCGAGGACACGATCGCGCGACTCGGCGCCGTCCGCCCCGCGGTGCTGTGCGTCTACCCGTCGCGCCTGTTCGAAATCGCCGCGCGGCTCGGGCGCCGGGAGGCGCGCGCGCTCGGCATCGAGCTGATCTCGGTGAACTCCGAGATGTCGTCGCCGGTGCAGCGCGCCGCGATGGCGGACCATTTCGGGTGCCCCGTCCTCGACGAGTACTCCACGGAAGAACTCGGCTGGACCGCCGCGGAGTGCGGACACGGAACGCTGCACGTGTGGGAGGACATGGCGCGCCTCGAGATTCTCGATCCCGGGTCGGACGAGCCCGCCGCCGACGACGCCGTCGGTGAGATCGTCGGCACCAACCTCCACAACTTCGCCACGCCGTTCATCCGGTACCGGCAGGGAGACAGCGCGTCGCTGCATGAGCGAACCTGCGCGTGCGGCCGGTCGTTCCGCGCCATGGACCATCTCGTCGGGCGCAGCAACGACGCATTCCGGTTCGCGTCGCGCGCCGTGAGCCCCGCGTTCCTGCTCGACAGCGTCTACAGCCTGTTGCTCGATGACCGGTACCCGATCGCCGATTTCTGCCTCATCCAGGACTCGCGCGAAAGCGTGCGGTTCCAGTATGCCGTGTCGCCGACGCACCGGGCATCGCTCGAGTTGAGCCGGCGCATCGAGTCGAGCCTCGCCGCGTTGCTGCCGGCCGGCGTCGCCGTCCGCGCCGAGCCGACGACCCGCATGCTCAAGACGACGACAGGGAAACGGAACCCGATCGTCTCGCTGGTGGGCGGGGGGGCCGCGTGAGCCTCGTCTACAACCAGGTGTGGGAGGACTACGCGGTGGATCGCGTCGCGCTCGAGGTCGGCGCCGAAGACGTGGTGCTGCTGGTGACGTCCGGCGGCTGCAACGTCCTCAACACGCTGGCCGAGGGCCCGCGCCGCGTCGTAGCCATCGACGCCAACCCCGAGCAAGGCGCGCTGCTCGAGGCCAAGCTGGACGCGATCCGGTGCGGCACGTACGCAGAACTCTGGAACAGGTTTGGCGTGCCGGCGCAACGTCGTCGCGATTCGGTGTACGCCCGCGGCTCCTACGCGCGCTTCGCGTGGGTGCGCGCGTTCGTGCACGCGGTGTGCGGCTGGGACGCCGTGCGCCGGTTCGTGAACGCGCCGTCGCTCGATGAGCAGCGCCTCCGGTGGCTGAACGACATGGAGCCCCGGCTTTTCGGGCCCGTGGTTCGCGCGATGCCGGCCGCGCTGGCCGGCGTGTGCGGAATGCACTGGCGCCAGGTGCTGACGACGCTGCGCGCCGACCGGTTCTTTCTCGCCGCCGTGTGCCGGGACCAGTTGCGACGCGTGATGATGAACCACTCGATTCGCGACAACTACTTCTGGCACCAGATGCTCACCGGCGAGTACGCCAGCGCGTCGCAGTGCCCGCCGTACCTGCGCGCGGAGAACTTCGACGCCGTGCGGGCCGGCGTCGGTCGCGTCGAGAGCCGTTCGGGCGACCTCACCAGCTTCCTGCGCGCGTCGCCGCCCGGCGCGTTCACGCGCGTGAACCTCCTGGACGTGCCGGACTTCCTCTCGGCGGCGCGGCGGCTGGCGTTGTTCCGCGAGGTGCGCCGCGCGTGCGCGCCGGGCGCACGGGTGGTGTATCGCAGCTTCTCGCCGCACCAGCCGATCGACGCCTCCCTCAACGGCGAGAGCCCCGGAGGATTCCGGTTCGAGCGGTCATTGAGCGCCGAGTTGAGCCGGGCGGAACGAACGGCGTCGTACGGCGCCGTTCACGTCTACACGACAGAGGCGCCCGCTCGCGTTCGGGGCTGAACTGGAGCGGAGGCGCCCCGGCGCCCGCGATCAGGGATCCGCGCCTGGGCCCAGCGGGTTGCCCGCCGGCGCCGTGCGGACCGCCTGCGCCGAGAACCGGCCGCTTCGCATGAACACGAGCACCTCCGGCAGCACGTCCATGAATCGCGTGTAGAGCTCGTCATGATTGAGGTCGACGTAGGCGCAATCATCGTGGCGCTGCGTCGTCCACCCGCAATCGAATCGCAGCGGGCCGTAGGACAGCGCGGTCCTGGCGAAGCGGCGGATGAGCGGCGTCGGCTTCGTCTCGATGAGGACACCGATGCGCGGCGTGGTGGACGCGAGCGGCGGGTACGGCCTCCGCGCGACGTCGAACACCGGGCGGCCGTAGCGCAGCCACGTGAGGAAACGGAGCTTCTCGTCGGCAATCCGCGGGGCCCGCTCCTGCAGCGGGCTGCGATCGTAGATGACGGACGCGAGGTTCGGCAGCGACGCGCTGTCCAGCAGCGGGTTGAGCGTCCAGGCGCCCGCGATGAACGCGAACACGTGGAGGCGGCCGTAGCGCGCGAGACCGTGCGCGTCGATGAACTCGCGCAGTTCTTCGCGACTCTCGTCGATCCCCTCGCGCTCGACGTACGACGGCGCATACAGGTCGATGCCGTCGGCGGCCAGCGAGGCCTGTGCCCGTCGCAGCACCCGTTCGGCGTCGTTCGAGTAGCCGAATCCCGGGAGAACGAGCAGCGCCTCACGCGCGACGGGGTCGGGCGACCCGGGAACAACGGACCCGGCGCACGCGGCGAGCGTGACGACGGCGAGGGTCAGCGACGCCACCCGGAGCACGCGCACAGGTTACGCGCGGCGGCCCCATGCTGCAACGTTCCCGTCGCATGCACGCGCTCACAGCCGCGCTGCGCGAGGCGCGCGACCGGTTCCCCGTGTGGCTCAACGTCTGGCTCGCGATCGGGCACGCCTATACGGCGTATTGGCTCCTGGAGCCGGCGCGCCCCACGGCATTCGCGACGCTGGCGCTCCCGCTCTCCTGGGCTGCGGCATACTACGCGACGCTGCCGCGCGAGGACCGGCCGAGCGGGGCGACGCTGGCGGCGCTGGCGCTGGGCGCGCCCGTCGTCGCGCTGCTGTGGTGGCTGCCCGCGTGCCTCGCAGACGCCGGCGGCGGAGGCGACGCGCTGCGCGCGAGCTTCGAGATCCTCGCGCCGATCTGGGGGCTGGCGCTGGCGTGGCACTGCCTGCGTCACCGCGGCCGGGCCGGCCTGCTCACGTTCTTCGGGCTCGGGTTCGCCTACGGGCTCGTGCTCGAGACCAGCGGCATCAGCCTCGGCTATTTCTCCGAATCGGGTTACGCGGTGTACGTGCCGTTCACGCCGACGCCGCTGTCGTCGGTCGTGGGATGGTGCACGATCTTCTACCCCAGCGTGTACGTGGCGGAGTCGATCGCGGCGCGGCTCGCGGCGGGGCGCCGCGTCGTGGTGCCGGCTCTGCTGGTGACCGGCGTCGCCCTCGGCACCGACCTGCACTTCGATCCCGTGGCGACGGCGCTGGAGATGTGGACGTGGCACGAGACGCTGGCGCCCGCATGGCTGGGCGTGCCGCTCGTGAACTTCACGAGCTGGTTCTCGGCGCTGTTCGCGGTGTCGCTGGTGTATTTCAGCGTGACGACGCGGGAGTGGACCCCTCGCGGCCGGCGCGCGGCGGCGCTACTCAGCGTGCCCGTGGCGCTGGCGCTCTCCGCCGCGCTGAACCTGCTGCTCATCGGGCTGCTCGAGGGGTTCGACGGTCCGTCGTGGCGGATCTTTCTCGCGGCCTAGCGCCACTCGTACGGCTGATAGAAGAACCGCACGAGGTGGAAGAACACCGGCGCCGCGAAGAGCAGGGAGTCGATGCGGTCGAGGATGCCGCCATGTCCCTCGATCATCGCGCCGAAGTCCTTCACGCCGCGGTCGCGCTTGATGGCCGACATCACCAGTCCGCCCGAGAAACCGAGCAGCGTGATCACGGTGGACATCGCCAGTGCTGCGAGCGGCGAGAATGGCGTCGCCCACCAGAGCGCGGTGCCGATGCCGATGGTCGTCAGCGTCCCGCCGACGAAACCCTCCCAGGTCTTGTTCGGGCTCACGGTCGGCGCGACGGGGTGCTCGCCGAGCGCCTTGCCCCAGATGTACTGCATCACGTCGTTGATCTGCGCGACGAGGACGAGGTAGAACAGCAGCGTCGCGCCGGCGTCAGGGTGATCGGGAATCCTGAGGATGAGCAGCGCCGGCGTGTGGCTCACGCAATACACGCAGGCCATCAGGCCCCACTGGACGGTGGCGGTGCGCTCGAGGAACCGCTGCGTATTGCCGGACAACGCGGCGCGGGTGGCGAATGCCACGAACGCGTACACCGGGATCAGGATCGAGAACAACCCGTACCACTCGGCCCACACCAGCGCGTACTGGATCGGCGCGAAGATGAAGAACGCGAAGATCAGCACGGCGTGATCGTCACTGGCCGTCGGGGTCAGCGTCATGAACTCCCGCATCGCCAGGAACGACACGACGGCGAACATCAGGATGGATCCCGTTCCGCCCGTGCCGACGGCGACGCCGAAGACGGCGACCATCACCCACCACGCGCGGATCCGCGCGTTGGCGTTCCGGAGCGTGGCCAGCGTCTTCTCGCTCCTCGCCGTGCGCGCCATGACCTGCCCGATGAGCGTCGCGACGACGAGGAAGGCGACGACCCCGGCAACGAGCCTGCCCAGGTTGGTGCCGAGGAACGCGGTGAGCGCCGTCATGCGTCCTTCAGCGCCAGGAGCGCCGCCCGCGCGCGCCCGAGGAACGCGTCTTTCGTCTCGCCGTCCTCGAGGTACATCGGGGCACCGAACACGATGCGCCCGTGCAACGGCACCGGCAGCATCTCACCCTTCGGCAGGATGCGGCTCAGGTTCGCCAGGTGCACAGGCACCAGCTCCACGCCGGGCTTGCGCTTGCTGAGGTGGTACATCCCGCTCTTGAACGGCAGCAGCTCGCCCGTGCGGCTGCGCGTCCCCTCGGGAAACACGATGATGCTCTCGCCCGGCCCCATTTGCGTCGCGATGCTGTCGATCGCGGCGCTGGCACGCTCCGGGGTTGCCGGGCCGTCGGACCGGTCGACGAGAATGGCGTGGAAGACGTTGCAGGCAACGTAGCGCCGGATGGGACCACGGCCCCAGTAGTCCGCGCCGGCAACCGGGCGCGCCGTGGCGCGCAGCTCGCGCGGGAGCGCGCTCCAGATGAGCACGAAGTCCAGGTGGCTCGAGTGGTTCCCGAACCAGATGCGCTGTCGCGCGCCCGTCACCGGCGTCGTCCACCGCACCGAGGCGCCGGACAGCATTCGGGCGAATGCGGCCAGCCCGCCGGCGATCACCGCGCGCCGAGCGCCCTGGCCAGACGCACGATTCGCAGCGCGAGCGTCAGCGCGGTGCCGGCAACGATCACGATCATCGTCACCCACAGCAGCTCCACACGGCCCTGCCGGGCGTGCTCGATCGCGGCCGCCAGCGTTCCAACCGTGAGCGCGAACATGCGATGCTGCTTGGCGAACGGGCCCCCGAAATCCTGCGGCAACCCCAGCGATCCGCCGAGGAGCCGCACGTACGCCGTGAGCACGGCCAGGAGCGCCGCTGCCACGCCGAACTCCATGCCGTACGGAATGTGCCGCACCGCGACGCCGGCGCCCAGCAGGATGAGGATGTCCGCGAAGCGGTCCGGGATCTCGTTGAAAAGCTCGCCAGTCCGGGTCTTGAGTCCGCCTTCGACGGCCATCAGCCCGTCGAGCAGGTTGCACAGCAGCCGGAGCTGGATCCCCGCCGTCGCAACGACCAGCCACCACGTCGACGCCGGCGTGCCGCGCGTCACCATGGCCACGACGTACGCGTACGCGGCGCCCGCCGCCATGGCGATGCTGAAGACCGACACCACGTTGGGCGTCACGCCCAGCCGCGCCAACGCCCCGGCGACCGCGCGAGGCCACGCCTGCGCGCGCGTCGACAGCTCCCGCCGATTCAGGGGCGCGGTCATGCCTTGGACGTTAACGCGTCTCCCGCGCTACGGCTTCCTCGCGTACCTCCCGTCGAACCCCGGCTGCCACGTGCGCCCGCTGTCCGCCGACGACTCGAAGAGCTGACGCACCGTGTCCTTGCTGACCGGGAAGAAGGTCAGCCGTTGGAGCACCCGACCGCCGTTCGGCCTGAGCGTCCAGCCCTCGAACCGCATGGCGCCGTCCGTGAACGAGCCGGCGTAGTCGAGCGACGTCCCGCCGTCGGCCACCCACACCTGCCGCCACTGGCGCCGGTTGGTGTCCCAGAAGTTGATCGACTTGCCCGCTCTGCCGCCGAAGCCGCCGGCGGGGCCGGCCGTCCAGTTCTCCAGCAGGACGCAGTGCTCGAGAATCGCTTCGATGCGATTGGCGCCGAGCACCGTCATGTTCGGCCCGGGCGGCTGCGCCCACGGCGTCACGATCCAGTCGCCAATCCAGAAGTCGAACTGTCGCGCCTCGGGTTGTGAGCGGCACGGATAGCGGAGGGCCGTGACGCGATCCGCCATCGCTTTCCAGCGCGCGTCGCGCCGGGCGGCCGCGAGGTCGCTGATCGTGTCGAGGACGGCCAGCGGAACGGCGCGCAACGGCACCAGCTGGTCGAGGTACTGGAACGACTTGTCGAGGTTGTCGCGCACGGCATGGAGGCGCGCGAGTCGCAGGGTCGCCATCGGCACTTGCCAGTTGAGCGCAATGGCCTTCTCGAACGCGGGAATGGCCGCATCGACCTCGCCCAGCGCCTGCCGGGCGATGCCGAGTCGGATCCAGGACATGCCCTGCTGCGGGTGCGCGCTCGCGATCGAGGCGTACAGCGTCGCCGCCGTCCGCCAGTCCGCGCGGCGGAATGCGCTGTCGGCGCGCAACGAGTCGGGATTCTGCGCGGCCAAGCTCGCGGCGCCCAGCGCGGCCATGACGATGTTCAATGGGGCACTCCGGTGAGCGTTCCATCACAGAACCGTGTCCGGCGTCGGCGGCGTCACGTCCTGCGCGAACCTTTTGGACCCCTTGATTATCTAATGGAAGAGGGCAGGATTGGTGCCCTGGACCATCCCTGGAAGGCGGCATGAAGACAGAACTGCTCCACGGCACGCTGGAAGTGATGATCCTCAAGACGCTGTCCTGGGGCACGATGCACGGGTACGGCATCGGGCGCTGGCTCGAGCAGGTGGGGGGCGAGGCGCTGCGGGTGGAGGAAGGCTCGCTGTACCCGGCGCTCTACCGGCTCGAGGCCAAGGGCTGGATCAGTTCGGACTGGGGCCTGTCCGAGAAGAACCGGCGCGCCAAGTACTACAAGCTCACGCCACAGGGGCGCGCGGCGCTGCGCGCCAACAGTTC
>Ga0187893_10007838_pt1 | contig 17212 bp, 18 predicted proteins | sample MA1701074metaG_FD_139574 | JGI IMG/M metagenome (GOLD analysis project Ga0187893, IMG submission 139574) | White microbial mat communities from a basaltic lava cave in the Kipuka Kanohina Cave System on the Island of Hawaii, USA - MA170107-4 metaG ... | reverse complement strand
TTGGGACTGACCGGTGGGTAGGATCGCCGCCGTGGGCGCAGACGCCGAACCCCAAGAACGAGACCTCCGCGAGTACGTGCGCGTCCTGCGCCGGAGAAAGCCTGTACTAGTGCTGTCGGCGCTGGTGGTCATGGGCGCGGCCCTGTTCGGATCGCTGGTGCAAACCCCGGTTTACGCGTCGACTGCCGAGGTCCTCCGGCAGGCCAACACGTCCCGATCGATCTTCCAGAACGCGAGCGGCGCGTATGTCGATCCCACCCGGGCCATCCAAACCGAGATTCGCGTGCTGGAGAGCCAGCCGATTCGCGAGGCGGCACACGCCAAGCTCGGTTACGCCGCCAAGATCAAGGCCACGTCCGTCGGCCAGACCGACGTCATCGCCGTGCGGGCGGAAGACACCAGCGCCCAGCGCTCCGCCGATATTGCGAACGCCTTCGCCCGCGCTTACATCGACTACCGTCGCACGCAGGCCATCGACGACGTGTTGTCCCAGGTCACGGAGGTGGGCAAGAAGATCAACGACCTGAAGCGTCAGATCGACGCCGCCCCTCAGGGCCAGGTCAAGGACTCGTTGATCGAACAACAGGCGCTCTTCCAGAACCGGCTCGACCAGCTCCAAGTCGACGCGAGCCTGCAGACGGGTGGGGCGGAACTGGTCAACGCCGCCGAAGTCCCTGAGACGCCGGCCCGGCCTCGGCCGGCTCGCAATGCCGCGATCGGCCTGATCCTGGGTGTCCTGTTCGGCATCGGGGTCGCCCTCATGCTCGACTATCTCGATGACTCGATCAAGACCAAGGAGGAGTTCGAGCGAGCGGTCCCCAACCTCCCGGTCCTAGCCATGATTCCTGCAGTTGGGGGTTGGAAGACCAAGGACGAGGCCAAGGTGGTCTCCATAATCGAACCGTCATCGGTTGCAGCCGAGGCGTACCGGACGTTACGAACCTCCATTCAGTTCCTGGGCGTCGACCGACCGCTGCGGGCGCTGCACGTCACCAGCGCCAACGCAGAGGAAGGCAAGACCACGACCCTGGCGAACCTCGGCGTTGCGTTGGCGCGGGCAGGAGCGCGGGTGGTCATCGTTTGCAGCGACCTGCGCCGACCCCGGATCCACGAGATGTTCGGACTCACCAACAGAGTCGGTTTCACGTCGGTCCTCCTCGGTGAGGTGTCGCTCGCCCAGGCCCTCCAGAAGGTGCCGGGCGTGGAGCGGTTGTATTTGCTGGCGTCGGGCCCGCTTCCGCCCAACCCGTCGGAGCTGCTTCAGTCGCGGCGCGCCGCTGAGGCGTTCGACCACCTCAAGGCCGACGGCAACTTCATCCTGATCGACTCCCCGCCGATCCTGCCCGTCACCGACGGGCTGGTGCTCGCCAAGCGCGTGGACGGCACCGTTATGGTGTGCGCGGCGTCGCGCACGGGTCGGAAGGAGTTCGCCCGAGCAGTCGAGATGCTCGCGCAGGTCGACGCCCCGGTGATAGGGGCGGTCCTAAACGGGGTCACCGAGGAGACCGGGTACGGCTACAAGTACCGGTACTACGCGGCCGACCAGCCCGCAAACTCGAACGGCTCCACCGTGTCCACCAATGGCAGTCGCGCCAAGGCCAAGCGTCGGATTCGCGGAAGGAAGTAGGGCGCTGGGCGCGCTGGCAATTTCTCGGCTCTGAATGTGGAGTTCGCCCCCGGTCGATGCAGGACGCGCGAGAGTCTTCGGCGAGCGAGACGCACCACCCCTCGGCGCCATGCTCGCTCGTGGCGCACACCCGTTCGTCCCCTTCATGGGTGACGCGCCACGACGGGGCAGTACGCTGTACAAGGGGGTCGGGAAGCCGGAGCGGGAGTACCCGGATGCGGAAGACGGCAACGAGCACATGAAGCCATGACGTTCGGATACGACGTGGCGGTCATCGGCGGCTGCGGCCACGTTGGCCTGCCGCTGGGTCTGGCTTTCGCTGACCGTGGTGCGCGCGTCGCTCTTTTCGACCACAACCCGCAAGCTGTGGACGCGGTGAACGCTGGGCAGCTTCCGGCGAGCGAGCCGGGCGCCCATGAGGTTCTGCAACGAGTCGTTGGCGGCGCGCTGACGGCCACGACGAGTCCTGCGGTCATAAGCGTTGCCGAGCATGTGATCATCGTGATCGGGACACCGATCGGCGGTCACCTGAGCCCCGACCCGTTGGCTGTGACCAGAGCGCTCGAGGAACTCGTCGACTACTTGCGCAACGGCCAACTTCTGGTGTTGAGGAGCACGGTTTTCCCGGGCGTAACGGCGCAGGTTGAGAGACTTCTCGAGCGGCACAGCTTCGATATCGATGTGTGCTTCTGCCCGGAGCGGATCGCCCAAGGCCGGGCGATGACCGAACTCTTCACACTTCCGCAGATCGTGGCTGCTCGTAACCAGCGGGCCTTCGAGCGAGCGAACGCCCTCTTCAGGCGCCTGACCGTGAAAACGGTCACGCTCGCGCCCGAGGAGGCGGAGCTGGCCAAGCTCTTCACCAACGTCTGGCGCTACATCAAGTTTGCTGCTGCCAATCAGCTCTACATGATCGCCAACGACTGCGGCCTCGACTACGAACGCATTCGGAACGCGCTTGCTGAAGACTATCCCAGGGCAGCGGACCTCGCGCCGGCGGGCTTCACCGCTGGACCGTGCCTGTTCAAGGACACGATGCAGCTGGCCGCATTCGACAACAACAACTTTACCCTCGGCCACGCGAGCATGATGATCAATGAAGGCCTCCCTCTCTACGTTGTATCACGTCTTGAGAAGCGCCACCATCTGGAGTTCATGACCGTCGGGATTCTCGGAATGGCGTTCAAGGCTGAATCCGACGACGTCCGATCGAGCCTCAGCTACAAGCTGCGCCGCGTCCTCGGGTTCAAAGCAGCGGCAGTGCTCTGCACCGATCCGTACGTCACATCCGATCCGGATCTGCTGCCAGTGGAGGAGGTTGTCGCACGCTCCGACCTCCTGATCATTGCTGCACCGCACGCTGCCTATAGGAACCTCGAAGTCGACAAGCCTGTTGTCGATATCTTCAACCTCCTCGGCCGCGGCGTTCGCGTGTGAAACCGCGGATATCTGTCGTTATACCTGCCTACAACGAGGGCGCAGCGATCGTCGGATGCCTCGACCGCATCACGGCTGCGGTGACCCTGCCGGCCGAGGTGCTCGTCGTGTACGACCGGGCCGACGACACATCGGCCCCGTACGCGCAGCAGTATGCCGCCGGTGATCCTCGTGTCGTGCCGACGTTGAACGAGTATGGCCCCGGCCCGGCCCGCGCCATCCGTTTTGGCATCGACCATGCACAAGCGGACGTCGTCGTGGTGACGATGGCCGACGGTTCCGACGACGTTGGTCAGGTCGACGCACTGTCACTTCTTGTTGAGCGAGGGGTTGTCGTCGCGGCGGCTTCGCGCTACATGGCCGGTGGCCAGCAAATTGGCGGTCGCCCCTTGAAACGCACCCTTAGCCGGCTGGCCGGTTTGAGCCTCCACTACTTCGCCCGTGTCGGGACGAAGGACGCGACCAACTCCTTCAAGGCGTATTCGCGGGAGTTCGTCCAAGACGTCGGGATCGAATCCGACGCCGGCTTTGAGGTCGGCCTCGAACTCGTTGCCAAGGCTCGTCGCCTGCGTCGACCAGTGGCCGAGCTGCCGACTGTCTGGATCGAGACGCCGGGCGGGACATCACAATTCAAGCTGGTCAAGTGGTTGCCGAGATACCTGCGCTGGTATACGTTCGCCTTCGGCGTATCGCTGACGCCCACACAACTGCGGACTCGAGCGCGAAGCGTCAATTCATGAGCAGGGTGCTTGTCACCGGATGCGCGGGGTTCATCGGCGGCTATGTCGTGGAGGAGTTGCTTGCGCGCGGCCATACCGTCGTCGGCGTAGACAACCACTCCAAGTACGGGCCCGTCGCACATAGTTACGAATCGGACCCGGGTTACCTATTTGTTGAAGGCGACGTGCGTGACGTCGGCCTCGTTGGCCAGCTTCTCGCCGACTGTGATTACCTCATTGCTGGCGCCGCGATGATAGGCGGCATCTCGTACTTCCACACGTACGCGTACGATCTCTTGGCCACCAACGAGCGCATAATCGCCTCGACCTGCGACGCAGCGATCCGAGCGCATCAGAACGGGCGCCTCCAGAAGGTGACGTACCTAAGTTCCTCAATGGTGTACGAATCGGCGTCGTCTTGGCCGTCCGCCGAAGGGTCGGAGTTGACGATACCTCCGCCGCGGTCCTCGTACGGATTTCAGAAGCTGGCTGTCGAATACTTCGCCCGCGCTGCCTACCAACAATACGGGTTGCCGTACACGATCGTCCGGCCGTTCAATTGCGTCGGGATTGGTGAGCGGCGTGCGTTGGGGGAAGCCACGGTGCTGTCCGGGAATGTGGAGCTTGCGATGAGCCACGTTGTCCCGGATCTTGTCCAGAAGGTTCTCAAGGGGCAGAGGCCACTTCACCTGCTCGGCGACGGTTCCCAGGTGCGGTACTACACGTATGGTGGCGACTTGGCGCGGGGGATCGTCCTGGCCATGGAACATCCCAATGCGCGGAACGAGGATTTCAACCTATCCACGTCTGAATCCACGACAGTGCTCGAGCTGGCTGAGCTGATCTGGCGCATGATTCTCGGTGACGATGTTCCGTTTGAGTGCGCGTTCGACCCCCCATTTCCGCACGACGTAGCCCGGCGCGAACCCGCCACGGACAAGGCTCGCCGGATGCTCGGATTTGAATCCGAGACGACGTTGTCAGAGATGCTCCAGGAAGTGATCCCTTGGATCCGCCAAGCGCTCATGGAGGGCGCCATCTGAAGGCGGGGAGAAGGGCGCTCGATTCGCTCTTTCCGCCGTCCCCGAGGTTCCACTGGACGCGCTCGAGGATAGCGATGGCCCTCGCGTTCCTAGCTGTGGGGACCGGCATGGGGCTGGCGCGCCAGGGGGGCGCGGGCGCGCTCGACACGCTCTACGCGGAGGATGGACAGGTATTCCTTGGTCAGGCCCTTGGTGACTCTCCAGTCGATGCGTTCTCCACGCCGTACGTCGGCTATTTCCATGCGGTCCCTCGGCTGATCGCCGAGGTGGTGGCGGCGGCGCCTTTGGAGAGTGCGGCCGCCCTCTTCGCGAGCATCTCGGCGTTCGTCGTGGCTTGCGTCGGGTTGCTCGTATACAGAGCATCTGCGTCGCACATCGAGTCGCGGCTCGTCCGCAGCCTCCTTGCCGCATCCGTCGTCCTGATCCCGGTCGGGCAGCGCGACGCACTTAACAATGCTGCGAACCTCCACTGGTTCCTCATGTTCGGCGGCGTGTGGGTACTCCTGTGGAGGACGGACGTCGTATGGGAGCTGGCGGCCGGCTCGATGGTTCTCTTCTTGGCTGCGCTGAGCGATCCCATCACCATTGTGCTCGTCCCGATCGCCGTGGCCCGTCTCGTTGCGCTGAAAGGTGTGCAAGGTCGGATCTTCTCGTTCGCATGCCTGGCCGGGCTCGCGGTGCAGCTGGTCGCCATACTCCTGAGCGACGCGCGTCGGGAGGATCTTTCGCCAACCTTCAACCCGATCGAACTCGCAGTCCTCTACGGGTACTGGGTTGTCGCAGCCGCGATGGTTGGCATTCGGTTCGTGGCGGATCCGAGGGCTCGTTCGAACCAGGCAGCGGCTGTTGCTGCCCTCCTAGTGGCCGCCGTCATCGCGGTGGGCATCCTCCGCGCCGGCACCCGGTTCAAGCCCGCCGTGGCCGTACTGTTCGTTATGAGCGTCCTCTTCTACCTGGCGCCGGTGGCGCCGACCGGTGGCAGCCCGCAACGCTACGCGGTAGCTCCTGTCCTGCTCCTGTTCTCAGGTATCGCGTGTGCTGCTGACGTACTCGTCGTCGGCAGACAGATGACGCCGAGACAGCGCTCCGCATGGACGGCTTGCCTGCTCATGATCGTTGCGATCTGGGGAGCGAACTTCCGCGTTGCCAACGAGCGTGGCAGGGGCCAGCGGTGGAGTGCGGCGCTTGTGCAGGCGCGTTCGACGTGCAGCGAGGAAAGCGCATCTGACGTCACTGTGCCCATCACGCCGCCGGGTTGGCACATCACGCTGCCGTGTGCCGTGGCCGGGCCATCTTCGACCTCGACTCCCCGGTAGGGAAGTCGAAACCGCCCCCGCCAATGGCGGGGGCGGTTTCGACGAGAACGGTTTTCCTGGGTCGCTACGCCGACACGCAGCCGAACAAGACCCGCACCGGCTGCAAGATCGGTCCGAGGAACGGGATCTGGGCGATCAGCGCGTTCAGGATCGGGCAGACGATGGCGCCGATGTTGATCTGAGCCGGCGCCGCCCCGAAGCCGAGGGCCTTGCCGAGCGAGCCCGCCACCCCCTCGATCGATGCGCCGTCGACGTTGACGATCTTGTCGCTCGAAACCGGCGCGGTGGCGTTGCGGGCCAGAACCAGGCCGCCGATCACCAGCGCGAGAACGGCGACAAGGGCTATTCCTCTGGTCGAGCGGCGTTCCCCGCCGATCGCAACCGCCCTGTCCAGCTGGATAACTTGTTCCACCATGGCCTCCGATCGCTGCCCGTACTCAGAGCACTATACCCGAGCGCCGACCAGGTGCAACGCTCTTCTTGAGCGGCGTAGGGTTGTGAACGCCTAGCGTGGGCTGGCCGGCACGGAGGGTCAGATCGGCGCCGCAGTCCCGGTTGGACGCCGCGGGCCGGAAAGGTCACGGAGTGCGCGGGAGGCGACGGTTCTGGGCGTTGCTGGGCGTCGTGCTCGCCCTGGCCGCGCTGGGCGTCTTCAGCCAGTTCCACGCCGTCCGGGCGGGCCGCCAGGCGCTGGCCGCCAAGGCCGCGTTGCTGCGGGCCGAGGAGCGCCTTGGGGCCCAGGAGCTCGAGCCGGCGCGCGCCGAGCTGACCTTGGCCAAGCTGTCGCTCGTTCGCATGAAGGACGAGCTCGACGCCCTCGGACCGGTCCTACCCGTGGCCCGGTTCATCCCGATCGTGCGCTCGCAGGTGCTGGCCGTGGAGACCTTCCAGTCGGCGGGGACCACGCTGGCAGACGCAGGCCTCAACCTTTCCGATGCGGTGCAGAAGACCCTCGACACCACCAAGGGCGGCGCCCCGCTCTCGGGGGTGCTGGACAACCTGCGGGGCATCAACGAGTCGCTGGCGAGCGGGGCCGCGAGCGTGCGCAGCGCCCTACGCGAGGTGAACAAGCTCGAGGGCAAGTGGCTGGTCGGCCCCATCGGCGGGGCGCGCGACGACCTGCTCGAGCGGCTCCCGCGCTACGAGCGTCAAGCAACGTCGACCGCGGACGGCGTCGACGCCCTGATCCGTTTCGTCGGCGGCGAAGGCCCGCGCCGGTACCTCTTCCTGAGCCAGAACCCGGACGAGATCCGTCCGACCGGCGGGTTCATCGGCACCTACGGCCTGCTCTCGGCCACCCCTGGGAACCTCGACCTCGAACGCTTCGAGCCGATCGGGGGATTCCGTGAGCGCCACCCGACCAGTTTCGTGCCTGGCGGGGAGACCCGCTCACCGTTCCGTTTCGCGTCACCGCCAACGCCCCAGACCCTCGCCAACGTGAACAGCGTCGCTGATTTCGCCCAGGCCGGGAAGCTGGCCGCCGACCTGTGGAACGGGGCCGGCGAGCCCCCCGTCGACGGCGTGGTGTCCTTCACTCCCGCCTTCCTCGCCCGGATCCTCGGCGTCCTCGGAGCGGTCGAGGTGGAGGACTACGGCGAGACCGTCGACCAGGAGAACCTCATCGAGCGGTTCACCTTCTACACCGCCCAGCTCGAACTCGCCTCTCAGAACGACGCCGCCCGCAAGGGTTTCCTCAGCTCCCTCGCCGAGGTGGTCATGCGCAAGCTGCTCGCCGCCCCCTCATCGCAGTGGCAGGCGATCGGCGAGGCCGTCGGGCAGGGCTTCGCCGCCCGGGAGGCCATGGCGTGGTCGAGCGACCAGGTCGTGCAAGCGACGCTGGCGCGCCGGGGGTGGGACGGCGTGCTGCCGACCGTGTCGGGAGACTTCTTCTACAACGGCGAGTTCGCCTACGCGGCCAAGATCGACCGGGGGTTGCAGCGCACTTTCGACCACCACGTCCTTCTCCGTGCCGATGGCTCTGGTCGGGTGACGACGACCATGCGTTTGACCAACACCAGGGGCCCGAGCCCCGCGCTCAACCCCGGCTCGCTGGCCTACATCACCATCTACGGACCGCAGGGCGCGGTGCTGCACCCGTCGTCGGACCCACCCGTGTCCGAGGAACCGGCCATCGCCGGGCATCCCGCCGCAGGATGGTTCCTCAACGCACCACCGCGGGGCACGGTGTCGCTGAAGGTGGCCTGGGAGGTGAAGGACCTCACCCGAAAGGGCCCGAACGGCACGCGCGAGTACACCCTCACTTGGCTCAAGGTGCCCGATCACAGCGGCGATGCCGTGAACCTCCGTGTGGACCTGCCCGAGGGCTGGCGCTGGGCCGGCGATCCGCCGCCCTCCGGGATCGAGCTGACCGAGGACATCGAAGCCTCGTGGGTGATGACGAGGTCCAGGCCCTTCTCGTGACCGTCCCGGCCGTCGTACGTTGCCAGGTGTGCGGCGGCCGGTCGCGCCACCGGCTCACACAGACCACCGAACGCCGGATCGACTTCTACGAGTGCTCCGCATGCCGCCTGTTCTTCGCTGGTACGGACATCCCCGACGACGAGCTGGCCGGGTTCTATGCCGGTATCGACGTGGAGCGGCATTACGACAAGGTGGCAGAGACGAGCCGCGCCAAGGCGGAGCGGGCTGTCGCCGACCTGGGCGCCCTTCTGGGGCCGACCGCGTGCATCGTCGACTTGGGATGTGGAGGCGGTCATCTCCTGGGGGCTGTCGCCGCCACAGGAGGCCGCTGGCGGGCCGTGGGGTTCGATGGTGACGCCGACAGCGTGGCGCTGTGCCGCGCGGCCGGCTTCGAGGCAACGACCGACCCGGGCGTGCTGCCCAGCGCCGACGCCGTCACCATGCTCGATATCGCCGAGCACGTGAAGGCGCCGGCCGAATTGTTCGCCCAGGCGGGCCGGCTTCTTTCCCCAGGGGGAGTTCTCTATCTCCATACTCCCAGGCGAGGGGCATGGGATTCGGCCGCCATCGCTGCACTCCGTCTTCCCGGCGCCAGCCGGCTGGGTCAGATGTGGCTGCGGACCCGAGTCTCCGTGTTCCACCTCCGCCTGTGGTCCGACGAGGCCCTCCAACGGATCGCCAAGGCGTCGGGATTCAGCGTGGTCCGGTACCGGCGCGAACTCGAGTTGAGTTGGCCCGTAGAGGCCTACGTCGAGACCTACCTGCGGGACAAGTTCCACTTGCCACCGCTGGTCGTCCGCGCCCTGGGGCGCGCGGCGGCGGTGGTGGTGAGGTTGCGGCTGATGCGGAACAAGGCGATCCTCACCGCCCGGCGGGCCTTCTGAACCTCAGACGCAGTTCTGGCGGGTGTAGTCGTCGATCCGCTGGCCGGCGGCGATGAACTCGGGCGCCTGCAACGAGGCCAGGGCCGCGACGTTGATGCGGGTGGCGTCGAAGTTCACCTGCCGGAAGGCGTCCACCAGTTGCTGCATGGCCTGGCTCATGACCGTCACGTCGGGACGGATCGCGGCCGGGGCGCTCGCCGCCGCCTCCTTGAGGGCGTTGGCGGAGTCGGTCAGCACCGTGCGGAACTGCTGGGGGTCGGCGGTGGCGCCGGGGTTGATGCGGCCGAAACGCTCGTTGTACGTGCGGATGAAGTTGCAGAACGGGTCATCGCTCCCCGGCGCGGGCGCGCTCGTCGCCGCGGGCGCGGTTGTTCCGGGCGCGGCGGTGGTCGGCGACGACGAGCCCTGGCCGGAGCTGCATCCGGCCAGCGCCAAGGCGGCTAGTGCCGTGGCCAGAAAGGTTCGCCCGCCTTGTCGCCCCGCTCCTTCGCGCCACGTAGGCATCGTGCCTGGTCGAGTGGCGTGCACCTGCGTGGTTCCCGATGCGAGAAAGCGGGCGAATGTTCGCAGACGCGGCACTAGGAAGAGAGGGACAACGCGGGCGGGGCGCACCCCGTCGAGCCTAAAGCTCAGAGGAACTCCACGTTCGGCGCCGGTCGGAGCCGCCGCCGGGTGTCCAGCACGGCCCGGGCGTGCTCGGTGACGAGGTCGTAGTCGAACTCGTCGTGGTCGGTGAGGAGGACGACGATGTCGGCGGCGGCGATCTCTTCGGCGGCGAGCGGCGCCGGCGTCCGGACGACCCGCTTGTCGGTGTGGCCGTAGTGGACATGGGGATCGCACGCCCGCACGTGGGCGCCGAGGGTGAGCAGCCGGTCGGCCACGACCACCGCGGGCGACTCCCGGTCGTCGGACGTGTTGCGCTTGTAGGCCAGCCCCAGCAGCAGGATGCGGGCGCCGTTGACGGCCTGGCGTCGCTTGTTCAGCGCGACCTGGACCCGCTGGACCACGTAGTCGGGCATGTGGTCGTTGACGTCGTTGGCGAGCTCGACGAACCGGAACGACTGCCCCAGCAGCCGCTTGACCCGCCACGAGAGGTAGCTCGGGTCGATGGGCAGGCAGTGCCCGCCGACGCCGGGGCCCGGCGTGAAGGGCATGAAGCCGAAGGGCTTGGTCGAGGCGGCGTCGATCGCCTCCCACACGTCGATCCCGAGGTCGGCGGCGAAGATGGCCAGCTCGTTGACCAAGGCGACGTTCACGTGGCGGAAGGTGTTCTCGAGGAGCTTGGTGAGCTCCGCCTCCTTGCACCCGGAGACGGGCCACGTCTTGTCCACGATGGTGTCGTAGAAGGACTGGATCGCCTGCAGCGACGCGGCGTCGACGCCGGAGAGCACCTTGGGGGTGTTGACGAGACCCCAGGCCCGGTTCCCGGGGTCGATGCGCTCGGGGCTGTACCCGAGGTGGAAGTCGGCGCCGGCCAACAGCCCGGACTCCCGCTCCAGGATGGGCGCCACCAGCTCCTCGGTGGTGCCCGGGTAGGTGGTCGACTCCAGGACGACGGCGGCGCCGGGTCGCAGGAACCGGCCCAGCGTCTCCGCCGCCTGCTCGATGTAGGAGAGGTCGGGCAGGCCCTCGCGCAGCGGGGTCGGCACCGTGATGACGGCCACGTCGAAACCCTCGCAACAGGCGGGATCGGTCGAGGCGCGGTAGCGGCCGCTCGCCAGCGCCTCCGCGAGGGTGGTCTCGGCCACGTCCTCCACGTACGAGTCGCCGGCCGCCAGCCGGGCCACGCGCCGGGCGTCGACGTCGAACCCGACCACGGTATGGCCGACCTCCACCGCCCGCATGGCCAGCGGCAGGCCTACATATCCCTGTCCTACGACGACGACCCGCACGGATGCCCGCCCCCAGTCCATGGCGTGACATGTTGGCACGTCGCTCGTCGGGGATCCAAGGGCGCCTGGCGCGACTGCCTAGACTTCGGCCATCGAGATCCTCGTTCTGTGCACGGGAAACATCTGCCGCTCCCCGGCCGCGGAGGCGTTGCTCCGCCAGCGCCTGCGCCGCGGCGGGGTCATCGCCCGGGTCCAGTCCGCCGGCTTGCTGCACGGCGGCAGCCCGGCGAGCGCGCACAGCGTCGATCTCCTGCGGGAGCGGGGACTGGACCTGTCCGGCCACCGCAGCCAGACCCTGACGGCGGACCTGCTGCGGGGCTCGTCACTCGTCGTGGGCATGGCCCGCGAGCACGTGCGCGAGGCGGTGGTCATGACGCCTGATGCGTTTCCGCGCACCTTCACGCTTAAGGAGCTGGTACGGCGGGCCGATGAGGTTGGTCCGAGACGCGCCGGCGAAGCGTTCGAGGACTGGCTGCGGCGCGTGCACGGCCACCGCTCCCCGCGCGACCTGATGGGCGCGTCGAGCGCCGACGACGTCCGGGATCCCATAGGCCAGCCGCGGGGGGCCTACGTCACGATGGTGGGCGAGCTCGACGATCTGATCGGGCGCTTCTTCTGGCTGGCGTGGGGCGCGGCCGAGGGATGCGAGACCGAGGTCGCGTCATGACCGGCGCCCGCATCGCCGTCGGCTCGGACCACGCCGGCTTCGGGCTCAAGCAGGACCTGGCCGACCACCTGCGCAAGAACGGTTACCAGGTCGACGACCTGGGCGCCCATTCCGAGGACTCCGTCGACTATCCCGAGTACGGCGCCCTGGTGGCGCGCGCCGTGGTGAACGGCGACGCCGACTACGGCGTGTGCGTTTGCGGCACCGGGATCGGGATCGGGATCGCCGCCAACAAGGTTCCCGGCGCCCGGGCCGCGGTGGTGCACGACGTCACGTCGGCCCGCATGGCTCGCCAGCACAACAACGCCAACGTGGTGTGCATGGGCGCCCGGGTCACCGGCCCCCAGGCCGCCGCCGACGCGCTGGACGCCTTTCTCGGGGCCGAGTTCGAAGGGGGGCGCCACCAGCGCCGCATCGACGCCATCAGCGCGTTGGAGTCGGGCGGGTGAGGTCGCCGGCGCCCCGCGACGAGCGGCTGTTCGACGTCATCGCCCGAGAGGTCGAGCGGCAGAACACCACCATCCAACTGATCGCCTCCGAGAACTTTACGTCCCCGCAGGTGATGGAGGCCCAGGGATCGGCGCTGACCAACAAGTACAGCGAGGGCTATCCCGGCAAGCGGTACTACGGCGGCAACTACGTGATCGACGAGGCGGAGGAGCTGGCCCGGGAGCGGTGCCGGGCGCTGTTCCAAGCCCAGCACGCCAACGTCCAGCCCCACGCCGGGGCCAACGCCAACATCGCCACCTACCTCGCCCTGCTGCAGCCCGGCGACACGATCATGGGCATGCGCCTCGACCAGGGCGGCCACCTCACCCACGGCTCGCCGGTCAACGCCAGCGGCAAGCTGTACCGGGTCGTGTCCTACGGCGTGCGGGACGATGACGAGCGCCTGGATTACGACCAGATCCGCGACGTGGCCCGCGCCGAGCGGGCCAAGCTGGTGATCGCGGGCGCCACCGCCTACCCGCGGCTGATCGATCCCGCGCCCTTCCGGGAGATCTGCGACGAGATCGGCGCCTTGTTCGTGTTCGACGCGGCCCACATCGCCGGGCTCATCGCCGGCGGCGCCCACCCGTCGCCCGTGCCCTTCGCCGACGTGATGACCTTCACCACCCACAAGACGCTGCGGGGCCCGCGGGCGGGGGCGATCGTCTGCACGTCCGAGCACGCCACCGCCATCGACAAGGCCCTCTTCCCGGGTTTCCAGGGCGGGCCGCTGATGCATGTCATCGCGGCCAAGGCGGTCGCCTTCTGGGAGGCGTTGCAGCCGTCGTTCCGGGAGTACGCAGCCCAGATCGTGGCCAACGCCAAGGCGCTCGCCGCCGCCCTCGAGGACGAGGGATTCCGCCTGGTGTCCGGCGGCACCGAGAACCATCTCATGCTGATCGACCTGCGCCCGTTCGATCCTGAGCTCACCGGCAAGGTGGCCCAGGACGTCCTCGACCGGGCGGGCATCACGCTGAACAAGAACACGATCCCCAACGACCCGCGCTCGCCGTTCGTCACCAGTGGCCTGCGCATCGGCACGCCCGCGGTCACCACCGCCGGCATGACCGAGCCGGAGATGGAGGAGATCGCCGGGCTCATCGGGCGGGCGCTGCGCCGACGTGACGACGACGCCACGCTGGCGGAGGTGCGGGAGGCGGCCGCGACCCTCTGCTCGAAGTTCACGCCGTACCCCGAGTAGGGCGGCGGGACTTGCTGGCGGCGTATGCCATCGTCTTCGGGGTCGCCAGCTTCGTCACCTGGGTGATGACGCCCGCGGTTTGGCGGCTGGCCATCCGCTGGGGCGCGGTGGTGAAGCCCGACGAGCGCCGCGTGCACCTCAAGCCCACGCCGACCTTGGGCGGCATCGCCATGCTGTGCGGCTTTGTCGCGGCCATCGTGGTGGCGTCCCAGCTCCCGGCGCTGGCGCCGGTGTTCGAGAACTCGTCCGAGCCCCTCGGGCTGTTCCTCGCCGCCATCGTCATCCTGGCCGTGGGTGTGCTCGACGACCTGCGGGACGTGTCCGCTCCCGCCAAGGTCGCCGGCCAGGTGCTCGCCGGGTGCGTGCTCGCGCTGGCGGGCGTGACGATGTTCTACTTCCGCATCCCGTTCGCCGACTTCGTGGTGCTGTCGCCAGACCTGAGCTTCCTGCTGACCGTCCTCTGGGTCGTCGGCATCGCCAACGCCGTCAACCTCATCGACGGACTCGACGGGTTGGCGGCGGGAGTGGTCTTCATCGCCGGCGCGGCCTTCTTCTTCTACGCCTACCGCCTGCTGGATGTGGGCCTGCTCGACGCCGGCACGGTCGCCCCGCTGGCCGTCGCCATCGTCTGCGGGCTGTGCTTCGGCTTCCTGCCCCACAACTTCCATCCCGCCAAGGTGTTCATGGGCGACGGCGGGGCCATGCTGCTGGGCCTGCTCATGGCCGCGGCCACCATCTCGGTGGGGGGCCGCACCGCCGACCAGTTCAGCGGGCAGACCTACTTCTTCTTCGCCCCCCTGGTGATCCCGTTCTTCATCCTCGGGGTGCCGTTCGTGGACACCGCGTTCGCGATCGTGCGCCGGGCGGTCAAGCGGGCCGCCCTCTCGGAGGCGGACAAGGAGCACCTGCACCACCGGCTGATGCGGCTCGGCCACGGCCCGCGGCGGTCGGTCCTCATCCTGTGGGCGTGGTCGGGGATCCTCTCGGGCGTCGTCCTGGTGCCCACCTACTCCAACCAAGGCAACGCGGTGGTGCCGTTCCTGGTCTGCGGCCTGGCCGTGCTGCTGTTCACCCTCTTCCACCCGGGCATCCGCCAGCCGGCGCCGGTCGATCTGGCCGACGACGCCGCGGTGTGGCCCAAGGCGACGCCGTTCTCCCTCCCGCCGCCCCGCACCCCCCGCGCCCGGCCGCGCCCGCTCCGCCCCGTCCGCCCGCCCGGCCGAGCCGAGGACCGAGAGGCGCGCTAACCCGCCAACCGGGCGAGGCGGTTCGGGCGCGACAGACGATGCAGGCTGCGTCGGGGATGACTTTCGTAGTACAGTAGGTGCGGTACTGATCATTCACGCGATGCCTCTTCGGGCTGTCTTCCGGAGACTCCTTGAGCCATGACCAAGCGCATCTACGGATCCACGGCGTCAGGCAAGCCCATCGATGACGAGTTCATTGAAGGGCTGGCCGACGAAGCAGAGGCCGGCTACGACGTCGACGCGATCATCTCCCGCCGCGGCAAGCGCGGCCGACCTACCCTCGGCTCGGCCCCGTCGACCGTCGAATCCGTTCGACTGGACCCCGAACTCAAGGAGCGTCTCGCGCGCCGAGCGGACGATGAAGGAGTCTCCGTCTCCGAGGTCATCCGGGAGGCGCTCCGACGTCACCTCGAAGCAAGCTGACGGACGGCGCCACCGCCGGCTGGAGACCCTCACGTGGCCAGGCAGCGGCTCGGGTCGCGCCGCCGGGAAGGCTCAGCTGTCACCGGACGCGCCATCCTGTCAACGGTCAGGCGCGCCGCCCAAGTGATCTTTGGCGGCGAGGTCCGGCGTCTGTCGGTTTACGGACGCGCGCCGGGAGGATCGCGATAGTCCTGGCCGGCACGTCTGATCTCGGCGGCGACCGAAACGAAGCCCGGCCTGGAGGCGGCGGCACGGACACCGCCGTCGCCGCCTTGGCCGACGGCCAGCCTGGGCGCCCCGACTCTCCCCCGACGCACTGGCCGTCGAACGCCGGATACTGCTCGCCGTCTGCGACGTCGCCGTCGCCTACCTCTCGGGCTGCGCCGGGGCTGCAACGTCTGGGAGACAAGCGCCGACGGGGGTGCTATGCGACACAGGTTCGCCGGCGTAACCGGGTCGCCACGACGAGGGCGAGCCGACGGGGGTCGTCAATCGACCGTGGCCAAGGCCATCGTCGGTTCGCATCAGAATCCGCCGCACGAGTGCGTCCCGCACCGGCTTCCCAAGTTAACTTGCGAACCATGTCGACCAGGACTACCTTTACGTAGTGGATGAGCCCTCTCATCGCTGAGAGCGCCCACAGGCACGGTGTAGGCACGGTGTCGGTGACGCGATCATCCGTCAGCCTTCCAGCACCCGATTCCCGTCGAGCAACTCGAGGATGACCTCATGATGCTGGTTGGTCCTGATCATGCCGGCAATCCCTACGAGATCGGAGTCGTCGATTCGGAGGACGGCCCCGTGGTCGTTCATGCGATGGCCGCCCGAACCAAGTACCTGAGGAAGCCATGCCGAGAAGCTTGAGAGAGATCCTCGAGAAGGCCGACGAGCTTGCAGACCGCTTCGAAAGCCGCGACCCGCAGCCTGACCAGGTCGTTGAGGCCGATTCCCTCCTTTCGGTGCACGCGGCCTTCAGGGAGCGCGCCGACGCCGAGCGTCACCTTGCCGACGCGGTCGCGGCGGCTCGTGGCGACGGTCAATCGTGGGCAGCTATCGGCGCCATGCTTGGCACGTCCGGAGAGGCCGCACGTCAGAAGTACGGCCATCCCGCCACGACGCGATAGTCACGCCGCGTCGAGTCCTGCGGCGTGGACGACAGGCTCCAGCGGCGCGTCGCCGGGTCGGCGCGAATGGCACGCGCGACGCCCTTGGCAGATCGGCCCCCGCGAAGAGCGGCGGCGAACAGGGTCGAGCGCGTCCCGTCAGCTATGCACGTGGGAACTGCCAACGGTCATCTCGATCTCCCGGTGGACGGACAGGGTTCCTCCCTGCTGGCGGACAGCAGATCTCCGGGTGGGCGGACAGCAGTTCTCCATGCACCGGCAGCGGGGCCGGCCAGGATCAACCCGTTCCATGGTTCGTCGGCGCTGCCGCTCAGCGAGCGCGGGTCACGTCAGCGAAAGGCGGGGTACACCGGTAAGTCGCAGTCGGCTGCCGGCCAGCGCTGGCGGAGCTGTACGGCAGCCGCTCCGGCGAAAGCGGCGACGGCGGGGAGCGCGTCCCACTCCTCGGCCAGGGCGGGGAAGGCTTCGAGACGGAAGACCACGAACTGGCGGCGGGTGGCTGGCTGGCGACTCGGAGGGCCTGCGGGCAGGTCCCGCTCGTGCAGCCGGGGGAGGAGCCACCCGGTGGTGGTCAACAGCCACCACGCGCAGGCTCGACTCATTAGCCTCGATCTACGCTCAGGATATTGCGCTGAGATCCGTGGTTGTGGATCAGGCGAACCGGAAGCGGAGACGGCGTCCCCCCCACCATGGGATGGGCAGGTCCAGTTCGGCGTAGCCGG
>Ga0187893_10007836_pt1 | contig 17214 bp, 14 predicted proteins | sample MA1701074metaG_FD_139574 | JGI IMG/M metagenome (GOLD analysis project Ga0187893, IMG submission 139574) | White microbial mat communities from a basaltic lava cave in the Kipuka Kanohina Cave System on the Island of Hawaii, USA - MA170107-4 metaG ... | reverse complement strand
ACTCGAAGAGCCCCGTCTCGTGGGTGAAGCGGACGGCCTCGGCCACGTGCAGCCTGGGAGCTGTGCGCCCGGCGTCGCGGCCCAGGGCGAGCCAGGCCAGTCCCGCGACGAGCAGGCCTCCCAGCGCTCCTGACAGCGCCGTGAGCAGCAAGGCGGGACGGCCTCGGGAAAGTGCCAACGCCTCGTCGCGACCCTCTGCGATCCACTTCAGCTCGGCGGCCAGGTCGTGGGCGTTCTGCCAGCGCTCGTCGGGGTCCTTGGCGAGGCAGGTCTTCACGAGCCGCTCCAGCGACGGCGGCGTCAGCGGCTTCAGCTCCCGGATCGGCTTCGGCTCGTCCTTCAAGATCGCCCCGATCAGGCTCGCCGGGCTGTTGGCCTCGAACGCGCGCCTGCCCGTCACCATCTCGTAGATGAGCGCCCCCAGCGCCCACAGGTCCGTCCGCGCGTCCGCCTCGCGACCTTCAACCTGCTCCGGGGCCATGTACTGCACCGTCCCCAGCAGTGTGCCCTTCGCGGTCAGCGGCTTGTCGCGCGTGGCCAGTCCCGAGAGGTCGTCGTCGCCGGTCAGGATCGGCTTCTCCAGCCTGGCGAGCCCGAAGTCCAGGAGCTTGGCCCCCGCCTTGGTCAGCATCACATTTCCTGGCTTGAGGTCGCGGTGGATCACGCCGTGCCGGTGCGCCTTGTCCAGCGCGTCCGCGATCTCGATGGCGAGGCGCAGGGCCTGGTCCAGAGGCAGCGGGCCCTTGGCGAGCCGGTCGGCGAGGGACTCGCCCTCGACGTATTCGAGGACCAGGTAGTCGATGCCGTCCTGGTGTCCGATGTCGTGGAGCACGCAGATGTGGGGATGGTTCAGGCTGGAGACGGCCCGGGCTTCGCGTTCGAAGCGCTGGCGCAGGTCGGGGTTCTGGGCGAGATGTTCGGGCAGGACCTTGATGGCGACCGTGCGGTCGAGGCGCGTGTCCTTGGCCAGGTAGACCTCGCCCATCCCGCCCGCGCCAAGGGGCGAGAGGACCTCGTACGGACCCAAGCGGGTTCCCAAAGACAGCGGCATGTTCAGCGCCCCAGCCTCGCGGGCCAGTTCACGACGACGGTGATCACGGCTCGCGATGCGTCGTAGACGAGCTGGGCGACGAGGAAGCGCTGCCCGTCCCCAGCCACATCATGATCGTTGCGCCGGCCGTCCGCTCGTAGATGTCGAAGTCGCCGGAGCAGCGTAAGTCATACAAGGGCGGTTCGCCAGTCAAGCCGCGTCTTCGCGGGCGGCCAACCCTGCCTCTTGGCCTCTGCATCGCAGCCTGCACCTTCGCCCGCCCGCGCCTCGGGGTGGGCTCCGTCGCGCGGTCCTCGAGCCAGGCGCAGGCTCCACCGCACGGTGGTCCACCCCACCCTGTCGCCCCGCGCGGCTACGCGACCGCCTCGCCTGCCCCGTGGCCACGCCCCGCGCCCTCGTCCTCCGTCTCGGAAGCGCTGATCGTGACGACGGCTCGCAAGAGCGGGGCCTCGCCGTCCTGACCGAGGACATGAACCCGGGCCACATCATCCTCCGGGGTCCAGATCGAGAGCCCGTTTCGGATCGAGCTGCGGATCACGAGCCGCCCCTCGGACGGGAGCCCCAGCCGCGCGAGCGGCGCCGGGAATCGCGGGTCGGCGCGGAGCGGATCGCAGCCGGGCAATCCGGAGTGCGCGTGCCGGTCGACGAGCAGGGCCGGGAGATCGAGGCCCCCTGAGAGTCACGGCCACGCGGGGCCACGAGATTCGCTTGACCGCCTCTCCCGCAGCGGCGTAGCCTGCCTGCGCGATCACGGTCTGTCGCACGATGACGTGTCACGGCGGCCCGGCGACTGAGATCGACGCTCCAGCGGAGGGCTGAGGAGGGCGGCGATGGTCCCCGCACTCTCGCCAGCCCCTCCAAGGCTCCCGATCGCGGCGTCCCCGTCGGGGCTGCGGAAGCAATTGCCGAAGGCGAGCAAGAAAAACAAACCTATCACCGCGCCGACTCCTGAGCGACATGGTTTCGTCGAGCGGCCAGTATCTTCCGCCCGACCGCGGAAGCTGGCGGCGGCTCCACCCCGCACGGCGGCCAGGGCAGCCCCTTCGTTCGGAGGTGCATCCATTGCTCGACCGCTTCGAGGAGATACCCGGATGTCCGCTCCGTGATTCGGACTGGTTGCGGGAAGGCACCGTCGCGGACCATTTCCCGGAGGGTCGTCCGGCAGACGCCGATCATCTCCAGCACCTGGCGAGTTCTGATGAACCGCACTAACCACCTCCATCGTTGCCGGCCCACGTCGCTCGACACTTGTGCAAGGGCGAAGCCAGGGCCATCCACGGCCCGTATCCGCGCAAGTCCTGACGGTTCAGCAGCCTTCTTGCGGCGCGGTGTCTTGCGAGTGAGAGAGACAGACCTCCGGCTCTGTTCAGCCCTGAGATCGCGCGGAGGGAAGCATGAGCGCTTTGACGCGTCAGGAGGCATCAGAGATACTGGCGCCAATGCTGCGTTCGTGCAGGAGCGCCTTGGCCGTGACGACGTTGGTCGCGCTCGCCTCGTCTTCGGTGGCCGGTTGGGTTTTGACTTTCCACTTGGCTGACGACCATCACGCCGGCGGATCGCGACACCATGAAGGCGTCGCCGGCCTCGACATGCTGCTGCATGGCCATGGCCACGACGAAGGCACCCCGGCTCACGAGCACCCACTCCTCAGGAGCAGCCCCGCGCCTGTGCCGGGGAAGCTGTTCCTTGAGCTTTCTGCGATGGTGGGGAACGCGCCCGAATTCGTCGTCGTCTCTGCGACCCCCAGCCGTGGGGCTTTCTCGCCGACCGGGCCGACGCACGACCCACCTCGACTCGGGCCGCCAGCCGTCCTCAGGATCTGATCGACCCCCTCGTCTGACCGGAGCGCTCCGCCTGCTGCGGCGCGCTCGTCGCCATACGTGTCATGTCAGGGGGAGAGCATGCGACTGCCGTTGCTGGTGGGCCTGTCGGTCCTAGTCTGGGCGCCGAGAGCCGGCGCGCAACAGGTCACGGAACAGGAGTTCTTGTCTGCGTTCACGCCGGAGAGCACCGCCGTCCGGGCGCTCACCGAGGGCGTGGCGCGCGCAGAGGCGGCTCGGAGGCGAGCGGGGCTGCTGTCGAATCCACGGGCAGAATTCTGGCGCGAGCAGCCGGACGCCAACCCGCGCGTCACCAACTGGACGCTGAGTTGGGTGCCCCCGCTGGATGGACGCTACGGTCTTGGCAAGAAAGGCGCCGCCGCGGGCCTCGCTGCGGCCCGCGAGAGACTCACAGTGGACAAGGCCGAACTGCGTCGAGAGCTGCGCGCCGCCTTTGCTGCTTGGAGCCTTGCATTTGAACGCCGCGAGGCGCTTGCGCAACAGGTAGCGCGCATTCACAGCCTCGCGGAAGCCGAGCGGCAGCGGGCGCGCGTAGGCGAGGAGTCCGGCCTCTCGGCGCGGCGGTTCACGCTGGCCGAGGCCGAAGTCTGCGCCGCGCTCGCAACAGCGGAGGCGGCGTTGGCCAAGGCGCAAGCTCTGGCGCGCGCGTGGCGAACGGACCTCGCAGCCGATGCGACTCCCGCTTCCGCGTCACCCCCCGAGCCGCCCCCGATTGGCGGTCCGACGGACTCTCCCGAAGTGCGTGCCCTCGCGCTTGAGGCAGAGCAGGCGGCGTTCGACCGGAAGCGCAGTGGGCGCTTTCTCGCCTTCCCGACGCTCCAGTTCGGCTGGCAACAGCTTGCCGACCGTGGCGTCGTCCGAGGCGGACCGATACTCGCCGCAGCTTGGACGGTGCCCCTCTTCGATCGCGAGCAGCCAGCGCGGATTGAGGCTGAACGCCGCGAACAGGTCGCGGCGGCGCGGGCCGAGCTCGGCCGAGCACGCGTGGCTGCCGAAGCCGAAGGTGGAGCGGCCGCGTACCGATTGCTATACACGGCTTCGAGAGAGGGCGGCCGTACCTCGGTCGACAGCGATCGCGTCATCGCCGCGGCCACGGCCGCATTCCGCGCCGGAGAGGCGTCGCTGACCGACTTGCTCGACAGCCTGCGCGCTGCCATGGCGGCGCGCATGGCTGAGATCGATCTTCGCGGGCAGGCGCTTGAAGCGCACCGCGGGTTGGAGACGGCCCTCGGGCGGTCTCTTACGGGAGGAGGATTCTGATGGACCGCCGGATCGTCGTGCTGGTCGGGTCGTTGTCTTTCGGGATGCTCGGCTGTCGAGCGGGTGATCCGAAACACGAAGGGACCTCCGCGGCGCCCGAGGTCTGGTCCGTCACGGCGTGGGGCGAACGATACGAGGTGTTCGCCGAAACGGGGCCGCTCGTCGCCGGAACGACCGCTACGAGCAACGCGCACGTCACGGTCCTCGCCGGATTCGCTCCGCTCAAGCAAGGCTCCGTCTCATTGGTGCTTCGCGGCGCCGGCGGTCCGGAGCAGGTCTTCCGCCAGGAGCGGCCGAAGCGCGACGGGATCTACCCGATCGAGCTGATGCCGCGCGCCGAAGGCACGTTCGACCTCGTCTTCCGCATCGATTCGGCCGCGGGCGCCGAGGACCTCGCCGCCGGCCGCGTGCGGATCGGGTCTGCCGCTTCTCCTGGTGCTCGCATCGGTCAAGACAGCGCGGCCGCTGGCGGCGGCGTGTCTTTCCTCAAGGAGCAGCAGTGGCGGACCGACTTCGCGACCGCGTGGGTGCGCGAAGGCACGCTCGCGGAAAGCGTCGAGGGCCCGGCGCAGGTGAAGCCGAGCGGCGGCGGCGAGGTCGTTCTCACGGCCGCGCTCGACGCGAGCGTCGCGTCTTCGCCCTGGCCGCACGTCGGCGCCGACGTGTCGGCCGATGGGATCGTCTTTCGTCTCGTGCCCCGTGTGACCGGGCGCAGCCTTCCGGAGCTGCGCGCCGACACCTCGTCGCTCGAAGGCGAGGTGGACGTCGCGCGCCGGCGCGTGGAGCGCCTCGTCGAGCTCCTGCGGGTCGAGGCCACGAGTCAGGCGGAGTTGGAGCGGGCTCGGGCGACTGTGTCGGGTCTCGAGGGCCGGCTCGCTTCCGCGCGAGGCGGCGTCGCGGTCGCGACGAACCTCGCAGAAGGCAGGGACCCGGCCACGATCGTCGCGGTGCGAGCGCCCTGGGCCGGCCGCGTGGCCGAGCTGTCGGTCTCCCCTGGGCAGACCGTCGCCGCCGGCGCTCCGCTGGGGCGTCTCGTCAGGATCCGGCCGCTCTGGATCGTTGTGGCGCTCCGGCCCGAAGCCGCGAGCCGCGCGCATGCCGCGCCCACCGGCCTCTTCCTCAAGCGGCCCGGCCAGCAGACGCCGCTCGAGGTCTCCGCGAGGGACCTGCGGCTCGTCTCGAGCTCGCCCGAGGTCGATCCTCGGACCGCGTCGGTGAGCGTCATCCTCGAAGTGAACCGGAGTGCTTCGGATCTGCCGCTTGGCAGCACCGTCGCGGCGGAGCTCCTGCTGCCTGGCGAGAAGCGCGGCATCGTCGTCCCTCTGTCTGCGCTGCTCGACGATTCGGGCACGACGGTCGCCTACGTACAGTTCGCAGGGGAGAGCTTTGGACGCCGCGAAGTGCGTGTCCTCCACCGGCTCGGTAACGAAGCCCTGGTCGACGGGCTCCGGCCAGGCGAACGGCTCGTCACCCTCGGCGGGAGCGCGGTGCGGCGCAGCTCGCTCCTCTCCGCTGGGGCACCCGAAGGCCACGTCCACTAGAGGAGGCGGCGATGCTCGATCGAATCATCCGTGCGTCGCTCCAGAACCGCTGGGCGGTTCTGGTGACAGCCGCCGTTCTTCTGGTTGCCGGAGGTGCGCTGACCTCGCGGCTCCCCGTGGACATCTTCCCGGACCTCACCGCGCCCACTGTCACGGTGATCACCGAGGCGAAAGGGCTGGCGCCCGAGGAGCTCGAGCTGCTTGTCACCTTCCCCTTGGAATCGGCCCTCAACGGTGCTTCGGGCGTCAGGCGCATCCGCTCGGTCTCGGGTCCTGGCATCGCGGTGGTGTGGGTCGAGTTCGAGTGGGGCGAGGATGTTTATCTCGCGCGCCAGATCGTTGCCGAACGGCTGCAGGCGGTTGCGCTCCCGAGCGGGGTCGAACGCCCCACGCTCGGGCCGATCAGCTCGATCATGGGAGAGATCACGTTCATCGCTCTCACGTCGGACAAGGTCCCTGCCCTGGAACTGCGGCGCCTGGCCGAGACCGGCGTACGGCGCAGCCTCCTGGCGTTACCCGGCATCTCCCAGGTCGTGCCGATCGGCGGCGACGTGCGCGAGTACCTCGTCGAGCTCGATCCTGCGGCGGTGCTGCAGGCCGGCATCTCGGTCGAAGAGGTCGTGAAGGCCCTCGATGCGGCGAGCGCGGTGCCGGCCGCCGGCTTCCATGTGGACGGAGGACAGGAATATCTCGTTCGCGGCCTCGGCCGTGCGCGCTCCACCGCGGACCTCGCGAATACCGTCCTGCGCGTGCGGGACCGGATCCCGCTGCGGCTGGGCCAGATCGCTTCGATCGAGTTGGCGGCAGAGCCCGCGCGGGGCACGGCCTCGTACCGCGCCAAGCCGGCAGTGATCTTGAGCGTCCAGAAGCAGCCGGGAGCCAACACACTCAGCCTGACTCGCGAGACCGATCGAGTGCTGGACGACTTGCAGCGGACGCTCCCGCCGGACGTCGTGATCGAAAAGGAGAACTTCCGGCAGGCGGACTTCATCGACATCGCGATCCACAACGTTTCGGTGGCGCTGCGTGATGGTGCCATCCTTGTCCTCGTGGTGCTGTTCCTGTTCCTCGGCAACCTGCGCGCGACCGTGATCTCGGCCGTGGCGATCCCGCTGTCGCTCGTCGCCGGGATCGTGGTCATCTCCGCCCTCGGCGGCACGTTGAACACGATGACTCTGGGCGGATTCACGATCGCAATCGGCGCGCTCGTCGACGACGCCATCATCGACGTCGAGAACGTGTTCCGGCGCCTGCGCGAGAACCATCGCAAGCCCGAGGGCGAGCGTCGTTCGCTTCTCGACGTCGTGTTCCGAGCGTCCTCCGAGGTCCGCGGCGCGATCCTGTTCGCGACTCTCGTCATCGCCCTCGTCTTCCTGCCGCTCCTCACGCTGCCTGGAATCGAGGGCCGGCTGCTGCGGCCGCTGGGCCTCGCGTATCTGGCCTCGCTCGCCGGCTCTCTCGTCGTCGCGCTCACGGTGACGCCTGTCCTGTGCCTGCTGCTTCTGCCCCACCGGAAGTTGCTCGACTCGGAAGAGCCACGGCTGCTGCGCCTCTGGAAGGGCGCGTACGAACGGACGCTGGCGTTTTGTCTCGACCGCCGCGCGCTGGTGCTCGGTGGTGCGCTCGCGGCGCTCGTCGCCGCCTCGGCGACGGCGCCGTTCCTCGGGCACTCGTTCCTGCCGTCGTTCAACGAGGGCAGCCTCACGATCGGCCTCGTGAGTCCCTTGGGCACACCGCTGAGTGAAGGCGACGCCTTGGGGCGCCAGGTGGAGAAGGCGCTCCTCGAGTTCCCGGAGGTGGTCTCTACGAGCCGGCGCACGGGCCGGGCGGAAAAGGACGAGCATGTGCAGGGCGTGAATGCGTCCGAGATGGAGGTCGTCCTCCGTCCCGGGCGTCCGAAGCCGCAGCTTCTGGCTGAGATGCGTCGGGCCGTGGCGACGATCCCTGGCGTCAGCGTCAGCTTCGGGCAGCCGATCAGCCACCGCATCGACCACATGATCTCGGGGAGCAAGACCAACCTGGCCGTGAAGATCTTCGGCCCCGATCTCTCGGTGCTGCGCGGCCTGTCGGCGAGCGCGGAGGGTGTGCTTCGCGGCGTTCCCGGGATCGTGGACCTGTCGAACCAGGAACAGGCGACGGTGCCGCAGCTGCTCGTGGACTTCGACCGGGAGGGGATGGCGCGCTACGGCCTCACCCCTGCCGACCTGGCGATGTCCGTCGAAGCTCTCTTCCAGGGGACTGTCGCCGGCGAAGTCGTCGAGAACGGACTCACGTCGCGGGTGGTCGTCCGGTTCCCCGAGAGGCTGCGGCTCCACCGCGACGATCTCGAAGCTCTGCCCGTCACGACAGCCGCTGGCCAGGTGCTTCGCTTGGGCGACGTTGCCCGCGTACGTTTCGACCTCGGCCCGGGCCTCGTCCGGCGTGAGAACGTTCAGCGGCTCGCGATGATCACCGCCAACATCGCCGGAAGCGACCTGACTGGCGTGGTCGAGCGAGCGCGCGAGGCCCTCCGGTCGGGGCTGTCGCTGCCGGAGGGGTACCGAATCGTGTTCGGCGGCCAGTTCGAGGAGGCCGCCCGCAGCGTCCGGAACCTCGGCATGCTGGCCGTCGGCATTCTCGCTGGGATGTATGCGTTGCTCTACGTCGCGTTCCGCAGCCACCGGCACACGCTCATCGTGCTCGTCAACCTGCCCCTGGCCCTGATCGGCGGCCTGCTGGCGGTCGCGGCGAGCGGCGGCGGTCTGAGCGTCGCGTCCATCGTCGGGTTCATCACGCTCTTCGGTATCGCTACGCGCAACGGCGTCTTGCTGGTGAGCCACTACGAACACCTCATGCGAGATGAGGGCCTGCGGTTGCGGGCGGCCGTGGTGCGCGGCTCGAAGGAGCGCCTGGCGCCGGTCCTCATGACCGCGCTCACGGCTGGCCTCGCTCTAGTCCCGTTGGTGCTTGCGGGGGACAAGCCGGGCAACGAGATCCAGAGTCCCATGGCCGAGGTGATCCTCGGCGGGCTTCTGACGTCGACGTTCCTGAACCTCGTCGTGGTCCCGGTGCTGTTTGCTCGTTGGGGGGCCGAGCCAACCGTCGCCCAGCTCGAAGGCGATGCTGCCCGATGACGATGCCACGAGTCCAAGACGCGGGTTCCTGTCGGGGCCCCTGGCAGGGTAGTGGAACGCTCGTCTCGTCTCCGCTGGGCTTTGTCGCCATTGCCGCCGCGCGCCTCTGCTGGGCCGTCGACAACAACCTGACGCAGAAGGTCTCGGGAGCTGATCCGTTGCACCTCGGCGGTCGATCAGGGGGGCGGTCGCAGGAAGCGTGGACATGACGAGGCCTTGATCTTTTCCGCACACGTCGGGTAGGCGATAGCGGCGGCCGACACGCAGGCCCTCGAGACCGTAGCCGGGTATGTGGTCCGCAAACCCCCTATCGCTTCAGAGGCTCGTCTACCTCGACGGCCAGCAGGCGGTCATCTACAAAGGGCTGGACTGGCTGGCGAGAATGGCGGATCACATCCCGGACCCCGGCCGGCATCTCACCCTTTTCTACGCCTACTGTGCCAATCGCGTGCGCGGCGATCGCGCCGCCTTCGAACCGGGAGAGCCCACGCTTGAAGAGGCGCCCGCCAAGAAGCGCCGCTGCAGCGCGAGCTGGGCGCGGCTGATCTCGAAGGTGTTCCACGTCAATCCCCTCACGTGCGCGAAGTGTAGGGGCAAGCTCGAGATCATCGCGTACCTGCACGACCAGCTCTCCATCTCCAAGATCCTCGATCACCTCGGCCTCAGCCCGTCCGAGACCGCCAAGCCCCCGCCGCCGGTATACGAGGTCCTGCGCGTGCCGGTCGACGAGCAGGGCCGCGAGATCGAGGCCCCCTGAGACTCACGGCCACGCGGGCCACGAGATTCGCTTGACCGCCTCTCCCGCAGGGGCGTCGCCTGCCTGCGCGATCACGGTCTATCGCAGGATGACGCGTCACGGCGGTCCGGCGACTGAGACCGACCCTCCAGCGGAGGGTTGAGGACGACGGCGACGCCCCCCGCGCTCTCGGCAGCCCCTCCAAAGGCTCCCGATCGCGGCGTCTCGTCGGGGCTGCGGAAGCAATCGCCTATAGTTCCGCCGGCCGGCGCCGGCTCGACGTGTGCGAGTGCCGTATCCTCCAGCGTCCCTCCGAGCCCTTCAGGAGCAGCAACGTCTCCAGGCCTTCCGCCTCGACGACCTTGCCGGCGATCGTGGCATTGAGGCGATACTCGGCCGTCACGTACGCGGCGGCCTCGGACAGCACGTGAGGCACCACATCGACGTGCGAGAACCGTAGATCGGCCATCTCCTTCAGCTCCGGCCCGAGGTGATTGTCGCGATAGTCGAGCCAGCCCCTGTTCACGTGGCCGCCCTCGAAGATCGTCACCTCAGGATGGTAGAAGTCGGCCAGCCGCCCCAGATCCTTCGCATTGAAGGCACCGTCAAAGGCCTCGACGAACGCCTTCACTGCTTGATCCGCAGGGCTCTCGGCCGGCGCGGCCGAACCGAGAGCGCCGGCCAGGAACAGCATGAGGGCGCCCATCAGTGCTTGTGGTCGGCCGCCGGGGCCGTTCCGAGCAGGACCTGCTTGACGTTCTGGGCCTTGTCCTTGTCCTCGACGACGACGATGACGACTCGCTCGCCGACCTTCACGTCGGCGCGGGCCGCCGGCTTCGTGTCGCGCAGGTACTTCGTATCCGCGCTCAACACGCCCGAGACCTTCTTGCCGTCGGTCGACTCCACCTCGATCTTCTTCTCGTCGATCGTGACGACCTTGCCCATGATCTTGTGCTCATGGCCCTCGTGTGCGGACAAGAGCCCGCTCGTCGCCACCAGCGCCGCCACGGCCATCGCGACAAATGCCTTCCGCATGCAATGCCTCCTCATCAGTGATCGTGCGTCTTGGAGCCGATCGAGGGCTTGGCGTCCTCGCCGGCCAAGAATTTTCGGATCGCGTCTTCCTCTTCGAGGTCCTTCCGGCTCTTCGGGTTCGACAACTCCATCTCCGATAGCTCGTCCGGAGTCAGTTGGGTCAACCGCCTGATGAAGTGGACGAGCTCCCACGTCTCCTGATCGTCCTCCGGTCCGGGCTGGCCCCACGCCGGCATGCCCGTGAGGCGCACGCCGTTCTCGATGATCGCGAACAACGCCCCGTCCGAGAGCGACTGCGTCGCGGGCAGCGTCATGTCCGGCGCCTTGGGGTAGAGACCCTGGCCCTGCTTCGTCCGGCCGCGTCCGTCGTTCCCATGACAGGACGCGCAGTGGTCGGCGAAATGCGCGCGCGCGCGAGCGAGCGCGTCAGGCGATGGTGCGACTGGGTTGCGCGCGTCCCGCAGCCGCACGGGAATCGCCCAGGACCGCGCCGTGCGCGCGACGAAGGCCTCGATCGCCATCGGCTCATCGCGCGCGCTGACCCCGTGCTCGATTAGTCGTAGAGCCAAGACCCCGCCCGCGAGCAACGCCAGCACGGCGAGCGCGCCGACCGCGATCAGCAGCTTGCGCAGCGCCGCCATCACCCCGCCACCTTCGATGCGAGCGTGCCCGGGGGATGCTGGAACCAGCCCGGGTCCTCGTCGTAGCTCGCCAGGTTCTCCCGGATCTTGAACATCGTGAACATCCCGCCCATCTCGATGGGGCCGAAGGGCCCCGTCCCGGCCATCATCGGCAGCGTGTTGGGGAGGCTGCCCATGTGCTCCTGGTGCGCCGCGTGCTCGGCCATCCCGGTCGTGCCCATCGCCATCGACCCCGGAGCGAGCTGGTCGAGCTTCTCCTGGAGCCTGGATTGATCGACGCCGATCACGTTCGGGACCTCGTGGGACATGGCGTTCATCGCGTGATGGCTCTTGTGGCAGTGCAGCGGCCAGTCGCCCGGGTTGTCGGCGACGAACTCCAGCGTCCGCGTGGTTCCGGGCGGAACGTTCATCGTGGTCTCGGGCCACCAGGCCGACTCCGGGAGCTGACCCCCGTCCGTCTCCGTGAGGAACATCCGGTGCCCGTGGATGTGGAGCGGGTGGCTGTCCATGCTGACGTTGGCGAAGCGGAAGCGCACGCGGTCCCCCTGGCGGATCAGCAGCGGCGAGGTGCCCGGGAAGGCGCGCCCGTTGAACGTGAAGATGTTGAAGTCGACCATGATGTTGGGATTGGGCGTCGCGGAGCCAGGCTCGATCATCCATTCGTGCGGGAAGATGCAGAAGTCCCGGTCGATGCGGCGCTTCGGCGCTCGCGGGTGGATGATCAGGAAGCCCATCATCCCCATGGCCATCTGCACCGTCTCGTCCGCGTGCGGGTGATACATGTACGTCCCGTGTTGGCGGAGCGTGAACTCGTATGCGAAGGTGTCGCCGGGCTTGATGTGCGGCTGCAGCAGACCCGCCACGCCGTCCATCCCGTTCGGCAGGAGGATCCCGTGCCAGTGAATCGACGTGTGCTCCGGGAGCCCGTTCGTCACGAGCACGCGGATCCGGTCGCCTTCCACGGCCTCGAGCGTCGGGCCCGGCGTGCGTCCGTTGTAGCCCCAGGCGTTCACGGTCATGCCCGGGGCGAACTCCTGCCGCACCGGCTGGGCGGTCAGGCGGAACTCCTTCACTCCACCCTTCATCACGAATGGGAGCGTGGCGCCATCAGGCGTGACCACCGGTGTGTAGGGAAGCCCAGCGCGGCGGCCGGGCGAGGAGGTGGCCGGCCGGGGGGGCTGGACAGGAGCCGCCGGGGCGTGCTGCGCGTGGTCGTGGGTCTGCGCGAGAGCGGTCCCGGTGAACAGCGAGGCGAAGCGCTCGACGAGCGCCGCGCCGCCGGCGGCCAGCGCTCCCCTGGACAGAACCCTGCGTCGAGTGATCATGCTCATCTCCCTTCCTGGTCGGCCGCCGCGTCCGTCGCCGGCCCCGCGGGCAGCGAGCCGCCGAGAGCCCGCTCGAGGCGCGCCCGCGCGATCCAGTAGCCGCGCCAGGCATCGAGGTATGCCTTCTCGGTCTCGACCTCCGTCTGCTTGGCGAGCAGCAGGTCGTAGGCCCCCTTGAACATGGCGTTGTAGTGCTGGAGGGTCAGCGCGAGGATGCGCTGGCGCTGCGGCAGCAGCACCTGGCCGTAGTAGAGCGCCAGGTCGCGCGCGGCGAGCATCCGGTCTCTTTCCTCGCGCACGTCGGATCGCGCGTTCACGGCGAGCGCTTCGAGCTGGCGCTGGGCGCGCCGGTGCTCGGACTCCAGGCGCGCGATCGACGCCTTCCCGGTGTCGAAGATGGGGAGCTGCAGAGCCAGCTCCGGTCCGGTCACCCGCTCGCCCGTCACGTCCTTCTCGGTGTTGATGCCGACGTGGATGCCCACGGGGAAGAAGCGCGTCTTCCGCCGCAGAGCCAGCGCGCGCCCGACGAGGTCGACGCCCCAGCGCGCCGCCTGGAGGTCCTGGCGGTTCGTCACCGCGAGGCGCTCCAGCCCCTCCAATGGGATCTCGGCCGAGGGGATCGCGGGCAGCGAGCCCGCGACCGTCCACGCCGTCTGGGCTCCCCACAGGCCCAGGAGCCGGTTCAGGCGCTCGCGATCGGCGCGCACGTCGGCCTCCGCCAGGGCTACCTCGACCTTGGACTCTCGGTGGATTACGGTCCGGTTCTCCAGCTCGAGGTCGTTGATCGTTCCGGCGTCGTGCTGCTTCTGAGCGAACTGGGCGGCAGTCTCGGTCAGGTCGCGGATCAGCGTCAGACGCTCGACGAGCTGCTGCCGGGCCTGCAGCGTGAAGAACGCTTCCTTGACCTCGGCCGCGACGCTCAGCACCTCGTTCGCGACGCGCAGCTTCGTCTGCTCCAGCTCGGCGGCGGCGACCTTCTTGCGCAGCGGCTGGATGAACACGTCGAAGACGTTCTGGACCAGCGAGAACTCGGTGTTGCGGCCTGAGCCCCCGCTCGGGAAACGCACGAAGCCGGAGATCTCGGGGTTCGCGATTCGGGCCGCCTGCGCGAGGTCGGCCTGCGAGATCCCGATCTCCTCGAACGTGGCCTGCAGTGTCGGGTTGTTCAGGAACGCGACCTGCACGGCCGCGTCCACGGTGAGCGGCGCGGCCAGGAGCTTCGCGACGGCCTGCTCTGCGGCCGACGTTTCGGAGGCCGTGCGGGACCACTCGGGCTGGACCTTCGAGCGGTCCGCGACCGTCTTCTGGACGTCCTCGAAGGAGGGCCGAGGGTTGACGCTCGCGCAGCCCGCGAGCAGGCTCATGGCGGCCGCGGCCAGGGCGAAGCGCGTCACGGCTCTGGCCTCTCGTCCTTACGCTTGACCAGCGTCATCCCGCACTTGGGGCACGATCCAGGCGACGCCTGCTTCACCTCTGGGTGCATGGGGCACGAGTACTCCGCACCCGCGGCGGCTGGGGCCGGCATCGAGTGTCCCTCGTGGCCCCCAGCGGGCTTCGCGGTCGGTGGGGCCGGACCCGGAGCGCTCGCGTCTCGCTCACCACCCATCAAGGCCGGGACGGGCGGCGGCGTCGCCGCCTCAGGAGCCGCCGCGTCCGCGGGGCTGACCGCCGAGAAGCGCGGCGGAGGCGTGGTGGTTGCGCAACCGGCCAGAAAGAGCGCTGTCAGTACTGCACTTGCGGCCCTGCTCTGCATGAGTTTCACCCTTCGAAGAGCGCGGACGAATGGACTCGGCGGCGATTGCAGCTCCGGCGCTACGGGCCGGTATCAGAAGCCGGGCGCGGCGGAGGCAGCGCGGGCTTGGCTGAAACTCAGATCCTGAGGATCGACGGGGCGGAGGGCGGCGGGGAGTGGCCGGCGAATCGCAGCCGGATCGCAGGGACCAGGCGGTATGTGGCGGGGACGGAGGCGTGGCTCTCCGGAAGGACCGAGATCGAGCGAGCCAGGACGGGCGCGACGCTCGGCGTGGCGGACTCCTCGTCCTGGGCCGCAATGCAGGCGCAGGAGCAAGCTTCGACCTTGGGCCGCAGACCGGACCCGACCGGGCCGCAGTGGCCCGCGCTCGATTCGGTCGCCACGGTCATTTCTTCGCAGGCGCAGGGGACGGCCCCCGCGCTCGCCAGCACGAGCACCAGGAGCAAGGCGACTCCGCGCGCCGTGTGGAGCCTCATGACAAGTTTTAGGGTAGTCGACGGTGTGCAGTTGGGTCAAGGCTCCCGCCGCGCTCCCGCCCGCGACTGAGACAGCGTCTCGTCTCGGGGCGCCCCGCGCGACCGGATCTTCGCGAACGGCTAGCATGTGCGGATGAACGGCGCCCGATTCCTTGGAGCCCTCCTCGCACTGGTGGCGTGTGACGGCTGCACGCGCGAGCCCATCGAGGTGCGCCTGAGGGTGAGTCAGATCGAGGCGCCCGCCGCGGCCGGCAGCGGCGAGCCCAACCTGGCCGTCGCTCCCGACGGGCGCGTGCTGCTCAGTTGGATCGAGCCGGCGGGCGAGAACCAGCACATCCTGCGCTACGCGGCACGCCCCAAGGGCGGCGAGTGGTCGAAGCCGGAGACGATCGCGAGCGGTTCCGGCTGGTTCGTGAACTGGGCGGACTTTCCCTCGCTGGCCGCGCTGCCGGACGGCACCCTGTTCGCGCATTGGCTCGCCAAGAGCGGCGCAGGCACCTACGCCTACGACGTGCGCGTCACGTCTTCGCGCGACGGCGGCAAGACCTGGAGCGAGCCCGTCACCCCGCACAGGGACGGCACCCAGACCGAGCACGGGTTCGTGTCCATGATCCCCGCGAACGGCCAGGCGATGGGTCTCGTCTGGCTCGACGGCCGCAACACGGCGGGCAAGACTCACGAGGGCCACGGCGGCGTCCAGGCCGAGATGGCGCTCGTCCATGCTACCGTCGACCGCGAAGGCCAGCTCGGAGCCGAAATCACCCTTGACGGCCGCGTGTGCGACTGCTGCCAGACCGATGCCGTCGTCGCCGAGGGCGCGACCGTCGTCGTCTACAGGGACCGCTCCGAGAAGGAAGTTCGGGACATGTCCGTCGTCCGTCTCGTCGATGGCAAGTGGTCGGAGCCGCGCCCGCTCGCGCGCGACGGATGGGAGATCAACGGCTGCCCCGTTAACGGCCCGGCCGTCGCGGCGGCGGGACGACAGGTCGCCGCCGCATGGTTCACGGCGGCGAACGAGAAGTCCCGCGTCAGCGTCGCCTTCTCCCAGGACTCCGGCGCGACGTTCGGGCCGCCGATCGTGGTGGACGACGGGCGACCGCTGGGCCGCGTGGACGTGGCGTTCATCGGAGAAGGCCTCGGCCTGGTGAGCTGGCTCGAGCAGACGGCGAAGGGCACCGAACTACGCGTCCGGCGCGTGTCTCCGGATGGCACGCGCGGCGAAGCCCTGACGGTCGCCGACTCCAGCGCGGCCCGCTCCAGCGGGTTCCCGCGGATGGCAGTGTCCGGAACCGAGGCGGTCGTCGCTTGGCGCGACGTCTCCGAACCGCCGAAGGTGCGAACCGCGGTCCTCACCTGGACCGCTGCTTCGCACTGAGCGCGTGGGCTGCCGCGGCTAGCTCGACTGCTTGGGCTGCTGTTTGCCTTCGCCCTCGACGGGGCTGCAGCAGCACTTCTCGACGCTCTTCTTCGCGAGCGTGCAGTAGGTCTTGCCTTCGCGCTCGACACAACAACACTTGTCGACGACCTTCCCCGTGAGCGAGCACTTCAGCTTCTCGCCCTTCTCCTGGCCGGTCGCCGCTGCTGCGGCCGACTCCTTTGCGGGCTTTGCGCAGCAGCTCGGCTGGGCTTGGCTGTCGCCCCAGGCGGGCATCGACAGGAGCGCCATGCCACCGAACGCCAACAATGATCGCCTCGACATTCCACTCTCCTCGCCCGCTCAGCGGGTCGCTCTCAACACTGCGTCGGTCCCATGGTTCTCTCTCGGCCCGGCTTCGGGTTCGTCGTCGAGCGCCTCGATGATCGGACATGCCGGACCATCGTCGCAGCAGCCGCAGCTCTCGACCAGGCTCCGGAGCGCGCCGCGCATGGACTGGAGCCGCGCGAGCTTTCGCTCGATCTCGTGCAGGCGGGCCTCGGCCACCGCTCGCACCTCGCCGCGCCTGCGGCCCCTGACGTCGCGCAGGGCGATCAGGCTCTTGACCTCGCTCAGCGTGAAGCCGAGGTCTTGCGCCCGCTTGATGAAACGAAGCAGCCGGACGATCTCCGGCGAGTACGCCCTGTAGCCGGAGGGCGAGCGTCGTGGCTTCTCGAGCAGGCGGCGGCGTTCGTAGTAACGGAGCGTCTGGACGTTGACGCCAGCCCGTCTCGCGACCTCTCCGATCCGAAGCCGATCAGTCATGTCCCCGAGCCTCGCTGAGGATAAGGCCTGTACCTAGGTATAGAGTCAAGGGGCTCACCCTCCGGCGCTGCGGCCCGCGTCTGCGAGCGCTGCGGACCCTCCCGAAGGCTACGAGGCCCTCAAAACCGAACGCCGTAGACGAGCTTCAGGCTTCGCCCCACCTCGGGCGCGCGGTCCTTGATGTAGGAGAGGTGGTTCCGGTAGACCTCGTCGCCAAGGTTGTCCAGGCGGACGGTCACCGTGTGGACCGTCCTGCCCGTCGT
>Ga0187893_10007834_pt1 | contig 17215 bp, 11 predicted proteins | sample MA1701074metaG_FD_139574 | JGI IMG/M metagenome (GOLD analysis project Ga0187893, IMG submission 139574) | White microbial mat communities from a basaltic lava cave in the Kipuka Kanohina Cave System on the Island of Hawaii, USA - MA170107-4 metaG ... | reverse complement strand
TCGATTGCTCCAGAATATTTTCAGGAGAGGCAAGACTGATGGTAATTTTCGAGAAGTTACTTTTTAGTTTTATATCCTTTTTAGCCGCCATGTTTCTTTTTATTTAGTTTAAGTTTTCAGGGATTGCAAAAATTCTGTTATAAATTACTCCAGCGTGATTTTAAGACATAATCCACGCAGCTCATGCAGAAGCACATTAAATGATTCAGGAACTCCGGGGGTGCCCAGATTTTCTCCTTTCACTATGGATTCATACGCTTTTGCTCTGCCGATCACATCATCGGATTTCACTGTAAGTAATTCCTGCAGTACATGCGCTGCCCCGAATGCTTCAATTGCCCATACCTCCATCTCCCCGAATCGTTGTCCGCCAAACTGCGCTTTTCCGCCTAATGGCTGTTGTGTAATCAATGAATAGGGTCCTATGGATCGTGCATGCATTTTATCATCTACCATGTGACCGAGCTTCATCATGTATATAACGCCCACAGTAGCCGGCTGATCGAACCGCTCGCCTGTGCCTCCATCGTACAGGTAAGTGCTTCCGAATTTCGGTAAACCTGCTTTGGTAACATAGTGATCAATCTGTTCAATCGAAGCACCATCAAAAATGGGCGTGGCAAATTTTACTCCGAGTTTCTGCCCTGCCCAGCCGAGAATGGTTTCGTAAATCTGTCCGAGGTTCATCCTCGATGGAACGCCCAGCGGATTAAGCACAATGTCAACCGGAGTGCCATCTTCCAGGTAAGGCATATCTTCATCACGAACAATTTTTGAAACAATGCCCTTGTTACCGTGCCTTCCGGCCATCTTATCCCCAACTTTCAGCTTGCGCTTTTTTGCTATGTAAACTTTGGCAAGACGCACTATGCCTGCCGGCAGTTCATCACCAATGGTGAGTGCAAATTTCTTTCTCTTGAAAGAGCCAATGGTATCATTCACTTTGATATTGTAATTATGCAAAAGCTGATTGATCTGATCGTTCTTCTCCTTATCGGTTGTCCAACGGGTAGGATTTATGTTGGAATAATCCAGATCTGTCAGCATTTTCAGCGTGAACTTGCTTCCTTTTGGAATCAGCACTTCCTTGTATAAATCGGTTACCCCTTGCGAAGTCTTTCCGCTAACAAGGATAAAGAGCTTCTCAACCAGTTTTGCTTTCAGATCCGACAATGCCTTATGCTGTTCATCATCCATTTTGGCAAGCAGGGTTTTCTCGTCCGATTTGTTCAGTTTTTCTTTTATCGCTCTTGAAAATAATTTTTTATCAATTACGATCCCGTTCACCGAAGGAGGCACTTTCAGCGATGCATCTTTTACATCACCGGCTTTGTCGCCAAATATGGCGCGCAGCAGTTTTTCTTCAGGGGAAGGATCCGTTTCCCCCTTGGGGGTGATTTTTCCAATCAGTATATCTCCCTCTTTCACTTCAGCGCCCACCCGGATCAATCCGTTCTCATCAAGTTCACGTGTGGCATCTTCGCTCACGTTTGGAATATCGGCTGTCAGCTCTTCCAGCCCACGTTTGGTGTCGCGTACCTCCAAGCTATATTCATCTATATGCAGTGACGTGAAAATATCATCGCGAACTACCCGTTCCGAAATCACAATTGCATCCTCAAAATTGTATCCCTTCCAGGGCATAAATGCAACCATCAGATTCCTGCCTAAAGCCAGTTCTCCATCTTGCGTGGCATATCCTTCGCACAATACCTGACCGGCTTTTACTTTTTCGCCTTTTTTAACAATCGGTTTAAGATTAACGCATGAATTCTGATTGGTCTTCTGAAATTTAGTCAATCGGTAAATCCGCAAATCATCCTCAAAGCTGATGAGTTTTTCATCATCGCTCCGTGTGCTTCTTATATGTATTTCATTGCTGTCCACATATTCCACCACTCCATCATATTCTGAATTTACAAGGACGCGCGAATCTTTTACTACATGCCCTTCCAGCCCTGTGCCTACTACAGGCGCTTCAGGACGAAGAAGCGGAACTGCCTGCCTCTGCATATTCGATCCCATCAGTGCACGGTTGGCATCATCATGTTCAAGAAAAGGAATTAAAGACGCTGCGATCGAAGCAATCTGATTGGGCGCCACATCCATCAGGTTCACTTTCTCCGGCTCCACAATAGGAAAGTCTCCTTCGAAACGCGCTTTCACCTTTGGATCCGTAAATTTTCCATGGTCATCAATTTTTGCATTTGCCTGAGCAATCACTTTGGCATCCTCCTCCTCAGCGGTCAGATATACCACATCCTTATCCACATCTACTTTTCCGTTGGTTACAGGGCGGTATGGCGTTGAAATAAAGCCCAATGAATTTACTTTAGCATAAACACAAAGAGAGGAAATCAATCCGATGTTCGGACCTTCGGGAGTTTCTATAGTGCAAAGGCGCCCATAGTGAGTATAATGCACATCACGTACTTCAAATCCGGCCCTTTCTCTGGACAAACCTCCCGGTCCCAATGCTGACAATCTCCGCTTATGCGTGATTTCAGCCAGTGGGTTTATCTGATCCATAAATTGAGAAAGCTGGTTAGTTCCGAAGAATGAATTAATAACCGAAGAAAGAGTTTTGGCATTGATCAGATCAGCCGGAGTAAACACTTCATTATCTCGTACATTCATGCGTTCACGAATGGTACGGGCCATCCTGGAAAGTCCCACTCCGAATTGTGAATAGAGTTGTTCGCCAACGGTTCGGACTCTTCGATTGCTCAGGTGGTCAATATCATCCACATCTGCTTTGGAGTTAATGAGCGAAATCAGGTATCTAATGATCGAAATAATATCTTCTTTGGTCAGTACCTTCGTATCTTCAGGAGTATTTAACCCCAGTTTTTTATTGATGCGGTACCGACCCACTTCACCCAAGTCATAGCGCTTATCCGAAAAAAACAGCTTGTCAATTATCCCGCGGGCGGTTTCTTCATCCGGAGGTTCGGCATTCCGCAATTGACGGTAGATATGTTCAACCGCTTCTTTTTCGCTGTTTGAGGTATCTTTTTGAAGGGTGTTATAAATAATGGCGTAATCTATAGCACTCGCTTCGTCTTTATGGAAAATTACCGACTTCACACCTGCATCAACAATCGTATCAATATGCTGATCTTCCAGAACAGTTTCGCGTTCCAGAATAACCTCGTTTCGTTCGATAGAAACTACTTCTCCTGTATCTTCGTCAACGAAATCCTCGATCCAGGTTTTCAAAACACGGGCAGCAAGTCGTCTTCCCACCATTTTCTTCATTGCGGCTTTACTCACTTTCACCTCGTCAGCTAATCCGAATATTTCCAATATCTCTTTATCCGATTGGAATCCGATGGCGCGCAGCAGCGTTGTTACCGGGAATTTTTTCTTGCGATCAATATAGGCATACATTACGCTGTTAATATCTGTAGCGAATTCAATCCAGGAACCCTTAAAAGGAATCACCCGTGCCGAATATAATTTTGTCCCGTTTGCATGGCGGCTCTGTCCGAAAAATACTCCTGGCGAACGATGTAATTGCGACACGATCACCCGTTCCGATCCGTTAATCACAAAGGTCCCTTTTGGAGTCATGTATGGGATAGTTCCAAGGTAAACGTCTTGCACAATTGTTTCAAAATCCTCATGTTCCGGATCTGTGCAATACAACTTGAGCTTGGCTTTAAGCGGCACGCTGTAAGTCAATCCACGCTCTACGCATTCTTCTATTGAATATCTGGGAGGATCAATGAAATAATCTATGAATTCCAATACGAAGTTATTCCGAGAATCCGTAATCGGAAAATTTTCATTGAACACTCTGTACAATCCTTCCTTCTGGCGGTTGTCTGAGGTGGTTTCGAGCTGAAAAAAATCCTGAAATGACTTAAGTTGTAATTCCAGGAAGTCGGGATATTTGATGGATTGTTTTAATGATGCGAAATTGATCCGTTTCGGAATATGTTTGTGGGGGGATGTGTGTATTGCAGCCAAGGTCTTTTAAATTTTAATTACTAATTCAATAACTAAAGCACAAGTCCGGATTAAAGTCCGGATAGATCAAAAGGAAAGGGCTTCCGGGCAGGAGCTGCCGGAAGCTTTCGTTTCGGGATATCTGTTGATTTTACTTGATTTCAACTTCTGCACCTGCTTCCTCTAACTGTTGTTTAACAGAATTTGCTTCTTCCTTCGAAACTCCTTCTTTAACAGCTTTGGGTAAAGCATCTACCAGGTCTTTGGCTTCCTTCAGACCCAGTCCTGAAATCTCTTTTACCAGCTTAACGACTGCAAGCTTAGCATTACCTGCGCCTTTAAGCATCACATCAAAAGTGGTTTTTTCTGCTTCAGCCGGAGCACCTCCGCCTGCTGCTCCCCCCGCAACCATTACCGGGGCTGCCGCTGCGGGCTCAATACCATAGTTATCTTTTAAATAAGTGGCAAGCTCCTGTACTTCTTTTACAGTGAGGTTTACCAGTGAATCGCCAAGGGATTTTACGTCTGCCATATTATTAATTTTAAATTTTTATTATTATTGATTATTGTTTGTTTTAGTTTATTCATTCGGCAATGGAAGCGAAGGCCGTTATTTATTCTTCGAAATTAATCTGGATGTGCTCAGGTATAAGTTCTATGATTTTCATTGCTGATTCTCATGGTCTTTATTCGAAAACAGGTAGCCCGCCCACATAGCTCCGGATCAGTTCCTGATGGCTAATTTTCAGGGAAGCGCAAAAGTATAAAAATAATGTTTTCGAAAAGCCGGCTTTTTAAAAAAATAATAACATTTTCCTAAAAATTCCCATTATTATTTATTCGCTTTCATATTCGAAATTCAAGAGCTTATTTTTTAGTCCCAACTCATTGCATTTCAAAACTTTATGCGCTAAAATAAAAAAACAATTCAATTTTCCAAGACAGACAAAGGCGACCATTTGAAATTTGTTACTCCTTACAGGTTATCAAGCTAAAAAATTGATCCAGCTTGCATTTCATTTAATAATATTTAGCAAACCATTTGTGCAAAAAATGTTCATTATGCCAGACTTGAATAGCCAAAAAAATAATAATTCCTTTGAGTAAAAATCAAAGAATCACACTAAGGCAGAAAGCATATAACAATTTCCGTATGTTATTAATGCGGCTGGTATTCGCGATAGGAAAAACTGCTGGAAGGACTGCCATCAGGAAGTTTTACCTGAACAGTACGCACTACATTATTCCCATCCTGTTTTCCGGAATAAATTCGGATTTCTTCGGTAGCTTCATACCTTCCGTAAGAGGATGAAACACTACCGGTTTCTTCAACGGGTGCATCGGCTGATTCTTCATTGTATGATGCAACACCCGGTGCATCGGATAATTGATTCTGCTCCTGCATATAGCTGTCAGGAATTACCAGATTCTGGTCTTCTTGCACACCCTGACCTGAGGTGCTTTGAGCGTTCGAAACTTCGTAGCCGGTGGTAAACAACAACACGGCAAATAAGGATTTCATAGTTACTTTCATAATAAATTTATTTTATTGATTCAAACGATTTAATGATATGGATATTTTAAAAAAATATCACTAAAAATAAATTACCAACAACCAAGCCGGATAAAAATAACAAAAAATTCTTACTGATTCTGAAATTTTTTTTCCGGAATGGGAAAATCTGGTCTCAAAAAGTTCTCATTCCGGGACAGTTTCTTTTTTCAGCATCCGGTAAATGGTGGATTTTCCAATGCCAAGCTTTTCGGCTGCCTGCACTACGTTGTTATTGCACTTCTGCAGGTAATGAAAAATAATTTTCCTGTTGTATTCTTCAAGGGTTAATTCGGTGCTGAGCATTTCGGCAAGAACATTTTCTTCGTCCAGAAGTATATCCTCGCTTCTTATTTCATCGGTATTGGCCATCACTGCTGCAAGCTCCACTAATGATTTAAGCTCACGGACATTTCCGGGGAAATGATAAGCCATCAGCTTTTGCTGTGCATCGGGAGCGATTTTTTTCAATTCGATTTTATTTTCATTGCTGAATTTTTTGATAAAGTGTTTTGCCAGCAGGATAATATCATTGCCCCGTTCACGAAGAGGGGGGAGCTTAATTTGTAAGCCATATAAGCGGTAATACAGGTCTTCGCGGAAATGTCCTGCTTTCACTTCATCCTGCAGATTCTTATTGGTAGCTACGATTATCCTGCAATTTGTTTTAATGGATTTATTGGTTCCAACCCGCACTACTTCTTTTTCCTGTAACACACGCAACAGCTTTGCTTGCAAGGCAAGGTCAAGGTCACCGATTTCATCGAGAAAGAGGGTTCCGTCCTTGGCTTCTTCAAATTTGCCTGCGCGCGCTGCTACCGCTCCTGTAAATGCGCCTTTATCATGACCGAATAATTCACTTTCAGCAAGTTCCTTAGGAATAGCTGCCACATTCACACCCACATACGGTCCATTTTTAACTGTAGAATTAAAATGAATGGCTTTTGCCACTTCTTCTTTTCCTGTTCCGGTTTCTCCGGTAATGACCACATTGATATTGGCACGTGTTGCCTTTTCAATTAATTCAAAGACGGGTTTAAAAACTTCGCTGTTACCCACCAGGTTTGCGCTGAAATTATATTTTTTATCAACCTCCTTTTCCAAATGATTGATGCGCTTCTGCATTTGCCGGTTCTTTACCACATGACTCACCGTATTCAAAAGCAGCTCGCGGATTTCTTTGGATTTTACCAGATAGTCATACGCACCAGCTTTAAGCAAATCAATGGCGGTGGCAATATTTTCCTGCTCTGAAATTATAATCACTTCGGTGGAATGATTAAATTCTTTAATCTTGTTCAAAAGCTCACTGCCATCGGAATCCGGCAAACGGAAGTCGAGCGTTACAAGGTCGGGATGCTCCTGCAATGCTTTAATTAAGTCTTTTCCGGTGCTGAAAGTACGGACTTCATATTCAGGAACGAGCGACAAAGTATAGGAGATGAATTCACGGTACCATTCATCATCCTCCACCACAAAAATTTTAATACGGTCATTATTCATAAAACAGGTTTTGTCTTTTCAAATTTTTTTACTTCCTCTTCAAATAGTGTTTTTATCTGAGCAAAATTATTCTGAATTTCATTAAATAAGTTTTCAATCTCTATTACATCCTTTGATGTGTTACAAATATATTCTATCCTTTTCAGTTTTTCTGCCATAATGGAAATGGATAATTGCCGGCAACTTGGAATAAGCCGGTGCACATTAGCGGATAATGTATCGTAATTTCTGTCGGCAATGTTGGTTTTCGCCTTTATTAATAATGCATCAGCGCTCGAAATAAATACTTTTATCATCCGTGAAACAAAATCATTATTGCCGTGAGAAGTACGGATAAGCTCGTCCAAATCATATAATCTTTCCGCCACAAAGCTCTTCGGTTTTTCATCAGCAGATTCAATTCTTTGATATTCTATTCCTGTACGTGCGGATATTATTCTAACGATTTCTTCTTCCCGAAACGGCTTAAACAAAACTTCATCGAATCCGGCTTCAAGATAGCGCTGAACGTCATTTTCCATCACATTTGCCGTCATGGCAATCACCGGAATTGACTTTCCGAATTGCTTGCGGATTACTTTCACCGTTTCTATTCCATTCATTACCGGCATCTGAATATCCAATAATACTACATCATAATGGTTACCGAGCTTTTCTAATATTTCTCTGCCATTGGAAACGGCAGTTACTTCTGCTCCGGTATCTTTCAGCATTTCGTACTGAAGGTCGCGGTTGATATCCACATCTTCGGCAAGCAGAATTTTTACAGGTCGTGAAAACCGGTAGCCCGATACCCTATCCGGTTTTAAAATATCTGTATCCTGGATTTCGGCTTTTGATTTTTCATAAGGTATTTCAAATGTAAAAACGGTTCCTTCTTCCGGCTTGCTTTCAACAGAAATGGTTCCCCCCTGCTGTTCAATAATCTTTTTGCTGATGCTTAATCCCAGCCCGCTGCCTCCGAATTTACGGCTGATGCTTTCATCTGCCTGCACATACTGGTTAAACAGATTTTTCAGCTTTGCTTTCGGAATCCCGATGCCGGTATCCTCTACTTTGAATTTTATTATTGCATTGTAGTTATCAGCTTCCGTTGATTCATCCACCACGGTCAATGCTTTTATTTTAACCTCCCCTTCCTCTGTGAATTTAATTGCATTACCTATGATATTGAATAAAACCTGGCGGAGCCGCAGGGGGTCGCCATTTACCATCAGGTTTTTGATCCGGGATATTTCAATAATTAGCTGAATATTTTTCTCCGCGGCTTTTATTCTCAGCACATCGCATACTTCCCTGATTACTTCCGCAGGATTGAAATTGGTTTTTTCGAATTTCAGGTTACCGGTATCAATCCGTGTAAGGTCAAGGATATCGTTCACTATGCTGAGCAGATGCTCGGATGAAACCTGTATTGACTTAGCATAAAATGATTGTTGATCATTCATTACGGTTTTAGACAATCGTCCGGCATAACCAAGAATGGAAGTAAGCGGGGTGCGGATTTCATGACTCATTCCCGCAAGGAATTCTTCTTTTATTTTTGCAAATTTTTCCGCCTGTGCTTTGGCTTTTGCCAGCTCTTTTCTGTATTGACTGCTTTTGAATACATCATACAAAATCAGTCCGATGAGAATAACGATGAAAATTAACCCGGTTATTATTATATAGCGTATAGTCTGGATATTCGCCTGCGCTGAATTTTTAGCGTCCTCCGCTTTTTTGCCAAACTGGCTGACATGAATGGATTTAATTTCGAGAATAAGATTATTAATGTCCATCGTGATTCCGTTATCCCGGTTAAGAATAGCCAATTCTTTCCGGGTTTGTTCCTTCAATTTCTGTGATTGAAATTCGGATACTTTTCCAATATGTTGTTTAATGCCCTTTATTTTTTCGTTTGACTGTTTGTTTACAACCATGGCAGAATCAATTTTTGCCTGCAATTCCTTCCTGGATGGTCCGGAACCAAAAACTTTTTGAAGAAAATTCTGCTTTTTTTCTTCTACAGGCAATGTATCGGCAGGGAGTGAATCAATTGGCGGGATTTCACTGGTTAGCTGCACCAGGGCGCTGTCGAAAATTTCAGAATAACTCACCAGCATCATTTCATTATAAAGATTGAATTTCTGCCTCACGAGGTCTTTCAGAAAATCGAGTTTAATGCGTATCCGGAAATCATCGGACGCCAGGTTATAGAGTGAATCAAAATCGGGATTGAACTTTTTTTTAAGCTGATTAAATGCGTTGAGATAATAATCATCATGTGAAATGGCAAAAGCCCGTACTCCGCTCTCGGCATTAATGAGTCCGGCATTCATTTCATCAAGCCGGATTAAAAATAAATCGGGCTTGGTGGCTTCGGCAACTGTACTGGTGAGCTTGTTGAGGTTGAATGATGAAAAATAAAATGCTGAAAAAATTACAGCGATGGCTACCAGGAGCAGTGCAATGACCTTTGGCGTTATGTACGTTTTCATACTGCCCTAAAATTACAACGAAAATATTTCAACGTAATTATCCATTTGCAACCAATGCTGGAAAATAATTCCCGCAAAGGGAATTTTATTAATGATTCTTGCCCTGAAATTTTTCGACCTATTTAAAATAATTAACAACATCAACATCTTAATAAACAAATGGTTTGATGGCAAATTCGGTTTGTTATTTGCTTTATTTTTGTATCGTAAGATTCTGATGGCATAGTATTGCTATCATTAAAACCAATCCAAAACTTAAACAATTAAATAATATGAAAAAATCACTCATTATGATTGCAGCAGCCGGAATCATTTTCGCATCCTGCAATAATCAAAAAGAAGAAGTTGCACGCCTGACAGCAGAAAAAGATTCACTGTCATCACTTGCATTTCAAAAAGATCAGACCATAAACGATTTTCTGGGTTCATTCACAGAAATTCAAAGCAATCTGGCAGAGATCACTCAAAAAGAAAATGCTATTGCCATGAATGCCACCAGCAATCCGGAGATGGTAAAAACTTCGCGTGAAGCCATCAAAGCGCAAATTCAGGATTTGAAAGCGCTGATGGATGAAAGCAAAAACAAGGTCAGCGACCTTGCTGCAAAACTGAAAAAGTCGAGCATCAAGCTTGGCAAATTTGAAAAAATGGTTGCTACACTTGAAGAGCAGCTTAAAATGAAGGACAATGACATTACTGCTCTGAATGCTCAGGTAGCTACGCTGAATGCTTCGGTTGAAACACTGAAAACTTCAGTTACCGACCTTACCTTTAAGAATGATGAACAGACAAAGGTTATAGGCGATCAAACCACCCGTTTGAATACAGCTTATGTTGCAGTAGGAACATCCAAAGAGCTTGCGGCAAAACAGCTTGTAGTGAAAGAGGGCGGATTGCTTGGAATCGGCAAGACTGAAAAAGTTCAGCCCGATGCAAGCCCTGAATTATTCAACAAGATTGATGTTACGCAAACCAGCTCTATTCCGGTTGATAATAAAAAGGATGTGAAGCTGGTTACCACTCACCCAAGTGATTCCTACAAGCTGGAGCGCGAAAATGAAAAAGTTACTGCTGTGGTAATTACTGACCCGGCAAAATTCTGGAGCAGCTCCAAGTATTTGGTAGTCGTGACGAACTAAAATGCCCGCCAGGGTTCTTTGCAAAACGTTGCAGAGAAATTACTCACATAAAGGTTTAGGTTAAGCTTTTCATGCAGGTTAGGTTAGGCAAAACGCTCCGATCTCAAATCGGGGCGTTTTTTTTTCAGTAAATCGGTTTTTAAGAATTAATTCTTTTCGAAGGTCATGAAATTATTTGTCGTTCGGTAGGACTCCATACAGTAGATTTGATTCCGCGCATAAACATAAAAAAACCGGAAATCAAAGCAAGGTTCATCGCATAGAAATAAAAAAGCAGCCGGAGCGGTGCAATGGTTATTCGTAATTTTTGCAAAACCAGTTCTGCAAATGATAACGCAAGCAAAGTACTTTGCACAATAAGCAATGTGAAATAAAAATCAATCTTCACGCCTAAAACCGCGCTGCTGATTAATGCTCCAATAATAAAAAACGGCCCGAACCAGCGTAAAACTTTATGGGAGAAAAAGGCAAATGAAACACCATTGAGTCGAAATAACAGCCGCCAGTAATGCGAAAGGTTTTGAAAGTTGCCTGCTGATATACGCTGTTTTCGTTTGAATTCTTCACGCACCTGCACAGATACATCTTCAATACAAACAGCTTTCGGGTTGATTATTGCCTTTTTCTTTTTCTGAATTACATGCATGGTAACAAAAAAATCTTCCATCAGAATATTTGCAGGGATTCGTGGAAAGAATTCCGGGCGAATGGCATAGCAGGCACCGAAAGCGCCCATCACTGCACCCCAAAGTTCTCCTTCATAATATTTAATGCGGTTCTCTCTTTGAATATATGCACGCTCCTGTCCTGAAATTCCCGCATTGTTATTTTGATTTTGAACAACTGCACCGACCAATCCAACCCGGGAATCCGAAAATCCGTTTACGAGTTCTTTTATTGTAGTTTTTTCGAATAGGACATTTGCATCTGTTAATATCAGGATATCGTCCTGATGACTTGTTTTACGGTAATCTTCAATCAGATGATTGATAATGCCTGTCTTGCCGGTTCGTTTTTCAAAGCAATAAAGATTTAACGCGGGGTATTTTACTGAATAATTCCTGATGATATCATCTGTTCTGTCTGTGGAGCAATCTGAACCGATCATTACAATAATTTTCTCCGCAGGATAGTCGGAGTTAAAAACGGAGATTATTTTTTTTTCAATGATTTTTTCCTCGTTATGTGCAGCAAACAGAATAATAATCCTGGGAAAATAATCAGTATTTTCCGGATGTAATTTAACTTCGGGCGGGGATTTTTTCCTGAACCATGACAAGACTGGCAAAAGCACAGGATAAATAATATAGCTGAATATAAGTGCGCCAGCGCTCAGCCAAAAAATAATTTTCAGAGCCATGAATTTGTCAAAGATACCTGAAGAAAAAAGTATTTGAAATTGATTTGGCTGGATTGAAAATTGCGCTCATGATTTGAGCACTATCTCAATCGGGCAATGATCGCTGCCCATTACATTCATGTGAATTTTGGCATCGGCAACCATGTTTCGCATTTCTTTCGAAATAAAGAAATAGTCAATGCGCCAGCCCACATTCCGCTCGCGAGCACGGGTAATCTGGTCCCAATAGGTGTATTGCCCAGGTTCTTTATTGTATTCCCGGAAAATATCAATGTAATTCATGTTAATAATTTTATCAATCCATGCTCTTTCCTCAGCAAGAAATCCCGATGTATTCACATTTTCTTTCGGACGGGCAAGATCTATTTCTTTATGCGCAGTATTATAGTCACCGCAAATAATAATATTCTTTTTCGATTTCCGCAATTCTTCCGCCCGATTAAAAACTTCTCCATAGAAATCAAGTTTGTATTTCACGCGTTCCGGTCCGCGACCGCCATTGGGAAAGTAAATGTTGAATAAAATAAATTTATCAAACTCAAGCTCAATCAATCTGCCTTCACTGTCATAAAGGGGCATTCCTAATCCGGCTTTGGCACGAATGGGTTTATGTTTAGTATAAACAGCCACGCTTGAATAACCTTTCTTCTGTGCAGAATAAAAATAGCTCCGGTAATCTTTGAATTTGATGATTTCTTCCGAAAGCTGTTCTTGCTGTGCCTTTGTTTCCTGCAAGCAGAGAACATCGGGATTTTCTTTTTCAAACCATTCGGGAAATCCCTTTTTCCAGATGGCGCGGATTCCGTTTATATTCCAGCAGAGTATTCTGAATTTTTTGTCAGCCATTTTTCTTTTTGACGAAAATAATGAAATCAAATAAAGTGCTTTTTTCAGCAATTGTTTTCATTAAAAAATTAAGCCGCTCCCCCATGCATGGGGGAGCGGCTTAATTAACAGGGGGATAAAAAAATTATTTAGTCAATACCATCGTTTTGGTATCAACGGTTTTTCCATCCACATTCAGTGAATAGGTATAAGTTCCTGCTGCAAGCTCGCTCGCATTAATTGTTACGGTACCTCTTCCGCTTCCTTTGACAGAGTAATTCAATACGGATTTACCTTCCATGTTGGTAACAATGATTTTTGCATCGTTATAATTTTTCGGAACAGTATAACGGATCTGAGTTGCCTGGTTGAAAGGATTCGGATTGTTTTGTTCAATAGATGCTTCAGCAGCAAAAGCAGAAGTTAATCTTGCGGAAGAAGTTTCTGATAAAAGATTTTCGAGGGCAGTGAGCCGCGAATTCAAATCAGCAATCTGGGCATCTTTGGCATCCACAATGGCTTTTTGTTCCTTAATTGCTTCTGCAAGGACCGGAATTATACCAAGGTAATTTACCGTTTTAACATCCTGAATAGAATGATAAACTACTTTGCCTCTTTTCTCTCTGGTAGCACCTGCTGGAAGGGGTCCATTCTTAATTAATTCCGGAAAAAACTGTTCGATGTTTTCCGCCATAAAACCAATTGATTTGCCGGAAGGAAGAGCCATTCCCGGATAATTTTGTTGATCAAAAGTATAAGTTGAAGCAGTAAGCTGGCTGACTTTTTCCAATGCTCCGGTAAGCGGCTCAATATTGTTTTTCAGTTTCCGATCCGAAGGGATGAAATATCTCCATGCAAATGCATCCCCAACGCCAACAAGTGCATAATCAGTGCCGGACGCAGTATCCTGTTGTTCGCCATAAACACCATAATTAGTCAGCGCACCATCTGAATTACCATAAACGCCTGCGCCAATATCACCGCCTGAGGTTAACCCTCTAACACCAGTCAGAATTTCAGTGTTTCCGACATCGGAAGCTTCACCGTGCACACCTATGCCCAAGCTGGTTCCGAATACTCCGATCGCACCGCCATTTCCAACTGTACCAATAAAATTGCCATTTCCCTGCACACCGATACCCCAGCCCGGAGCCGGTTGTGAGGTTCCATTAAGAGCAATTACATCCTTATCACCTGTGAATTTAACCACGCTGTTTGTCACAATTACTGTATCGGAATTTGATCCGAGAATATCCACCTTATAAACAGGTGAAGTATTGTTAAAGCCGAACTTGGCATTTTTAGTAATTACCATCCGCGTTATACCGTTGGTTTTAAATTTTAACGGCTGTGCATTGGTGGTTCCCAAAAAATTAGCGGAGCTCGTTGCATTTCCGTTAAGCGACCAGCTTTGTGCTGAAACATCCGATTGTGCGAACGCAATAATTCCTGCAGCTATGGCTGCACTGAAAATGATTTTTTTCATAATGATTTTGATTTTAGTTCCGCCAAAAGCGGAAGAGTTAGTGAATAAATTAATTTATAAATATTGGCTTAATTATCCGGCTAAATTAAAACTAAATTTGATACAAACAAATATCTGTAGTAGCTCTTACAGCCGGGATGCTACAACCACGGGCTTTTTAAACTTCTTCACTTTTCCTGCGGCATTGAAAACTTCCAGATAAATAATATAAATTCCATTGCCGGCTTTTTCTTTATCGGAGGTAATCCCATCCCAGGAAAAAATACCGTCCGGTCCGAGCAATTGGTTTTTTATCAGATGGATGATTTCTCTTCCCCGCGAATCAAATATTTTCAGATTGGCAATAAAGCCGGGTTCATTAAAATGAAAAATGATGCTTACCACATCATGGATCCCGTCATTGTCAGGTGAAAATAATTCGGGCGATACTGAAACTTCGCTGCCGTCATCATTAACTTCATTATGTTGAGAATTTTTATAAGCCGGAGTTGCAAATCCTACTGATTCGGAAGCCGAATGCCAGTTAGTACTGTCTTGTGTGGGGCGGTTGAAACTGATGCGTTCGAGCGAAATTCCTTTATCATCATTCAAGAGTGGAAATTGAAAATCGTTTGAATAAATAAATTGGTCAATTACTGAAATAAGAGAATTTACAATAGCAATGCCATCTCTATCATCATTTAGAGCGGGGAAAGAGGAGACGGCAATGAATTGGTCAGGTTCAGGAGTAAAATACGAGCTTACCACTGCATCCGGATTTTTTGAAAGTACTAAATATTCATTGCTGAAAATAAGGAAGGGTTCATCTGAAATAATATTTGCCGGCAGCAAAGTATTGTTCGTCAGATTTATTTCTGCAATTTTAAGTTTACTGAGGTCAATTATTTTATCGGTCCGATTATAAACTTCAATAAATTCCGCTCCCCCGTCATCCGGGCGATATAAAATTTCGTTAATTAAAATATCTGAAAAAAGACAGGTGTCAGGAATGCCGAATCTTGCTGTTCTTTTTGAAATTAATATGCCGGGACAATCCGTTACCGAAGATAATGCAGAGAGTGTGTAAACAACTGCGGGCTGAAATGAAGCCGAAAACTGCAATTCAATTTTCACAGAGGAAAGTAAATTAATTGAAGCCGGATTACCGAAGCTAAAATCAACAGAAAAATTTGCCGGATTGATTATATCAGAAGTTTTCATCGGCTTATTGAAAACTGCTATTACTTTATCGGGAGCTGAAAGATAAGCGCGGGATAATCGAGGGGGCTTGTCATCAATAAATACCGATCTAACGCTGTTTGTTTTTCCTGGAGTCCCCCCCAGCGGATCATTGGATGCAATCCAATTGAGTGAATTCGGACAAACATAATCCGGATCAATCCTTTCAAGCGAATACCCGCCATCATCTTTCTGTGTGTCGCGGTACCAGCCAATGTCATATTTGACCGAATCAATCAGCAGTCCGTTATTATCGCGAATCAAAACGGAAGTGCCGGTATTTGTAAGCGTGGATATAGAAGTAAAGATGGATTCTGTTTGCCCGAATGCCTGGAGTTCAGGAGCGGCAGCCGGAGTACAGATCAACAGATAACTTCCCGGAGTCATCAGAATATTTCCAAAAGTTTTTGTCGTGGAGCTTACTGTTATCGTCCAGTTGGAAAGATTAAATGTGTTGCTGCTCCGGTTGAATAATTCAAGATATTCATGCGCAGGAAGCCCCTGCTGCGGATCAGGGTCTGCCATGATTTCATTAATCACTACATCAAACGGAGAGGGGGTAACCGGCATAACATAAGTAAACTGTCCTGTACTGGCTGTGGAAATTGTGTTGCCATTCAGGTCCTGAACATTGAGCACAGAGAGGGTGTTTGTAATTCCATTTTGAAAATTATTTGAAAAAGTCAGATGAACAATGCTGAAATCGAAGCCATCACGTGAAGCCGTTGATGGGTTTCCGATTCCATTATTAACGGAGTAATTCAAAAGTGTTTCAGCAGTGGTTTGTTCCACCGGCTCACTGAACGTTACGTCTATTTGATTTTGTGAGACTACATTGATTGAAACAACTGCTGGGGGAGTTAAATCTACAATAATAGGTCCTGCATAAAAATCATCAAAATAAAAATTGGTAATATTTGAAACAGTATAATTACAAACCACACCAAACCACTGCGATGAATTATGAGTATTATCCGAACCGGTTGCCTGTAAAGAAAAATTGTTTCCTGCCGCAGGATCAGCATAAATGCTCCACAAACCAGAATTATTGCGAGTGATCTTGACTGTTATAATAAAGGCAGTTGAAATAAATCCGTTAGTGCCTCTTGCAACCGAAACAGATGTTGTCCCGGTTTGCCGGAATAATTCTATGGCATCATTCGAAAAATTTTCACCGAATTGAAGATAATATCCATTCAAGGAACTATTGAGATTTGCCTGGTCTGATACAAGGTAAACACGTGCATTGTTTGATGCCGAGGGGGCGAAATTAAGCCGGATGTAAAATTGCCATTCTGTATTGTCCAGTGAGGGTGAATTATTCGAAGTGGATAGATATGCGCTGCCGGCAGCCGCTGCATTTAGCTGTAACTGCATTGAAGGATTAACAATAAAACTGGAAATATCACCGCTCCATGCCGGATTATTTGTAAAATCGCCATCCGAAAAATCATCGGTAAGTTGTCCCAAAGCATTTTGAGAAAATATTATAGCAAGAAAAGAAAGTATGGTTTTCAGATTATTCATAAAGCCGATTCAAAGATATTTTTTCTATTGCAAAAACACCGGAAAAGTTTTATTGGAATTTATGCTGAAAACAGATTTTCGTCTTGCTTTTCATATCCTTCATCCGCTAGGAGGTTCCTCCCCATCGAAGCCATCACTGCCAGTTCATCGCATCGTTCGTTCAAGGGGTGGTTG
>Ga0187893_10007833_pt1 | contig 17215 bp, 17 predicted proteins | sample MA1701074metaG_FD_139574 | JGI IMG/M metagenome (GOLD analysis project Ga0187893, IMG submission 139574) | White microbial mat communities from a basaltic lava cave in the Kipuka Kanohina Cave System on the Island of Hawaii, USA - MA170107-4 metaG ... | reverse complement strand
GCGCGGCCGAGCCAACTTCCGGACGCTGGGGCGTCGCTACGGACCTGCCACGCCGCGGGCCGCGGCGGCGGCCGCCGATCTCACGGCCGACCAGCTGCGGGCGCTGGAGCGCGGCGAGATCGTGCGCGCGGGGGAATGGGCGTTCCACCCCGAGGACGTGCTCGTCCAGCGCGAGGTGGCCAGCGACTGGCTGGTGCAAACAGATGGACCGTACGTGGTCGCGCTCGACCCGAACCTGACCGACGATCTCGTTCAGGAGGGACTGGCGCGGGAGCTGGTGAACCGAGTCCAGCGGCTGCGCAAGGAAGCCGGGTACGAGTATTCGGCCCGCGTCGAGCTGAGCGTGGCCGGCGCGGCGGAGATCGTCGCCGCCGCCGCAGCGTTCCGCGGGCTGATCGAGGGTGAGACCCTCGCGCGCAAGACCCTGCTCGGGGCGGTGCTGGAGCGCCCCGATGTACGCAAGGACCTGGACATCGCCGGACGGCCCGTGACCATCGCCCTCCGGCGTCACGATGGACGAAAGGGCGGGACCCGATAATGCCGACGAAGAGCAAGAGCAAGGGGATGAGCAAGAAACAGCTCGCCCACCTCGAGAAGCGCCTGCTCGAGGAGCGCGCCCGCGTCATGAAGGAGCTCGGCTACTACGACGAGCACTTCAACTCGAGCCTGCAGGCGTCGGATGGGGACCTGTCGAGCTACTCGTTCCACATGGCCGATCAGGGCACGGACGCGATGGAGCGCGAGAAGGCGTTCCTCTTCGCCTCGCAGGAAGGCCGCTACCTGTGGCACGTGAACGAGGCGCTGCGCCGGCTGTACCGGACCCCGGACAAGTTCGGCCGCTGCGAGCAGTGCGGGGAGGAAATCGGCTTCGAGCGACTGGACGCGCTGCCCCACGCCCGGCTGTGCATTTCCTGCAAGGCGAAAGAGGAAGATGGGAAACGCCGCTGATCGCCGTTGGTTCTGGGGCCTTGCCGGCGGTCTCGTCGTCGCCGATCTCGCCACCAAGCTGATCGCCGAGGCGCAGCTCAGCCGCCGCATGCCGCTGCCGGTGATCGGCGAGTGGATCCAGCTGCGCCTGGTCTACAACCAGGGCGCGGCCTTCGGCATCCACGTCGGCGAGCACTCTCGCTGGGTCTTCCTCGTGCTGGCGCTGATCGCGCTCGCCGTCCTCGCCTCGATGGTCCGCACGGCCCGGCCCGGTGATCGCTTCCGGCTCTTCGCCCTCGCCCTGGTGTGCGGCGGGGCGACCGGCAACCTGATCGACCGCCTGCGCAGCCCGATGGGCGTCGTCGATTTCGTGGACGTGGGCGTCGGCGCCTGGCGCTGGCCCACGTTCAACGTGGCCGACTCGGCCATCACCGTCGGCGCGATCGCGCTCGCCGTCTCGTTGTGGCTCGAGGGCCGGGCCGAGCAACGCCCCAGGGAGGCCCCGGCGGCGGAGCCGTGACCGGCGCGCCGCGTCCGGGCGCCGTCTCCTTCTGTATCGCGGTCGCCCGGGTGGAGCGCCTCGACCGCTTCCTCGCCGACCAGCTCGCCATCTCGCGCACGCAGGCGGCCCGGCTCATCGCCCAGCGCCGCGTCTCGAGCGGCGGCGCTCCGCTGCGCGCCTCCGCCCAGCTCGAGCACGGCGCCGTCGTGACCGTGGCGCTCGAGCCCGAAGCCCCGCCGCGCAGCTACGCGCCCCATCACGCCGATCTGCGCTTCGTGTTCGAGGACGAGCACGTCGCCGTGCTCGACAAGCCCGCGGGACTCGTCGTGCATCCGGGGCCGGGACACTGGGACGACACCCTCGTCAACGCTCTCGTGGGCCGCGGCACGCCGCTCGCCGCGGGGTCGCCCGAGGGCCGCCCCGGAATCGTACACCGCCTCGACCGCGACACCTCGGGGCTCCTCCTCGTCGCCAAGACGGACGTGGCGCACCGCCGGCTCGCCACGGCGATCGAGCGCCGCCAGGTCGAGCGCATCTACGCCGCGCTCGCCTGGGGACATCTCGCCAAGAGTCCCGTCGAGATCACGGCGCCTATCCGCCGCCATCCCGCGGAGCGCAAGCGCATGAGTGTCGGCGCCGGAGGCCGCCACGCCGTGACCTACGTCGAGGTGATCGCCCGCTTCTCGCTGGCTGATCTGCTGCGCGTGCGGCTCGGCACCGGGCGGACCCACCAGATCCGTGTGCACCTGGCGCACGTGGGGCACCCCGTGATCGGCGATCGCGAGTACGCATTCGGCGGCAGCCGGCGGGCGACCCCGTCGCAGCGTCGCGAGGCCGAGGCGATCGAGACGCTGGCGCCGCGCCAGCTGCTCCACGCCGCCGAGCTGCGGCTGGTGCATCCGGTGAGCGGCGCAGCGCTCGTCGTGCGGTCCGAGTGGCCCCCCGAGCTCGTGCCGGCGCTCGCCCAAGCGGCCGCGGATCCCGCGTTGCTTGCTCAACGCAACCCGTTGCAGTATCTTGGCTTCTTCGCATCCGATGGGTGACGCACCGGCCGTCCGCTTGCTGGTGTTTCGGGTCGGGGAGCTGGCATGCGCGACCGAGGCCGACACGGTTCGTGAGATCCTGCCGCGGCTGGCCGCCACCCGCATCCCCGGCGCGCCCCCCGCTGTGGCCGGCCTGGTCAACGTGCGGGGCACTTTGGTGACCGCGGTGGACGGGTGGCGGACGTTGGGTCAGCCCGCCCCGAGCGAGGAGGACGCGGGGAGCATCGTCCTGCTGGAGTTGGGTGGGGGGGGCGGGGGAGGTGGGGGGGGCGCCGGGGGACGGTCCACCGACGGATCCGTTGCGGGCCGGCTGGTCGGGTTGGTCGTGGACGAGGTGCTCGACCTCCTGGTGGTCAGCGCGGCGGCGCTGGAGCCGCGGCAGGCGCTGCCCGGCATCGACCTCACGCTCGTGCGGGCGGTCGGCCGGCGTGCCGGCCAGCTCTTCCTGGTTCTCAACACGGATGAACTGCTAGCCCCCATTCTGTCCTAGGGAGGGTGTGTGGGCCACTCGGTGCTCGTCTGCGACGACGCCATCTTCATGCGGACGATGATCAGTGACATCCTCGCGCAGGCCGGCTTCGACATCGTGGGCGAAGCGGAGTCCGGCGTGCAGGCGGTCGAGCGGTACAAGCAGCTGCGGCCCGATCTCGTCACGATGGACATCGTGATGCCGGACATGGGCGGCATCGACGCCGTCCGCGAGATCATCAAGCACGATCCCGACGCCAAGATCCTGATGTGCAGCGCGATGGGGCAGCAGGCGCTCGTGGTCGAGGCGATCCAGGCGGGCGCCAAGGACTTCGTCGTCAAGCCGTTCCAGCCGTCCCGCGTGCTGGAAGCCGTGCAGCGCGTGCTGGGGTAGCGCGTGGACCTGTCGCAGTACGCCGAGTTGTTCCTGGCCGAGAGCCGGGAGCACCTGGGGGTGTGCAACCAGCTGCTCCTCGAATGGGAGCGCGCGCCCTCGGCGCGCGAGCCGGTCCAGGGGATCTTCCGCGCGGTGCATACGGTGAAGGGCATGGCGGCCACGATGGGGTACGCCCGGGTGGCCGACCTGGCCCACCGCATGGAGACCCTGCTGGACACACAGCGGCGGGGTGCCAAGCCGGCCGCGGACGAGCTGCTCCAGTTGTTGTTCCGGGCGCGCGACGCCCTGGAGCACGCGGTCGAGTTGTCGGTCGCGGGCCGTGAGGCCGAGGTCGCCGTGGCGGCGTTGGGAGCGGAGCTCGACCGCGCCGCCCGCCGGCTGGGCCCGCGCGCGCGCGCGCGAACGTCGGCGCCGATGCCCGCGCTCGAGCGCCCGGCCGAGCGGGGCCGGGCCGTGCAGGTCACCCTGCGGGCCGAGGCGCCGCTCAAGGGTGGCCGGGCGCTCATCGTGCTGCGGCGGATGCAGGCGCTCGGCACCGTACACAGCATCGTGCCGCCGGCGGCGGCCTTCGAGGCCGAGGACTTCGACGGCGTGTTCGCGTTCCGCCTCGAGTCGAGCGCGAGCGCCGACGCGGTCGCGGCGGCGGTGCGCGGGGCGGGCGATGTCGAGCGGGTGAGCGTCGGTGGCGTGGCGGCGGACGCGCCCGCGCCGGTCGAGGCGGCGGGGGTGGAGGCGGTGGCGCCGCCGAGCCGCCATATCCGCGTGGACCTGCGGCGGCTCGACGCGCTGATGAACCAGATCGGCGAGCTCACGACCGTACGGGGCCGGCTCGGCCAGCTCGCGGCCGAGCGGCGGGACCCCGCGCTCGACGACATCTCGCTGCAGGTGTCGCGCCTCGCCGGGGAGCTGCAGGCCGAGATCATCCAGGCGCGCATGACGCCCGTGTGGCAGGTGTTCGACCGCTTCCCGCGACTGGTGCGCGACCTCGCGCGCCAGCTCGACAAGCAGGTGGCCTTCCGGATCGAGGGGAAGGAGATCGAGCTCGATCGGACGATCCTCGACGAGCTGGGGGACCCGCTGGTCCACCTGCTGCGGAACGCCGTGGATCACGGCATCGAGCCTCCCGACGAGCGACGCCGCCGCCGCAAGCCCGCCGAGGGGCGGATCACGCTCAGCGCGGTGCGCGAGCGCGCCAGCGTGGCCATTCGCGTCGCCGACGACGGGCGCGGGATCGACCGCAAGAAGATCCTCGCGCTGGCGAAGCGGGAGGGCATGGTCGAGGCGCACACCGAGGCGCTGACCGACGACCAGCTGCTGCGGGTGCTGGCGCGGCCGGGGTTCTCGACGGCGCAGGCGGTGACCAGCGTATCGGGTCGCGGGGTGGGGATCGACGTGGTGGTGACCCGCCTGCGCACGCTGGGCGGCTCGATCGAGATCCGCTCCGAGCTGGGGCAGGGCACCACGTTCACGCTCCGGCTGCCGGTGACCCTGGCGATCGTGCGCGCCCTGATCGCCGCCGTGGGCGGCGAGCGGTACGCGCTCCCGCTCACCTACGTGGCGGAGGCGATCGAGCTGGGGAGCGCGGCGCTGACGCAGGTGGAGGGGCGCGAAGCGATGGTGCTGCGCGATCGCGTCGTGCCGCTCGTGCACCTGCGTCACCTCCTCGGCGTCACCGACCGCGCCGTGCCGCCGAAGCGGCCGGTGATCGTGCTGGAGATGGGCGAGCGCCGCACGGGGCTGGTGGTGGACGGGATGCTCGCGCAGCAGGAGATCGTGGTGAAGAGCTTCGCAGCGCCGAAGGGCACGCTCCCGGTCTTCAGCGGGGCGACGATCCTGGGCGACGGCGTGCCGGCGCTCATTCTCGACGCCGGCGGGCTCGTCTAGGAGGGGGCATGGAGGACGTCCGCGACCTGAAGGCCCTGCAGATCGACGCGTTGCGCGAGGTGGCCAACATCGGCGCCGGTCACGCCGCGACGGCGCTGTCGCAGATGACCAATCGGCGCGTCATGATCAGCGTGCCGCGCATCAACATCGCGCGACTCGAGGAGGTCCCCGACATCATCGGCGGCTCGCAGGACGTGGTGGCCGCGGTGCTGATGCACATGCTGGGCGACCTGACCGGGCGCACGCTGCTGCTCTTCCCCGAGGCCGTCGGGCGCCAGCTCTGCGACATGCTGCTGCGCCGCGCGCCCGGGACGACGACCGCGTTCGAGGCGCTGGAGCAGTCCGCGCTGAAGGAGGCGGGCAACATCCTCTCCGGGGCGTACCTCAACGCCCTGTCGGAGTTCATGGGCATGCTGCTGCTGCCCTCGGTTCCGAGCCTCGTCGTGGACATCGCGGCGGCGGTGCTCACCACTACCTATCTCAACTTCGGGCACGATCGCGACTTCGTGTTCTGCGTCGAGACCGACCTCGACATCGACGCGCACGAGGGGCTCCGGGGCCACTTCCTGCTGTTCCCCGACCTGGCGTCGCTGCGCGCTATCTTTGACGCCATCCGCCTGACCTGAGCCGTGACGGCGCCCGCGCTCTCCGAACGCGACCTCGCCGTCCTCCGATCCTTCGCCCGCCGGATCGATGCGTCGGACGCGGGGGCCCACAACAACCTCGGGGTGCTGTACTTCCAGAAAGGGCTGGTGGACGAGGCGATCGCCGAGTTCACGCGCGCGCTGGAGCTCGATCCCAAGATGCAGGTGGCGCAGCGCAACCTCGAGATCGCCTTCGACCAGACCGGCTACTACGACCGGCGCGTGGCCGAGCTGCGCGAGCGCCTGCGCCAGAGCCCCGAGGACCGCGGCGCGCGCTGGGAGCTGGGGCGCGCCTACGCGGTGCTCGGCCAGTTCGACGACGCGGTCGGCGAGTTCGAGCAGATCCTGGCGCACCGCCCGGGCGACGTCGCCGCCATGATCCAGCTCGGCCTGGCCGAAAAGAGCCGCGGGCGGCTGGAGGTGGCGACCGACTGGCTGCAGCGCGCCCGTGAGCTGGACCCCGAGAGCAGCGTCGTGCATTTCTACCTGGGGGAGGCGTTCTACAACCGGGGGCTGAACGGGGAGGCGCTCACCGCGCTGGAGCGCGCCGTCGCGCTCAACCCGGACCACGCGAACGCGCATTACCTGATGGCGTTCGTGCTGGGCGACCTGGGGCGGCACCTCGACGCGCGGGCCGCCTCCAAGCGCGCGATCGAGCTCAACCCCACGCTCGCCCGGGCGCAGGCGAACCTCTCGCTGGAGCGCTACACCGCCGAGCGCCGCGGCGCCGAGCGCCGCGCGCGCCACGAGCCCAGCCCCGCCGTCGTCGAGGGCGGGGCCCTGGCGCACCACAACCTCGGGCTCGCGTTCCGGCAGAAGGGCTACTACGTGGAGGCGCTGCGCGAGTACCGCCTCGCGCTCGAGCGCGGCGAGGACCGGCGCCTGGTGCTCCAGGCGATGGCGGAGGTCCACCTGCTGCGGCGCGACGCGGCGGCGGCGCTCGAGCTGTACGAGGCGCTGCTGCGCGAGACCCCCGATTCCCCCAAGCTGTCGAACGAGCGTGGCGTGGTGCACCATCAGGCGGGACGCACCGCGGAGGCCCTCGCCTCCTACCGCCGCGCGGTCGAGGCCGACCGGCAGTACGCCATCGCCTGGAACAACCTCGGCGTCGTGCTGGTGCAGCAGGGCGGTCCCGACGAGGCGATCGAGGCCCTGCGCGCCGCGCTGCGCTGCCGGCCCGGGTTCCTGGCGGCGCGGCTCAACCTCGCCCTCGTGCTGTTCCACCTGCGCCGCTACCAGCTGGCGCTCGAGGCGTACCGCCAGGTGCTCACCGACACGCCGGGCTCGGCCGCGGCGTGGAACGGGATCGGGCTCGTCCTGGTGGAGTTCAAGCGCTTCGAGGAGGCGCGCAACGCCTTCGGCCGCGCCGTCGACGCCGAGCCCGGTCACGCCGGCGCCCACTACAACCTCAGCTTCGCCCTCTCCAACCTGGGCGATTTCGACGGCGCGCTGCGCGCCTCCAAGCGGGCCCTCGAGCTCGATCCCTACTACGTGTCGCAGAAGTTCGCGCTCGCGATCGATCTCCAGTTCGAGGAGGGCACCGTCGGCGTGGTGCCGGAGATCTCGGCCGACGTGAGCGCCGACGGCCTCGGCGCCGAGTTCACCTTCGACCAGCGGCTGCTGGACAACATCTTCCGGGAGCTGGCCCCCGCGGCGACCGGGCCGGCCGACGCGCGACCCGGCAAGAAGGAGGACCCGCTCGCCCTGGCCCGCGACTACGTGAGCAAGGGCCTGTTCGAGCTGGCGACGGCGGAGGCGGTCCGGGCCGCGCAGCGCGGCGCCGACCGCGGCGAGGTCGCCGTGCTGCTCGGAGGGATCTACGCGGGACGCGGGCTCGCGGGCGAGGCGCTCGAGCGCTACCGCGAAGCGCGCGGGCACGACGGCACACGCGTGGACGCCCGGCTCGGCGAGATCAGGGCGCTGCTGACGCTGGACCGGGCCGACGAGGCGCTCCCGCTCGCCGAGCAGGCGCTGCACCTGGCGCCCGAGGACGTCGAAGCCCTGGTCGCGACCGCACGCGCGCGGGCCGCGATGCGCGACGCGGGGGGCGCCCTCACGGCCCTCCAGGAGGCGCAGCGGCGCGCCCCGGCGCGCGCCGACCTGCACAAGCTCCAGGGCGACGTCGCCCTGCGCGTGGGCGACCGCAGCGGCGCCCTCGCCGCGTTCCGCGCCGCCCTCGAACTGGACCCGGGCTTCGTCCAGGTGTGGCTCGACCTGGGCCGGGTGCACGAGGCGCGCGAGGAGCGGGTAGAGGCGGAAGCGGCCTACGAGAAGGCGCTGGACGTGCTGCCCACGTTTCACGAGGCGGCGCTGGCCCTGGCGGATCTGCTGCGCCGCACCGGCCGCCCGCGGCGCGCCACCCTGCGCCTCGCCGACCTGCTCGAGCAGGACCCCTACGACCTCGACGCCCTGGAGCTGCTGGGCCGGACGCTGCTGGAGGACAAGCGCGACCAGGCGGCGCTGGAAGCGTTCCACCGGGTGCTCAAGTTCGACCCGGGCCACGTGGGCGCCCTGTTCCACGCGGGGGTCGCGCTCGCCCGCCTGCGCCGCTACGACGAGGCCGTGCAGGCGTGGGAGCGGGTCACGCGGGTCGATCCCGGTGGGCCGTACGCGCAGCAGGCGCGCGCCCAGGCCCGTACGGCCCTCGACCTGCGGCACATCTTCGCCTCCGACGCCGCCTGAGCCATGGCGATCGAAGGCCCGCTGCGCGAGCTGGGGATCCACGACGTCTTCCAGCTCCTCGACTTGAGCCGCAAGACGGGGGGGCTGCGCGTCACCTCCGACCTGCGGCACAACGCCGGCACGATTCACTTCGAGGACGGCGCCGTCGTGGCCGCCGAGATTCAGAGCAACCCGCACCCGCTCGGCGGCCTGCTGCTGCGCGCCGGGCGGATCACCGAGGCCGACCTCGAGCGGGCGCGCGACATGCAGCAGCGCCAGGGTGACCGCCGCCGCATCGGCGAGATTCTCGTCGCCCTCGGCGCCATCACGGCGCGGGAGCTCGAGCGCCAGGTGCGCCTCCAGATCGAAGAGGTCGTCTTTGAAGTGATGGGTTGGACCGAGGGCTACTTCTCGTTCACCGAGGGGGCGACGGGTGACGTCGCCGCCGAAGCCAACGTCCGCATCCCGGTCGAAGCGCTGCTTATGGAGGGTGCGCGTCGGATCGACGAGTGGTCGCGCATCGAGAAGCGCATCCCGCACCTGGGGATTGTGCCCGCCCTCGCGCCCCCGCCCGAGGGCGGCGGCGGCGAGCTCGACCTCCTGCCGCCCGAATGGGAGGTGCTGGCGCTGGTGGACGCCGAGCGGGACGTGCGCACCGTCGCCGCGGCGCTGGGCCGCTCGGAGTTCGAGGTCGCCAAGACGCTCTTCGGGCTCGAGAGCGCGGGGGTCGTGACCTTCGTGGGCCGGCCGCGCCGCAGCCGGGGTGGCCCGAGCCGGGACACGGCGGAGTTGCTGGCGCAGGCCGAGGCCGCGCTGCACGACAACGACTGCGAGCGGGCCCGCGGCGCCGCCGAGCAGGCCGCGACCGTCGCGCCGCACGACCCGCTGGTGCGCCTGATGCTCGGGCGCATTCACCTGGCGGCGGGCCGGGCGTCGGACGCGGCCGAGGAACTGCGCCGCGCCGTGCGCCTCGATCCTCTGCGGCCGGCGCCCTACCGCGTCCTCGGCTTCGCGCTGGTGCGGCTGGGGCGGTTCGCCGAGGCGCTCGAGCTGTGGCGGCAGTGGGAGCGCATAGCGGGGCCCGACGAGGCCGAGCGCGCGCTGGCGGACGACGTGCGGCGCGCGCGCGAGGCAGCCCAGGTGCTGGCCGAGGGAGGCGGGCGTGGCTGACGAGGTGAAGACGCTCTCGGCGCAGCTGGCGCAGGACCCGCAGAGCCTGGTGTTCCTGCGGCTGGGCGAAGTGCTGCGCAAACGCGGGCAGCTCGACGCCGCGCAGCGTGTGGCGCTCAACGGCCTGCAGCGCCATCCGCACCTGGCCGACGCCCACGACCTCTACGCCCGCGTGCTGGCCGACCGGCGCGACTACGAGCACGCGTTCGACGAATGGGATGCCGCGGCCCGGATCGCCCCCACGCACACCGGCGCGCTCAAGGGCCTCGCCTTCCTCTACTTCAAGGTGGGGGACCTGACGCAGGCCGAGGCCCACCTCGCCGCGGCGCGCGAGGTCGATCCCGCCGACGCGAGCATCGAGCAGGCGCTCGCGATGGTGCGGGAGCGGACGGGCGGCCCGCGGGCGGCGACCGCCGAATCGGCGGCGCCGCTCGAAGACGCGCGCGTCTTCGCGGGGCTCGACGGCGCCGAGGAAGGACTGCTGTTGCTCGACGCGGCCGGGCAGGTGCTCGGCGGAGCGCTGCGCGATCCGGCGGGTCGGGACGTCGGCGCTGCGGTGGCCGCCTACCTGGCCGGGGTGTCGCAGGAAGCCGCCCGGGCCGCCCGGCTGCTGGCGCTCGGCGCGTGGACCGGACTGTCGGCCGAAGGTGAGTCGGGGCACGTCCATCTGGCCCAGCCGACGCCGGAGACGCTCTTGCTGGTGGCGCGGGACCGGGCCACGCCGCTCGGCCGGCTCGCCTTCCTCGCGCGCCGCGCCGCGCAGGCCGCGGCGCGGTGGCTGGAGCGACAGGCGTGACCGCCCGCCTCGGGGCGGCCCTGGATCGCGTGACGCGCGTGCGCGGCGTGCGCGGCGCGATGATCGTGTCCGGCGACGACGGACTCGTCGTGGTCGCGCAGCTGATGGAAGGCGTGTGGGGACCGGCGGTCGCCGCCCTCGCAGCGAGCCTCGCCAACCGCCTGCGGCGCGCCCTCGACGCGGCCGGCCTCGGCGCCAGCCCGTTCTGGCATCTCCAGGCCGAGCAGGGCGCCCTGCTCGTCGTGCCGACCATGGGCGGCATGCTGGTAGTGGCCGTGGCCGATCCCGACATCAACGTGGGGCTGGCGCGGCTCGAGCTGCTGCGCGTCGCAGAGGCCACCGGATGACCGTGCGCGCCGTCGAGCAATGGCTGCTCGAGCCCATGCACGGGTTCGTGCGCGAGGCGCAGGCGCGGCTCGTGCTCGTCATGACGCCCGCCGGACAGGTGCTCGCCCAGTCGGGCTTCGCCCGCGCCCTGGACGTCATGGCGTCGGCGGCCCTCGGCGCCGCGATCGCCGCCTCGACCGCGGAGCTGGCGCGCCAGCTCGGCCAACCGCCGTTTCCCGCGCTCAGCCACCAGGGCGAGCGCCACGGCATCTTCCTGTCGCGCTGCGCCACGGGCCGCGGGCCGCTCGTCGCCCTCGTCGTGTACGACCTCGACACGACGTCGCTCGGCCTGGTGCAGCTGTTCTTCGAGCAGCTCGCGGCGGATCTCGCAGGCGCGAGCCCGCAGGTGCCGGCACCCCGTCCCGTGCTCGCCGCCGACTTCGAGCGCGAGCTGGGCGACAGCCTCAACGCGCTGTTCCGGAGCTAGCCCGTGTCCCTGGTCAACTTCACGACGCGCGAGATCACCTGCAAGATCGTGTACTACGGGCCGGGGCGCTCCGGCAAGACCACCAACCTGCACTACATCTACGGCCGCGTCCCCGAAGCGCGGCGCGGCCGCATGGTCTCGCTCGCCACCCAGACGGACCGCACCCTGTTCTTCGACTTCCTGCCGATCGACCTGGGCGCCATTTCGGGCTTCACGACGCGCTTTCAGCTCTACACGGTGCCGGGCCAGGTGTACTACAACGCCACGCGCCGCCTCGTGCTGCACGGCGCCGACGGCGTGGTCTTCGTCGCCGACAGCCAGGCGCGCCAGCTCGACGAGAACCTCGAGAGCCTGCAGAATCTCCAGTCCAACCTGCTCGAGCTGGGCGTGGACGTGCGCACGCTGCCGCTCGTGATGCAGTACAACAAGCAGGACCTGCCCCGGGATCTCGTGCTCCAGCCGGCCGAGCTGGATGACGCCATGAACTTCCGCGGCGTGCCGAGCTTCGCGAGCGACGCGTTGCACGGCGTCGGCGTGTTCGAGACGCTGAAGGGGATCTCGGAGCTCGTGCTGCGGCGCCTGGCGGCGGGAGCCACGGCGTGACGAGCGCCCTCAACCCCCGCTACTCGCTCGACACCCTGGTGGTGGGCGCCGCGAACCGCCTGGCGGTCACGGCGGGGCGGACCGTGGCCGAGCACCCGGGCGCCGCCTACAACCCGCTCTTCATCTACAGCGGCTCGGGGCTGGGGAAGACCCACCTCCTGATGGCGATCGGGCATCAGGCCAAGAAGCTCGCGGCCGGCCTCACCATCGAATACCTGACGCTGGACGAGTTCGTGGAGGCGTTCCACGCCGCCGTCGCGGCGGGGCAGGGCGACGCGTTCCGCAGCCGCTTCCAGAACGTGGATGTGCTGCTGCTCGACGACGTGCAGTTCCTCGCAGACCGCAAGGAGATGCAGGCCGAGCTGCTGCGCCTGACCGAGGCCCTCCAGGGGGCCGGTCACCAGATCGTGCTGACCAGCGACCGCCCGCCGGCGGAGATCGCGGACCTCGACGAGCGCCTGATTTCGCGCTTCTCGGGCGGGCTCGTGGTGGACGTCGGGCCGCCGGACTACGAGACCCGGGTCGCGATCCTGCGGCGCAAGGCGGAGGACCGCGGGGCGACGCTCGCGGGCGGAGTGATCGAGGCCGTGGCGGCCGCGGAGTTCAGGAACGTGCGCGAGCTGATGGGAGCGCTGAACCGGCTGGTCGCCTATCAGGCGGCGACGGGGGTGGCACTCGACGCGGCGGAGGCCCAGCGGCTGCTGGGCATCGCGGGGGGCGCCCCCCGGCGCGACGCCGCGCGCGACGAGTTCGGCGAATTCGTGAGCGACGTCGCGGTGACCGTCGGGCGGGCGGTCGAGGCGTGGCGGGCGCGGGTGGCGGAGGCCATCCTCCGCTGGGAAGGGGAGGGCTACCGCGTGGGGCGGCTGGAGGCCCTGCTCGAGCACGAGACGCCGCCGGCGGTGGACGACGTGATCCGGGCGTACGAGCGCGACGTGGAGCGGCTGCGGGTGCTCGAGGCCGGGGTGGCGCAGCTCGACGGGCGGGCGTCGGGGCAGAGCGTGTTCCGCGATCCCGACCGGCTGGCGGAGGCCGAGGAGACGGCGGCGGACGTCCGGGCGGGGGTCGCGCCGCCGCCGGGTCCGTCCCCCGCGTATCCGCTCGACGCGTTCGCGGTGGGTCCGTCGAACCGGGTGGCGCTGCGGGCGGTGCAGGAGGTGCTCGCGCACCCGGGCCGGCGCTACAACCCGCTGGTCCTCGTGGGGCCGAGCGGGACGGGGAAGACCCACCTGCTGCACGCGATCGGGCTGGAGCTGGCGCGGCGGCGCGGCGCGGCGGTGGCGTGCCTTCCGGCGCCGGGATTCGTGGACGAGCTGATCGCCGCGATCGACGGCAACCGGGTGGACTGGTGGCGCGCCCGCTACCGCCGCGCCACGGCGCTCCTGCTCGACGACATCCACATGATCGCGCGCAAGGAGCGCACGCAGGAGGAGCTGTTCAATCTGTTCAACCTGTTTCTCGACCAGGAGCGCCAGCTCGTGTGCACGACGCCGGGGCACCCGAGCACCCTGGTCGGGGTCGAGGAGCGTATCGCGTCGCGGCTCGCGGGCGGGCTCGTGGTCGAGCTGGAGGCGCCCGATCGCGAGGTGCGGCGCGCCGTCGCCGAACGGATGGTGCGCCAGCAGGGTGTCGCGCCGGATGCGACGCTGCTCGACTATCTCGCCGACCGGCCGGCGGACTCCGTGCGCAGCGTGGCCGGGATGGTGCAGCGCTGCCTCGACGCCGCGGTGCAGCAGGAGCAGCCGTTGCGCGCCGGGCTCGCGCGCGAGGTGCTCGAGGGGGAGGCCGGCCAGGCCCGGCAGCGCGCCTCGGGCTTCCGCACCAGCGGCATCGTGGTCTCGATGGCGGGCGGCGTGCGCAGCCGCGAGAAGATGGTCTGGGACTGGCCGGACATCACCGAGCGCGTGATCGAGGACGGGGGGCGCTGACGTGGCCATCAAGGGGTCGCTCAAGGAGGCCTCGCTGCCCGATGTGCTCCAGCTCCTGGCGCTGGGCCAGAAGACGGGGTGCCTGTCGATCGCCGACCGCGCCAACTTCGGCTACATCTACTTCGACCGGGGCCGCATCTGCTACGCCTCGATCGTCAACCGCCGAGACCGCCTGGGCGACATTCTCGTCAAGCACCACAAGATCAGCGGGGAGCAGCTCGGCGCCGCCGTCGAGCGCCAGGCCAAGGAGCGCGAGAGCAAGATCGGGGAGATTCTGGTGGAGCAGGGCGCCATCTCGCGATCCGACCTCGAGCGCTACATGCGCGTGCAGATCGAGGAATCGGTGTTCTACCTGTTCACCTGGACGCAGGGGACCTTCAATTTCGAGGCCGACGTCCGACCGGAGCGGCAGGACTTCCTGGTCTCCATCAACCCGGAGTCCTTGCTGCTCGAAGGCGCCCGGCGGGTGGACGAGTGGAGCCTGATCGAGAAGAAAATCCCGTCGTTCGATCTCATCTTCGTCGTGGACCGGGATCGCCTCGCCATCAGCGAAGCGGCGTTGACGGACACCCAGCAACGCATCCTGCCGCTGCTCGACGGCGCGCGCGACGTGAATCAGGTGATCGAGGACTCCGGTCTCGGCGAGTTCGAGATCGGCAAGGCGCTGTACGGGCTGATCACGGCCGGGTTCGTGCACCGCGGCGGCCGGACGCCGTCGGTGGAGGAGCGGCGCATCACCGACGCGCGCGTCGAGGAGCATCGCAACCTCGGCGTGGCGTTCTACAAGACCGGGATGCTCGACGAGGCGGCGCGCGAGTTCCGCCGCGTGACGGAGCTGCGTCCGGACGACGGGCCCGCGCATTTCCGGGTCGGTCTGGTGGCGTTACGCCAGGCCCGGTGGCGTGAGGCGCTCGAGGCTCTGCGGCTGGCGGCGGAGCGCGCCGGGGCACGGCCCGCCGTGCTCCACGACCTGGCCCTCGCCTACGAGCAGCTCGGGCGGCTGAACGAGGCCGAGGCCGCCTACGGCGAGGCGGCGGCGCGGGCGCGCACCGACGCGCGGGTGTACATCGGCTGGGGCGTGGTGGCGCTCAAGCGCGGGGACGTGGCGAGCGCCGTGGGCCGCCTCGACCGCGCCCGGGAGCTGGGCCCCACGCCGCCGCCGCCCATCTGGTTCTGGGCCCGCACCCTCGCCGCCGCCGCCGGTGGCGAGCTGGAGGCAGCCGAGGAGCTGGCGCGCGCAGGCGTGGACGCCTACCCGGCGCACGCCGTGCTGCGCAACAACCTGGCAGTCCTGAAGGAGCTTTCCGGCGACCTCGCCGAGGCCGAGGCGCTGGTGCGCGCCGCGCGACGCGACGAGCCGTCGCTGCCCCAGCTCTCGAAGAATCTCGGTGATCTGGCGTACCGCGGCTCGCGCTACGACGAGGCGTGGGAGGCCTACAGCCGCGCCATCGAGCTCGTGCCCGATCTCGGCGACGACGTGTTCTTCAAGCTGGGCAACATCGCGTACAAGCGGAACGACCGCGACCTCGCCACCCAGCTGTGGCGCCGCGCCCTGGAGCTGAACCCCGCCCACGAGCTGGTGCGGGCCAATCTCGAAACGCTGGGGGCGCTGCCGTGACGGCGGAGCGTGACGATCCGGCCTTCCGGGCGCTGACGCGGAAGATCTCCGACACGCGCGGCGTCAGCTGCGAGGCGTACAAGACGCGCTGCCTGCGGCGACGCATCTGGGTGCGGATGCGGGCGCGCGGCGTGCACACGTTCGAGGAGTACAGCCGGCTGCTCGACCGCGACGGGGCCGAGTACGAGCACCTGCTCGACGCCATCACGGTCAACGTGACCAAGTTCTACCGCAATGCCGAGACGTGGAACGCGCTGGCCGAGCCGCACCTGGCGGGCCTGTGGATCGCCCGCGGGGGCGCCGTGCGCGTCTGGTCGGCCGGCTGCGCCTCGGGGGAGGAGCCCTACACCATCGCGGTGATTCTCGCCGAGACGGCGCGCCGGGCGGGCGAGGACGCGCTGCTGGCGCGCGCCCGCATCGACGCGACCGACGTGGATCGCGAGAGCCTGGAGCGCACGCGCGCGGCCGAGTTCCCGGCGTCGTCGTTCAGCGAAGCGCCCCGCGCGCTGGTGCGCCGCTACTTCACGCCGGAGCCGCCGCACCGCCCCAGCCCCGAGCTGCGGCGGCTCGTGCACGTCGAGCGCCAGGACCTCACCCGCGACGCGCCCCCCGCGCCGCCCTATGACCTGATCGTGTGCCGCAACGTGGTCATCTACTTCGATCGCCTCACGCAGGAGCGCGTGTTCGCCGGCTTCGTCGACGCGCTCACGCCCGGCGGGCTGCTCGTGCTCGGCAAGGTCGAGACGCTGTTCGGCGCGGCGCGGGAGCGGCTCCAGATGCTGGACGTGCGGGAGCGCCTCTACCGGAGGCCCGCGTGACGGGGCCGGCCCCCGGGCGGCGCGAGATCGTCGTGCGGGTCGGCGATTGGGGCGTGGACCGCGACCCCGGCACACTCGTCGCGCTGGGGCTCGGGTCGTGCGTCGCCCTCATGCTGTACGATCCCGGCGCGCGCGCCGGGGGCATGGCCCACGTCCTCCTGCCCTCGGCCACGCTGGTGCGCGACCGCGGCAATCCCGCCAAGTTCCCCGAGACCGCCGTGCCGTTCCTCGTCGGCCGCCTCAGCACGCTCGGTGCCGAGCCGCGCCGGCTCCTCGCCAAGCTCGCAGGGGGCGCCAGCATGTTCGGCCAGCTCATGGCGCCAGGCACCGTCCACATGGGCGAGCGCAACCTGGTCGCGGCCCGACTCGCGCTCCAGGCGGCGGGAATCCCCATCGTCGGCGAAGCCGTGGGCGGTGAGCGCGGGCGCACGGTCCGCTTCCACCTCGCGGACGGCCGGGTCGAGGTGTGGAGCGTCGGGACCGATGTCATCGTCCTCTGAGCGCAAGCCCACGGTGCTGGTCGTCGACGACAGCGCGCTCTTGCGGCGTGTGATCACGGACCTGCTCGCCGGTCCGGACGGCACCTCCGGCGAGTTCCGGGTGGTCGCCACGGCGCGCGACGGCCTGGACGCCCTGCGCAAGGTGCACCAGCACGCGCCCGACGTCATCACGATCGACATCGAGATGCCCGAGCTCGACGGGCTCGGGGCGATCGGGTACATCATGTCCGAGGCGCCACGGCCGATCGTCGTCGTCAGCGCGCACGCGGGTCCGGGGAGCGCGGCGGCGATCCGCGCCCTCGAGCTCGGGGCCGTGGAGATCGTCGCCAAGCCGGACGAGCCCACCCGCGCCACGCTCGCCGCGCTCCAGCCGCGCCTGGTCGCCGCGCTGCGCCAGGCGCTGGCGGCGGACCTGTCGCGGGTCCGCGTGCTGGCGCGCCCG
>Ga0187893_10007832_pt1 | contig 17220 bp, 21 predicted proteins | sample MA1701074metaG_FD_139574 | JGI IMG/M metagenome (GOLD analysis project Ga0187893, IMG submission 139574) | White microbial mat communities from a basaltic lava cave in the Kipuka Kanohina Cave System on the Island of Hawaii, USA - MA170107-4 metaG ... | reverse complement strand
CTCGCTCACCCCCAGATGGGCGTATTTCTTTTTCCAGGCATAGAAGGTCGCGTCACTCACCCCGAGCTGCCGGCAGAGGTCGCCGACGGGGGTACCGGCTTCGGCCTGTCGAATCGCGTAGACGATCTGTTCTTCCGAGAACCTTGACCGCTTCATGGGTCCGCTCCTTTCGTCCGGGACCGCCGAAGCCGTCATCGTACTCTAGTTTTAAGCTGCCGTCGTTTTCCGGGGAGACGTCAGCTCTCCAGGCAGGTTTGCCGCTCCTGGACTTTCACGTGATTGCCGGCGAGAGAAAGACTGCGTACATCGCCGCTATCCAGGCCGGACTTGAGAAGAACTATGCACCCATGGAAAGACTTTTTGCAGTGATTATCGAGCGGAGTCCCGAGACTTCGTAACGGTCTCGGGCTTTGGGGGTTCTGTCAGAATGCGCACGATGGATTCGATGGAGGCGCCGGTCTCCACTGCCGTTGAACTGGCAACGTTGGCGATCAGCGCTTTCCGGTATTTGGCTGGAACTTTGAGATGTGGATTGGTTTCAATGAGCGGCTTGTTCTTCATCGCTATCGGCCCTTTCGTTAAGTGCAATTATACACCATGAATTGGACTGAGGCCATCTCAAATTGAGAAGTGAACCCGGCTCAGCCTTCTTATTCGCCTCACATGCCTGTCGGACGGTTCCAAACATCACCTCAGAGCCCTTCGACTGGCTGAGGTCTCAGGGCAGGCGTGCGACATCTAGGGTAACGGTGAACGGGGGATTCCCCTCACCTTTGTCCTCTCCCCATAGGGGCGAGGAAATTTTGAAAAAGGGGAGGAAAAGATGAGGGGACAATCCGGGCCGGATTTAGTATTCGACTCTCAGGGGTGGCGGCTTTGTTCGTGTCGCTCGATACGGTCGTTGAGCTGGTTGTAAACCGATCCAATTATCGTCCGAGTCTCACGCGTCTGTGTATCCATATCTGACCGAACATTCGTAATGTCCTGCCGGACAAATTGCTGGCCCACGATGACCAATTCGAGTTTGTGCTGAAGGTCTTCCGCCAGGATGCCGGCGTAACGCTTGCCGTCGGCAATGTCTTCGCGGAGGCCAGCGGCAGACGAGGCGATCTCCTGACGAAGCTCGACCTTCATGCCGGCCATCTCCTGGCGAAGCTCGGCCTTCATTCCGATCATTTCTTGGCGAAGGTCTCCGACGATTTCCCGTCGGAGACTCACCGTGGCCGTCGTGATCATCTGCTGAATTTGTTCGAGCATGTCCTTCTCCATAGTCCACCTCCTTGTAGACTGGTGGAAGTTTAGCCTTCTGTTCGGGGCAAAGCAAGCCGCAGTTTGTTCATGCCGACAGGGGGAATTCTGGACGGATTTAGTATTCGACTCCCGTGCCTGTCGGACGGTTCAACGCGTCAACTCGGACCCCTTCGACAGGCTCAGGGCGGGCGTTCGAAATCAAATCACCAGATCACCAGGTCACCAAATCACTCAATCAACAAATTCAGATTAGGTACTGCGGGACCGGCCTCAAGGAGCCCTATTGCCGGATTGGTCGGAGGATCTTGACTGCCGGGGTAGCAGGTCTAGGAGTCGGTCGATCCATTTCGCCGGCAGTTTCTCGACCGATTCATGAATTCGCGATTGCCACCAGGATGAGATGTCGGCAAGGTCTTCTTTCTGAAACCGGTGCTCGATGATGTCGAAGGTGTCATGCCGGTACAGCACGACATCAAGGGGGTATTCGACGATGGTCGAGCTTGTTCGGGTGGCATCGAAGGCGAGAAATCCGACCTTCAGCGCGAGGTCCAGGCCGGAGCCGTACCGCAGGACGCGATCGAGGAGCGGTTTGCCATAGCCCGTTTCGCCGATGATGCAATAGGGCGTACCCTCGGTGATCTCCACCCAGTTCCCCTGAGGGTAGATGAGATAGAGCTTGTGCTCCTGGTCATTCTCCAATTGGCCTCCGACCAGCGCGTGAAGGTCAAAGGCCAGCCCTGCCCTGTCGAGCGCTCCCTTGTCTTCCGCCGCTACACGGCGGATCTGCTCGGCGAAGACATTGACCGCCTTGTACAGCTTGTCGAACGTTTGATCGCTTTCCCCGATGGCTTCGTCGAAATAGGTGACCGCTTTGTCTCGAACGGAACGCAGCCCCGACGTCATGAGAAACATCGAGTGCCGCCCATGCTGATGGATGGACACCTTCCGTGCCGTGATGCACTCCACCCCTGTCGTGACCCGGGTGTCGGCAATGCCGATCAACCCATCCTCAACTTTCATGCCCAGGCAAAACGTCATTGGGCCTCCGCTGCGACGATTGTACTGTGGATCGGACGCGGGGCAAAGAATGTTTCGAATATAGCGTCCCCGACTCGATTGAGCTGGGCCTGAAAGCGATCCACGAACTCGTGAAGACCGTCCGTAACACAATCCTCGATATCGGCAAAATCCAGTTCCGCGCGGAGCCGCCCCAGCCGTTTCTCGGCGAGGTTTTCATAGGACCCGCGCTCGGACCCGGAGATCGCACGGAGCGAATCCTCGCCCTTGATCAGACAATACCGGATCGATCGGGGAAAGGTCGGGTCGAGAATCAAGAACTCCGTCACATCGTTCGGCGCAATCCGGCCGTAACGCTTGGCATACATCTCGAGGGCGCTGGCAGATTTCAGCAACGCCGACCACTGGATGATGTCGAACGGGGTACCGACTCCGGCGGCAGTCGGCAACAAAATGAAGTATTTGACGTCGAGAATGCGGGAAGTCTTGTCGGCTCGTTCCAGGAGACGGCCCAGCCTGGCAAAATGCCAGCCCTCCCCGTGTGACATCGTCGCGTCCGTGATGCCGAGGAGGAGGTGACTCGCCGCTTTGACGTCGACCAGAAACGTGTGGAGGTTATGGCTCGACAACCCGCTCGACACGGCGTCCCTGACCATCAAATAGAAACGGTTCACCTGCTCCCACATATCGGTAGAAATGATCTCCCGTACCGACCGGCCATTCTCCCGTGCAGCCAAGAGGCAGGACAGTATGGAATTCGGGTTTTCCGAATCAGCCGTAAGAAATTGAATGACGTTCTCCTTGGTGGCTTTCTTATACCGGTCCTCAAAACTTTCGTGGTCGCCTGTGATTGCCACCAGCGGTTCCCATTGCTCGGCGGTTCCTCGAGGAAGGTCGAGGTTCAGATTCAGATTGACCTCGATGAACCGGGCATAGTTCTCTGCCCGTTCGACATATCGGTTTAACCAATAGATGGAACTGGCCACACGGCTAAGCATCGTTTACGACAAGACCCACGTATCTTTGTTTCCCCCGCCTTGCGAGGAATTCACCACCAGGGAGCCCTTTCTCAGCGCCACGCGTGTCATCCCCCCGGGCAACACATACACATCCCGCCCATACAAGATGTACGGCCGCAGGTCCACATGCCGTCCTTCCAGATGATCTTCCACAAGGGTCGGCACCCGCGACAGCGCGAGGGTGGGTTGGGCGATGTAGTTGCGAGGATCGGCCTGAATGCGCCGGGCATACTCCTCGCGCTCTTCCTTGGAGGCGTGCGGTCCGATCATCATCCCGTACCCGCCGGCTTCATTGGTGGCTTTCACGACCAGTTGGTCCAGGTGTTCCAATACATAGGCTCGAGCCTGTCTTTCCCAACAGACATAGGTGGGGACGTTTGGGAGCACCGGTTCTTCCGCCAGGTAATAGTTGATGATCTTGGGCACGTAGGCGTAGATCGCCTTATCGTCCGACACGCCCGTGCCGGGAGCATTGGCGAGCGCCACCCGGCCGTTCTTATAGGCTTCCATCAGACCGGGGACCCCGAGAAGAGAATCGCGCTGGAACGCCAAGGGGTCCAGGAAGTCGTCATTGATCCGGCGGTAGATGACGTCGACCCGCTGCGAGCCCTTGGTGGTCCGCATGTGGACCGAGCCGTCTACCACACCCAAATCATGGGCTTCTACCAGTTCCACCCCCATCTTTTGAGCCAAGAGAGAGTGTTCATAGTAGGCCGAATTGTAGCTCCCGGGGGTGAGGATCACGACGGTCGGATCGGGAAGATCCGAGAGGTACCGAAGTGTTTCCAATAGATGGCTTGGATATTCATCAACGGGCCGCACACGATAGGCTTCAAACAACTCCGGAAACGTGCGCTTCATGACCTGCCGGGACTCCAACACATAGGCTACTCCCGACGGGCAGCGCATGTTGTCTTCGAGCACGTAGTAATGGCCATCGCTGATGCGGACCAAATCGATCCCTGCGATGTGGCACCAGATGCCTCGCGGGGGATTGAGGCCCCAGCAGGCCTTGAGAAAACCCTTGCCGGAATAGATCAGCTCGCTGGGAATTACGCCGTTCTTCAGAATCTTTTGCTCATGGTAGATATCATCGATAAAGCAATTCAGCGCTCGGACCCGTTGACGCAGGCCGGATTCGATACGCTCCCAATCCGAAGGCTCGACAATCCGCGGAACGATGTCGAACGGAAAGACGTGCTCATGCCCCGCCTCACTGCCGTGGACACCGAACGTCATGCCCATGTTCAGAATGACGCGCTCTGCGGCCTGCTGGCGCGTTCTCAGTTCCCCGTCGGCAAGCGCTGCAAACTTCTGCAGCAAGAGCGTACTCCCCTGTCGTGGGCGACCCTGCGCCTCAAAGAGCTCATCGTAGAAATCTTCCGGGTCATACGTTGAGAATTGCATGACGGACCATTTTCTCTTATGGCGCCTGCCGGAACCTCCTTCCGCTCAGCGCAGCGAAGAGCGGAGGTTTTCGTCCTGATCGAAAAGTTCTAAACTGGGCGCGCCGTCCTTCGCGACGAGGAACGAGGCGCGCATCCGGTTGTCCGGATCGTAGAGTTGGAGGTGTACGCGGTCTCCCACGGCATTCAGGGTGGCGCGGACTTTATCCTTCTCATACAGCCAGAATCCAGGATCCCCGTCTCCCGTCAAATGCAACAGGATGTTCGCGTGCCCCTCCTGGTCGTACATCACCAACCCAGGCGCGTTATAGGGGTCCGTTGTGCCCAAGACGGCCCGCACCTTCCCGCTTGAATCCTTGACGATGAAGGACTCGGCCTCGAGGGTTTTGTGGTCCGCCAGGGCTGCTCCAAGCAAGGTGAGCAGGGCCAAACCGGCGAGCAGGAGGCCGCCGCCCACCTTGAGGCGATGATTTTCACGTTCGATTCGATCCATGCGCTGCCTCAGTGCCTCTACGGTCGGCTGGTCCATCAATCCCTCCTTGCGCGTCTCGGTGATAGGTAGCTGTTAGGAGCGGCGATCAAGCCGAAGGTGTTCTGCCTTCGGCCGAACGGCCGCAGTGTAGCACGGAGAAAACGGACAGTCACCGGGTTAAAACTGTCAAGGAAGGGGGAAGGGAGAGGGAGCCGGGCTGGGCTGATTCTGCTCAGCCCGGCTGCACGATCAAGATATCTGTCCCTGCTACTTCTGGCCGCCGGCGTTTGCGGTCTGGGAGCCTTCCTTGGGTTTCAGAACCGGCAGCGAACTCTGGCTGATGTCGCCGGGGTTCTTCAGGCGTGTTTTGTAGTCGTCGTAAGGTTCCATCGTGGGCAAGGTTCTGTTGCAGCCGGATACGGCCAGCAGCGTTACACAAGCCCCCGCCAATAGCAATGCCGTAAGTTTCGACATGATGACCTCCATCGTCTCGCGCGTGGTGACGCCGGTGATACAGGGATCTGATCGCGATACCCCACTGCTGTTCAAGATAGTCGGCGCTTATGCTCTCATCCTACTATTCAGTCTATCCCACTGGCCGGACTGCAGTCTGGTCAGAATGGCTCACTTCGGAGGAATTGATGGCGGCAAAGCCGTAGCCCTTGACTTTCTCCCTGTTTCCTCTAAGAGTACAGACCACCTTCTGTTTGGATTGGAGAGGAGACGCTGAGCCGTGACTTGTGGTGTCCCCATGGGCAACCGCCAACCTTGCGACCGGCCTCTGTATGACGACGAGCGATGCATCTTCCACTCCACGAGGATTGACAAGGATCTTGATCTCTTCAACCGGGAACTGGAGGCACTCGTCAGGCAGGATCACAGCCTGGATTGTACCAGCTTCATACTGCCTGAGAAAGTCCGGACGTTCGAGGGGCAGACCTTTTCCTGGGACGTGTCATTCCGTCACGCGGTGTTTCTTGGCTTCTGCGCTTTCCCCGGGGTCCAGTTCGTCGGCAAGGCCGACTTCACCGGGGCGCAATTCACCCGCGTGGAGTTTGCGGAAGCGCACTTCGGCGGGGCCGCCCTCTTCGCCCGCTGCCAGTTCCTTGGCGATACGACCTTTGCCGGCGCCCGATTTCAGGACATGGTGAGTTGCCACCAGACCCACTTCGCCGGTCCCATGAACTTTTCGCAGACACGGGTCACCGGCCGCGCCGATTTCAGCCGGGCGGAGTTCGCGTCGGGCGCCCTGTTCACCGGGGCCCGCTTCCGAACTGGCGTTAATTTTGCGGGCACCCAATTCCAGCGGAAGGCGGGCTTCAACCGGGCTCGATTCGCGGACGAGGTGTACTTTTCCGAGACAAAGTTTCCGGGCGGGCGTGAGGGCGAGAGTGAGACCGGGGCGGACATAACCGAGGTGTCCTTCGAACGGCCTGAAAAGGCCCACTTCTATCTGGTTGATGCCAGCCGGCTGTCATTCCTCAAGACTCAATTGCGGAAGGTGGACTTTACGGACGTGATGTGGGCCCGACGCAAGAACGGCCGAGCGGCTCTGTGGGATGAGTTGCGGCAGGAAGGGGCGAAGGACTATGCGGAGGTGGCGAGGCTGTACCGCCAGCTCCGTGCGAACTTTGAGCAGGAAGGCGACCATCGGGCGGCGGCCGACTTCCGCTATGGCCAGATGGAGATGCAGCGGAGGAACGCCGGGGGCGGAAATCCGGCGGGCCGTTTCTTGAACCGCACGTTCTCTCTCCTGACCTGCTACAAGGCACTCAGCGACTACGGTGAAAACCCGACTCGGGCCGCGACGTGGATACTCGTGACCCTGGTCTTGTTCGGCCTGCTGTTCGCAATGGCCGGCTTCAACGGAGGGCCGGTAGGGAGGGGAGACGATGACGTGCCGGCCCTGATCGGGGCCGGACTCCAGGCCAGCGTGGCTGCGTTCACCCTGCAGCCAGGGCATCTGGCCGCGTCGCTGAGCGGTTTCGGACACTGGCTGGCCCTGCTGGAGGGAGTCATCGGACCTTTTCTGTTGATCGTCTGGGGGTTTGCGGTCGTGCGCTCGTTGAGGTAAGGAATAAGGCAAAAGGAAAACGTATATGTGGAAACAGAACTTTCTGTTTCGCCAAGATGAGTCGGTGCCCCTTCAGCAGTCGGAGAACGAACTGTTCCATGACACCGATCCGGCGTCGGACAGCGTCGGCCTGGTGCTGGAAAAGTTCATCTCGGTCTGGGTTCAAGGCGAGGGCGACGAGACCCCCAAGTCCTACACGAATGTCTACGTCCGCACCGCCACGCTGGACTTCAACAAGCGAGCGGGCTTTCTCCAGCCGCTCCAAGGACGTTCTCACGAGATCAAACAGATGTTGACTCCCGGCCAGAAGGCCCATCTCAAGAATTGGCTCAAGAAGGCCTCGCTCCAGGCCTGGGAGGAGGCGGAGGATCATTTTCGGCAGTTGTTCGACGACCAGTAAGCTTGCCTTCGCAACCCGTGGCCGGAAGACACCAATCACGCATGACGGGACAGCCCCCCCTGATCTCGACAACCGCCCTGCGACCGGGAATGGTAGCCGGGTTGGCCCTCCTCGGGCTGCTTGTGGCCGGCTTGATTGCGCCCGCGCCACCGGCCCAGGCGGCCACGATCGAGACGTACTATGCACCGGAGGACCTGCCGGCCGATCGAGTCGTGGCTCTGTATGAGCGTGCCGGACGCTATATTTATGTGGCGGTCTACGGACTGACCTATCCGCCGGTGGTCAAGGCGCTGGTGTCCGCCAAGAAACGAGGCGTGGACGTGCGCGTGATTACGGATCGGAAGCGGACGGAGGACCCCAAGCAGGAATCTGCCCTGGAAACCCTGCACCTGGCGGGTATCCCCATCAAGGTCAATCAGCACGATGGCCTGATGCATGTGAAGCAAGTGGTGGTGGATGATGAGGTGAATGCATCGGGCTCCATGAACCACACGACCAGCGGCAACCGGTACAACGATGAACGGCTCGATGTGATCAGGGATCATGTCTCGAGCATCAAAGCTCGCGAAAAATTCCTGGCTATGTGGAAAGACCATGCAAGGTACGCCGATTGGAAATAAATCGCCCGATTTCTTTTCGAGAAGGATCGATGCCTGATGGCAAGCGCTGAGATCGTGAAGACCGACGTGGTCATTGTCGGGGCCGGAGGCGGCGGAGCGGTGCTAGGCCTGGCTCTGGCGCAGAAAGGCATCTGCGCCCTGGTTCTGGAGCAGGCGCCGGGGCCACCCACCGGGCTGCGAGGGGAGATCCTGCAGCCCAACGGGCAACGGGTCCTGGACCGTCTTGGTCTTCTCGGGGGGCTTTCCTCGGACGCAACCAGGCCCGTGCGGTACTTCCACTTCTGTCGTGTGGGCGGCGAGCGGCTCTGCACGGTCGATTACGGGATGCTCCCCCAGCCCTACAACCGGGCGCTGGTCACGCTCCCGAACGTGGCGCACCATGCCATCCTCGAGGCGCTGGAGACGCAAGCTCCGGGCCGCCTCTGGTACGGGACCCGCTTTCAGGGTTTGCTGCGCGAAGGCTCACAAGTGACCGGCGTGGTGGCAGAGCGGCAGGGACGGGAAACCAGGATTTCAGCCAACTTGGTGGTGGGTGCAGACGGGGCCCTGTCCAAGGTGCGCGAGGCCTTGGGGATTCCCACACGGCTTCACCTGTACAAGGAGGGGTACCTCATCAGCCTGCTGGATAGCCCTGCGGACTGTGATGACGCTCGCTACTTTGTCGGTCGCCGGACCATCCTGGGGATGTTTCCGGCTGCGCATGGCCGCCTGTATCTCTTTTACATGATTCCCGCTGACTCCATGCCGCAGATCAAGGCAGCCGGCCTCCAGGCTCTCCGGGATCGGTGGGTCGCGATCGATCCGCACCTGGACAAGGTCGTCGCCAATCTGGTGGATTGGGGACAGACGGCCTACATGCCGACTGGGCGGGTGCGGACTGCTTCGTGGGTTGCCGACGGCGCGGTCCTGATCGGGGATGCAGCTCACGCCATGAACCCCCATGCGTCACAAGGCCGGATGCAGGCCATGGTCGATGCCATGACGCTGGCGGATCTCATCCCGGAGTGCCTGAACCGGGGAGACTGTTCTGCCGCCGCTCTCAAGGACTATGAACGGCGGCGCCGACCCCAGGTGAAAATGCTGCAGCGGATGGCGGACGAACAGGTACTCTTTTGGAATACCGGCAACTCCCTTTTGGCGTTGCTGCGGGACCGCGTGTTTCGAACGTTGGAACGGAACCGGCGCCTGCGCTACCAGGTGCTTGCGGCCACGGCGGGGCTGCGGGTGGCTCCGGCCTTCGGTCCGGCCGACCGTCTGATGGCAGCGGGATTCCTTCCCGATCCGCGTGCTGACCGGCTGCCTGACAGGGGCGAGGAGACTGTGTACCCATGCCCCTAACCGAAGGGGTTCTCCGGGATTTGCCGGCGGAGGTCCGCCAGGTGCTTCAGTCCTATGTGGCCGAGATGGCCCGGATATTCGGCCCCACTCTCGAGGGAGTTCTGCTCTACGGCAGCGCCGCCTGCGGTGATTATCTGCCCGGCCGATCCAACTTGAATCTCATGGTCATTCTCTCGGCCCATGATGCGGTCAAGCTGGGACAGTATGCCAAGGTTCACAGGCGCTGGCAGAAGGAGGGTATCGTGGTTCCTCTCTTTCTTACAGAACGGGAGATCCGCGCAGGGGCAGACTCTTTTCCGCTGGAGTATCTCGACATCGAGCACGCGCATGTGCTCCTGAAGGGGCGGGATCCGTTTCCGGAACTCTCCATCAATCTCCGGAACCTGCGTGGGCAGTGCGAGCAGGAAATTCGCGGGAATTTGTTGCGCCTCCGTCAGCGTTTCGTGGAAGGGGCGGGCAAGCCGGAAGCGGCCGCCATCCTGATGCCCCTCTCATTGACGTCGCTCCTGCCGGCGTTGAAGGGGCTCCTCCGGCTGCTGGGGCTGAGGGTCCCTGCGTCGGCAGATGCTGTGTTGGCCAGCCTCAAAGCCGGCTTGGAGGTTGATCCGGCAGTTTTTCAGGAGGTGTTGAGCCTCAAGCGAGGCCTGATCACGCCAGGGCCCCTGGAACTCCCGCGTCTGTTTGAGCGGTACCTTTCAACACTGCAGAATCTGGTCGAAAAACTGGAGCACCCGGAGGTTGCGCCTCAACCATGAATGATGCTCCACGCACCTGCCCCTTTCCCCCAGTCTTTCTCTGGCTGACTCTGGCGCTCGTGTGGTCGCCGCCGCTCGTCTGGGGTACAGCCCAGGACAAGCGCCCTCTACCGGAACCCCTGGGCTACGTGAGCGATTATGCCGGTGCCTTCGATGTCGATTGGAAGGCGCGAGCCCGCTCGGTCTGCCAGGACCTGGAGCGGAAAACCGGCGTCGAGATGGTGGTGGTGACGGTCAAAAGCCTCGGGCCCTACCGAACCGCCAACGAATACGCGTCGGCGCTTTATCAACGGTGGGGGATCGGTAGCGCGCAGCAGGAGCATGGGGTGCTCATTCTCGCCGTCACGGACGAACGCCTTGCGGCGGTGACCTTGGGGCGGAGCATGACCGCGGTGATCTCTCCGCGCCTCCTCGAGGACATCGCGGGCCGCTATCTTGACACGATGTTTCGAACCGGCCAATACGGGGAAGGGCTCTACCGGAGCGCCGTCGCGCTGGCCTCCGCGTCGCAACAGGTTCGGGCCGGTGGGGAGACCAGGTCGCACGCCAAGGGCCTCGGACTCTGGTTGACACTTTTTTCAGGCGCCGGGGCGCTCGCCTTTCTCTGGTGGATCAGCCGCCCGGACCTGCGCCACCCATTCGGCAGGCTGCGGCGAGGCGAATTCTGGGGCAGCGGCCAGGGCGGTTTCGGAGGCAACTTCGGGGGCTTCGGGGGAGGTGCCAGCGGGGAGGGACTCCGGTAGCCGACCCCGCGCTTCCTTCACAACATCTTGTGGTTGGCGAAGATAAGGCTCTTCACCACGACTTGTCCCTGCTCATAGGCGATGATGCGTCGCGTGGCCGGAAGATCCGAGGACCCCACTCGAGTATGGGTGTCGGTGAAACTTTCAACGTTGGTCAGCTTTCCATCCTGCGGGGAGAAGTAGTAAACGGTGTAGCGGGTCGTCAAGAACCTGCCATCCTGGGTCACGGCACTGTCCTCGACGTTGATCGTAAACGCCATGTGCGGCATCTTCCTGTTGATTTGGGTTATCCGCTCTCCCTTGATCCGGTAAAACGAGTGCATGCCATCGCCATGGATAATGAGCTGGGGCCCGAAGGGGTGGTCCATGTCATCGCCAAGGGTGAGCGCATACTTGCCGTCGGATTCCTCAAAGCTCCGAGGGCCCCGGTGGACGGCGATCATTCCGATCTGGCCCTCGGCCCATTTCTGGAGATCGGCGTCAGGAAGAGAAACTGTGACTTCTTTGGGACCTTTAACTAGGACGGTCCCCTGCACTTGTCGGCCATTGACATTCACTGTAAGGTCCGCGCTGAATCCTTTGAAGTCCGGCTGCCATCGGGCGGTTTTCTCAAAGGCTTGCTTGAGTGCTGTCCGCGCCCGTGGATCGTCCTGAACCTCTGTCTTATTCTCCCCGCGGGGATACATTTCCATCGGTGTACTCCTTTTTCCCGTGAATGATAGACTCACTCCTGCCAAGGTTGCTGCGAGCCTGGCAGGAGTATAATCGTCCCCCCGTTCTCGCACAACCGAACGTTTCCAATCGCAACGTTTGGCCTGGTCCGAGGTTGGTTCTCTGTCCACTTTCCTACGCGAGCACCCTGGCCCACCTTGCCGTAAAGGCCTTCCTGCACATCCGGTCTTAAAGCAAACAACGATAAATAAAACAATAGGTTAAGAATTCTCACGGTCCAGGTGCAGTTCGTTCACCGGAGGGTCTTTCTGCCTGCCACGCTGGGAATTGGGATTACTGTGGCAAAGACTGGGCTTCGGATATATAATTACGGACCATTGACGTATTGACCCCATCCTGCGTCTGGATGGAGAAAGGCCGCCGAATGGAACGACGCCCGGCTTCTCACACTGAAGAAGAAGAACTCAACCAGCGTAGACGGCTTCTCAATCTGGCTCGCAAGGGAGATCCCAAGGCCATTAACAAACTCTTCGAGTTATATCAGGTTCGGGTTTACAGCGGAGAGTCGCTAAGCAAGCTGGGCAGGCTGGCGACCCGTGCGACTCTTCATAAGAAACCGATGAGAGGGGCTGCGAGAACGAGGGCGGTTGCCGCGCGCAAGAGGGTTGCCCGCAGGGCAGCACGGCCGGCCCGACGTTCAGCCTCGACCCGGCGCACGGCGGCGGGAAGAACCGCTCGCCGAAAAGTGTCCCACCGGTAAACCATCGGGGCCGTAGGCGCAACTCCTGCGGCCCCGGTCTTTTCCCCGATTCACTGTACGGCGACACGCAGCCCGCCTTCCGCGAGTTTCTTGGCAACCTCCTCTACCGTTTTCGGTTCGCCCTTGAACACGACTGCGCTTCCCTGGTGATCGATCCGCCAGGCCAACTCGAATGCTTTGCTGGGCGTCATGCCCGGAATCGCCTGGCAGAAGAGGGTGATCACTTGCTGGTAGGTGTGGCAGTTGCAGTTGTACACCACCACCCGTGCCTCGAGGCCGTCTCCGGTCCCGGTGCTCTGGTCCTCAATCGTTTCCGGAACAGTTTGAGTGGCTGGGGCTTCTGTCATACCGGTGATATTTTAGCAACGGTCTGGCGCGCTGCCAAGCCAGCCAGGCCTTTGAACATCCTTTTCAGTAGCCTTCCCGGTTGATGCATCGGTGCTGGACCAATAGGCCTTCCCGTGCCAAGGTCAGGTCGAGCAAGCGATAGTGCACGACCGAATCGGTAACACCTTCCAGACCGTGGATTTTGCACAGCCCCACCGCATACCGGAGCGCCGCCGCAGTCTTTACCAGGGCAAAGCCATACTCGTAGTCATAGGCCTCCGCAGAGGATGGTCGCTGCCGGCTCAGGCGCCTCAAGTCCTGTACAGTGAAGGGTTGGTGCTTGCGCGATTCCTCCGTCAGGCGGAGCAAGACCGCTGGGCCTGGCACCAGAGAGGAGCCGATCAGCACCCCATGGGACAAGTTGAACAGCCCCCGTTGAAATCGCCGGTCGTCCAGCAGGGCATGATGGAAGGAGGCGCGCCATTCCTGATCAGACAAGTCTCGATCCACCGCTACGGTCATGTCGGCATCCAGGGGACCACTGACTGAGTACCCTTGAATGATCCGGCCGGAGGCAACCAATTTCGCGTACCCGTCTCCCATTCGATCCGGGTGAGCGGTGGTTCCGCTCATCGGGGTCAATTGCAGGGCCATGTAGTCCATGAAATGGACGGAGTCGTAATCCTCCAGCAGGCGGCGGAGCGTCCGCTCGTGGCACAGATGGAAGGGATAGTAGAGGCCTCGCTGTCCGTCCAGAGAAGTCATCGACAAGGAGGGGGCGCTATACTGCGGGGTTTCTCTCGGCGATGGGGAGCCTCCGTCTCACCACTTGTCCATATCAATGACCTCGGTGGCGTCCCAAAGATTCTTCCATTCCGCATCGGCCAGAGCCTTCTCGCGGTCCGCCTCTGTCTCGTCCATGGAGCCCTGCGGCTTGGGTTCGACAGCGGGGCGGGAGTCCGCCTCTGCTTGTGCTGACTCCACCTCCGGCCGGGTGGTGCGTCGCCGCTTCTTGGGGTCCATATTGACCGGCATGGTGTGACCCTCCGCCCATGAACAAGCTGATGCTTGTTCCTACCGCCGTCTCGGAGGCTTTGTCAAGCTTTAGGCGGGTTCACTCAGGCCCGGCGACAGTAGACAATCATCCTGGGGCCGGTTTACAGTGTGCCCCGCCGTGGTTCTAAGCGCCAAAGTCCTCTGGCCTCTGTTTCCACTGTTGCTCCTGATTGTCGTGGTCTGTCTCACGTGGGCCCTGGTCCGTGCCGTGCGTCGGTCCAGCGGAGCCACTGCGATCTGGTTGCAGGCGGGAGCGCTTGGATGTTATCTCCTGGCTGCGATTTCGGCTCTCGCCAGCGAACGGGGTGAGGTGTCAGCCAATGTCCACCGGCCCTTCTCGCTGCTCACCCAACTGGCCATCGCGCTCGCCCTTTTTCACCTGTGGTACAAGGATCGTTCGCTCGTGCGGCTGAACATCGTCGCCTGGGGCGCGATCCTTTCGGATACCGCCCTCCATTTCCTGCTCGTACGCTGAAGCGCGCGGGATCGACCGTGGCCCCCCTTCAAATGAGCGCGACGGCTACAGAGTCGGCGAATCGACGCCCCCCCCCGGTCAGCCTGATTTTTCCGGCCTGTTCTTCCAGGAATCCCTGGCGAGTCAACTGGTCGAGAGTACGCCGCCACACCTGGTCGGCATTCCCAGCTTCAATGAGCCGTCGGTCGATGCCTTCCACCAAGCGAAGACCGAATATGACGGCTTCCCGCCGTCGTTGCTCCGGACTCAGGTGCTCTACGTCGGAGATCGGCAGTCGCCCTGCCCCCAACGCCTGGTGGTACAAGCCGAGATCGCTGATGTTTCCGAATCGGACACCTGCGAGATAGGATTGAGCGCTGGGTCCCAGACCGAGGTAATCACATCCATGCCAGTAGAGCAGATTGTGCCGACACGCTCGGCCCGGGCGGCTGTAGTTGGAGATCTCGTACCGGGAGAAACCGGCCGCCACCAGCCGGCGAGCCGCTTCGTCTTCCAGTTCGTTCTGCAATGCCGGGTCAGGCGTCGCCACATCACCACGCTTGACCTCCACCTGCAGGTGGGAGTGATCCTCGATGGTGAGCGCGTAACAGGACACGTGATCGGGCCGCCAGGCAAGGACTTCTTCCAAGGTAGCGTTCCAACTCTCCCGGTTCTGGCCCGGGAGCCCATAGATCAGGTCCACGCTCACATCCGCAAAGCCCGCCGCCCTGGCAGCCTTGACGGCGAGCCCGCCCGGTTGACCTTTCGTCCGGCGACCGATGTGGACCAATTCCTGATCATCCACTGACTGGACGCCGAAGCTGACACGGGTGAACCCTGCCTGAACCAGGCGATCCAGTCCCGCGGTGGTTACGGTATCCGGATGGGCCTCCACGGTCACCTCCGGGCGCTCTGACAGGCCGAAGGACCCATCGATCATCGCGAGAATGCTACTGAGTTGGTCGGGACTGAGGGTCGTGGGCGTGCCTCCGCCCAGATACACGGTGTCGAGGGGCCGGCCACGTAGGCTGTCCTTCGCAGCGTGCAGCCGGATCTCATGTTCAAGCGAGGCCAGGTAAGCCTGGGCCCGATTCTCTCGATGGATCTGCAGGTAGAAGGCGCAAAAATGGCATCGCGTGCGGCAAAAAGGAACGTGAACGTAGAGTCCGACCGGCATGGGGAGCTAGTTCAACTCCGACAGGTCTTTGGTGAAGTCCTTCACCATGGCGATCTCGATCTCGTCCAGCGGCGAAACACCCCGGTTGCGGACGTGGACTTTCCAGGAGGGATGACGGCGGAGGGAGTCGAAGATCAGTTTCAAGAGTTCGGGCTTGATCTGTTTCTCCCATTCCTGAAGCCAGGCGTAGTTGTCCTTCTCTCCCTCGTAGTCCTCCGGAAAAGCGGCTTCCAGATTGAATTGAAGGCGGAAGGTCTTTTCCTCCTGAATCATGCGCTCCTCCCTTCGATCCCACGAGGGTTGTCGGTCGGCACGCGTCGCGGCATTGCAAGGAACCAGACCGGCTGCCTATAATACCATCCACTGTTGGTCGGAGGGAGCGAAAACCATGCCGATCTTCGAGTATATCTGCCGGACGTGCCGGCACCGATTCGAGACCATCGTTCGAGGCTCAACGACACCGGCTTGTCCTTCCTGCGAAGGCGCAGACCTGGAGAAGCAGTGGTCCGCCTTCGGTGTCAGCGGTGCATCGAGTTGGTCCTCTTCGTCAGGTCCTGGGGCTTGCGGTTCATGCGGCGATCCGCGGGGACCCGGGTCCTGCTCGATGAACTAGCCCGAGCTGGCCCGTGGCTCAGGATATCCAACAGGCGATCGCAGCTCTATCCCAGTCAGATCCCATCACCAAACTGCTGCAAGAGGTCCGGCTCGGCCGGATGAAGTCGAGCGATCCCGGCCTGCGGGCGATCACGGAAACGTGGCTCGGCACGTATCGTCAGGTGTTGGAGTCGGGCAAGGGCCTTGATCGGGGGACGCTCCTGCGGCTCGATCCATCTCCGCGTCTCGATGTGCTGATCGAAGCAGGCGTGATGGCTGCCGACCATCCTGCGGTCACGGCACTTCGGGCGACGTTCGAACGAAGGCTTGCGGGCCAGCGGGCAGGCACGGCCGGCCCGTTTAACGGTTAGCCCCGCAGATCACCTATCATCCTTGGCGCAGCGGAAGCCGGTGCCGCTCGGGCGGTCGTCGGGAAATCCGTAGTCCCGGTCGGTGGTGCGAAGGCTCTTGGCCGGCTTCAGCCAGGACCCTCCTCGCATCGCTTTCAACAGAATCCCGGCCGGTCCCTGCGGATCGACAAGCGGGGCGTTGAGGTATGAATAGGGCTCATACCAGTCCTGCACCCATTCGGCGACGTTCCCGGCCATGTCGAACAGGCCATAGGGGCTGACGCCCTGGGGGAAACTGCCTACAGGCAAGGTCAGGACTTCGCCCTTGATACCTCGTTCCTTGGAGATGCGGGCGCCCTCCCCCTTCACCCAGAAGGCCTTCCACTCTTCCCCGCTTGAGAACTCGATCGTGCGCCCGGCCCAATAACTGGCGCTGTTGGCCAACCGGTGGTCCCACTCATTTCCCCAGGGATAGCGACGACCGTCGGTGCCACGCGCAGCCTTCTCCCATTCGGCCTCCGTCGGGAGGCGCTTCCCGGCCCACCGACAGTAAGTCACAGCATCTTCCCAACTCACATTGACGATCGGATGCGACTCGATCCCAGGAACCGGTGTTTCGTGTTCCCAGAGAGTCACCGCCGGATTGCTGTTCGTCGGGAGACGGTGCCCGGTCGCCCGTACGAACCGGAAGTAGTCGGCATTGGTCACCTCGTACCGGTCGATCCAGTAGCCGCT
>Ga0187893_10007831_pt1 | contig 17224 bp, 10 predicted proteins | sample MA1701074metaG_FD_139574 | JGI IMG/M metagenome (GOLD analysis project Ga0187893, IMG submission 139574) | White microbial mat communities from a basaltic lava cave in the Kipuka Kanohina Cave System on the Island of Hawaii, USA - MA170107-4 metaG ... | reverse complement strand
TCGATCACGAACAGGAAATCGATGCGACACCCGCCCGCGGGTGTGGTCCCGTCATCACCCATGCCGTCTCCCCCCGGCGGGACGTCGAACCTCGTTCCATCCTCCGTACCCGAGGCGGTAGTCGGGTTGGTGTCCGCGTCGCCCGATTCGCTTGGGCTGCTCGGATCGCTCGGGTCGCTCGGGTTGCCGCCGCTTTGTTCCGTGGGCCCGCCGCCGGAACCGTCACCATCCGTCGGGGACGTGCCATCGGAAGCAGTCAGGGTGTCGCCAACGCTCCCGAAGCCGCTTGCGCCGCCCGAAGCGCTATCTCCGCGGCCATCACCACATCCCAGGATGGCGAGTTGGACCAGGCAGCTCAATGCAAACTGAGCATCGGCCCTAACCAACTGCTGCACGTGCCGCCAAAGTATTGCGCCATTGGCGCGATCGTCGTTCGTTCGATGCATGGGAAGCAGAGTTCCCCGATCAGAGGCTCGACATTGCCAAAATCTGTCATGTCCGCTCGCGAATTCTCTCGCCGCCCGACCTCGTCCTGGACGCCGTCTCATACACGATACGATCGGCAGGGCGTCCGGGTATCGTGATGGACATGGGAGCACAGCGCGTCGTCGAATTCTATTTCGACCCCGTGAGTCCGTATGCGTGGCTTGCATCCACGCAGCTCGATCGGGTCGCGACCATGGCGGGAATGTCCGTCAAGGCCGTACCCGTATTGTTGGCCGTTTTGCTCGATCACTTCGGCAACCAAGGGCCTGCGGAGATCCCCGTGAAACGAAGCTACGCCATCCGCGACGCGATGCGACGGGCCAAACGGTACCGCGTGTCGTTCGAGGGGCCACCCACACATCCATTCAACCCGTTGCTCGCGCTGCGCTGTGCCACGGCGATTCGGGACGACGGTCAGCAATGGGCATTTACGAAGACGATGTTGCGCTCCGCCTGGGAGCAGGGCCTCGACGTCACAGTCGCTGCAATACTCGAGAGCATCGCTAGTCAGTGTGGGCTCGACGGAGCCAAACTGCTCACGGATGCCAACGATGCCACCAACAAAGCTGCGCTCGCACAATCGACTGCACATGCGATCGAGCTCGGCATCTTCGGTGTTCCGACCCTACGCGTCGACGGAGAAAATTTCTGGGGCGAGGATCGCTTGGACGATCTGCTCGTTTGGCTCGAGGGCGGGTTGCGGGTCGACGAGGACGTCTATCGTCGCGTACTCGAGCGTCCCGCGTCCGCACAGCGAAAACGAGTGTGAGCCGTCTATGCGCCTCGCCTCGTCAACGGGAGGCGGCGTCCTCGATGACCTGCCAGACCCGCAAGAGATTCTCTCCACAAATCTTGTGGATATCGCTCTCGCGATATCCACGAACCAACAGTGAGCGGATCAGGTTCGGGTAAGCCGAGACGTCTTTCAACCCCTCCGGCAGGGAATCTCCCACGCCATCGAAGTCCGACCCAAAACCAACGTGCTCCACCCCGACGAGACGCACGACATGATCGAAATGATCAGCGACCTGTTCCACGCTGGCAAATTTGCTTGGCTGCCCACGCTCCCACTCGTCCGCGAATGTGAACGATTCAGGCGTACCCCACTCCAGACCGCGCATCGCCATCTGCGCTTGCAACTCCTTGTGTTGGTGGTCGCGAATTTTCCGCACCTCGTCATCGATGAACGAAGAACCGAAACTGATGTGCACGACGCCGCCACGTTCGGCGAGGGCGACGATCATTTCGTCACTCATGTTTCGTTCCCAACCGGGAGTGAAGTGGCGACAAGATGAATGCGACGCAATCACCGGGGTGCGCGAAAGTGCGAGAATTTGCCAAAAAGCTTGATCGGACGCGTGGGATACGTCGATCATGATGCCCAGACGATTCATTTCCATGATGACGTCACGACCGAACTCACTGAGCCCACCATGCGTGTGTTTGGTATCGAACGAAGAGTCTGCGATATGGTTGTCCTTGGCATGTACGAGGGTGATGTAGCGAATGCCTCGGCGATGAAAATGCTCCAGGTTGGCGAGGTCGTGCGACAGTGGCGTGCCGTTTTCCATGCCAAGTGGCAGCGAGATCTTGCCGGCGGCAAAGTTCGCTCGAACTTCGCCGGGCGAGCTTGCCCGTGCGAACTTGTCTGGAGCCCGCCGCACGACTTCCTCGACGGCGTCGATCAGCCTGTCCGCAAGCTGTTTGCCACCACCGGTGAGCTCGTATTTGGACGGTATGTAGATCGACATGAACGCGGCGTCCAAGCCTCCCTTGCGAGCTCGCGGCCAATCGAAATCGCCTTTTTGCGTGTACGACGTGACGTCTTCCGTGACGTGGCCGTTGGCGTCTCTCGATTTATCCAGCCGCATCGGAACGTCGATGTGCGTATCCACGAGCAAGCAACGTTGCGCGAGGTCGATCGCTGCGTTTTCCAAGAATGTGGCGTCGTCGGAGTGTGCGAACGATGCGACACGAGCGGACGCAGCATGGCTCGAAGAAACAAGTGGGCCCGCTTGGTCGGGAGCATCGTGAGCGGGAGGTTGCGTTGGGGAGCCACAACCCAATGCCGCGCCGAGCGACATCAGAATCGAAGTGCGCATGCCCTAGGTTCGCACGGTTCGCAGCGTCTTGGTTGGCCTGCGATACACGCTCGTCGGTTGTGGAGGTTTCTCACGTCCACCAGCGGGCGCCACGGCTCGTGATCGGGCCGCGCTCGCCGGTGGACGTTCGATCACACCTGGTCCGACATGAGCTGCCTACGGATCTTTTTCAACGCTTGGTCCTCGAGTTGTCGGATGCGCTCCCGCGACAACGAATGCTGCTCGCCGACCTCCTTGAGCGTATGCTCGCGTTCGTCATCGAGGCCGAAGCGCTTGCGCAAGATGTCGGCCTCGATTGGGCGCAAACTGGCGAGTGCCTGGCGAAGCTGGTGGTAGTCTCCCTTGGCCACGAGCCTCTCGTCGACAGTCGTTTCGCTATCGTCGGCCAGCACATCCTGCATCGAGCGATCGGTATCGTCCCAGGTAGGTGTATCGATGCTGACCGCAGCGCCGTAACGAGCGCGCTGACTCCATTCGACTTTCTCCGCGCTGATGTCGAGCGCCTGTGCCACATCCTCCGAGCTCGCGGTCTGGCCGAGCTCGGTTTCGAGCTTTTGGCGTGCCTTGGCGATCTTGAAGAATGTCGTACTGAGGTGAGCGGGTACCCGCACGGTACGGCCGGTGTTCGCGATCGCGCGTGTAATTGCGTGCCGGATCCACCACGTGGCGTAAGTGGAAAACCGAAACCCCTTGCGTGCATCGAATCTGTCTACCGCCTTCATGAGCCCGATGTTGGCCTCCTGGATGAGGTCGGCCAGCGGCAGGTGGCCATGGTTGAAGCGATAAGCCATGGCTACAGCAAGTCGCAGGTTAGCCTTCGCGAAGCTCTTCTTGGCGTCATGCAGGCTTGCCAGTATCTGCTCGCACGTCTCGACATATTGCCGAAACGGCTGACTGCCGCTCCTCGGCCGTCGTACATGGAGAGTCACGGGAGCCGTTTCGCCCGTACGAATGCGTCGCAAGTCTGCAACGATGAACTGGGCCACTTGGCCGTCTCGGTCCAGCTCCGCCAGTTTGTGGGCCAGCTCGATCACCGCGCGCTCGTGACGTACGGTGTTGGCGGATAGAGGGCGGTCGCGCAACGCGCGAGCCGATCGCGTCACGCGATTGAGCTCCGCTTTGGGCAGCTCGACGTCGACGAGCGTGGCGCCGATGGAGATCCGCAGTGCTTCGACGAACGGGGGATAACCGTAGATCGCCTTCCACAGCGCGAGCTTGAGCTCCGCAATGTGGTTGGCCATCGCGATCTCTTGATACGGTTTCATGACTTCGAGTCGAGGCAGCTCCGCCAGGTATCTGGCCGTGGCGCTGGTGATGTCGCCCTCGCTGAAACCGACGCTCGACGAGTGTCCGAGCGAAGGAGCGGCTGCGCGCGCGCGACGTACTCCGACCCGATGTCCCGGAGATGACTGACTGCCTATGTTCTTCCTGGCACTCATGGCGTTTATCCGAGCGATCGCTGCTCGGAGTCGGCAAACCATCGAACGAGCTCGGTTATTGCGGAGGATCGTGAGAGTTCAGCGAAAAATAACGATGGAAACCCCCTGGTCAATATGCGTAGGGCCCGCAGAGCACCCCTCGCGGCCTCGCGAGGCTAGTCGTCGAAGCGCAGATCCGCGACAAGCGGCAGATGATCGGATGCCTGGCGCGCCGTCGACGAACGAGGTCGCACGAGGCCCTCCAGCACCACATCGCCACGAACGTACACGGCGTCGAGTGGGCGCACGGGTGCATAGGCGGGAAACGTGGCAATCGTACCCGCGATGCTACGAAATCCGGCGGGTACCAAAAATTGAGTGCCGAGTGTACCCCAGACATCGTTGAAATCTCCCGCTACGACAATCGGAGTGCGATGGTGTAGACGTGCAAACGGGAGCGACGCGAGGAAACGCTCGAGTTGCCGTCGCCGCTCAGCCGCCGATAGTCCAAGGTGCAGATCGAACAGATGCACGGTACGCGAATGCGTGGCGTGGGGTAGCCTCACACGACAACGGGCATGAAGAACACTCCTCCGCTTCCGGCCGGCAATGGTCAGGTCGATGTTGTTGGACTCCGTCAACGGAAACCGACTGATGATTGCGTTCCCGTACGCACCACCTCCACGTAACGTCACATTGGGAAACCACGCGCGGTGGCGAAGGCCGAGTAGATCCCCGAGCAGATCTACCTGACGGTCCTGATTGGAGCGTGCAGCACCATCGTCGACTTCTTGCAGCAACAGGATATCGGGCTCGTGAGCTTCGATGGCTGCATACACGCGGTGTGGCGCGTAGCGACGGTCGAGGCCGCCAATGCACTTGTGGACGTTGTAAGTGACGAGGCGCAACCTCGATTTCACGCTATGGCCCTGTCACAGAGGTGTGGTTTCTTCGCAGCAATTCGGGAATGAGCGCTCGCAAATGTTCCGTGTCGAACGGTTTATCGATGCGATGATTACGTACACGCGCCATGAAGTCCTTTGCGCGTTGCGTAAATGCACCGCCGGTCAGGAACACCACACGCCTGGCTTGCTCGGGATGAGTTTTGTTCATCGTGTCGAATACATCCATTCCCGATACGTTCGGCATCATGAGATCGCAAAAAATCAAGTCGAACTGCTCGCCAGCAACAACGCGAGCGAGAGCTGCGGAACCATTCGTCACAGTGACGACCTCATGGTCGACTGACAAGGTGCGTGCCAACGCCGCGCAAATCATTGCCTCGTCGTCGATGACGAGAATGCGGGCGCGTGGCGACGCCTTGGGCTGAATCGGCTCCGGCTTCGAGGTGAACGGCTGCGGCAATGCCGCTGGAAGCGACACGCGAAATACGCTGCCCTTGTCCAGAGCACTTTCACACGTAATGTCGCCGCCGAGCGAGCACACGATGCGGTGGCAGATGGACAGGCCGAGACCCGTTCCCGAGCCAATCGGTTTGGTTGTAAAGAACGGATCGAAGATACGCTCGAAGTGTTCCTTGGTAATACCGGAACCGGTATCTTTGATTACGACGACAACTCGGCCTGATTCGTAACGCGTGCTGATGTGGATCTCATTGTGATCGACATTCCCTTCGGGAATCGATTGCGCTGCATTGACGAGCAGGTTTAGAAACACTTGCCCGATACGAGCCTCGTTGGCTTCAGTGGGGGGCACATCGTGATAGTCCCTGGTGAGTCGCGCACGATGCCTGATTTCGTTCCATGCCATGCGAATCGACGACTCGATCACACGCCGTACGTCGACGGGACCGCGCTCTTGTTCGGGACGCGAGAACGTCTTGAGGTCACGAACGATATGGCGAACTCGATCGGCCGCTTCACGAGCGTCTCGCAGTGCATCGATGGCATCGACGATGCGTGCACGCAGGGCAGTACTGAGAGCCTCGGCATTTGGCACGCTGCGTTGCCATGGAGGGTTTTGTGTGAGGCTCGCGAGCTCCCGAGCGACAAAATCGAGGTTCGCAATTACTGCTGCAAGCGGATTGTTGATCTCGTGTGCCACCCCGGCAGCGAGCACACCAACCGACGCCATACGATCGGACAGCAACAGGTGGTCTTGCATGGCTTTGCGCTCCGCCCGAACTGCTGCATCGCGCAACTCACGGCGCACGGCCGGCACGAGCCTCGCTAGCTTTTCTTTGACGAGGAAATCATTAGCACCCGCTTTCATGACGTCCACAGCGGTGTCTTCGCCCGGCGTACCTGAAATGACGATGACCGGCACGTCCAGACCTCGGTCTCGCACGGATGCAACCATGGCCAGGGGATCCGCGTTACCGCTCGAGGTATCGATGAGGATCAGATCTCGAGGGGTTTGCACGAGGGCTTCTCCGAGCGCGTGCGGCGTGTCCACAATCTCGGTTTCGGCGGTGTATCCGCCGACTCGTAAGGCGTTGAAGATCGAGGAGTGATCTTCGCCGAGAGGCGACACTATGAGCACCCTCAGAGGGATCGCTTCTGGCTCCGTGCGCTGTGTGTCGTGGTCATTCATCGGAACTCACGAGAAGAGCGGAGCGTGTGAGCATGGGGCTCGACCTAGATCGTTGACGTTTCGAAGCTGGTTTGCAATGTCGGGGACGGCTAGCAAAAAACGTGACAAAATGCCGCAGACCGTCATCCTTTTCACGGTGCTTCCCCGCATAAAACAAGCGCTGTGATACACTGCTGCGCCACACGCTCACGGCATGTACGTCCATCGTAGCAACTCGTTGGAAGCATTGCTGGATGCGCTCGCGGGGATCGTGCGGACCCCGTGTGGAGATGTGTTGGCACGCGAATGTATCGTGGTCCACGACCGAGCGCTCGAACGGTGGACCGCATGTGAGCTGGCCACTCGACTTGGTATTTGGGCCAACCACGACTTTCCGTTTCCTCGCAGGTTCGTGGACCGGGTGGCTCGCACGTTTTGGCCCGGCAAACTGGCCAGCGATCCGTTCGACCCGCGTTCGCTCGTCTGGTCGATTCTCGATCTGCTTCCACAAGTCGCCCAACGGAGCGATGCCGCCCAGCTGCGCGCATACCTCGAGATTGACACCGGTCCGGGACGCTTCGAGCTGGCCAAAGCACTCGCTGAGCTGTTCGATCGCTACGTCGTATATCGGCCCGAGCTCGTGATGAGCTGGGAATCACGCCTCAAAGCCCCCGATTGGCAAGCTGCGTTGTGGCGCGACCTCATCGCCCGCCACGGCAGTACGCACATGGCGGCACGCATGCGCGCCGTCATCGAAGCGTTACGCGGCAAACAGCCTGAGCTGGGAGACATGCCTCGACGCGTGAGCGTGTTCGGTGTCGTCACGCTCGCGCCGATCTATCTCGAGCTGTTCGCAGCGTTGGCCAGGCACGTCGAGGTGCACCTGTTCGTGGTCAGCCCATGTCGAGAGTATTGGGCCGACGTCGCCCCGCAAAACGCACGTCCGGAACAGATCTCGCTGTTCTCGCAGGCCGAGAACCCGTTGCTCGCCCGCTTGGGCGGGCTGGGACGCAATTTTCACAGCTTGCTCGAGGAGCTGCAGTATCGCGAGCAGGGCGAGCTCTATCGTGAACCCATGGGAAGCGACATGTTGCGTGAACTCCAGGCCGACATGTTGTCGTTGCGTCGCCGCGACATCGCCCGGACATATACGACAGCGCGTGGCGCGATCGATACACTGGAGGTCCACGTCTGTCATGGTCCGCTCCAGGAGCTGGAGCTGGTTCGCGATCGCATTTTCAGTCTGCTCGACGACATTCCAGATCTCCAACTGCACGAGATCGCGGTGATGTGTCCGGCCTTGGATCGCTATGCACGGGTGATCGAGGCCGTGTTCGGGACACAAGCAGAACGACACATTCCGTTCACCATGGTCGATGGCAGTGATCGTGCGCGTAGTCCTGTAGTCGCGGGGTTTGCAGAGTTGCTGGAACTCGTGAGCGGAAGGCTCGGCGCTTCGGAGGTGTTGGACATGCTCGGCAACGAGGCGATCCGTGCGAAGCTCGGGTTGACCAACCGAGATTTGGACCTGATACGAGAATGGGTCGGCGAAGCCAACGTGCGTTGGGGCGCGGACGAACGACATCGCGCCGAGCACGGGCAGCCTGCAGTGGCTGCCAACACCTGGCGTTTCGGGTTGGACAGACTATTGCTTGGTCTGGTTGCCACGCCGCACACGGCCAGCCCGTTTGGTGGTGTGTTCCCCTGTGACATTTCTCGTGGTGAGCGCCAGACGCTCGCGCGTTTCGTTGGGTTCGTCGAGCAACTGTTGGAGCTGCGACGAGAGGTCGTTCAGCCACGCGTGGGCTCGGCCTGGCGCGACGTGCTGCTGCGCTTGCTTACCACCATGTTGTCCCGCAGCGCCGCAACAGCCGACTATGACGCGATCCACGAGGCGATCGAGACATTGATCGAAGCGATCGAGACCGCGGGCCATCGCAGCCCAATCCCGTTTCGGGACCTACGAAACGAGCTGCTTCGGCTCATGAACCAGGTCCATTCGAGCAGTGTAGTGCCGGAAGGTGTCACGGTATGTGGTTTCGGACCTATACGGTGCATTCCATTTCGCGTGTCGTTTCTCGTAGGACTCGACCATGACACGTTTCCGCGCAGTTCCAGCACACTTGCATTCGACAAAATCGCAACGGCACCCCGGATCGGGGATCGCAATGTCCGCGATGACGACAGATATGCCTTTCTTTCCGCACTGGTGTCGACCAGCGAACGTTTCATCGTTACGTACACGGGGCACGACATCCATGACGGAAGCGTCGTTTTGCCGTCGATCATCGTCGAAGAGTTGATCGATGTCGTAGCGGCGACATGTTCCGATCACCAGGACATCGAACAGGCCAAAGCCGAACTACGAGCCCGCATCGTCGTGCATCATCCGCTGCGTCGTCATGATCCACGTTATTTCGACGGCCATGATGTCAGGCTTTGTAGTCACGACCCCCTGCTGGCCGCGGCAGCGAGCGCATGCGGGAGCGTCGTCGAGCTCGAGCCGTTTCTCGACCGTATCTTGGTCGAAGATCCGAATCACGAATGGATTGACCTCGAGCATTTCGTCGAGTTCTTTCGCGATCCTGCGAAAATGTTTGCACGCGATCGGCTCGGTATCGATCTGGCACAAGTGCGCGCCGGTGTTGCCGATCGTGAGCCGTTGTGGCTCGAGCCCCTCGAGCGCTGGAAACTCGGGGATGAGTTGCTGCATGTGCCTGCGAGCTCGGAGGTCTCTGCGTTCGAGCTCTTGCGGACCGCAGGCGCGTTGCCGTATGGCAACATCGGAAAGGCTGCCTTTGCGCAAGTCTGGCCTACCGTACGAGTGATCTTGCAGGCCGCGCGACCGTGGCTCGAGCGCGCGATCGACGATCCACGCGATGTTGCTTTGACGCTCACGAACGGCAGCATTCGAGGCGTATTGCGTGGGTTACGAGCAGGAACCGCATTTCGTATGCAGTTTTCGCGTGTGGCCGGTCCCGCGGAGCTCACCATGTGGATCCGGCATTTGATTGCTTGCGCGCTGAGTGACCACATTCACGAAAGCGTCGTGGTCGGTCGTGACGAAGGATATGGTGCAGCGAGCGTGGCGTTCGGACACGTGTCCCGTGAGCTTGCGACTTCGTACCTCGAACGGCTGTTGTCGATCTATCGCGACGGTCGCACGCGGGCACTGCCGCTTTTTCCCGGGATCTCTCGCGCGCACGTCGAGCAGGGGAGCCGTCCTGACGGCATTCCAGCGAGACGACGGGAAATTCGGGAGTGGCTCGACAAGCCCGAGGGACGTTATGCAGCCAAGCTGTTCGAACGGGCAGATCCACTGGCACCACATCCTGGTGGGCCCAACGACACCGACCATGGGTTCCATCACTTGGCTTCGAGTGTGTACGAGCCGATGCTGGCTCATCGTCGTGAGGTGCTTTCGTGAGCGTTCTCGACGTGGCAACCGCAGCCATGGATGGCACGATGCTCGTCGAAGCAAGCGCAGGTACGGGCAAGACTCATGCGATCGCTGGCCTCTATGTCCGGCTCGTGGTGGAGCGCGGGCTCGACGTGTCCCGCATTCTCGTCGTCACATTCACGCGCGCGGCTACAGTCGAGCTGCGTGAACGAATCCGCTCGCGCATCGACGAAGAGCTCCGACGCAAGCAGCGTGAGCGCAGTGCTCGCAACGCCGAACACGCGCAAGCATACACGCGCCTGCTGGCCGCATCGCGCCGTTTCGACGAGGCGGCGATCTTCACCATTCACGGTTGGTGCCAGCACGTGTTGCAAGAGTTCGCGTTCGAGTGCGCAGGAGCATTCGGCCTCGAGCTGCTCGCGGATCAGCGTCCATTGGTGCGCGAGCTCGTACGCGACTTTTGGAGCGAGCGACTGTCCGAGTGTCCACGTGCGTTGGTGGATCAGCTCGTATCTGAACGCTCGAGTCCTGCCATGCTACTGTCCCTGGCAGAACGTGCGGTCGAGGCCAACGAGGCCGACGTATTACCCACCAAGCAAGCGGTGGCGCTCGAACCGTCGTTGGAAGTGTGCGCTCAAATGCGTGCACGGTTCTCTATCGGATGGCGCCAGCACAGTGAGCAAGTGTTTGCGTTGCTTGCTGGTAGCGCTTTGTCGCGTCGGAACTATACAACGGACAAGCTGCAAACACTGTTCACCAGCGTGACCAAGGACCTGACTGACACGGACGCTCCGGGGCTGTTGCAACGTGTTCCGAAGTTCCTGCATCTGACGACCACTGTATTGAAACAGGCCACCAAAACGGGTGCGACTACCCCCACGCATCCGCTCATCGAGCTCTGTGACGAATTCGTGCAACGTGAACAGCGGCTAGCAGATGTGCTCGCAAGCGCTTGTGTGCAGTTCAAGCGCGAATTGGTGAATTTTGTGCGCAGCGAGCTCCCTCGGCGCAAGCTGGCGGCGAACCGTCAGTCGTATACAGACTTAGTTCAGCGCGTGTCCGAGGCACTCGTACGCGAGCAAGGTCCACAGCTTGCGGAACGTTTGCGTGAGCGTTTTCCGGCCGCGCTGATCGACGAGTTTCAGGACACCGATCCCGTACAGTATCGAGTGTTTCGAAGCATCTATGGTACGGGTAACGCATTGTTATGCCTGATCGGCGATCCGAAACAGGGTATCTATGCATTTCGCGGCGCAGACATTTATGCGTATTTGCAGGCATCGCGCGATGCGCATCGATGTTATGCCTTGAATGTGAACTGGCGGTCTAGTCCGAGTCTACTGTCGGCCATGAACGCGCTGTTTGCAAGGCGCCCTGAAGCATTTCGGATCGCGGACATTCGATACGTCGCTGCCGAGGCCGCGCCCGGAGCTTGCGATCGCGTTTCGTCCTCCGACGACGAACCCTGCCCGGCAATGCGCATGCTGTTCGTTCCGCGGTGCGAGGCAACCGGATGTGACGCGCGCAGACGAATGATCACCAAAGATTGGGCCAATCGATTCCTCGCCGACGCGATCGCCGGCGAGATTGTTTGTCTGCTCACGAGTGGCACGACCATCGATGGGCGTGCCGTTGGTCCTTCCGATATCGCCGTACTCATGCGTACCAACGACCAGGCCGGTGCGATGCAGCGGGCGTTGCGCGTCCGAAACGTGCCGAGCGTGCTGCAAAGCGACGTTAGCGTGCTCGATTCCCAAGAGGCCAACGAGCTCGCGATCGTGTTGCGAGCGCTCGCGAATCCACGCCGTGTAAATCTCGTCAAAGCTGCGCTGGCCACCGAGCTACTCGGATATCGAGCCAGCAGTCTCGTGGAGCTCGACGTAAACGAGCTCGAGATCGACGCATGGCTGGCGAGTTTTCACGAATGGCACGAGACATGGACGCGTCAAGGTTTTTTTCAGGTATTTCGTGCCGTGCTCGAGCGTTTCGACGTGCAAGCGCGCCTGGCCAGGTCCGTCGGCGGAGACCGCAGCATGGCGAATCTGCTCCATCTCGGCGAATTGTTGCACGAGGAAGAGCGTGACGGCCGTCTGGGCATGTTTGCGCTGCTCGCATGGTTCGACGAGATGCGCACCGAAGACGAGCGCCGTAGTGAGCTCTCGCGTGAGCGTACGCAACTGCGTCGTGAAACCGACGCTCCCGCTGTCACGCTCGTGACCATTCACAAGAGCAAGGGGCTCGAATATCCCATCGTGTTCTGTCCCCGGTTGTGGGACGATTTCGATCGCCGGGAACCGTGGGTGTGGTTTCATGATCCCGAGGATAGCCATCGTCGCAAGCTCGATGTCGGCTCGGATGCTTGGGATTCCCATCGTGAACAGGCGTGCGACGAAGCCCGTGCAGAGGCAATGCGTCTCACCTATGTCGCCCTTACACGTGCGAAACACATGGTGTACTTGGTGTGGGGTGCGTTCAACGGCGCATTGGAGTCCCCCCTTGGCACGTTGTTGGCGCCGATGGGCATCGCGGATCCCAATGACGAGCAACTTCTGGCGGAGTTGCGTGACATCCAACGAAGCAGCAACGGAACCGTCGAAGTGCGCCCATTGGCGCTGGAGCTACGCAACCAGCTCGTGCCCGGCGCGAGTCGATTGGAGCCCATGCGAGCACGGATTCGTGTGCGTACGAACATCGAGCCTCGACGCGTGACGAGCTTCTCGCGATTGGTATGGGGTCCACACGAGGATCGTGACTTCGACCCGGTAGCGGTCGCAGCTCCGGACGTCTTGGGGAGCACGCCGACCGTACCGCTCGCCGATTTTCCAGCGGGACCGGACACAGGCAAGCTCGTTCACTCCCTGCTGGAATCGCTCGACTTCACGTGTGTCGATCCAGAGATATTCGAGCATGTCGCATCGCGTATGTTGATTCGGCACGGCGTCGATACCAAGTGGTCGCCCGCGCTCCAGACTGCGTTATCTCAGATGTTGGACACGCCCTTGTGTTCTGACGGTCAATCGTTCACACTTCGTTCCATCGGGAGGCGCGCTCGCGTGGATGAGCTCGAATTCACGTTTCCTGTTGGATCTGAGGCACACATGCACATGCCGGCACTGGCACGGGCGTTTGGCTACGATGGCCCCGAGTCGTGGCTTGGCCGCTACGCCGAACGAGTGGCGCGCTTGCAGTGGTCGCCATTTTCGGGCTTCCTGCGTGGCTTCATCGACCTGCTCGTGCGTGTCGACGAACGTTTCTATGTGATGGACTACAAATCCAATCTACTCGGACCTCGGTATGAAGACTATGATCTGGAATGCTTGAAACGTGTGATGATCGAGCACGACTACGTTCTCCAGTATCACATCTACACGCTCGCCGTCGATCGTTATCTCCGTGCCCGCATGCCCGATTGGAGCTATGAGCGAGACTTTGGAGGTGTGTACTATCTTTTTTGCCGGGGAATGCACCCCGACGGCAGCGCTGGTGTGTTCTTCGACAAACCGAGCGTGGGATTACTTGCTCGGCTGGACCAGGCATTTTCTGGAGCGGCGTGAACGTACTCGACGAGCTACGTTCGAACGGAATGGTATCGGCGCTCGACGAATCGTTCGCACGAACGCTGGCTCGGCTGGCAAACGACGACCGGCAAGAGATCCTCGCTGCGGCAGCACTCGTGAGCAAGAGTGTGTTCGAGGGCCACGTTTGTGTCGACCTCGATTGGTGGGCGGAGCATGTTCTCATGTGGTTCGGATCGAGTACCGAAGCCTGGAAAACCACTGTGCGCACCAGCGCGTTGGTGGCACAGGATGGAGGTCCATTCGTCATGGATTCCCACGATCGAATCTATCCTCGTCGGTTTTGGGACGATCAATGCGTCGTCGCAGATTCGCTAAGGCGTCTCGGTCGATCGCCCTGCGAACCACCTTCGATAGAAACGGTGACTCGTTTGCTTCCCGAACCGCGTTACGAAACGGCGCTGCGAAACGCGGTGGTGCGAGCACTCGAACGCGCGCTGTGTGTCGTGGTAGGCGGACCAGGAACGGGAAAGACTTCGCTCGTGGTGAGACTCATCGCCGCATTGATCGAGCATGACCGCGCTACTCGAGATCGGTCGGCAAGCGTGCTGCTGCTCGCGCCGACCGGAAAAGCGGCACTACGGTTGCTCGAATCCGTGCACGCCACCAAACGTGAGCTCGAATGCGACCAAGCAACGCGTGACGCGATTCCCGAGCATGCGACCACGGTTCATCGTGCGCTGGGATCGATTCGAAGCGGGAGAACGTTTCGCCACGGCGCTGACAATCCATTGACAGCCGATATCGTGGTCGTGGACGAGGCTTCCATGCTCGATCTTTCACTCGTTCGATCCCTGCTGGATGCACTGCGACCCAGTGCCAGGCTGATTTTACTCGGGGATCGCCATCAATTGGCCTCGGTAGAACCTGGCTCGGTGCTTGCCGATCTGTGCGACGCTGCCGAACGGGGCACATTCCCACACTGCTTGGTCGAGCTCGTGCGAACCCATCGCTATGCAGGAGAGAGTGACATCGCGGAGCTGGCCGAGGGGATTCGGGCAGGTGATGTCGCTGCCGTGCTCACGGTGTTCGACCGGAATGAGCGCGTGGTGCTCGCTTCGCCCGAACGTGCCCGCATCATCGCACTCGCGCGTGATGCATTTTCCGGACTGCGCAATCTGGATAGCGCGATGCTACGCCTTCGGCCACTCGAGCACTTTCGTGTATTGTGTGCCCATCGTGAAGGCCGCTTCGGCAGCTCGGGAATCAATGCCGGGATCGAGCGAGCTTTGTTTGGTCCGATGGCCGCAGGACAGTCCTATGACGGCCGACCGATCGTGATCACGACCAACGATCACGAGCTCGGTCTTTTCAATGGAGATACTGGCGTGATCGCACTCGAACGACCGGATCGAGCACTGCGGGCAGTGTTTCCTGGCACCGGCGAAATCATGCGGTCGTTCGCGCCAGCAAGTCTACCGGCGCACGAGACGGCATTCGCGATGACGGTCCACAAGAGTCAGGGCTCGGAGTTCGACGAAGTCGCCATCGTGCTCCCAGAGCGGGTTTCGGCCGTACTCACGCGCGAGCTGCTCTATACCGCAGTCACGCGCGCTCGCGCGGGTGTGCGTGTGTTTGCATCGCGCCACGTGTTGAGTGAAACCATTCGCAAGCAAGTTCGTCGCAGCTCAGGGCTCGTCGAGGCACTGGCGAGCGACGAGTGAGCTCATTTGTTGCTCTGCAATTTGCGCTTTGCAGCGGTCGCGAGTGCCGACGGAATGTTTTTGGAATGGCTACGGTCAGCAAAACGATCTCGAGCGCAGCCGGAACGCCGGGTTCGATACTCACCTCGTCAAACCGGTGGATATCCAGTGTCTGATCGACACCATCGTCGCGCTCGAAGCATGAACAGGAGACCGAGGACTGAGTCTAGTCAGCAGGCGCGAGGTGAAATCTAGTGGGTACGGAAAGGATCGGTATCCCAGACGTCGAGCACGTGCACATCGTCGTAGAAGAGCTCTGCGGCGCCTCCATACGGGCCGAATTTCAGGAACGGTGTCGCATCGTCCGAGCTGGTAAACGTCGTCTTTCCTTTCCACGATACCAGCTTCGTCCCGTTCAAATACACGTCGATGATTCCTTGGTTCGGATCCTGGTGATGCAGGACATTCACGACGAGTTCGTTCCACGTGTCGTAGTCGAATGACCCGATGTTCTTGTCCAAAAAAACCCAATTGTCCCAACCGGTTCCGCCACAAGAGCTCCCCGTAGCCTGATAGGGAAAGCCGTCTTTACATTGGGCGAGATTCAGAAACAAGTTATTGTTTTGATCCATGCGCACACGAAGCCACGGAAAATAGCTATACGCCTGCATGAGGGTGATCCAGTTGTCGGACGGCTCTGCTTTGTAGAAGCGGAATGCGAACGTGTATTTCGTATCATTCGGCTGGTAGCCACGCCTCCCTGCGTTTCCATGAGGATTTCTGTAGTGTATTTCGTTTCGGTACTTTCCAGTTCCCTGGTTGGGAGCGCAGCAGGTCGTTTTCAGCCAAAGCACATGGTTGGACGGATCGGCGGGATCGGTACGGATTTGCACGATTTCCCGTGTCATGTCTTTCTTGGACGAATCCGTGACCGCGAATTGAACCATCCGTTCGTCACCGGTGATGTTGCCGTCAATGCCAATCAAGGGATCAAAATTGGGAAACTTCCAAACCTCTTCCCGATGCTGTGCGAGAACCTCGTCGTAGTAGGTGACTCGAAGATCACGATCGGCGTAGGGACCTTCGAAGTTCTCGCAGCCCGGACCGAAGCGCTCCCCCGTGCCATCGTCGCCCGAGCAACCCACGCCATCATTTCCAGTGGAGCCGCTGCACTCGCCGGCCGTCTCCCCTTGTTCGGAGCCCACACCGATGGAACAATCCGATCGACCGGTCGCTCCGGTGTCTCCCACCTCTCCAGAGCCCATCCCGGTCGAGCCACCCGATCCACCGGACGTAGTACCGGTCGCTCCGGTGTCTTCCACTGCGCCAGACCCCATCCCGGTGGTCGAGCCATCCGATCCACCAGCGGTGCTCCCTACGGCACCGGTTTCGGCGCTTTCGTCGATGTCTCCCGAACTGCTCATTTCACCGGACGTGTTCTCCCCGGTGATCACGCCCGCTTCGTTGGCTTGGTCCGTCGCGGTGCACCCGAAGGCCAAGACGAACGTGAACGAAAACGATCTGGTGTGAAGCTTCATGAAGCTGCTCTCGTTTCGCGATGAGACGAACTCGGGATGCGACGGACGCCCGAGGAGCATTCGAACGCGCCAGGAACGCAGACCATGTGGCATTCTTCGTATGTATTAAAACGCTCTGCGGCGATTTGGTTCACGAGATCCTGTGGAATTGCCCCGAGCGTCCTCCAGCGAGGTGAAGCACGACATCGATAGGCACTCGTCACGGAGCTTCCCGTGGCGCGCTCTAGGCCGAATCATCTGCGAAAGCCCGGGTCAGTGATGGGTACCGAACCCGGCGAGCGGCCGCGACATCGGATGAACGACGCAATGTCCTCGGAGCAGGTCGGTTGCGAAGGGCGAAAACACGGCTTACGCACCGAAATCAGGTACCGGGAATCCGTAAAGGCGACTTGGGTGCAAACCTATCCCTTAGAGGGTGTCCCACAGAAAAATGCCGAAAATTTCGTGAATCCGAGGGGGTGTGATCTACGCCAGGAATGACCGAGAACGCGCAACTTTACCGCCGGCCGTACGAGAGCGACATCAAAGAC
>Ga0187893_10007830_pt1 | contig 17226 bp, 16 predicted proteins | sample MA1701074metaG_FD_139574 | JGI IMG/M metagenome (GOLD analysis project Ga0187893, IMG submission 139574) | White microbial mat communities from a basaltic lava cave in the Kipuka Kanohina Cave System on the Island of Hawaii, USA - MA170107-4 metaG ... | reverse complement strand
TTGTCCTCCGCTTCCTTCAGATTCCTCTTCGCAGAGGACACCCTTGCTTCGGACTAACAGTTCCCGTTAGCTGGTCTGTTCAGAACTTGCATCTTAAAGAACGATGGCGTGCATGGCGCACAATGAAAAAGCCCCGGTGGGATGCCGGGGCTTGTCTGAAAAAACTAATGATCTTACTTCTTCTGTGGATCAGCCGCAAGCTGTCTGCGGTAGAGGAACTCGCTTCTGGCTTCAACAAATGTCTCGACATCTGGGGCCATGCGTACTGCCTCTTCATAGCATGCAAGTGCGTCGATGACCAGGCCATGCTGATCGTAGAATCCAGCCTGTAAATACTTGGAAAATGCGGACTCTCCACTCACGTCAGCGGCAATCTCATCATAGGCCTTCCTGATCTTGTCCTGTTCCGCAGAGGATAGGCGTTTGATCGAGTTGCCGTCAGAATGAGTCTTGCTGTCGGCTTTGCTTGAGACTTTAATAAGGAAGTTGGTAATCTTGGCCAGCTTAGGATCAGCCAGGTCAATCTTCACGCTCGTTTCAGGGGTTTCCACTTTGAACAGCTCCTCTTCCATGAAGTCAGTGACAGTCACTACATAAGGACCACCAACCTGGGGTGCTTCCCAAATCACATAGACCGTGTTGTTGTAGATGTGCGATAGTTGGGAATTCTGTGCCTGAGGCAGGTAAACCGTCAGGCTGCCCGGGCCGCCACGGTGCACTGCTCCTGTGGCGCTCAGGCGGTTCTTTTTCGCCTCGGCCGAGTTGCTGCTAAGGATAAAGTCTGTGTATTTGGCCATCACGCTGGTGCCCGTGCCAAGCTGGCTCAGCAGGTCGGCTACCTTGTAATTCTTGGCCGCCTTGATTTCCAGGGGTTTGCCTGTCTTGCTTACCAATCCCAGGTACGCGTTTTCCGGCACCTTAATCTCGTCTCCCACATTGAGACTGAGTCCCGTCTTGACAGGCTGCCAGGTGTCCCCGGATTTGTATTCATTAGCCCCTTTATTAGCCAATACCTTGAAGGCATAATCGGCCTGTCCAAGGGTTTTTAGGGCCAAAAAGACCATAACTACGACAAGAATCCTGCTACCCGTTCTCATTTTTGGTTTGGTTTACCTACACGAATTTAATAAAAAACGTGCCAATCTTGGTTCTAGGGGCTTGATACCCTTTCCCGCCTGCGGGTAAGCCGGAGATTAATCTCATTTTGGACACTTTTAAAGATATCATAACATGGTCCTACCAGCGCCGAAACCCCAATGGCAACGGTCAACTCCAGCTTTAAGTTCCACCAGGTAAATGCAAACACGATTAACCCGGAGATCAGCAGAACTTCCAATACCTGTATAAAAAAAGACAAAGCATCGAACCACTGTGGAAGGATCCTGTCGATGGTTATGAACAGTGCCACTGTTAGAAGGCAAACCAGGAAGGCAACCGCATATTGACCCCATCCAGGCATCTCATCTATGTAGTCCTCGTTGAGGATCATCGCTACAGCGTTGGCATGAACCACCGGGCCGAACATGTCGGGGTTTGCGCGCCCGGCCACCTTCTTGTTCATAGGAGTGAAAAACTTGTCCTCCCACGCCGAGTGTCCAAGATAGTCACCGAGATAGCCCATAATGACGATGTGGTCCTTAAACAATTCCGGAAGAACCTCACCATTTAGCATCTGGTCCCAGTCCACCACATAGAACATGGTGGGATAGCGTGTCGCCGACGTTTCATCGGACTTTTCAGTCTGGAAACGCAACTGCATTACTTCAATGTTTCCCCTGAAGTTCAACACTTCCTCATCCTTGTTGCGGGCGAGGAATTTCAACGCTTTTACAGAATCATATTGCATGGCGATTTGCACGCCAAAATAAAGTTCGTCGACCCCATTAACGTTTCTTTTTGGAAAAATGGAACGGCAAAGCTTCACATCCTCCTGGTATGTTGCGTTTGTCGGCAGGCTGACGAAGCCATGCTTCGAATTCTCGGCAAATGCGGGATCAGAAATCTCCAGGGAATCATAAAAGTCAATGTCAAACTGACTGAGCGAATCAGTCTGCATAAGCTTTGATGCAAGGATTACGTTTCCGGCTTCCTGGATCGCAGAACTGAGCATCAGGTTGCCGAGTGTATCGAGCAGCTCCGGGCAGTTTACACTGTCGCGAAGTCCACCCTCACAGTTGAAAAAACCGTCGATCGCAATGATTTTGGGTTTAAGGGAACTGACCATCTGGATTTGCTGGGCAAGTTCACGTCTGGTAAGCGTGCCGATATTGACCAGGATTATTCGCTCGTCAACAAGCGGGTCGTCACGAAGATTTGAAAAGGCGTAGTCGGTGAGTTCAAAATCTTTCAGCGCTTGTCCAACCGGGTCAAATGCATTGAACAGCTTCAGATCCGTAACCTTGCCTGCACTCCAGAGGAAGAAGAACACAAACAGGGTGATGATCAAGCTTTGAAACCAGAGGCGCATGGTACAACGTGCTTAGAGAATAGTAAAAATAGAAAATGGACCGGAAATAATCAGCCATTTGGCGAGCCTGGCAAGTACCCCGATCTCTCCTTGCGAAACCCATACGGACAATGCCTGCACCCACTTTGGCAACAATAGCCTCGCTTCTTATGGTACGCTTCGGTAAAGACCATGAAGCCGGCTTCCCAATAAAAGTCTTCGTTCTCTTTCAGCGGCTGCGGTTGAGGTAGTGGTTTTTCCATGTGTACTTAGTGTACTTACTCACAACACCGAATCACTAGACAATTCCAAATGTCTTTGCTAAGAACCGGGCAAATTTGAGTCCCTAGACCAAAACAACCCCATATACCAAGGTGAACCCGAGTATCGCAAACAATCCTGCCAGAATCGCAATCAAAGGATCCCTTCGCCCCGTCACAGGGCTCATCCCGAAACGTCACGGGAATTACCTGATACAAAGTAAGCCCTGCGATAATTAGAGTAAACGGCACAAATGATCCCGAGAACCCAATGAAAACCAGTTTCAGAATGTCGTCCGAACTCAATTCCAGGATTTCACGAATACTCATAATCCAACTGTTTGATTACCTGCTTGCGTGGCTACACAATTTACACAAACGCAGGCACTCAAACACCGAAACACACAGGCACACAAACACTCAAACACAAAAAGCCCCCTTCCGAAAACGAAAGAGGGCCTCATGGAAGGTGCTTAGATAAGTCACTACACTTTAATCTCAACATCCACGCCGCTGGGAAGTTCCAGCTTCATCAGAGCATCCACCGTCTTCGCGCTGTTGGAGTAAATATCCACCAAACGCTTGAAGGTGCAGAGCTGAAACTGCTCACGCGACTTCTTGTTCACGTGGGGTGAACGCAGCACGGTGAATTTCTCTTTTTCCGTTGGCAACGGAATGGGTCCGCTTACGATGGCACCTGTCGCCTTCACCGCCCGCACGATCTTCTCCGACGACTTGTCGACGAGGTTGTGATCGTACGACTTGAGCTTGATTCTGATCTTCTGGTTCATAACTATGATTCCCTTGATTCTTGTGATTTCTGTGATTTGACTTCGTTCATACTTATGATTTCTGTGATTTTGTTCCTGTCAATTATTACTCCTGTATTCACCATGTTAATCACATATATCATAGTCCTTACTTTGCGGTAACGGCGCCCTTCACCTCATCAATTACTTTCTCTGCCAGGTTCCTTGGAACAGGACTGTAGTGCGAGAACGTGAGCGACGCCGAAGCACGGCCCGACGTAATCGTGCGCAAGTCGGTTACATACCCGAACAATTCAGCCAGCGGCACGTCTGCCTTGATCACCTGGGCGCCTCCGCGCGTGTCCATGCCCTTCATAATGCCACGGCGGCGGTTGAGGTCGCCGGTCACTGAACCGGTGTACTCGTCCGGGGTGATAACCTCCACGGCCATCACAGGTTCGAGCAACTGGGGGGCGCACTTGCGTGCCGCCTCTTTGAAGCCTATACGTGCGGCCAACTCGAATGAGAGTGAGTCGGAGTCCACGTCGTGGTACGAACCGTGGAACAGGCGCACTTTCATCGAATCGATAGGGTAGCCAGCCAGAGGTCCGTTGACCATGGCTTGTGCAAAGCCCTTCTCAACGGCGGGGATGAATTCACGGGGAATCACACCGCCGACAATGTCATTCTCAAACAACAGGCCTGGCTTCTCATCAGGACCCAATTCGCGGGGGCCGATCTCGAATACGATGTCGGCAAACTTACCTCGGCCACCTGTCTGCTTCTTGTAAACTTCTTTGTGTTCAACAGCCTTCGTGAGCGATTCCTTGTAGGCAACCTGGGGCGCGCCCTGGTTGATCTCCACTTTGAATTCGCGGCGAAGCCGGTCGATAATGATTTCGAGGTGTAATTCACCCATACCGCGGAGGATCACCTGGCCCGTTTCATGGTCGGTGTTCACACGGAGGGTCGGATCTTCTTCAACAAGCTTGGAGATGGCCATGCCCAGTTTGTCGGCGTCAGCCTGCTTCTTGGGCTCGATGGCGTAACCTATAACCGGCTCAGGGAAGACCATCGACTCAAGCTGCACGAGTCGTTTCTCGTCGCAGAGGGTGTCACCGGTCTTGATATCCTTAAAACCCACTACGGCGCCGATGTCTCCGGCAGCCAGTCGTTCGATCTGGTTCTGCTTGTTGGCGTGCATTTGGAAAACACGCGAAATACGTTCCTTCGCCTGCGAGCGGGAGTTATAGATGTATGATCCCGACTCCAGCACACCTGAGTATGCCCGAATAAAGCAAAGACGGCCCACAAACGGGTCGGTTGCAATTTTGAACGCCAGTGCAACAAAGGGCTCCTTCTCATCGGGGCGGATTTGCACTTCCTCGTCCGTTTCCGGGTTCTTGCCGATGATGATGTCCTTGTCCATCGGGGAAGGAAGCACTTCCATCACATAGTCGAGCATGGTCTGAACGCCCTTGTTCTTGAAGGATGAGCCGCAAACCATAGGAACGATCTTCATGCTGATGGTCGCCTCGCGGAGGGCCTTGAGGATTTCTGCCTCCGTGATTGAGCTTGGATCTTCGAAGTACTTTTCAATGAGTGTCTCATCTACTTCTGCGACTGCCTCGAGGAGCTTCTCGCGATATTCCTTGGCTTCCTCAACCATATCGGCAGGGATCGGCACCACCTCGTAGGTCATGCCCTTGTCGCCCTCATTCCAGATTATGCCGCGGTTGCCCACAAGGTCAACAACGCCCTTGAAGTTTTCTTCAGCTCCGATAGGAAGCTGGAGGGCAACGGCTTTGCTGCCGAGCTTGTCCTTTACCTGCTTGCAGACGCCAAGGAAGTCCGCGCCGGCACGGTCCATCTTGTTAACGAACCCGATGCGGGCCACCTTGTAGTTGTCGGCCAGGCGCCAGTTCGTTTCCGACTGCGGCTCAACACCGTCAACGGCGCTGAAGAGAAACACCAGTCCGTCGAGTACGCGTAGCGAACGGTTCACTTCAACGGTGAAGTCAACGTGGCCGGGTGTATCGATAATGTTGACGTGATATTTGTTGCTCTTGTAATTCCAATAAACCGTTGTAGCAGCAGAGGTGATGGTAATCCCCCGTTCCTGCTCCTGCTCCATCCAGTCCATCGTGGCTGCACCATCGTGCACCTCGCCAATTTTGTGGTTGACGCCGGCGTAATAGAGGATTCGCTCGGTCGTAGTCGTTTTACCCGCGTCGATATGCGCGGCAATACCAATGTTGCGTGTATACCTAAGGTCGCGTGCCATCCAAAATCAGAATCTGAAATGTGAGAATGCTTTGTTTGCTTCTGCCATGCGGTGCGTATCGTCTTTCTTCTTGATGGCGGCGCCTTCGCCTTTCGACGCGGCGAGGATTTCGGCAGCCAGTTTGTCCATCATTGTTTTCTCACCGCGCGCGCGGGAGTAGTCAATGAGCCATTTGATGCTGAGGTTGATCCGGCGCTCGGGGCGGATTTCGACCGGCACCTGGAATGTGGCGCCACCCACGCGGCGGCTCTTCACTTCGACAGCCGGCATGAGGTTGTTCATGGCGCGCTTCCAAACCTCCAGCCCGCTCTCCCCGGACTTCTTCTCAACAATGCCGATGGCGTCGTAAAAGATGTTGTAGGCAACACTCTTCTTGCCGCGCTCCATCATGTAGTTCACAAATTTGGTTACAAGGGTGTCGCTGAACTTGGGATCAGGTAGGAGATATCTCTTCTTCGGTTTCGACTTTCTCATGATTTCTTCAAATTACTTTTTGGCCGACGCTGCTGCGGGTGCTGGTGCGGCAGCGGCCTTTGCTACTCCTCCACCTCCGGCTTTCGGACGCTTCGCGCCGTACTTGGATCGGCTTTGTTGTCTGCCATTCACCCCCGCGGTGTCGAGCGCGCCACGGATGATGTGGTAGCGAACACCAGGCAGATCCTTCACCCTGCCGCCGCGTATCAACACGATCGAGTGCTCCTGCAGGTTGTGTCCCTCGCCGGGAATGTATGCGTTGACTTCTTTGCTGTTGGTCAGGCGCACGCGGGCCACCTTGCGGAGGGCCGAATTAGGTTTCTTTGGGGTAGTGGTGTACACACGCGTGCACACGCCGCGGCGCTGCGGCGAAGAGTCCAGCGCGGGAGATTTCGACTTGAAAGTCAGTTTCTTCCGGCCTTTCCGCACGAGTTGCTGAATGGTAGGCATCTGTTTCTGTCTGTTTTACCTTTTTAATTTTTGGGACTGCAAAGGTATCTAAAGGAAGGCACCCAACAAAGGGGGTATTTGAAGAAAAATGAGGGATTTTGGCCGAATTCGGGGCCAGCGCGCTAGCCTTTCAGAATCCTCTGAAGCTGCCCCGCGCTGATGCCAGCACCCAAGGCGAAGGCTCCGTTGCAGATCGAGCAGACATTCACCTTTTGATCGGCATTCATCTTCAACCACCCAAAAAACTCTCTTTCTCCCTTAAATTCTTCGCTACTCGTTCGCTTTTCGGCATCCGCGGCAAGGTATTAGAATTGTCAATTCCTGCACCCAAATAAAAAGTAGCAAACTCCATTAATACTGGATCACTTCGTCGAAACGTCATCTGACAGCTATTCTCTCCTCCATGCAAGCTCACAAACAGTCTAAAACAACCAAAGATTTGACCGAAAACTCTCAGCATATCATTTCCGCGCCAGTTCAATCATGGCAATAAGCTCATCCATTAGCTGTTGCTTGCCAACAGTCATAGACATTCCTAAATGTCTAAACCGAATTTTTCCTTTTGAATCAATTATCACCAGTGTAGGCAGCCCAGCAACCTTTAGATTTTTCGAAGTCTGCAAGTTCTGGTCGAAATAGACAGGCGTCCTATATCCCAACTCGAGAAACTTTTTTTCGACTAGTTTCTTCGTGTCCACCCCAGCCTTGTCAGTGTTGACAAAAAGAAATAATAGATCATCCCTGTTTTTCTGTTGCTCAACAAAGGGGGCCATTAACTCAAGCCCAAAAATGCAAGGTGCGCACCACGTTGCCCAAAAATCGAGCACAATCGTTTTCCCCTTTAAAGCATTCAAGGATACCGTTTTCCCTTCTGAGTCCACAATGCTGCTTATTGGCAACTCTTCCCGGATCATTTCCTTTCGCAGTCGTTCCTCAAGACTAGCCCTGGCAAGTAGCTCAGAAGAATCTTTCACAAACGCCGCGTAAAATTCATGTATCGCCGGCGTGCTCCTTGATACTCGAACCACATGAGAAGCTTCACGCTTCGCTTCTTCAATATGGTTGTTCCGGACCAGTAATTCGATGTAGTGTTCATTAATGTCCGACAGTGTATAATTGCTTTGTCTGACAGCTTCTCGAAGGACCTCAAGAGCTTTTGCCGGGTTTTGTTGAAGCGTTAACACTTGTGCCCAAGCGTCCAACGCCAATGCGAGCTGAAGCGCACGTCTTGATCGAACCTCTTGATCAGTCAGGTGACCTTCATTCATCACATTATGGGGCTCATCCAAGTATTTCCTGTACCATTCTGAAGATTCGCGTGCAAGGTGCTCCGCATAAACCAGCAATTGTTCTTCACTTGCTGTTGACTGCCAAAGAGCAGACTCCGGTCTAAAGTGCCCCAATTTCCCTGATCCCTTCAGCTGGACCGAGGCTTTCACCGTCTCAGCAATAAATACGGCCGCACGTCTATAAGTAAAAAAACGTGATGCCTCATCAAGTGAATTCACTTCAGCCTCCCAAGTCATCAAGTCGTTGCGACCTGAGAAGCCCACAACCATCCCCCTAAGCAATTGACCCAGGCGATCATTCATTAGCTTGCGGGTAAAATCATCTGGGTAGCCTCCGCCAAATGACTTCTTGAATCCCAGGTACATCTCCCATCGTTTCAGTTCGTCCTTTTCCTCATCAACTTGAATGGCCGACTTGAGAGAATTAACCTGCAAGGCCCACGACCCATTCGGATAACGGTCAAAAACCAGCTTGTTATACTTCTTCGCTGAATCAACTTCATCGATCGATGAGTAATATTTCTTTACGTCCAAAAGCTCCCACTCATCCAAGTCAGAGTAGTGTGAATACTTATTCAACTCCTCCTTAAAGAGTGCTTTGTCTTTTGCATCATGAATGTCAAATGTTGCCAGGTAGAATCGCGAAAACTTTCTCTTTATGTCAGGATGAAGGTTAAAATCAGTTTCGTATAACTTCCTTGCAATATCTCTTCGCGGCTCCAAGTGGTATGTTGGAGGCCAGCCGCCGGCATATAAATCAGCAATGTCAGAAAGTGATCCCGGCAAAACGTCTCGGCCAACAAAGACCGGAGTCCAGTACCCCTCTCCATTATTGTTGTCCACTTTTGCCTTTAGGCTATCCAAGAACACGACAACTATCCCCGTGGCTCTTTCCGGAACAACAAACGAACCCCAAAACTCTCCGTTTTCCTGAATTAAAATCGGGACAAACAACTCAGGAAATTTTTGTTGTTTCTTACCACGGTCTCTAGTCCCTGTAAAATAAATCCTACAACGTACTTTATAATCATCATGAAAGATACTTGAGTCTCTTTTGTACCAGAATCTTAGCTGCTGTCCTTGAATTGGGTACTCAGGGATAAATCTCACTCTGTCCAGCTTCGGCTGTGCAAAAGTTGGTCGAGAAGACCAGAAGATGGCCAACCCAAAAAAAAGAATAGCCTTCATGCTTAAAGGAGGAACCTGATCTCTTCCCTAGATTCTAGCTCAAAACTACAAATTCAAAGGAATTAATCAGGCTCCACCATTTAGTGCAAATACCAGTAGCCTTACTGAAAAGTACAGTAAGCTGGTATTGACCCACCCTCACAATAGGTCAGAAATTCTTCCCGCAAATCTCCAGCGGTTCCATAGCCGTTCCAGCTGGTACCACCACATGTACACTCCCAAGTCTCAGTCCCTCCTTTGATGCCCTTCATCTGATCCTGGCTCAACACACTTTCGAACTCGTTGAGATTCATTTTCCTTGTCTTCATATTAAATTGAATTTGAAATCCTGCCTACTCGTTCGCTTTTCGGCATCCGCGGCACTATCCAAAGATTGAATCCTGCAATTGCAAAATATTGCGTGGCGCTCCAGCAATACAGGAGTCTCTGCCAGTTCCTTACGGGTGACCGGAATCTTGCAAATAGCAATAGTTTTTGTTGTGTTACTTGACACAAACACAGGCTGACTCATTGAACTAAGATGGAGGTCCGTGCAGTAGTCAACTCGGCGGTTCAAATGATTTAATTCGCACTCCAGCAATACTGTACCACTTCAATTGCAATCAGTTGAAGGAACAACTTACTAACAATAGGAAATTCCATTTGGCGATCAAAGGATTCATGATGGTTTTGACTAACTAGGTGTAGAGAAAAAAACCAATGACAAAAATTAGTCACAGCGATCAATCAGATATTCAAAGCGAGGAGGTTCAAGAGATCATCGGTAGGCCACCACATTCTGTTGTTCGCTGGGGCACGACCGTAGTATTTCTTGGGATTGCCGTTATGTTCTTTATCAGCTGGTTTGTCCACTACCCGGACTTATTGGTGGCTCAGGTAACTCTAACTACCACTCCGCCTCCAGTCACTCTTGTGTCACGGGTGAGCGGCAATTTGATACTGGCTGTTGCGGACAGTTTTCAGGTAGAGCAAGGACAGATTCTCGCTTATGTTAAATCAAATGCCAACCCCGATGAAGTACTGCTATTGGAACAAAGACTTCTATCCAACGAAGAACTACTTCGCGTTAACCATGGCCCGCTAGGTGACTTACAATCTTTCTTCGCTGCACATCTCAATGCGATTGGCACGTTAAATCGATTCATCCAGAGCGAGTCATATCCCAAGCAAATCTCACAACTCAAAAAGCAGCAAGTCACAAACGAAAAGCAGAAGCGATTTTTGAAAAGGCAAGAAAAACTGATTCGTGAAGAACTTCAGCTTGCAAAGGAACGGTTCAGAACCGATTCGACACTCTTTGGACAACGCGTGACTTCGGCCATCGACTTCAATCAGGCAAGATCTGCCTGGCTCCAGCAGCAACGTGCAGCAAGATCGATTGAAAGTGAACTTCTGACCAATGAATCCCGTCAGAATGATTTCGAAAAGCAAATCATCGACCTCGAAATAAGAATGGCGAATGAAGATCAAGAGCTTCAATTCGCCGTTGAACAGTCCCGAAGAGAGCTGCTTTCAAAAATCGACAGATGGAAGGAGAGTTACCTATTTGTTGCCCCGATAAAGGGATGTGTCGCATTTCTCGGCTTTCTTGAGAACGAACAATTCATCCAGAACACAGCCCCAATACTTAGTATTATTCCCGCTCAAGGCAAGCTTGTTGCGAAGGCCGAGTTACCGATTCGATCATCGGGCAAAGCAAAGCATGGTCAGCAGGTGAACATTAGACTCGACAACTATCCTTTTGAGCAATTTGGAATGCTCCAGGGGCGAATTGCCGGGATTTCAAGTCTGCCTGTAGAAGGGAAATACATGCTAACAATCGAGTTGCCACGGGGACTTGTAACAACTCAACACCGTGAAATAAAGTTTAAGCAGCAGCTTACAGGAACCACACAAGTTATCACCGAAGACCTAAGGTTGCTCGAGAGGTTGACACATCAGTTTAAGGCACTACTTAACGCAAGATGAGTGAATGTCTGGGCAAACTCAGACTTCGTATAAAAAAACAATGACCCTTCGGGGTCATTGTTTACTGTTGCCATGCTGGGTAACTATTGCTCGTTACATTGGGGCAAGAGTGCTTCACAATCAGCATACACGCCTCCCATGCAAGTCGCGAACGCTTGTGTGCCCGGGGTATAGCCTCCGGCCTCACATGCATACGGCGCTGCAGCTTTGCATGCGCAAAGGCCACCTTTGATGGCTCTACGCGCCTCAGGTGCCAACGCAAACTTAGAAAATTGATTCATTTGTGTGTTCATAATTTATTTGGTTTAGTTGTACATGAATAGGTTTCTTTGGCTAGGGTTCAAAGTAACGACGTTCCATTGGTAGGTTCAATCTCAGCTCCAGGGTAACCGAACGGTCTGTCAGTTTCCCATCCAACATGACCTCTTCAACAAATGGCCAACGGACCCCTGAAACAATCCGGTAATCCTTGAAATAGGTTTTCCGTTTGCTATGAGCTTCATGTGCGTAAGCGCATTGAAGGAGGCCCGTTTCACGGTCAAAGAAATAGAGATAAGGGTTCAACCAATCAGGCCGCTTCACCTGAAGTACTTCAAATTCTCGTCCATCAACCTTCTGGATTCCCTTGTAAAGGATATTTTCAGTCTCGAGGAGTACATCTGTTAGACCTAACATGATGCTACTCAAAAAGTACCTTGACTCTTCCGCAGTCTGCACATTTCTACCGGCCGCGTTCTGAGTCCAGAATACGTGGCCATCAAAAGCGACAATAGTTGGTTTATTCCTTTTCTGATACTTCAAGGTTTTCTGCAGATTGGGCCTCATAAATACTGTGGTGAGCCACATTGTGTCACCGGGATTCCCTTGTCCTCCTACATAGGAGAATAATATGCTGGAATCGAATTTGGTCTGTATAGAGAGCCAATTTTCCTTTCCACCCATTGCTTGGAGGTGCCTATTTATTACGGACTGCTTATCCTGTCCCAACAATGCGAACACAGGAGTTAGATTCAGCCAAATGAGCATGAAGGTCAACCTAAACAAGCAATGCTGATCAGTGCGTTTCATTGAGAAGGTCTTGTCTGACAAAACGGGCTATATCCAATAATGTATACATCTCCGAGACCCTCCTTCCTTGAATAAAAATTGTGGGAGTTGATCCGATCTTGTTTTGCTTGCACCACATTTCGTGCTTAAGTAGTGTGGCTTCTGTTTGCTCATGTCTTGGAAGAGCATGAATCTTCATCCATTCAACCACTTGAGGGCGCTGATAACTATACCATGATTTCACTGCCTCGTTTAAACTACTTGTTCCCAACAAGCCAAGATTGACTATTTCCCGTGACACCCTGTTCGAAATACCTTCACCTTCCTTGGTGTTAACAGCAAATCGATACACCAGCCTAAGTTTACTATTGCTGCTACTAAATAGATCCTCAAAAATTTGATGCGCTACAACACATGGAGCGCAAGTTGGGTTGGTCACCAGCGTAACCGTAACCGGGGCACCTTCTTTGCCTAAGACAACGTCACCCCTAAATATTTCTGGATCTACTTGAGGTTGATTGCTCATCATCGTATCAAAAAGGCCTCTATTCTTTCGAAACCTCTCAAGTGCAATCTGAAGCTGCTTTGATTGAGAGGCCCTAATTAACGATGGCCTGACTACCATCCATATCAACAGGAAAATTCCTGTGCCGTAAAAGAGAGGCCAAGCATCTTGAACCGAAGGCCATCCGTTCAATGGTGAAACTAAAAGAGCAGCGCTTAGTGCCCAAACCGCTATTGAAATGATCAAACATAACAAGCACCAGGATCTCAGCACAACTCCTTGATAGAATACCAATAGCAGTGTGATGGGAGTCGCACACAGATACGAATAGCGCACCACAAGATTCAGTTCGCTTGTGGCCAAGAGTGAAAAAAGGTCTCCCAACAGATTGCTCCAAAAAAAAAGGAATCCTATTTCAGAAATATGACCTGCCCCAAAGAGTCTTCCTAGGCGAGAGTTTATCACCGTATTGCAATCTGTCATTCTCCCTTGGCGACAGGTTAGTTGGCTTATGAATGTCCCTACTCCTATTCCTTTCAGAAAGAGTGCCATACATGATGCTATCCCAACAACTTGCAAAATCACAGGTAGAAACGCCGTTGGCCAAACAAACCAGATTTGAACCAGCGCTGTAGAGAGCAACAATGCAATCGCTGTCTCCCTTGCTTTTCTATAATTTTCCTGCGTTCGTAATGAGGAAAATTGCGGATCACCCGATCGCTCGTCTACTTCCAGAAGGAGAGCAGCCCCTGTCCATTTCGCAGCAAAGTCAGATCGAGAAACTTTAACCTCGCCATGCTGAAACCGAAGGTAGTTCACATTGTCACCTGAAACACTCTTAAGAATGTGAAACTCGTCGCTCTTCTCCTTAACATGTACAATGGCCGGCAACGGAACGCTGTCCAGATGCTCATTCTTCAACGATACACCCAATGATTTAACATTCCAGTCGGTCAGTTGCTCCTGAATCTGGAACAACGTTGTGCTCGTCATATCCCCGTAGTCATTCCTCAATTGCTTGGTTGAGACCTTCAAGTCAAAATTCTTCTGAATTTCGGAGTACAACCAATATACAGGTCCCATAGAAGTCGCAGTTCTTGTGTAACCCTCAACCTAAAAATCAGTACTCCGGCAATATTGGAGCAGAGGTCATTAGACCGTGCTTATTCAAAACTCTTAGCTCCGCTCAATGGTCATTTCTCCCAGAATCTTAGTTGGCCAACAACCCTTGCAAACCAGTTCATCTTCACTGAACTTGTTGACGCATTCTTTCCCCCTTGGAGCATCCTGCCCTCCTCTGCAAAATCCAGAATCAACCTGCAGTTCTTTGAATAGTAGTAGGTTCTCGTCATCGAACAGTATTGAATCGGAGCTCCTAATTCCCTCATTTCCTTTAACTCCGCAAACAATTGGCTTTGTGATACTCTCATCTTAAGAGAAAACTCCTTTGCACTCCCCGTAGCCCTCCGACGGATAAGGTCGTCCATTCTCTTCAAGCGTTCCACATACTTAAGTAAACTCATAACCGTGATTTGGTTTAGACGCCTAGTTCCAATTGATTTTTTACCAACTCGAAGTATTGACCCCGTGTCTTCGTTAGCTCAGCGTGGTTCCCCACCTCAACAATTCTTCCCTTTTCCAATACAACTATTTGATCTGCGTTTTTGACCGTGCTCAGCCGATGGGCAATGACCAAAACTGTACGGCCCTGGAAGAAGGCGTTCAGATTTTGGAGGATCACTTTTTCATTGTTTGCATCCAGCGAACTGGTTGCCTCATCCATAAAAATGAACTCAGGATCCTTGTATGCTGCCCTGGCAATAAGGATTCTTTGTTTTTGGCCTTGGCTCAATCCGATGCCGTTTGGACCCACCTTCGTATTGTAGCCAAGCGGAAGGGATTCGATAAATTCGTCAATTCTTGCAAGGCGTGTCGCTTGCATCAACTTGGTCATATCGATCTGCTCCGTACTCAAGGCAATATTTCTCGCTATGGAATCTGAGAAAATGAAACCATCCTGCATGACTACCCCACATCGCTTTCTCCAAAGTCTCGTGCTGACGTTTTTGATATCCTCACCAGCCAGTCGGATTCGACCCTCACTTGGGGCATAAAATTTCATAAGTAACTTCATCAGTGTAGTCTTGCCGCTTCCGCTTGCACCCACGATGGCGGTAACCTTTCCTTCAGGAATTACTAGGTCAAGGTCTTCAAGTACGCGAGGTGATCTTGGTCCTTCATAGCAAAATGAAAGACCCTCAATTGATAGTGTCCTACCAATCGGAAACATTGAAGATGTACCATTGGTAGAAAGCATTTCCTCTTCGGATTGAGAATGAATCTCACCAATTCGTTCCATGCTAATTCTGGCATCTTGAAGGTCACGGGAGAATCCAACAAATTCATTGACTGGGGCGTTGAGCTGCCCAACGATGTACTGGACCGCGAGCATCATTCCAAGGGTCATTTGACCATCCAAGACAGACATGGCCGCCAAGATGGTTACCGCCATGTTTTTGGTCTCATTTATCAATAAGCCTCCAGCGTCCTGATACTGCTGAAGACTGGCTGAATGGACGCTCAACCTGAATAACCGTGCCTGTATCCGCTCCCACTCCCAGCGCTTCATTGTTTCACAATTGTTCATCTTGATCTCGTTCATTCCCTGAATGGTCTGAATCAGGCCGCTTTGATTGTCAGCCATTTGCTGAAACCTCTTGTAATCAAGCTCAGCTCGTCGTTTCATAAACAGCAAAATGAACAAGACATACAGGGCGCTCATTCCAAAGAAGGCAAGGAAGATCTTGATGCTGTATATCACCAACACTATTCCAAACACAAAAATGTTAAAAAGTGAAAAGGCAAAATTCAGTGATGAAGTCCCCAGAAACTTCTCAAGGCGCGAATGGTCATCTATTCTTCGAAGTATATCTCCTATTCTCTTCCCTTCAAAAAAGGGAAGCGGAAGTTTGTACAGCTTAATGAGAAAATCGGAGATGATCGCTATGTTGATTCTTGTGCTAATATGAAGTAGTATCCATCGCCTAGTGAACTCGACTGAAGCCTTCGAGATAAACAGCATCATTTGACCTGCTAAGACAATGTATATAAACTGGATGTTCTGGGTGTTAATCCCAACATCCACGATCGACTGAGTCAAGAATGGCAATGCCAACTGAATAAGACTTACAGTAAGAAGTCCCAGGATCAATTGGAAAAAAAGACGCTGATGACCTCTCAGATAATTGAAAAGAAATGAGAGTTTCTTCCTTCTCGTTGGAGTGTTGTCTTCGCGGTTATGGAACTCAGCCGCCGGCTCAAGAAGAAGGGCAACACCAACCTCCTTCCCATTTTCATTCGTCGACAGCCAACCTTTCTTGAATTCTTCTTTTGTATAAGTTACAAGGCCTGCGGCAGGATCCGCAACGTGGACCTTTGATCGGGAAACACGATAAACGACAACAAAATGGCGCTGATTCCAATGGACAATGCACGGAAAAGGTGCCTCTTTGAAAAGAATGTCTAAGGGGACCTTTACCCCCAATGTCCTAAAACCAATACTCTCGGCCGCATCACTTATTCCAAGTAATGAAACACCTTCGCGTGTTATGAAAGATTTCTTTCTGAGCTCTTTAAGGGAATGGTAACGCCCGTAGTGATGAGCCACCATTTGCAAGCAGGTTGGGCCACAATCCATTTGATCCAATTGCTGAAAGTGCCTAAAGCCCATACGCTACGCAAGAATTTGAACTTACTCCAAATACCAGGCAATGAATAGGATTTTATCCTAGAAAAGTGTACAAAGCATGTAATGTTTCATTTAAAACTACACTAAATCCGTGAATTCCTTAAGCCCAATGTTAGCCTGGATCAGTCATTGAAGATCCCCCCGTTTGGAGTCTCCAGAGGGAAGTAACTCATATTTGCTATCATAAAATAATAGAAGTCCCAAGCATAAGCCATCCATATATTTTGAATGCAACAGGGTATTTTGAAAAGTCCGAGTATATTATCAGTCCAATTGCAGGAATAATTCTTAACGTTATCTCTGTGTAATTAATAAAGTTTGTGCTTGCCATCTTCCTTAATGTCTCTCGAGCTTTTTTTGGAGCAAAGAGCATAAGTACACCAACACAAATAATAAACAGTCCGAAAAGTATGACTGTGTATTTTGCAACTATTACCATATTAATTGTTCATTAGTTAGCCTTTTGAATTTTGGTCGACGGAATTCTGTCACCTTACACGTCTCTGTCCACGGAGCCAACCCAATTGTTGCCAACGTTTGTGTATGCGCTGTGCCGGGATTTAGGAGGGCTTGCCAAAGGCGCCGTCTCGATCATTATCGGGACTGGCAAGATCCGACCAGTTGCCGCGTTCCCACATGACGCCGCGCACAGCCGAAGTTAAGTATTTATTTTCAACACCGAATGACCAACCTCCGAGGCGCTACGGTTGGCACGGCCGGCTTGGCGCATACACTGTGTTGCCGGCTGGTGCCTAAGGTTTTAGTTCTCTTGAGCTATGATGGACGGTCAATATGTTAATTTGATCTGCCGAAACGAC
>Ga0187893_10007829_pt1 | contig 17227 bp, 15 predicted proteins | sample MA1701074metaG_FD_139574 | JGI IMG/M metagenome (GOLD analysis project Ga0187893, IMG submission 139574) | White microbial mat communities from a basaltic lava cave in the Kipuka Kanohina Cave System on the Island of Hawaii, USA - MA170107-4 metaG ... | reverse complement strand
TGAAGTACATCTTCTAAGTCCTGCCATCCCGGGAAAGGGCGGGCCACTCGAGCTTGTGGCCCGCCCTTTCTTCCTTTAGGCTTCATTCCATGTCCCGGATGCGAGCGAAGCCCAACCACTCCAGGAAGCTCGTTCCCCGCATCGGAATTGCGGTGGGTGCTCTGGTGTTGTCTCTGGGGCTGGGCTTTTGCCTGTGGCCCGATGGGTCGCCACTCCCTGACCCGGATTCTTCGGCCATGGAGCCTCAGGTTGCGGCCAAGATCGGGGAAGCCCGTCAAGCTGTCCTCACGGCGCCTTCTTCGCACGAGGCCTGGGGGCGGTTCGGGATGGTGTTGCAAGCCCATCGGCTGGAGGGCGATGCCGCAGCTTGTTACCGGCGCGCCGCCGAGCTTTCGCCCGGGGAGTTTCGCTGGCACTATTTGCTGGCCCATGCGCTGAGGGACACGGACGCCGAAGCCGCGCTCGCCGCGGCCGAGGCCGCCTCGCGCCTGAAGCCAGACTACGCGCCCGCCTATGTGTTTCGCGGGCAGATTCTCGAAACGTCCAGTCGGTTCGACGAGGCCTTAGGGCAATACCGAAAGGCGGTGGAACTCGACGCCGAAAACGCCATGGCGGAGTTCGGGCTCGGGCGTCTCTCCCTGGCTCGGGGCAAGGTTCAGGACGCTCTCCCGCACCTCCTTCGCGCCCGCGACCTGAGCCCGGAGGCGGCCGCGATCCACGGCGCGCTCGCCCAAGCGTACCGACAAACGGGAGATATGGAATCCGCCCTGCGAGAAAACCGGCTCGCATCGCAGCACACGGAGACGATCCCCATCACCGATCCCATCCACTACGCGATGCGGAAGGAGTCAGTGTCTTCGATAGCTCAATTAGAGCGAGCTATCGAGGCCGACCGGGCGGGCGACTATGCGACCGCCGAAGCTCTCTACCGCGACCTGGTGCGGCTCCGGCCCGACGACGCCAACATCCACGCTCGCTTCGGGGATACTCTCGCCCGCCAGAGCAAGCTTGGACCGGCGAAGGTGCAGTACGATGCGGCGCTCGCGATCAACCCGCAGTCGGCCTCGGCCCACTACGGGCTCGGGAACATGTTGAACTTCGAGGGAGACTACGGCGAGGCGGCTCGTCACTATCGAGCGGCCCTCGAGACCGAGCCCGACGACGCTCGAACGATGCTGAACCTGGCGGGGATTCTCGCTTTTCAGGGCGAGCTCCCGGAAGCCGCCTCCCTGTGCCGCCGGGTGCTCGAAATGGATCCGAAGGGATTTGGCCCCAATTTTCAACTAGGGCGAGTGCTGAACCAGCAGAGCTCTCACCGAGAGGCCATCCCATTCTTGCAGGTCGCGATCCAGGCCCGGCCGGATTCCGGCCCGGCTCACCGTCAGCTCTCGATCGCTCTCGTGGGGATCAACGACTATGCCGCCGCCTGGAAGGAGGTCGAGCGCGCCCGGGAACTGGGGGAGAAGATACCGCCGAACCTCGTCGAGGAGCTCCGACGACGCGTGGAAAGCGGGGGACACTCGAAGAGCGGATAGCGCCACGAAAGCCCCCTGTGCTCGTGAATTACCGCTTTTTGCCAGCTGGTCGTGTCGACTGCCGCTCGCGCGCTCGCCGAGCTCCACGATTCGAAAGGAGAGCCAATGGTTCACCGATGCGTTGCCCTCGTCGCATTCATGGCGGTTACGGGTCCGCCTGGCCACGCGCAGCCGGCCGCCGCGAGTCCCGATGTCCGCGGGGCGTGGCACGCCGAGCTCTACGCTCTCAAGACCGGCGAACGCCACCCGGTGAAGGGGATGATCGTTTTCACCGCCAGCGAATGGAGCGTGACGTTTTTCGTCACCCCTGACGGAAAGGCGCCGCAGCGGGCGGCGGCCGAAGGCGGCACCTACACGCTCGATTGCACGACGCTCGCCCTGAGGCACCTTTACCGCTTCTCGGCCGGGAGCGCGCTGCCGGGTCTCCCGGAGAGCCCGATGCGGATGGAGGTGGACCGCACAGAGGCGCCGCTCGAGCCGATCACGGTGACGATCGACGTCGAACGGCTCACGCTCTCGTTCCCGAGCGGCAATGCGATGACTTTTCGGAGGAGCTCCCGTTTCTGACAGCGGAGTCGTTGGCGTCTGAACGCGCGGCTACTTCGATAGCCAGGCGAAAATCTCGAGGGTGTAGCCCTCGGGATCGGTAAAGCGGAACTCACGCACGTTCACGATGGCGGCGTCAAAGGGCGGCATGTGGATGCTGACTCCTCGCGCCTTCAGGCGCTCGTACCACCGATCGACATCCTTCGGATCGGAGACGACCATGGCGACTGTCACCGGTTTGTCGTTGGAGGGGCTGTGCGCCCCTTTCGCACCGTCGACGAGAGCAACGGACGAGGTTGGGGAGGTGGCAAAGATGCGAACCCACTCGGCGTCGAACGTCTTCTCGAGCCCCAGCGTTTCTCCGTAGAACTCGGTCGCTTGGTCGACGTCGTTGAAGTACAGGAAGGTAACCCCGCCGATAAACGGAGGAAGTTCCGAAGGGGACTGGCGGCCCGCGTCGGCGTTGGCCCCAGGCAGGAATTCCTCAAGCGGCTTGAGACCTCCCATGCCGAGGATGAGCGTGGCCAACATGATAACGGCACAGCGTTTGAAACCCGAGTCCATCAGTGCACCTCATGAATCGGAGCCTTGGATTGTTTGGAACGGTACTGGACCAGGCGAAAGGAAAGCAGTCAGCTGCCGCTCGCGCGCTGGCGCAGGACCACGATGCGCCGGTCGGCGACGGTCGTGGCGCGATAGGGATCGACGGCCTTCGCCTTCTGGTACCAGGCCATCGCTTCGTCATACTTCCCCTCATCTGCCAGGAAATCGCCCCAGGTGATCATCACCCCTCCGTGATCGGGTTCCTGCTCCATCGCTTGCATCAGCAGGTCCGATCCCTCGCTCCTTCGTCCGGTCTCGGCGAGGATCTCCGCGAGGAGGATGCTGATGTTGGGGTTGGGTTTCAGCTTGGCGCAGGCGCGGAGCGACTCCTCCGCCTCCTGGAGACGGTTCATTTCGACGTAAACCAGACCGTTCTCCTCCAAAACCTCCGGATCCTTCGGCGCCCTTTCAAGCGCCTGCTCCGCCTTTCTCAGCGCGTCCTCGAGGCGTCCCTCCCGGCGCAGGGTCCTCGACTCGATCAGAAGCGTCTGGATCGGCATCATGTCCTTGGGATCGGGTAGCCCGCCCTCGGTGGCGGTGGAGGAGCCAGCTCCTGAGAGGTAGCCGAGCGCCTGAAGGCGGCGCAGGGACTCGGGATCGGGCTTTGTTGCCGCGGCGGCGATGGCTTCGGCCGAAGGGCTGTCCTTCAACCGAGCCGCCAGATCATCGGCCAGGCGGGCGACGGCGCTTCGGGCGCTCTCCCTGCCGTAGAGGCTCTCGCTTTCGTCGGGGTCGGCCGCGAGGTCGTAGTACTCGGGCCGCGGTGCGAAGATGTATTTGTCGTAGCGCCGTCTCAGCCCGTGAAGCGGCGCCCAGCCGTTGTCCAGGAAGGGCGCCATGGCCTCCATGTAGATCGCTCGCTCCCGATTCTCGCGCGCGAGCCGCAAGCTGACACCGTCGCTCGGTCCGTCCAGTTGAATTCCCAGCAAATCCAGGACGGTGGGAAAGATGTCGACCAGTCCCACCACCCCTTCGTTGACGACAGCCGCATTCGGGATCGAAGCGGGAGACCACAGAAACAGGGGGACTCGCTGCGTCGTGTCGTAGATGAGGTGCGAGTGAGAGTACTCGGAGTGTTCTCCGAAGCTCTCGCCGTGGTCGCCGGCGACGACCACCAGGAGCTTCTCTCCTGTCTTCTCGAGCGCCGGGATCAGCCGGCCGATCTGGGAGTCCATGTAGGCAATCTCGCCGTCATAGGGGCTCGCGGGAAATCTGCGGGCGAACGCTTCGGGCGGCTTGTACTCCGCATGAGGGTCGTAGTAGTGGACCCACAAGAAGAAAGGCTTCGTTCCGGCCCGGCCGCCGAGCCAGCCGAGCGCAGCGTCGGTGACCGCCTCCGCGTGGCGCTCACCGAGGCCCCCGAAGGGCTGCCCGGGGAGGGTTTCGGTTCGATCATCGTAGATGTCGAAGCCCTGCGCCAGGCCATAGCGGGCATCGAGCACGAAGCCGGATACGAAGGCTGCCGTCTCGTACCCCTGGGCCTTCAAGACCTCGGCGAGTGTCATCTGGGAGGGGTCGAGCCGATACTGGCCGTTGTTACGCACGCCATGATGGTGGGGATCGAGGCCGGTCAGAATCGACGAGTGCGCCACGAGGGTGATGGGAGCGGGGGACACCGCATCGGCGAAGAGGATGCCTTCACGGGCAAGCCGATCCAGATGCGGGGTCGCGGTCTTTTCGTAGCCGTAGGCGCCCAATCGGTCGGCTCGCGTCGTGTCGAGAGTGATGAGCGCGACGTTGAAAGAAGTGGCAGACCCGCTGGCGAGGAAGCTTTCCCGCGACCTGCAGCCGGCGAGGGTAATCGCCAGCGCCACGCATGGAACGGCAACGATGCGCACTGGGCAATTATCCCCGTCGTGGAAAATCGAATCAAATCGCTGGAACGAGGGACGAGAACCGGCGGACCCCGGGCAGGCGTGAGGGTTTCGGAGCTCAACCGCACCGTTCCGACTGCGCTGGCATTGCCGCCCCGCCGACGAGCGGAAGTTCGGGATCGCACGTCGGCGTCGGCCTCAGGCGGTTTGACTGGCCTCGGGACCCGGAACAGAATCGAATTCGATGAAGGGAATCGGTGCGTTCGCAACCGCAGCGATCGCGGGACTGCTCTCGAGTGCGGCCTCGGCTCAGCCGATCTACACCGAGATCGCCCATGAGGTGGGCATCGATTTCACCCACGACCCGGGCACCGAAGGAAAGCACATGGCGCCCGAGGTCATGGGGTCGGGGTGCGCCTTCCTCGACTACGACAACGACGGCGACCTCGACGTGTACCTCGTCCAGGCGGGACCGCTTCCCGAGTCGAAGAAGCCTCGACCGCCGGATCGTCTGTACCGCCAGGAGGCGAGCGGTAAGTTCACGGACGTGACCGCGGAGTCCGCTCTCGGGGACACCGGGTACGGAACCGGGGTCACCGTGGGGGACATCGACAACGATGGGTTCGTGGACGTGTACGTGGGCAATTACGGCCCTGACTCCCTCTACCGGAACCTCGGGAACGGCAAGTTCGAGAACGTCACGGCGAAGGCGGGAATCGCCGGGAGCGCCTGGTCTGCCTCCGCCGCGTTCTGCGATTACGACGCGGACGGCTTCCTGGACCTCTACGTCACCCACTACGTGAAGTTCGACCCCACCAAGGTCTGCGTCAAGGGGGACGGGGCCCCTGACTATTGCAGTCCGCAAAGTCTCCCCTATGAGAGCGACGTTCTCTATCACAACAACGGGAACGGAACGTTCACCGACGTCTCCCGGCAGTCGGGGATCGCCACCGCGCGCCTCCCCGGACTCGGGGTCATCTGTTCGGATTTCACAGGGGACGGTCGTCCCGACTTCTACGTCGCCAATGACGGGGAGCCGAACAACCTTTGGGTGAACCAGGGAAACGGCAAGTTCGAAGATCAGGCTTTTCTCGTGGGAGCGGCGGTGAGCGGCATGGGCCGTCCTCAAGCGAGCATGGGAGTGGCTCTGGGGGACGTCGATTCCGACTCCGATCTCGACCTCTTCATGACCCACCTCAACAACGACTACAACACGCTCTATCGGAACGATGGAAAGTACGGCTTCGAGGACCAGAGCGCCGCTTACGGCTTGGTTGCTCCGAGCCTGCCCTTCACCGGATTCGGGACCGCTTTCGTCGACTACGAGCATGACGGCGATCTCGACATCGTGGTGGTGAACGGCGCCGTCGATCGCCACAAGCCCCAGCCCGGAGCCCGGATGTCCGACTACTGGAACCGATACGCGGAGCCCAAGCATCTCTACCAGAACGACGGAAAGGGCCGCTTCACGGAGATCGGAAATCGGGTCGGGTCCTTCGCCACCGACGTCGACCTGAGCCGGGGACTCGCGATGGGGGACGTCGACCGAGATGGAGATCTGGATCTGCTGGTGTTGAACACCGCCGGTCCGGCGCGGTTGTACCGCAACGACGCGAGGAAAGCGGGAAACTGGCTTCTGGTGCGGGCGTGGGACGAAAGGCGCAAACGGGACGCGCACGGCGCGGTCGTCACCGTCACCGCCTCGGCGAAGGATTACGTTCGCGTCGCCGATCCGGCGTTCAGCTACCTTTCCAGCAACGATCCTCGAGCTCATTTCGGAATACCGGGAACGACTCGGGCCGACGGCATTCGGGTCCGGTGGCCCGATGGGATAGAGGAAGCGTTTCCGGGCGTCGCCCTCAATCAGAGCATCGTCCTGAAGAGGGGCCAGGGGAAGCCCACTACGAACTGAGGCCGAGTTTGCTTGCCGGCTCGAGACCCGTGTAGCATGACTTCGCCATAGCAGGAGATCTGGAGATGATCACGTTGGGATTCATCGCGGTCGCGCTCGCCCTCTCCGGGACATCGGTCGCCGACGATCGACTGGAGAAACTCAATCCCGAGCACCGAAAGTGGCTCGAAGAAGAGGTCGTTTACATCATCACCAAACAGGAGAAAGACGTCTTCCTGTCGCTTCCCACCATACAAGATCGCGAAGGGTTCATGAAGGCGTTCTGGGAGAAACGTGACCCCGATCCGGCGACGCCGGCGAACGAGTTCAAGGACGAGCACTACCAGCGGCTCGATTACGCGAACCGCATTTTCAGCCGGGATGCCCCCCGGCCGGGCTGGAAGACGGACATGGGGAAGTTCTGGATCATCCTGGGAAAACCCCATGAGATTCAGCGCTACGACGGCCTGAACGAGGTGGTCTCGAACCAGATATGGTACTACATCGGCGACCCGAAGTACGGGCAGCCCCCGCGCTTCAACCTCGTGTTCTTCAAGAAGCAGGACATCGGCGAGTACGAGCTCTACAGCCCGATGGGCGACGGCCCCGAGGCTCTCCTGCGTGCAGGCTCGGGCCCGTTCTACCGGACCGATCAAAACGTCGCCGTCGATGTCCTGGAGGTGGTCTCGATGGATCTGGCGCGGGCGAGCCTGACCGTGGATTTGACGGAGCCGGTCGGAAACTTCCTGGCCGCGCGCAATTCGCGGCAGCCCATGACCACCATGGTCAAAGTGCCCATCAACGTCGAAGCCGTCATCGCGAACATCGAGGAGTCTCCGCAGAAGCGAGTGAGCATCGATTATCTCGATGCCTACCTCCGCTACAAGGACAAAGTCACCGCCGACTACTCGTTTCGCTTCGTTCCCAGCCGGCAATACTACGCCGTCTTGTACGGGCCAGAGGATACGCCCTTCTTGCACTACAGCTTGGAGCTGGATCCCACGAACTTTTCGCTCCAGGTGAACGATGACGGCACGAAGTTCTATACCACCCTCGACGTCACCGTCGAGGTTCGCGACCGGAACGGGAGCCTGGTCGCGGTGAGCGAGAGCGCTCCCTACCTGGAGCTGACGTCGAGCCAGGTGCAGGCGGTTTCCGGCCTTCCCTTCGCCTACCACGACGACTTCCCGCTCGTCCCCGGTGACTATCGGCTCAGCCTGATCGTCAAGAACCGGGCGACGAAGCAGTTCACGGCGGCGGAGACGGATTTGCAGGTAGAGCCGGTTCCGGACGGCCCGGCGCTGGGGGCGCTGGTCGTCGGATACAAGAGCGAGCTGACCCCCGGCCTGGCGGAGGATCGTTATCGCGCTTTTCAGATCGGCGCCGAGATCGTGTATCCCGCCGTCGATACGACGTTCACTCCGAAAGACGTCGCTTACGCCCTGATTCAGCTCTGGAAAGCTCCGCCTGATTATCGGCTGCGCCTTTCGGTTTCGAACGACGAGCGCTCGCCAAATCCGCGTGAAGTCCGGGTCGGCTCCTACGGCGAGGGTCCGGCGATCGAGGAGCTCTCTCTCGTCGAGCTCGAGAGCGGATCGTATCGGGTGCGCGCGGAGCTGCTGGACGCTTCCGGACGGACGGTGTCCGAGCGCGTCGCTCCCCTCAACGTCTCCCCGCGCACATCGATCCCGCGCGCGGGTTTCGTGTTCCGCCACAGCTTCAATACTGAAAGCCCGGGTCTTCTGGCTCTGGCGCGCGGGCAGCAGCATATGGCTCGGGGCGAGATCGCAGAGGCGGAAACCTCGTTCCGGCGGGCGGTCGCCTCGGGAAACCCTGGCCTGGTCATGGCGCGCTTCAAGCTCGCGACGGTCCTCCTCCATTCCCGGAAGGCCGACGAGGCGCTCGAGCTCCTGCTTCCGCTCAAAGACAAGCTTGCTGACGAGCCGGAGGTGGTGGAAGGACTAGGGCTCGCTTTCTACTTGAAACAGGAATTCGCGCAGGCGGTTCCGTACCTCGAGCGGGGGATTACCCTGCGCCCGCCCGAGTTCTCCCTCCTCAACGCGCTCGGCGACAGCTACCAAAGTCTCGGCAACAAGGACAAGGCGAAGGAAATCTTCGAGCGCTCTCTAGCTTTGAACCCGGGACAGGAGGCGGTGAAGGCGCGACTGGAGGCGCTCGCAAAGAGTCCTTAGATCTCCTCGTCACCGGAGGCCGCGTTTACACCTTTAGGTGGGACGAGCCCGCGCCCGATGGGACGCGCTTGCCCTTCCGCAGCCCGAGGCCGAAGCGGTCGCGGTCAGGGTCGGGACCAGTCCTCGAACGGGAGCGTCGGAATGCGCTCGAAATCCACGGTATTTCGCGTGACGAGTAAAGCGCCGACGGAGAGCGTTATGGCAGCTATAGCAAGGTCGTTGGTCCCCAAATGAAGCTTCTGAGCGCGCAGCCGATCGAAAATCGCGGCAGCGGCCGAGTCAAACGGCAAGCAAATCCACCGCCGGTAGAATTCGAGCCCTCGCTGCAGGCGAGCATAGGCGGCTTCGCGTGCGCGACCGTCCGCCGCCCGGCGACAAGCCGGTAACCAACCGCCGAGATCCTCACCGAAAGTGATGATGGTCGTGACTACCTGATCTTCGACAGAGAGACTACGAAGGCGTTGTAGGACACCCGGATGTTTCTGCTGTGCCAACCCAGCGATGTCGGTATCCAGGACATAGAGCGTCATTCCGCATCCTGTTGCCTGGCCTCTTCACGCTCCCGCTCTCGCTCGGCGGCGATCTCGTCGAAGTGTTCGCGCAACGCCTCTTCGTCCCCGGCGAACATCTCCAGGGAATTCAGCAGAGCAAGTGGGCTTCCGGGCCGCCGCGAATGCTCTCGTGGCACGTGGACGCTGATGGTCGTGAGTTCTACGGATGCGAGGTAGTTCTCGGCGGCACGCCGCGCATTGCGGAGCGCTTCCTCCCGCGATCGACCCTCTCCGGCAAGGCCGGAGAGCACGGGGATGAAAGCGCGCCAGATGCCGTCTTTCCGCTCCACGATCACTGAGTACTCCATCTGGATTTCGCTCCTGAGCTCTGCTCATTATGGCGGAAGTTCCCGCGAAACCAAACTAGCTCCAAGCCCGAGGCCGGCAGTGCTATCCGACCTGCTTCCGTCGGCCGCGTCCACGAAGTTCCCACATCCGCGTATAATCGCTCCGCCATGAAATGGAGTTGTCTCGCTGGTATGTCGGTCTTCGCCGCCGTGTCGTGCGCTCCGCCGTCTCCGGAGGACACTGCGGACCTCCTCGTCACCGGGGGCCGCGTCTACACCCTTACCTGGGAAGAGCCCGCGCCCGATGGGACGCCTTCCGCCTCGGCGCCGCGGGGGCCTAAGGGATGGCGGCCCGACGCCGAAGCGGTTGTAGCGAAGGACGGAAGGATCCTCTTTGTCGGAAGCGCCGCGGAGGCTTCCCGCTACGCAGGGGAGGCCACAACGGTTTTGGACGTCTCCGGCGCCACAGTAATCCCCGGGCTCATCGACTCCCACACCCACGTGGCGGGCCTTGGAGAGCTGGAGTCGCAGATTAGCCTTTTCGGAGTCGCGACCGAAGCGGAGGCGGTCCAGCGCGTCGTCGACGCTTCTGCGAACCGCCCGGAAGGGGAGTGGATTCTCGCGCGCGGATGGGACGACAGCGCCTGGGCGAGCCATTATCCGACGTGGGACCTCTTGAACGAGAAGTTCCCGAAGAACCCGGTGGTCATGCAGAGCCTCCACGGCTTTGCGGTATGGGGGAACGAGAAGGCGTTCGAAGCGGCGGGCATCGACGAAAAGACGCCTGCGCCGAGCGGAGGGCGCATCCTCAAGGACGCGGCCGGAAAGCTCACGGGGATCGTGCTCGATCGCGCGGGGCAGCTTCTCACGGACGCGATTCCCGAGCCGACGCCGGAGCGGTTCCGGGGCTACGTGAAGGCCGGGCTCGACCGGATGGCGCGGGACGGGTTCGTCGCCGTCCACGAGGCGGGCGTCGACCGGGCGCTCATGACGGCGCTTTCCTCGCTCGAGGCCGAAGCGAGCCTTCCCATCCGCGCGTACGCCATGCTCTCCGCCCGCGACGGCGATCTCTGCCGCGAGTGGATCCAGAAAGGACCCGATCGCGGGAACGACCGGATGCTCGTGACTCGATCGGTCAAGGCCTACTACGACGGAGCTCTCGGCTCCCGGGGGGCGCGGCTCCTCGAGGAGTACTCCGACATGCCGGGCCACAAGGGGACGTCCGGGGGCGAGTACGGCTTCGACATGGAGCTCGTCACGGAGATGATGCGCTCGGGCTTCCAGGTGGGAGTCCACGCCATCGGTGACGCGGGGAATCGCGAGACGCTGGACTTCCTCGCGTCCGTCGTCGAGGCCAACCCGGAGACGAGGGAGCTCCGGCACCGCATCGAGCACGCTCAGGTCGTCCACCCGGACGACATTCCGCGGTTCCAGAAGCTCAACGTCATCGCCTCGATGGAGCCGCCCCATTGCGCCGAGGATCAGAGGTGGGCGGAGGCGAGGCTCGGGCCCGAGCGGGTGAAAGGCGCCTACGCCTGGCGCAGTCTGCGCAAAGCGGGAGCGCGGCTCGCGTTCAACTCCGATCTCGCCGGCTCGGACCACGACATCTTCTACGGCCTCCACTCCGCGATCACGCGAAGGGCGAAGGACCAGACGCCCCCCGAGGGATGGTATCCCGAGGAGCGCATGACTTCGGAGGAGGCCCTTCGCGGCTACACGGTGTGGAATGCCTACGCCTCGGGCCAGGAGAGCGAGACGGGAGCCCTCGCCCCCGGGAAGTGGGCCGATATTACCGTCATGGATATCGATCCCCTCGCCGTTGGCGAAACCGATCCAGGGCGGCTTTTCGAGGGGAAGATCGTGGCAACGATCGTGGGCGGTAGAGTCGTCTACCAGCGAGAGAAGGAGTAGCGATGGCTCGACTCAGCAGGAGAAGGTTTCTCCAGACGGCTGCCGCCGGCGCGGTCGCGGCGCCTCTGGTCCGGAGTCAACCGTCGCCCGACGTTGTGGTCGTGGGGGCGGGCGCTTTCGGAGGTTGGACCGCGCTTCATCTCCGTGAGATGGAACACGGGGTGACGCTCCTCGATGCCTATGGACCGGGAAACGGGCGCGCGGCATCCGGCGGAGAGACACGGCAGATCCGCGTGGGCTACGGCGACCAGGAGATCTACTCCCGATGGGTGCTGAGAGCGCTCGAGAAGTGGAAAGAGCGCGAACAGGAGTTTGGGGAAAGTCTTCTTCTTACGAGCGGACGTCTCCAGCTCGCCTCCGCTTGGACTTCGGAGCTTCGCGCCACGAGGAGCGTTTTTGAGAAGCTCGGCGTCGCTTACGAGGTCGTGCCTCACGATGAGCTCTCGAAGCGCCATCCTCAGATGCGGTTCGAGGGCGTGGAGTTTTCCCTGTTCGAGCCGGGAGCGGGCGTCCTCCGGGCGCGGCACTCGATGCAGGTCGTGGCCCGCGCGTTCGAAAAGAAGGGGGGACGGTTCCGGATCGGAAGAGCCGAGCCTCCGGCGGGCGCGGGCTCGACCCTCGGTCGCATCTCGCTCGCGGGAGGCGGGAGCCTTTCTGCCGGGACTTACGTCTTCGCGTGCGGCCCGTGGCTTCCCAAGGTCTTTCCCGAGCTTCTCGGTCGAAAGATCTTCACTCCCCGTCGGGACACGTTCTTCTTCGGGACTCCCGCCGGCGACGATCGGTTCGACTATCCGAACCTCCCCAACTTCGACGATGTCGGCTACTACGGCTTTCCCAACGTGGACAGCCGCGGTTTCAAGCTCTGCCCCATGGGAGAGCGGGTGGCGTTCGACCCGGATCTGGACGAACGAGTGCACAACGCCTACTTGCTCCAAAGGGCGCGGGCGTTTCTCGCCCATCGATTTCCCGCGCTCGCCAACCAGCCACTTCTCGAAAGCCGGGTCTGCCAGACGGAGATGACCGTCGACGAGCATTTCATCGTGCAGAAACACCCCGACTGGTCGAACGTCTGGATCGCGGGCGGAGGCTCGGGCCACGGTTTCAAGCACGGTCCGGTCGTCGGCGAGTACGTCGCTCGCCGGGTGGCGGGAAAAGACGAGGAGCGGGAGCTCGAGTCGCTGTTTCGCATCAAGCCGGAGTCGTTCGACGAGTCGGTCTTTTCCGGGAGAAGGCACTATTGAAGGAGGATTGGATGTCCTGGTCAAAGAGCGTGTTTCTGGTGACCGCGACCGCAGCGTTGTCGGTCGGGGCGACTCTGGCGGTCCAGACGGCGCAATCTCGGCGCGAGCCCCAGTTCGAGAACGAGCACGTCAAGGTCTGGAAGACCATCATTGCCCCGAACCAGCCTCTGCGGCTCCACCGCCACGAGCACGGCCGCGCACTCATCGCGCTGAAGGGAGGGTCGCTCAAGGTCGTGGATGAGGCGGGAAAGACCATCGATACTTACGTCTGGGAGGACGGAAAGGCCTACTGGCTGGACGCCGATCCCCCGGGAACGCAGCACGGAGATGTGAACGAAGGTCCAGAGACGATAGAAGTTATCGTCGTTGAGCTCCAGAAATGACCGGCTCTGGTGATATCGATATGATAGTGATATCATTGAGCAGTGGCCGCCGTTCACGTTAGGGACATTCCTCGGGAGGTCGTCGACGCCCTGAAGCGCCGAGCGGCCAGAAACCACCGGTCGCTGCAGCAGGAGCTCAAGCGCCTCCTCTGCTCGGTCGCGGAAGAGGAGGTGGCGAAGCCACGGCTTCCGCCGCTCGATCTGATCATGTCCTCCGCTCCTCCTGGCCCTCCTTGGACGCGCGAAGACATGTACGGGGATGATGGACGCTAAGACCGTTCTTGCGGACACGAACGTCCTCTTGAGCGCGAGCTCACCCTCTCGCGACTTACATGCGCAGGCGCTCCGCGTGTTGCGTGACTGGCCAAATGAAGGCGTTCCCATCTGCACGAGCGGCCAGGTTCTCCGCGAGTACCTGGTCGTGGCGACGAGGAGTTACGAGCTCAACGGACTCGGGCTCTCACTGTCCCAGGCGCTGACCAACCGGGAGCGGCTCGAGGCGCGGATGAAGTTTCTCGATGAGACCCACGCCGTGGCGATGCGCCTTGCCCGGATTGCGGAATCGGCGTCGTGCGTCGGGAAGCAGATTCACGATGCGAATCTGGTCGCAACTGCGCTCGCGCACCGCGTGGACCGAATCCTCACCGACGACATCACGCATTTCGCGCGTTTCCGCGATTTCGTCGAGATCGTCGATCTGAGAGCGGTCTGACCGCACACGAGCGTTCAAAAAGGAGAACCGATGGAGCGTCCAGACCCCTACCGTCCGCCTCGGGCGAATCTGTCCCAGCGTCCTCTCGCCGCCGCTTCCGGCGGCATCACCCGCAACATGATCGACAGCCTCCTCAGGACGCGCCCGTGGGTCCTCCTCATCGGCATTGTCATGATCATAGGGTGCGTCTTCATGGTGCTCGCCGGGATCGCGATGATCGCTGTCGGCGGGTTCGCCGGGATGAGCGGGGAGGAGTTCGGTCCTCTCGCCGGTGCCGGGCTCGGAGCGGCCTACCTGCTCCTCGCAGTCCTGTACCTCTTTCCCGCGCTCTACCTCATGCGGTACGCCTCCGCCATCAAGCGCATCGGACCCGCTAACCCCACCGCCATGGAAGAAGCGCTGAGGCAGCAGGCTTCGTTCTGGCGCTTCGTCGGGATTCTGACGGTGACCCTCCTCGCCGTCTACGTGCTTCTGATCGTCGGCATCGCCGTGATGGCGACGATCGGCGCGACTTCGGGCGGCTGAGGCGCTACCGCCAGCCTTCGCGCTCTTTCAACGCTTCGATGTGCGCCACGTGATGCCGCCCGTGCCATGCGTAGAGGGCGGTGTTCTGGTCGACGCGCACCCGGCCGAGCTGGGAGTGGATGAATCCACGCGCGCACTCGTCGTCGGTGAGCGCGCGGAGAAAGATCACCCACCGCTCGTGAAGCGACGATAGCAAGGCGAGAGAGACCTCGACGGGAGAGCTCTTCGCGTCGGGGAGCTCCGCCCAGAGCGTCTCGTCGTAGCCCTTCACTTGCGGCTCGCTCTCGGTCATAGCGAGCTTGAAGCGGACGTAGCTGTTCACGTGGCTGTCCGCGAGGTGGTGGACGACCTGCCGCACGGTCCAGCCCCCCGGCCGGTAAGGAGTCTCGAGCTGGCGATCGTCGAGGCCGGCAACCGCTTTCCTCAGGCGCTCCGGGGCGTCCGCGATCTGCTGGATGAAGCTCCTTCTCTCCGAGGGGCTTACCGTCTCGGGAAACTGGAACGCGCCGATGGGATAACGAAGATCTTGCATGGCGCGCCATGGTAGCATGCCGCCCGCACCAGAGACAGGTGAGCTCCGCCATCCGCCAGGCGGGAGCGAACCAGGTCGACGTCATCGGGTCCGCGGCGGAGAAGGAAGCCGCCGTCGAGTTCTCGAGCCCGAGCCGTTCCTCTCACAGAGCTCGGGGGAGACGATTTCTTACGATACCCGGTACCAGGCGAGCTCCGTCGTGAACGCGGCCTTCGGCCTCGAGCACCGGTTCGAGAGCGACCTCCAGCTCTACGCCGCCTTCAGCACCGATTTCACCACCGCCCCGTCGAGCTCGGGCTCCAATTCCTCCCTCGCCTCGTGCGACATCTATCACTTGTCGGGGGGCTCGACGCTCACCGTCGCCGGCCAGGAGTTGACCGTCGGGCTCATCTACTCCTTCGGGAGCTCCGCGCTCGGAGAGAACGAGCTTGGCCTGAGCCCCGAGCTGGGCGTGTCCTACCGGCGCCTCACCTTTGTCATCGGCGTGGGGTTCATTTTCTAGAAACCCGAGGCAACCCGCGAGCAGGGCGGTTCGTCCAACGACGCGGAGGTGTCCATGCCATCTCTCCTTCGAGACGTGCGAACGGGGCTTCGCTCCCTCGCGAAAGCGCCCGTTCTGACCGGGGTGGCCGTGCTTTCGCTCGCCCTCGGGATCGGGGCCAACACCGCCATCTTCACGCTCTTCGACCAGGTGCTCCTGCGGCTGCTGCCCGTGAAGGATCCACGTTCCCTGGTGATGGTGGCGACGCGGGGCTCTCACACCGGGAGCAACCGGGGGCCGAACGCCCTCTCTTATCCCATGTACAAGGATTACCGGGAGAAGAACCAGGTGTTCGAAGGCGTTCTCTGCCGGTACGGCGCGACCGTGAACGCTGGGTTCGGCGGAAAGACGGAGAGGGCGGAGGCCGAGCTCGCCTCGGGGAACTACTTCGAGGTGCTCGGCGTCGGGCCGGCGCTCGGAAGGGTGTTGCAGCCGGAGGACGAGCGCGCCCCGGGGGGGGAGCCGGTCGTGGTCCTCGGCCACGACTACTGGCGCAACCGATTCGTGAGCGACCCCGAAGTCCTGGGTAAAGCCCTTCTCGTAAACGGGCATCCGATGACCATCGTCGGAGTCGCCGCAGCGGGGTTCTCGGGCGTGAGCCTGGGCTTCCAACCGGACCTCTACATCCCGGTCACCATGAAGAAGCAGGCGACGCCTTCCTGGGACGATCTGGAGGACCGGAGGAGCCGGTGGGTCCAGGTCTTTGCGCGTCTTTCCCCCGGAGTGTCCCGGGAGGCGGCCGAGGCCTCCCTCGGCGCCCTCTACAAGCAAATCATCGCCGCCGAGGTCGAGGAATCCTACTTCAACGACGTGACGCCCTACTGGAAGGACCAGTTCCTGAAGTCCCACGCCGTGGTCCTTCCCGGCGGGCAGGGATACTCCCGAATGCGAGAGGAGCTGGCGACGCCCCTGCGCATGCTGATGATCCTGGTAGGTCTGGTCCTCCTCATCACCTGCGCCAACGTCTCGAATCTCCTCGTCGCGAAGGCGACCAGCCGCCGCAAGGAAGTAGCGCTCCGTCTCGCCCTCGGCGCCCGCCGCCACACCATCATGAAGCAGCTCCTGGTAGAGAGCCTCCTCCTTGCGCTCGCCGGAGGACTCCTGGGTCTCGCGCTCGCGTACGGGACGACGCGCGGACTGATCCTTCTCGCTCCCACGGAACAGGCCCGCGTCGCTCTCTCGGCGACACCGGACGCCCGGATCCTCGGATTCACGCTCCTTCTTTCGGCGCTCGCGGCCGTTGGGTTCGGTCTCCTTCCGGCGCTCGAAGCGGCGCGCACGGACTTGATCTCGACGATGAAGCAGGCGTCGGGAACGAGCGCCGCGGGACATGGAGCGAGGGTGCGCAAGACCCTCGTGGTGGTGCAGGTGGTGGTGGCGCTCATTCTGCTCCTGGGCTCGTCCCTCTTCGTCCAGAGCCTCCGAAACCTGAACGAGGTGGACCCCGGCTTCCGCGCCACCAACCTCGTGCGGTTCAAGATCGACCCCCTGCTCGGCGGGTACGACGTTCCCGGAACGAAGCAGTTCTACCAGAGGCTTCTCGAACGGCTGCGCTCGCTTCCCGCCGTCGAGTCGGCCGGGCTTGCCATCGTCGCCATCATGGAGGGAAACGAGTGGGACTCGACGGTGGGCGTCGAGGGGTACCGCACGGCGGAAGGCGAGGACATGAACCCGCATTTCAACTCGATCTCACCCGGCTACCTCGAGACCCTGGGCCTCGCGATCCGGGCGGGAAGGGACTTCGACGAGCGCGACCAGACGGGAGTGACAAAGGCCGTCATCGTGAACGAAACGTTCGCCCGGAAATACTTCCCCGAAGGGTCGCCCATCGGCTACCACATCGGCTGGGGGGGCGGGCCGAACGCCAAGCTGGACATGGAGATCGTGGGCGTGGTTCAGGACGCGAAGTACGAGGACCTTCGAGATGAGGTCCCCCGGCAGGTGTTCATCGCGTATCCGCAGG
>Ga0187893_10007828_pt1 | contig 17229 bp, 20 predicted proteins | sample MA1701074metaG_FD_139574 | JGI IMG/M metagenome (GOLD analysis project Ga0187893, IMG submission 139574) | White microbial mat communities from a basaltic lava cave in the Kipuka Kanohina Cave System on the Island of Hawaii, USA - MA170107-4 metaG ... | reverse complement strand
CAAACGATCGGGCAATCCCTGGGGCGAAGCCCTGGCCCTGTTCAAGACCCCGAGCGGGCAGCCCTACTATTTCAATTTCCACGTATCTCCGGAGGACCGGGATTCACGGGATGAAAAGTATCCGGGCAACACGTTTATCTGTGGCAGCACCGGCGTGGGCAAGACCGCTCTGGAACTGAGCCTCTTGGCCTTCGCCACCAAGTACCAGGGACTCCGCTCCGTAGTCTTCGACAAAGATCGCGGCGCAGAGATCGGCATCCGGGCAATGGGGGGGAAGTATCAGTCGCTGAAACGCGGAATGCCGACCGGCTTCAACCCCTTACAATTCGAACCAAGCCCCCAGAATTGGCAATTCTGTGAACAGCTCGTGGCACAACTCGTCAAGCAACCTGGTGACGAGATTCCCCTACTCTCTTCGAAGGAACAGACCGAGATCAGCCATGCCGTGCGGACGGTGATGAGTGAAGCTGTCTCCCCAGACTTGCGCAGTCTATCCCTTCTCCGTCAGAACCTCCCAGCCACCGGTGACCACAGTGTTCGGGCACGGTTGAAGCGATGGACCCGTGGGCATACGCTGGGTTGGGCCTTCGACAACCTAACAGATACCCATGACATCAGCGGCGCACGATTATTCGGGTACGACTATACAGACTTTCTGGACGATCCGGAGGTCCGAACCCCGATCATGGCCTACCTACTCCATCTGACCGAACGGCTGATCACGGGTGAGCCTTTCATCTATGTCATGGAGGAATTCTGGAAGCCGCTGCAAGACCCGCTGTTCGCGGACTTCGCCTTCAACAAGCAAAAGACCATTCGGAAGCAATCCGGCCTCGGCATCTTCGTGACGCAATCGCCCTCGGACGTGCTGCGACACCCGATCGGCAAGACGATGGTCGAACAGAGCGTGACCCAGATCTTCTTGCCCAATCCTCGCGCCGATCATGAGGACTATGTCCAGGGGTTCAAAGTGACGGAGGCGGAATTTCACATCATCAAAAATCTCGGGGAGGCGAGCCGTCTGTTTTTGGTGAAGCAGGGCCACAGCTCGGCGATCGTGCAATTCGACCTGGGCGGCATGACGGATCTGTTGAACGTGCTCTCCGGTACGACGGACAACGTGGCGTTGCTGGACCAGATCAGAGTCGAAGTGGGCGACGATCCCGCAGCCTGGCTCCCTCTATTCCATGAGCGCATCGCGGCGCGGAAACGTCTCCGGAAGGAGAACGGAAGAGGAGTCTCGTAGAGATACCCCATGGGGATGGCGACCTACATCGAGCAGTCGGTGAACAACGCGTTGGACCACTATGTCGTGACTTCCAGCGATGCTGTCATTGCTGTGCTCACGCCGGTGGCCGTGACCGCCGTGACGCTCTATGTGATGTGGAGCGGGTTCCAAGTAGCGCGCGGCGACGTGCAGGAACCAGTCACCGCGCTCGTCTGGCGGTGGTTTCGCGTAGCACTCATCACCGGCCTGACATTGAACGGCCTGCAGTATCGGAGTCTCGTGAAGGAAGGCTTGGACGGGATTCAAGAGGCCTTTGCCTCGGCCTTCGGCGGAGTTCTCTCGATGGGAGGAACCATCGACCAGATGGCGGACCCCTTCACAACACTCATGGAAACTCTGTTTACCGAAGCGAGCTCTGGATTGGTGCCGCAATTCTCACTGTTCATCGCGGGAGCGATCTGCGCCACAGCTTCGATCGTGATGGCCTTCGTCGCCATGGGGGTCTTTCTCGTCGCCAAAGTCAGTCTCGCCCTGCTGCTCGCAGTCGGGCCGGCCTTCATCTTCTGCGCGATGTTTCCCGTGACCCAGCGCTATGCGGAGAACTGGCTATCCAGTTCGTTGGTCGCCGTCTTCACCAATGTCCTCATCATGGCGGTCATCACGTTTCTCGCGAGTCTTCTGCGAAATGCCTGTCTGCACGTCCTGAGTGTCTATTCAACCACCTCGATTCTGGCCGATGTCGTCGGCCTGCTGTTCCTCTCCATCACCGCCGCCTATGTCTTGCTCCATGTCGGTGTGGGTTCGGATCACGCGGGAGAGTTCGGTGATCACCTCCACCCGAAACGCACCCCGGTTCTCTGGAGATGTATTCAAGACTTTCGCGATCTGGTTCAGGTTCCGTCCCAAGGCAAGGAGTTGCTGATTCGATCGGGTCAGTGCGGCGAGCTCCGGCTGCCCCACATGGGGCTCCCCAGTCAATTTGGTGCGGATCATTGCGACCACCCAGGCCGTGGGCTGATAGCCCTCGTGCCGGGCGCAGGTGCGCAGCGCGGCGAGTTCGGAGGGGGTCACATTCAGTTTGATGCGGGCGGTGGCTCGTTCTCTTCGCCGACTGACGCGCAGCCGAGGCGCAGGAGCCTGGGTCGCCTTGCGATCCATGGCCTGCCGAACGGCATTCCGCAGGGCATGGCTCGGGGTGACGCCGTGGTCCTGACACCAGGCCTGCCAAGGCGCTTTCAGGTCACCGAGATCCACTGTGATCGTCGTGGTCCGTTTTTCAGAAGAGGCAGCAGGCATGGGATTGGAGCATACAACAGATTCATGATATAAGACAAATGGGGCTCACAGCCATATCCTGCAACCTCTTAAAAACGGTCTTACATCATGCCTACGACGATACGGATCTAAGACCACACGTCAATCGTTCGCACTGGGCTAAGGACGCCAGAAATGGGCCCCGGATCGACCAGTCGGTAGAGCCTCCGGTAAGCCGGGCATGCCTGCATCGTCCGTTGGCTAGTCGGGTTTCTAGCAATGCGGGGGTCCCGATTGGGGGTTCTCTTCCTGTTATCCTCTGACAGGGAACACCCTATGCGGTGTTGAGGTCACAACCATGCGCATGACTGGGACAGATAGTCTTCGATGCCTTCTGGCACTCGGCTTGATGAGTGGGCTGGTGGCCTGTGGCAGCTTGGCCAATTGCCTCAATAGTGGGTTTGCTCCCATCGCCTGCGGTGGCGGATATGGTGAGAGCAACGCTTCCTCTCTACCGCAGCCCATGTCCACCTCGGCGGAAGGTCGGTGGACCGGCGTGACTCACACCGGCCGAGCCGTCGTTGGGCTGGTCCTGGAGGACGGCTCGTATTGGCTGTTCTATACGGCACGAGACAATCCCAATATCCTGGCCGGACTGGTGCAGGGAACCGGCACGTCACACTCCGGCTCCTTCGGTTCCTCGAACACCAGAGATTTTAATCTGGAAGGCGCGGGCATTCGCGCAGCGACAATGAATGGCAGCTATGTGCCGAACAAGAGCTTCCTCGGGACGATCGCCTACTTCAATGGCGAGGCAGAAAGCTTTACGAGTACGTCCGATGCGGACTCAGAGTCGGCCCCGAACCTGACTCAGGTGACCGGGACCTATACTGGACTCCATACCGATAACTACACGGTCACGGTGACCGTGTAGTCAGCCGGAACGCTTTCCGGTGATTCGACAGATGGATGCACCGTTGCGGGGACCTTGTCTCCTCGGGGAAAGGAAAACGTCTTTCATACCTCGGTGACATTTGGAGAAGGCGCCTGTCGCCAGGGAACCGAGACGGTCACAGGGGTGACGTTTTTCGATGCCGCGACCAATCGGCTGTACAGTGCGGCGCTCAACCCTGCCAGAACCAGCAGCTTTATCTTTCTTGGCACGAAGCAGTAGGTCTCACCGGTTCAAAGTTCTATCTGCTTATCCTTTTTGACGGGAGCATGATCGCAACACATCATGCCCCGTCAATGGATCGAGGAGATCACGGAGACAGGATTTCTCGAACTGCGGTCGAGGCAAAGAATCCCTGATCCTTCAGATTGGAAAACCAGCTCTCGGCAAACTCTTTCAAGTCCTGTTTCAGCGAGGACACGACGTGGGTACGCCTGCCCGCCTCGTCATAGCGGTAGACGTCTTGCACGATCCCCAGGTCGTCGTTCCGAAACGACACTGGTTCGGCTACCACGCTGTTGGGCAAGTCAGTGACCATGAACACAAGATCAGGATCACGCATGAGGTCGCCGTTCTGTTCGCCATACTGGCACAGGGATACCAATCGGTGTCCGTCTTCACTGGATCCAATCTCCTCGACAGAAAGTGGCAAATAGCCAGGGACTGTAACCCGCACCGCACGTGCACCGTCGAGCAGGTCGTCGAGGGCCTTTGCGCATTTCAAATATGTTTCCATTGAATTTCTCCTTGTCTTCGCATGAAAGAAGCCCCCGGCGTTGAGGCCGGAGGCTTCCTCACGGCGGTCAGCGTTCCGACCGCTCCGCGAGCCAGCGTGTCGCCTGTTGGGCGACGACGACGAGCGCGTCAAGGTCCGCGAGCCCGAAAGATTCGGAATTCCTCCAGACTCCATCCCGGTCCTTGTACGAGCGGGCCACGGTCACGTTGTAGAACGGACCGTTCATGCCCTCGTTCCTCCAGATGCTCGCCTTGATGCTGCTGCAGCGAAGCGTGGTGACCGGCTTGGGTTTCTTGTCTTGAGGTGCCATAGTGTTGTCTCCTTGAGTTAGAGTTGATGTGTTGGCCTCTCACGAGACAGTGGAGGCCACACAGCGACGACAAAGGAGACAGAGAGGCCGCCGCTCCGGGCGGGCCGGTGGGCGCGAAGCGGAGGAATGCCCGTGAAAAGGAGCCGCCTCAGAGGCGGCGCGCGGGCATGATCGACGCAGCCCGCCGGTGAAAAGCCAGGGCGGCGGCCCGGATGCGCACAGGCACCGGCTCTGAAACCACAAGCTGGTCCCGCTCATCACCAGCAAGGCATCGCAGAGCAGATTCACCGGACGAGGTGAGAAGGTCCTGTTCAGCCAGACAGAAGAACCCAAGCCTTTTCGTCAAGGTGGAAAAAGATCAACGAGTCTGCTTCGAGATGGTCTTGAGCTTGACGCGGTTGTCGGCCAGCAGGCGACCGAGTTCGCGTCATGGTTGCTGAACGGAGTGGAAGACCGAAAGGCCTGCGAGGCCACTGGCGAACATCCTGTGAATGGCGGCGAGAGATGGTGAGGCAGGGTGTCCATGTAGCCGCTGGGGTGAGATCATCATCACCCGACACCCCAAACCGGAGTCGATCACGACTGCCAAGGTATCGCGAACGGGGATTTGACAATTATACCTGTTCAGGTATAATTGCCCCATGGCTCGTCAGGAACGGCCACTCGAATGGATTGGCAGTAGCTATAAAGATTTGATGGCGTTACCGGCTGACGTTCGGCGATTCTTCGGGTACGCGTTGTCGCTGGCTCAGGCTGGCGATCAACATGATGATGCGAAGATGCTCACGGGTTTCGGCGGCGCCGGGGTGCTGGAAGTGGTCGAAGACGACAGGAGCGGCACCTATCGAGCGGTGTATACCGTGAAGTTCAAGGAGGCGGTCTTCGTCCTGCATTGTTTCCAAAAAAAGAGTAAGCATGGCATCGCCACGCCGAAAGAGGATCTTGCCATCATCCGCGCCAGGCTGAAAGTGGCTGAGGCGCTGGCCAAGGAGCGACGACATGAAAAAACGAGTCATTGAAGGGATCGAGGTCTCTCGCGGGTCTGGCAATGTCTTCGCAGACTTGGAGCTGCCAGATGCCGAGACGCTCCAGATCAAGACCGGGCTGGTGATCGAGATCCGGAGAGCGATTCGCCAACAAGGGCTGACCCAGCAAGCCGCGGCCACACGGATGGGCCTCACCCAACCGAAGGTCTCCAGCATGATGCGTGGGGACTTCTCCAATGTGTCCGAACGCAAACTGATGGAGTGTCTGAATCGGCTCGGCTACGATATTGAAATCAAAGTACGGCCAGCCTCCGCTCGCATCGGACATTTGATGCTGGCGCTACCGTAATCACGCTCCTGGAGAAGAACCGGACGTTCCCTCTCATTCCTGAGAGTAAAAGCCCTCTCCTCCTCTCGTTTGTTCACGAGACTAACGATCCAGCGCATCACAACCCCAGGGGTCAGGGCGTCCTGCTAATAGTATCCAGGCTGGCTCCGGCTATAAGGATCACGTTGTGACGCCGGCGGAGGTTCGTCGTAACGATGCTGTTGGCCAGGCTGCGACGATCCCATATTCACATTGTCATAGCCAGGCGCGGGTCGTTGCCGACCCGACAAAGAATCATCAGCACAGCCAGCGATCATGACACCCGCCAGAAGGGCAAAGGGCAGCGTGCATAGCATACGAATCATACGAAACCTCCTTCGTCATTCGGAATGATTTCGATGCATGTCTCATCCAACCAGTCTGCTGTACGTACAGGATACCGCTACCTCACAAGCCTTCTTCAACCTGCCAAGAGTCACGTAAGCATCTGAGCTGAGCCAACTGGGGAAGTTAGTTGGTGTGCCCTTATCTGTTGCCACGCATCGTCTTCTCAATTGTGCCATGCATCCCCTCCACCGCGCAAAGGTCGATGTGCGAACTCATTTTCGGAAAGGATAGAAGGGACGAGAATTGGCCATTCAGCACTTCCGACAAGGACGTTGCCGTCAGCATACAGCACCACCCCTCTTTCTCACGTGGCACGGAGTTGCAGGACCACGCGACACTCTCCGTTCCTCGCCCCAGTGATACTGCCCCCCATTCTGCTCTACGATCACCCTCGAAAAGCCGAACCGACCATGAACGGCCTCACACAGCAAAATATGCATACCGACCTCTTCGTACCACATTGTTGCGCCCCTCACCAACACCGGGGCACAACATAATCTCCCTGTTTGTGGCTACGTACGGCTGCAGGCGTGACACCGTTCGCGGTGGCGAGGTTGCCACGGGCCTGCCACACCCCTTAATGGGCGACGGCTGATCTCTTGGCACGGTCGGGCCGCATTGTGCGACATGACGGTGCCGGACGACACCTGGCACGGCGTCTCCGGACGCGGTGCCTCAGAGGCGTGAATGCCGAAGCTCCTAGCCGAGGGTAGCCTGAAGTGCAATTCCTATAGCTTGGATGGCCAAGCCTGCAGAGCAGAACTCTTTGCTGGACATTCGGAACTCGAAGAGGAAAGGGGGGGTGAGTGACTGCCTATGGGGCACAGGAGCCGACCAGACAGGCGAAAGAGCACCCGCGCCAGGGAACGGCGAACCGAGCGCACGGTAAAGGAGGCGTGGCCACAATCAAACAATTATAGATAGAAACCCTACGTGTTACCTGAGTGTTAACGCCACAGCAAAATTGACCCAAATTCCCCTCAATTGGACTGACTATAACTGAGCCAAAAAAGAGCGAAACGACTATCCTGGAGCGAAGTTTCACAGATTGTACAAGGAGATAGGTGGAGGGCTCGGAACGGCTTAGAAGGCTGATGCTCTATCCGACTGAGCTACGGGCGCACATGAGAAGAGTCAACCACTTAGGAAGTTTGCACTCCCTCGTGTTCGGTGGATTAGCATTTTGTGCCATTTTATGTGCCATTCGGTCAAGCAATGCAACATCAGGTGTCGGGCCGTCGAGCGACTCCACCGCCGTTCGCGGATGCATCGGCTCAGATGCGCATAGCGTAACGTCATGCTGAAGGACTTGCGCCCGAGCACTTCCTGAATCTCTGCAAAGGTATTGTCGCCGCTGTAACATTCGCCTGGCTTTTCCGCAAGTATCACGGGTATGAGCGGGTATCAGATGGACGTTGGAGGCAGAAACAGAGGGAAAACACACATTTATGAAGAACTTTTCACGATTTCATCATAGAGGTTTCATCTTGGAGGTGTAGAAGAAGCACAGTCAAACGAAGGAAGGGGGTGCCCATCATGATATCTTTTATGGAAGTGTACATATTGGTTGCGATCTTCGGAATGCTCTACGGAATGTTGCAGCTCGCCAGTCGGTGATGGGCTCGACTCTCAAGGACGGGAGAGAGCAACGGTACCATGGGTATCTGGGATCCTAACGGCTCCCTGGTCGAACCGTCCTTGCACAGTTGAATGAAAACTTCCACTGTGCCCTTGATTGGCGATCCGCTCTACACCGCCTCAAGCCACCCCCAAGCTTCAAACGAGGCAATGAAAAACCCCTGACGCCTTTCGGCTCCAGAGGCGTCCATGTATTCATTGTCCTGTTACGTGGTCAAGTAGAGCATCTCACAAGTCCCCCACTCACCATTCCAGTCAGAGTCCATAGCATGCAGTGAATCACATTGGATTCAGGTTGAATCTCTTTGGGTTCACTACTATTCCCTTTCCTTAAGACAAGAAATAGAAATCTTGCCGCCCACAAACGTGGCATGTAGCGCGACAGTCAAGCTCTCGCGCGAATTTTTGTGTACGTGCGATTTCGAAGTCGCATGAATGGCTCGTCCTTTGCTCGTGCGAGCAGAATATAGGGCCGATCAGACTAGAAAGAGATCGGCAAGTGGCAGGGTTCCTCATATGGAACCAGAGTGTCTACCGAAAGGAAGGCACCATGTGGATGTTGGTCATCATTCTGTTGAACACGGTCCCAGGGATAAGCACGGTCACCTTGCTGCAGACATATCCCACATCCCAGGAGTGCCACAGTGAGCGCGAGCGTATCGGTGATGAGATGGCAAAGGCATATCCCGACGAGCAGGACTTCGAGATTGCCTGTCGGTTCAATCCACCGGCAGCAATCATAAAATCGTAATTTCCTGAGTTAGAGCTGTATGGACTTATACGAATGGAGTGGCACCGAGATATTAGGATCTATCAAAGGTAGGGCCACAAGATACGGTGGAAAGGAGTGCACTTGAAATTGGTTCAGAGCAATGAAGGGGAATGCGACCACCTCGTAAGGGTTATTGTGAAAAATGGGCAACGGGAATAATGAGGCGGCGTTCTGAGCAATTCCTCGTTAAGGTCAGGAGAAAGCGATCCTTATGTCTTATGAAAGTCCGAACCTGCCCTGCGTTCTCGTGGTTTGTATTGCACAACTAGCAACCTATATCACCGCCTCAGCTCAGACCGCTCCCATTACCTCATCCGGCTTGAACACCCAGATCAGTGGTCCAATCTCAGTCGGTGGACAAGTGCAATACGACATCACGGGCGGCACCAGGCCGAATGGAGGACCAAATTTGTTTCATAGTTTCGGCGAGTTCGGTGTTCCGAACAACAACATCGCGAATTTTCTCAATGATTCTCACCTCCCAACATCCAACATCCTCGGCCGTGTCACCGGCGGGAACATCTCCAACATCTTCGGCACCATTCAAACCACTGATTTCGGGAGCGCCAATCTTTTCCTTATGAATCCAGCGGGGTTTTTGTTTGGCCCGAATGCCGCTATCAATGTAGGCGGAATGATGACCTTCACCACAGCTGACTACATACGGCTGTCTAACGGAACCACTAACGGATACTTCTATGCCGACCCTGCCGGTCCGAGTCTTCTGAGTGCTTCGCCGGTCGCTGCGTTTGGATTTCTGGGTTCGAATCCGGGAGCCATTACCGTGCAAGGGAGTCATTTCGTCGTCACAGAAGGAACAGGCATCTCCCTGATCGGAGGAAACATTACTATTCAGTCCGGCACTCTTAATGGCGGCACAGTCCAACGAGCCCACCTCTCCGCACCGAATGGTACGATTCAGCTGGCCAGTGCGGCATCTCCCGGAGAATTCGATACTACGCTTCAGCCAGGTCAAAATGTGAATGGAACCACATTTACTTCCTTCGGTTCCGTCACTCTTGCACCAGACTCGACGGTCGACGTCAGCGGCACAAATACAGTTTCGATTCGAGGCGGCCAGTTTGTCCTGAGCGTGAACGATGCCACCCTCACCACCGCCACGAACGCCGGAGCACTGAGTTCGGTTTTGCTCAGCTCTGACAGTTCGATCAGCTCCTCGACCGCCAGTACAGAGCCCGGGCCTGACATACAAATCGATGCACCCACAATAACCCTTAAGCCATTTATAACAATCACCGCCGTGAACTCTGACAGTTCAGGCGGTAATGTGGGCAATATAGCTCTCCAAGCTAGTCACCAGATCACGGCAATTGATGCCGTCCTAAATACCGATACGGAGGGAGGGACAGGACAAGGAGGAAACATCTTACTGAGAGCACCGACGATAAGCATGGACGGCGGCGCTCTGAGCGCTACTGCTAGGGGAACAGCTCAGGCAGGAAATGTACTCCTGGAAGGCCAACAAATACGTCTGGGGGCCAGCCCCTCCCTAACAGCGCAAGGGGTAGATCTCTTTACCGGATCCAGCGGACAGGGTGATGGTGGCACGATCACCCTTCGCGGATTAGATGGTCCGGTCAGTCATGCGCATACGGTTACCATTTCAGGAAGTAGCAATCTCCACACCCTAACATCATCAGGCGGATCTGCTGGAGACATCAAAATCCAGACGGCTCGGTTCGTACTGACGGATCACGCCACGTTAAAAGCCGATACTTTCGGTTCAGGGGACGCAGGTCTGATCACTATTACTGCTACCGATCATGCAACAATTTCAAGTCCCTTAACTGCTATAAGTAGCAGCAGCGACCTCGGAGCGATAGGTCATGCCGGCCAGATCGCAGTGTCAGCTCCAACAATTTCCATAGAAAATGGGGGACAACTGTCCACGAGTACAACAGGGGAAGGGCCTGGGGGCAACATCAACATTGCGGCCACACAATCACTCACGTTAAGCAACGGTGCCCGTGTCTCGGCAAATAGTACCGGCTCCGGAAGCGCAGGTAATATTTGGCTAGATGGGGGTGAGCTGTTAATTGTGCGAGACAGTCCTAGCGCCATCACGACTCAAGCGGGGAGGTCAAGTGGGGGGAATATTGACCTCCGAGCGGTAGATCGAATCCAACTTACAAACGGCGAGATCAGCGCCTCCGTCTCTGATGGATCAGGGGGCGGCGGGAATATCTTGATCGACCCTCAATTTATCATTCTTCATCACAGCCGGATTCTGGCGCAGGCCGATCAGGGCAGAGGCGGTAACATCACGATTACTGCCAGCGTGTTCCTGCCTGATGCCACGAGTATTGTCAATGCGGATGCTCATCGTGGCGTGAACGGCACTGTGACAATTCAATCGCCGAACGCCCCGGCCAGCGGCAAGATCCAGCCACTGACGAACCGTCCGCTGCAAGCCACATCGCTCCTGAACCAGCGCTGCGCAGCTGTGACAGGCGGTGAGTTCAGCAGCTTCACGATGGTGGGAAGGGGCAACCTGCCCACGGAACCGGGCGGCTGGCTCTCAAGTCCGCTCGCACTCGCTACTCCGGCTCCTGAGATCAGCTCCATGATCGACAAGGGCCGGGGCTTGAGTCGTAACGAGCCGACGGGAAACCGCTCTCCCCTGTCGTTGCGCCAGATTGCACCTCCAGGATTCTTGACCCGAACCTTTGCCATCGACAAGTCAACTGATTGTGTATCGTGAACTGACGGACTAATGGATAAGTATCAGCATGCTCCAAGTTATAAAGTTCCCTAACCATTAATTGAGGAGGCCCACATGGCAAAACTTTTTAATCCCCCGAACGGTTCCATGCATAACCACATGACAGGCACGAAAAAGTTCGAGTGGACAAATGCAAATCCCACTGTGACAGGTGCAAGTCATTGGAGGCTCAAAGTCGGAAGTGCCAAATTCGGCTATAACTTCTATAGTGGCACAGTACCTTTCTCACAAACGTATGTCGACGGTGTCACCCTCAATAATATGTCCACACTTCCCAAAGGCTGTTTTGCCACAGTTGAGTGGTCATTTAATGGGACGGGGGGGCCCTGGACGAGCGCTCAGGACTGGACAACATTCACATGCACCTAACTAGGTGCCTGCCAACTCGCTAATCAAAAGGAGGGTTCATAATGTCCATGACGGAAACGATCGCGCAACCACAAATAACGGAACCACTAGAGCCACAAGATTTCAGCAAACCCGTCACTATCCGCTGGGACCCTATGGGTACTCCGGGTGTAAAGCGGTGGTGGCTCTGTGTCGGCACGGTACAGAAAGATGTGGTGGACGGTGATTGGAATATTATTAGTGAAGATTGGGGCAAACAAACAGAAACCACTATTCATGTGCACAACCCAGAGGAGATCACAGGCATAAGAGTACAACTGCTATGCACTGTCGTAGACGAGTCAACCGATCCTCCTGAGAGCACAATGGTATTGGATCCTATTGTGATCAAGAGCATAAATACCAAGGCATACTGACAATGCTGGTGTTCGCAAGCCTCATGATCCGCGCAATTCATAAGACACGGCTGGCAGGTTGTGAATCGTGACGGCAGGCGCTCGCGGAGGGGCGCCTGCCTGTTTTGCTGTGTTCACCCATCAGAGCCTACTCTGTTTCACCATCGGTATTGCCATGGTACTCACATTGGCAGGTATATCGGCATTTGCCCAAACAGCCATTGACCCCACGGGCCGATCGGGCCAGCCACCTGGACCATTGAAAGAAGAGTTTCAACGGCCTCAACCTACCCCACGTCCTGTTCTTCCACCCCTTCCTCCAGTTTTACCGGAAGAAGAAATACCGCAACCGCTCGGCACGGTTCGGGTCTTCGTTCGTGATGTGCGCGTGCTCGGCAACACGGTCTTTTCCGAAGCCGAGATCGCGGAAGCAACAGCCCCTTTTAAGAACCGGACCCTACTGACGGAAGACCTCGAGCGGCTTCGGCTGGCTCTCACGCTGCTCTATGTCAATAAGGGATATCTGACGTCTGGTGCGATTATTCCAGACCAAGACGTGATCGACGGGGTAGTAGAAGTGCAAGTCATAGAGGGAAAGCTGGAGCGGATCAACGTTGAGGGCAACCGCTGGTTTAGCTCATCCTACCTGAGTGACCGACTATCGCTCGGCAGCCGGGCGCCAGTCTTACTCGCTCCCCTGCAAGAACAGCTACAACTCTTGCAGCAGGATCGCCGCATCGAACGTATTAACGCCGAACTCCGACCCGGTGATCAACGTGGCGAGAGCGTACTCAATGTGCGAGTGGTGGACAAAAATCCATTTCACGCATCGCTTGAAGTTAATAATTACCAGACGCCTCTGGTCGGGGGAGTTCGCGGAATGGGCACACTCAGTCACGATAACCTCACCGGTCGAGGTGACGTGCTCAGCGTCAGTTACGGACAGTCCAGCGGGGCCTTTCCAATAATCGACGCCTCGTATATCTTCCCTTTGAACCGCTACGGGACGACCTTTTCGCCATATTATCGGCGCTATGACTTTAAGCTGATTGAGCAGCCCTTCGAACCACTCAATCTCAATACTAATACAGAGATCATCGGGATAAGCCTTCGGCAACCGATCTATCGGACCGTGACGGACGAGGTAGCCCTCGTGCTCACAGGCGAGCACCTGTTTACCCAAACTTTCATCTTCGAGGACGTCCGCTTCAGTTTAAATCCTGGTTTCCAGAACGGCGCAGCAACCGTCTCGGCGCTTCGATTCACTCAAGAATGGACCCATCGTACGCTCGACATTGTTCTGGCTGTGCGTTCGCGGTTCAGTATCGGCTTAAACGTCCTCGGCGCGACGATCAACGGACCTTCCGACACACCGGACGGGCAGTTTTTTTCTTGGCTAGGGCAGGTCCAGACAATTAAACAATACGGCGAGAAGTTATTCGGCATGCAGCTCCTCGGGCGTATGGATCTTCAACTTACGAATTCTCCCTTGTTTCCGCTCGAACAGGTTTCGCTTGGCGGCCGTTATACTGTGCGCGGCTACCGTGAGGTGACGATCCTGCGCGATAATTCTTTTATCGCTTCCCTCGAGTCCCGCTTTCCGCTGATCCGCTGGAGGAGCGGCGAGCCGATGGTTCAGCTTGCTCCGTTCTTAGATGTAGCCCACGGCTGGAGTCTTGGGGAAAACCGTCCCTCTCCCCTCGCGCCTTCCACCAATTTTCCCAATACACTCGCCAGTGTAGGCGTTGGACTCCGCTGGAATATCCTTCCAAAAGACCGAGCAGTCTTTGAGGTCTACTGGGGACAAAAACTCCACCACGTGTCTCGCATCGCAAATACTGCCCAGGACCATGGTGTTCACGCAGGAATTGTAATCAATCTGTTTTGATACTAGGGTTACGTAAGACATGCCCAAGATAAAAACCTTGCCCGGATCAAATCGACCCTTGATCCCTTTGGTCCTCCACACAACCTGCTTCCTCTTATTACTTGTGTTCCTGCTGTTCGCCGTCACGCGATCGGAATCGCATCAAACGTCATCACCTGGCGATTCATTGATGAAGGAAGGCGGGCAGCATTTTGAGCGCGGAGCCTTCGGTGAGGCCTTGTCCCATTGGAAACAGGCTGCGGATTCCTATAAAGCTATAGGGAACACTCCGGCACAGGTCGAGGCGCTCATCCTGTCTGCTCAAGCTTCGATGGCCTTGGGGCAATCCACACAAGCGCTCCAGTCTCTGGAACTGGCCCTTACGCTCGCACAGAAGGGTGGCGATCCCCTTGTTGAGGCCACCGTCCTCGGCCATCTGGGGCGCACCTATTTGACGCTGCGGCGACTGGACGAAGCATCGGAATATCTCCATCAAGCAGCGGTGTTAGCACGAAAACAAGACTCTTCGCCGCTCATGGCCGCTACGCTGAACGATCTCGGCATCCTTTTCGTGTTGAAGCAGCAAGACCAGGACGCTCTGAACGCGTTCGATGAAAGCGTGAGCTTCGCACAAAAGGCCAACCTGCTGCTGCTCTCTGCCACCGGCCGCACCAATGCTGCGCGGGTCCTGCTCCGTCTCAATCAACCGGTCAATAGCCGCATGGCTCTCGATGCAGCGCTCGATCAGTTGAAGGACGTGTCACCATCCCGCAACAAATCTCTCGGATTGATCGGGATGGCTCTGGTTTACCAGCGTCTTGCCTCACAGCTGCCCCAGATGCATGATTCCCTTTTGTTGAGAGTTGCGGGCATGCTCCAGGAAGCGGCCACAGTCACGGAGCAGCTGGGCGACAAGAGAACCCTGTCGTATGCTCTTGGGTATCTCGGTCATCTCTACGAGACAGAATCTCGCCTGGACGAAGCGCTCCGACTCACCAGGCTGGCGTTGTTCGCGGCGCAATCGGTGGACGCGCCAGAGTCTCTCTACCGTTGGCAATGGCAGTTGGGGCGGCAGCTGGCCACGATCGGAGAATTGGATCAGGCCATCGCTTCATACCGGCAAGCGGCATCCACGCTCCAACCGATTCGCGTGGAAGTGGCGCAAACATCCTCCGAAGATCCTATAGCCGGTCAGGATGCCATAAAGCCGATGTTCTTCGAGCTGGCCGATCTCTTACTCCAGCGGGCATCGCTCACTGATGAACGCAAAGCAGCCGAAGGGTATCTGCTCGCCGCACGAGATGCGATTGAGGCGTACAAGACGGCCGAGCTGCGGGACTATTTTCAGGACGACTGTGTCGATGCGGTCCGTTCGAGAGTAACGACGTTCGATCAGTTGTCGCTGGACACTGCCGTTATTTACCCTATTATGTTCACTTCCCGTCTGGAGCTGCTTGTCAGCCTACCCTCCGGACTCAAGCGCATCTCGGTGCCCGTGACCTCCGATCGGCTGACCCAGGAGATCCGGGCATTCCGCCGAGTGGTGGAAAAGCGGACCACCAGGGAGTATCTACCCCATGCACAACAGTTGTACGACTGGCTGGTGCGTCCGATCGAACCGGATCTTTTGAATTCAGCGATCACCACGGTGGTGTTCGTACCGGACAGTTCACTACGCACAATTCCGCTGGCGTCTCTCCATGACGGCTCGTCCTTCCTGATCACAAAATTCGCCCTGGCCTTGACCCCGGGCATTACTTTGACCGATCCAAGACCGTTGAATCGCGACAAGCTGCGTTTCCTCGCCGTTGGCCTCACGAAATCCGTCCAAGGTTTTCCTCCCCTTCCCTATGTCGCGGAGGAGGTCGCCTCGATCGAGCAGTTGTACACGAGCGATCAACTTATCAATAATGCCTTTCAGGCGCCCAGGCTGGAACAGGAGTTGCGCGATGGACGCTATGGGGCGTTGCATATTGCGACGCACGGCAGGTTTTCAACCGACGTGAACGATTCGTTTCTCCTGACGTTCGACGGGAAATTGACGATGCAGACGCTTGATCAACTGGTCGGCCTCTTTCGGTTCCGGCAAGAGCCGCTCGAACTGTTGACCTTGAGCGCTTGCCAGACAGGCGTCGGTGACGATCGCGCCGCTCTTGGCCTGGCCGGCGTCGCACTGAAGGCCGGGGCCCGGAGCGCATTGGCGACGTTATGGTTCATCAACGACGAAGCGTCGGCGACGTTGATTTCCGAATTTTATCGGCAACTGCGCAATCCATCTCTGTCAAAAGCCGTCGCGCTCCAGCGCGCACAGATGAAACTCTTGGGTGACCGAGTGTATGAGCATCCGGCCTACTGGTCACCATTCCTCTTGCTGAACAATTGGCTATGAAAGGAGGGTCCATGCGATTTGCTACGAGTTCCTTACCAATCGCAGGATTGAGCCTCGTCCTGACCATTATTGGACCACACACGATCGTTGCTGCGGCAGACCAACCGACCGCCCCAGCGGCAAGCCAGCAAGATGACTTGTCGAGTCCTGTTTATACTCTGCCAAAGAAGTTGACTCCCCGCGCACGTGTCGGGGGAGCATTGCGGGGAACGGAGGGCAATGAACCCGAAATCGTCGCATTGGTGCCCGACCATGTCGGGTTGACCGTCAAGCAGACGCCGACGCTCAGTTGGTATCTCTCGAAGCCGACGACCTACCCTCTACGATTCACGCTCAACGACACGCAGAAAATTCGTCCGGTCTATGAAGGTCCGCTCCCCACTCCCGTTGACGCGGGGGTTCAGTCTATCGATCTCAAGGCCTTCGGACTCGTGCTTGAGCCCAATGTCCAGTATCGATGGTTCGTCTCCGCCCGTCGCAATTCCGACTCCCACTCCCAAGATATCGTCGCGGGCGGAATGATCGAGCGATGCGAGTTCAGCGAATGTCTGACGATCGCCTCCCCGAATATGAACTGCGATGGTGAGAGTGTGCGCACCAATGCCCTGATGGGGCTCTGGTACGACGCGATGGACTGTCTCTGCTCGTTGATCACGAAGGATCCCAGAGATGCATCGCTGCGGAGGATGCGTGCTGCCTTGCTAAGACAAGTCGGCCTGCATGGCGTGGCGGACTGGGACCTCAGGTCCATTCAGATCAATGCTAAATAGCGGCTTTGACCTGCCCCCTGTGGTTGTACCATCACCTATGTGACTATGCGCACCGTGGCGCGACCGTTTCCGGTGCTGGGGGCCGGTACCCCAGAGCGCTATGCGGCCGAATCCGATTATACGTTT
>Ga0187893_10007827_pt1 | contig 17231 bp, 21 predicted proteins | sample MA1701074metaG_FD_139574 | JGI IMG/M metagenome (GOLD analysis project Ga0187893, IMG submission 139574) | White microbial mat communities from a basaltic lava cave in the Kipuka Kanohina Cave System on the Island of Hawaii, USA - MA170107-4 metaG ... | reverse complement strand
TGCCCGAGCTCCCCGGCACCCCGCTTCCACGACGTCTGCTGATCTCGACCTACTACGATACCTCCCAGTACGACCTGGCCCATGCGGGGATCACCCTCCGCCATCGAGTCGAGCGCGGGAAACGGGCCTGGCAACTGAAACTCCCTCTGATGAAGGACCGGCAGGAAATTGAGATGGTCGATCGCCGGCCTATTCCACCCACAACCTTTCGCGATCTGCTCTTTCTCCATCTCGGACGGCGGCGGCTCGCACCGGTCACAACCTTGCGGGTCTGGCGCACGGGTGTTCGCGTGTGCATGGACAATGCCCCAGTCGCAGACGTCACGCTCGACCACGTGTCAGTCGTGAAAAACGGAGCGGTGCTTCAGCGCTTTCGAGAACTCGAAATCGAACAGGTGAATGGAAAGGACAGCACACTGCCCGACCTCGAACGGCAGCTCCGTCGAGCGGGAGCCTGCGATCATGACGGACGGCCCAAGTTGTTTCTCGCACTCTCCCTACCGGCCCCCGCCCCCGATGCACCACCACAAGACGCGCCGGTGGTCGACCATTTGAAGCGGGCGCTGGCGCGGCACGTCCGCTGGCTCCTGGCTCACGACCCCGGCACCAGGCTCGGAACGGAAGGTGAAAGTCTTCATCAGATGCGCGTGGCAACGAGACGGCTACGGGCCATTCTCCGCGCTGCACGTCCGCTTCTTGTCCCCGCATGGGCGGAGTCCTTAGACAATGAACTATCCTGGCTGGGCAAACTGTTGGGACCGCCCCGCGACCTCGACGTCCAAATCCTTTACTTTAATGATGAAGCGGCGGCGTTGGATGCACGAGACCGGAAACCCTTGGCGCAGTTTGTGGCCCATCTGCAGGTCCAACGGGAGAACATTCAACAGGTCCTGCTCCGTGAGTTGAAGAGCACGCGCTATCTCGACTTGATTCGGCGGCTCCAACAAACCGCTCAGGATCCCGCCGTGGTCGAAACCACCATCACGTTAAGCGACCTCGCGAAGAGCGCATTCAAGAAACTACGGAAAGCGATTCGACGTCTAGGATCGTCGCCAAACAATGTCAGGATTCATGAGGTCCGCATCAAAACCAAGCGGGCCCGCTATGCCGCGGAACTCGCTGAGCAGTCCGCAGGAAAGTCCGCCGCCAAGTTTATCGAGGTGGCGCAACAACTTCAGGACCTCTTAGGGGTGCACCAGGACGCCATACAGGCAGAAGTCCGTATTCGTGCGTTCTTGAAGCAGTCGACCAGCGCGCGGGCGGCATTTGTCGCCGGACGCATGGTCGAACGCCAGCGCCAGCGTCGAGAGAGGGCCAGGGAAAATATGCCGCGACTCTTGCGTGGCCTCGTAAAGCGAGGCGAGAAAGCGTGGGGATAAAATTTCTTTGTCGCTGGGGTGGTCCACTGAAGGGATACGGAGGGGAAAGGTGTCAGGTTCACTTAACGGTCGATTTCATTAAACTGTCTGCCTGTGGAGGCGAGAACCCCTGGTATCCTCTGTGGCGCTCGGCAAGTTCCAATACCGAAAAGGGCTGACCGTCGATCATTTCCGGCACCGTGAAGATTTGCCGTAGCTGGCCACCGCGGGCACCGACGATCTGGCCGGTAAAGGCCACCCCTTGTGTCTTCAACCGTTCAATCGCCCGCTCGATGTCTTCCACGCGCACTGCCACATGGTGAAATACCTGATCGCCGAAGGTTTTGACCCAACCAGGGATGATGCTGGTGCGGCCCCGATCATCGGGGTAGGCTTGATCCACGAAGAGCGAGGGGTACCCAACCTTCCGATAGACCTTCGCGTACCAGTCTTCATACTCGATCGTTTCGCTGTACCCATACCCGAGCCTCGTGAATTCCTCCGCGCGCCGGTCGATGTTCAGCGTCCGCAGCGTGAGATGGTCCGCAACCGGGTAGAAGCCGACTCCCGCCTTGTCCAGCAAGTCCCGCAGCACCTTGGCTGCCCGATTGCGCGACACATAGTCCTCAATCATTCTGGCGATCAATGCATCCAACTCAACGCCTGGTTCCATGGTCCACGCTCCTTGTTTCTCAGGCACGGACGCTATGAGCCAAACTGAATCCCCTGGGCCAACGGCAAATCGTCACCCCAGTTGGTCGTGTTCGTCTGCCGCCGCATGTAGGCTTTCCAGGCATCCGAGCCGGCCTCGCGCCCTCCGCCGGTTTCCTTTTCGCCTCCAAAGGCGCCGCCGATTTCCGCCCCTGACGTACCGATGTTCACATTGGCGATCCCGCAGTCGCTGCCGGCAGTGGATGTGAACCGCTCGCTGCTCCGCACGTCAGACGTAAAAATCGCAGAAGACAGGCCTTGAGGTACCGCATTCTGTAACGCGATAGCGTCGTCAAGCATCGTGAAGGGCATGACATAGAGAATCGGCGCAAAGGTCTCGCGCTGGACGATGGGCCAATGGTTCTCTGCTTTCACGATGGCCGGCTCCACAAAATAGCCCGGCTGATCAAGTACCTGCCCTCCGTAGAGAACTTTCCCTCCCGCCTGCGTCACCTCTTCGATAGCCTTCCGATAGGCCTCGACCGCAGCTCGATCGATCAACGGCCCCAGGAGCACGCCTGACTCCAATGGATTGCCGATGCGGATCTGTCTGTAGGCCGAAATAAGCTTCGTGACCACTTCATCGTAGCGAGACGCATGGACGAACAACCGTCTGGTCGTCGTGCAACGTTGGCCGGCGGTGCCGACTGCACCGAACACGATAGCGCGAATCGCCAAGGAGAGGTTCGCCGTCTGATCCACGATGATCGCGTTGTTCCCGCTCAGTTCCAACAGCGTCCGCCCCAGCCGTTGCGCGACGGTCGAGGCCACAACTCGGCCGACCGGCACAGACCCCGTGAACGAGATCAACGGTATTCGGCGATCCTGAACCAAGGTCTCCGCAATAGTCTTCTCGGCAGTCACGATCAGTGAGAAGATCCCTCGGTAGCCCTGTTGCTCCATCACTCGGTTGCAGAGGTGCTGCACCGCAATCGCGCAGAGCGGCGCTTTTGGTGAAGGCTTCCACACAACCGTATCTCCGGCTATCGCCGCCAGAAAAGCGTTCCAGGCCCAGACCGCGACGGGAAAATTGAAAGCAGTGATCACGCCGACCGGTCCAAGCGGATGCCATTGCTCCGACATCCGATGCTGCGCCCGCTCGGAATGCATCGTCGTTCCATACAACATCCGCGACTGGCCCACGGCAAAGTCCGCCATATCGATCATTTCCTGAACTTCGCCGTCCCCCTCGGCTTTGATCTTGCCGACTTCGAGAGACACCAGCGAGCCAAGCAGGTTCTTTTGCTCCCGCAACGCGGTGCCGATCAACCGGACGAGTTCCCCCCGCTTGGGAGCCGGGACAAGCCGCCATTGCTGAAATGCCGCAATGGACTCCCGCACGATGTGCTCATAGTCATCGGCTGAACAGGCACGAATCTGCGCAATCGTCTCGCCGGTCGCCGGATTCACGGATTTCAGCAGCGATGAGTTCTCGCCAGAGGCCCACCAATGGGTCCCCGTGCTGCCACCGGCGTTGATGGCGCTCAAGCTCAATCCCTTTAGAATTTCCGCGGTGGACATCATCGGTAGCAGGCTCCAAACCGATTCTTGAGCACGTCTTGTAACGGAAACGATTCCTGGGTCACGAATCCCCTGTACTGTTTGGGCGCCGCAAGCACGAGATCGGCTACGGCACAGAGGCTCGAGGCGGTGGTCACTTGTATGGCGGACCACAGTTTCCTTTTAATGCATTGGGGATAGATCTTCTTCACGTAGTTCTCCTCGAACAAGGCGCCATCCCTCATCCCCATTACGGAGGCATAGATCAGCACGACATCCTGCAGTGTTTGGGGAATTGCCTGTTCGAGGATTCGTTTGAGCGTCTCACGATCCTCATTCAGTTTGAGATCTTTCATCAAGAGGTGAATTTTCTCGCAATGGCCTGGATACCGCAGCGTCTTGTAGTTCATGGTCCGGACTTTCCCTGCATAGGTATCGGCCAACGTTCCCAATCCTCCGGAGGTGTTGAACGCTTCGTATAGGAGTCCATCCACCTCGATCGTCTCATACCCTTCGAGAGGCAGGAGGGGCACCTTCTCCCCCTCCTCAATTCCGTAACAGATGTTGCCATACTCGTTGATCAGGCCATCGGTGGACCACGTCAGCGAATACTTGAGGGCGTTACTGGGATGAACCGGCAAGGCTCCGACCCGCATTTTGACCGTATCCACAGTATCGAAATGGGTGATCAAGTCGTGCGTCACAATGCTGATGAAACCGGGGGCCAGACCGCATTGCGGGACAAAGGCTTGCGGTGAGTCGGTGCTCAGGACTTTGACCTGATTTGTGACCTCGACGTCCTCCGTCAGGTCAAAATAGTGAAGCCGGTGTTCCCGAGCCAATCCGGCTACAATGGGGTTGCAGTAATACGGGAGGCTCGACAGGACCGCATCGAATCGATGCGCCATCATGTAAGCGCTGATGGCGTCAGGATGTCGGACGTCGAGGAGCAGGGGCGTCACCCGCGAGAGACCGAGATCTTCGACGAACCGCTTGGGGGCGTCGAGGTTAATGTCACCGAGACAGACCTCATAGTCCCCGCTTTCTGACAAGAGGCAGGCAACCAGGGATCCGATCTTTCCAGCACCCAGGACGAACACACGATGCATGGCAGACCTCGCTTACCATCAGTATACTCCCGCCCTAGCAGGCTCCGGAAAGCTTTTTTGCATGCGAGAACTTTGATGGTCCGCATGTCTGAGACAAGCCCGGTCTGTCTGGTCCATCTGGTTGATCTGGTTTGTTTTGTTTATCTGGTTCATCTGGTTAGATTCGTTCAACCAAACAAACGAGACAAAAAAAACCAAATAACAGTCATCTTTCCTGGCGGACTTTTTCAGCATCCCCTTATGCCACCAATGAACATCTCGTTATTGTCGAAGGTCTTCCCCGCAATATAAGGAACCTGCATCGATGAGAGGGATCAAAACCTCGCCCCACTGGGAATAGTCTGAACATTCCGACAAGAGTAAATCAGCAAAGGTGTCATACTCTTGGATGGATAAATGATCTAATGTATTGATTTCGTTATAGATATCAGCCGTGAAGCGGGAGTGGAGTTTGTGATACGCTAACACACTATCAGGAGTAGCGGTTATGTTGCGCATGCCCTCTCGAGTCGTGTTCCCCTTCGGCTATCGGATCTCCGTGCGCCAACTTTCCGATGCCGACATGGACCGTCGGGACGCAAATGCCGACGGTATCTGGGACGACGCCACCAAAACCATTTATCTTCGCAAGCGCTTGCCCGTGACCAGACGGCGCTACATTCTTGCCCACGAACTTGGCCATGCCTGGCTCGACTGGCAGCATCGGCATCTGGATAACGGCAAAGCCAAAACCTAACAGGATGCTGAAAAAGCCCGCCAGCTTCGTTCTCGGCTCATCGAAATCCTCAACGCACCACTGAGGGTACGCCTCCGGTTTCAACTCGCCTGCGGCCTTGCCTGGGACAAGGCGCGTCTCGGCGCGCCAGGGTTGGGCGGGTGAGAAGTCTGGACTTTTTGAGCATCCTGCGAGATGTTCTTCTCTTGCCAAATACATGCGGGCCATTGAAATTCTGGAATGCCACAATAGTTGCGCCGCTAGCAGCTCTTGGCCCCGGTTAACTTCAGCACCACAGCCCATTCCGCCTCCGTCACCGGCTGAACCGAGAGGCGGGAACCTTTTTGCAACAAGACCATGCCTTTCAGCTTAGGTTCCTGCCTTAATCGGTCGAGGGGCAGACTGGTCTTGAACGTCTGACGATACCGGATGTCCACCATATCCCACCGTGGAGCAGAGGGCACACTGGCCGGGTCATAGTGGTGGCTGGTCTTGTCGAATTGCGTCTGGTCGGGATAAGCCGTCCGCACGACCTCCACAATCCCCACCACAGCCGGCGGCTCGGCATTACTATGGTAAAAAAGCACTTGGTCGCCGACAGCCATCGCGCGCATGAAGTTGCGCGCCTGATAGTTCCGCACCCCATCCCAGCAGGTGGTCTGCTTTGGAGATTGTGCAAGATCCTCGATCGAAAAGACGCGTGGTTCCGATTTCATCAGCCAGTAGCGGCGTCCTTGTGGCATCTCGTCACCCCTCTGCTTGTTCATTTGGTCTGTTCGGACGGTTTGTTTGTTTGGTTTGTTTGGTCTGTCTGGTTTTTTGGTTGAACGAAACTAACCAGATCAACCAGATGGACAAGACAGACCGGGCTAGTCTCAGACGTGCAGGCCATCGAAATTCTGCTGTGCCGAAATGGTTTTTCCGCAGCCTGCTAGCTTGAGGTCTCGATAACGGCGAGCAGCGCACGATAGGTCAACTCTCGAACCCTGGCCTTCGACGGCGGCTGGTCACTGCTGTTCATCTCCAACCACACACGTTCCGTCACCTGGGCGCTGGCGTCGTTGCAGAGTCCCCACATCTGGTGGAGAAACCCGTCCGGCAATCCGACTTGCACCCCTTCGGATTCGATGCGATCGTCCAGAATGGCCAACAAATCGGTCAGCGCCTGATCCGACCGATAGGGCGTAACGGAAAAGCCAAAGGAGGCATGGGCCGCCGTCTCCTGCTTCGCCTGCTCGACCAGATCCCGCATGTACTCTTTGAGCAAGCCCACCACATGACCGGACAACGCCATGCCGTTCTCCTTTGCCCACATTATGCGGATGTGCGGGAAAGGGAGCAAGAACCGACGTGCGTACGGAACTAACAAGATACGGGACAATTATTTTTTGCACGCGAGAGCTTCTCGATAGTCTACGAGTCTAGGATAAAAGGGAAGACTCCCGCAGGATGCTCAAAATGGCTGTCAGCAAGGTCGCAGCGAGTGAAGACCCGAATGCATACCCTCGGGGTACTTTGAGGGTCTGAACGATGCGAGAACGACGCTGGCAGGCTTTTTCAGCATCCTGCTAGGACTGTGCGGTTGACCAGCCAACGAACGGTTCTCTATGATGCCGACAAGAAAAGGTACGAGGCGAAAGGGTTGTTATGGTCGAACGATTTGAGGTGGCGCTGAATACCCCCACCGGACGGCTGACCACGACCATCGACGTGCCGACGGGATTCATCCCCATCACCGCGATTGTCCCAGTCACGCGCCGCCTGGGGGAGGAAGCCGCACGGCTGGAAGTCCGGCATGCCATCGAAGCAGGCCAGACCATTTCCTGCCGGATGGGCTGCGCCGCCTGTTGCCGCATGCTGGTTCCGCTCTCCGCGCCGGAAGCATTCGCGTTGCGAGAGTACGTGGAGCAGCTGCCGATGGATCGACGAACTCATCTGCTCAACCGCCTCAGCGAGACGAAGGATCGAGTGATGCGCGAGGGCCTGTGGGATCGGCTCAACGACATTGCAGAGGCCTCCAGGCCTGTGCCGGATGAAGAACTCGACCCGATCAACCGGTCCTACTACGCGTTAAGGATCCCTTGTCCCTATTTGGAGAACGAAATGTGTTCGATTTACGAGGCACGGCCAGCCGCTTGTCGGGAGCTCCTCGTCACCTCGCCGGCGGAACTGTGTCAGGATATGGTGCAGAATCCGGTCACACCCCTGCCGGTCTCGATGCGAATTGGTTCCATCCTGGGACTGGTCTGGGGAACATTGACCGGCTCTTCTCCTCGATTCATCCCGCTCCCGATGGCCTTGGAGTGGGCCGAGCGACACGAAGAGGAATCCCGACGGACCTGGTCTGGCTCGTCCCTCTTGGACCAGGTCCTCGACAACATGTGGCGGTTTCTGAGCCAGGAGTTTCAGAAGAGGTGATGTGTAATCAGTGATGAGCCGTTAAGGTTTAACCCACTCGTCTTCCACTCATCACCCATCACAGATCACTCCTCACTTGTCACATTGGCATTGCACATGACGTCAAAGGAGAAACGCGAATGCACAAACCCGTGATTGCTTGTTTGGATCTGGAAGGAGTGTTGGTGCCGGAAATCTGGATCAACGTCGCGCGCAAGACCGGCATCGACGAACTAAAAATTACCACCCGCGAGATGCCGGATTACGATGCCTTGATGACACGGCGCCAGGCCATCCTGAATCAGCACAAGCTCACCATTCACGATATCCAGAGTGTCATCGACAAGATGGGCCCGCTGGAAGGCGCCGTCGACTTTGTCGCCTGGCTCCGCGAGCGATGCCAGGTGATCATCTTGTCGGATACGTTCTATCAGTTCGCCCAACCGCTGATGCGCCAGCTGGGATTCCCGACTCTTTTTTGCAACCAGCTGGAGATCGATCAAGCCGGCCGCATCGTCAATTACCACATGCGGATGCAGAATCAGAAGAAACACTCGGTGGCCGCATTCAAATCGCTCAACTTCCACGTCCTGGCCGCCGGCGATGCCTATAACGACACCGCCATGTTAGGAGAAGCCCACGCGGGATTCTTTTTCCGTCCCCCGGATCACCTTCCCAAGGAGTTCCCGCAGTTTCCGGTGACGAGGACGTACGGGGAGCTGCAAGCATGCTTCGCACGGGCAGGAAATTTCAGATAGCGAGATAGCTATTTATCTCCATTCACCACTTCCAGCACTCGCCGGCCATAACGTTCTGCCTTCAGGGCGCCGATGCCGGGAATTTCCAATAGGGCAGCGGGTGTCACGGGCTTGTGGCCGGCAATGGCCTTCAGTGTTTTGTCATGAAAAATTAGAAAGGCCGAACCGACCTCCTGCAGGATCTCCCGTCCCTTGCCCGTGACATCGAGAATAGGACACTCTGTGTTGTTCACCTGAAGATAGGCTGAGTCAATCAGCTCCCTCACCAACCGGTCACCGACGACTTCGAGAGTGCGCGACACATTCCGTATGTCGGGCAGTCTTCCGCGCCACAGGCCTGCATTGCTTTCGAACGGCTCCCACGAAGAATCTCGACGATTCGACTCACACCGAACCGACCCCTGCACCAGGACACAGTCTCCAAAATGGCCTTCGCGGAATCCACGTCATCGTGGAGTACCTCCCTGCTCGGCTGCTGCACCGGCGCGACGCAGCGATCGCAGAGGCCGCAGGGACCCAAGGCCAGCTCGGCTTCATCGCTGAAATAGTCAAGAATCGCGAGTTGCCGGCAGGTCGGCACAGACACGTAGCCCAGCATTTCTTGGAGTAGCGTCTTCATCCGCTCGGCGCGATCTACGCCTTCGGGATCTTTTGCCGCCTGCTGAATGAAGTACTCCTGCGTGGCCAGATCTCGTTCATGGAATAACAGCACACAGGCAGCGGATCGTCCGTCGCGACCGGCCCGACCGACCTCTTGATAATAGGCCTCCAGACTTCCCGGAATGTCGAAATGGACGACCAGCCGGACATCCGATTTATCGATGCCCATGCCGAAGGCGTTCGTCGCAGCCAGAATCCTCACAATCCCCCGGCGAAAGTCGTCATGCACAAGCCGCCGCTCCTCATCCGAGAGACCGGCATGGTAGTAGCCGACCGACTGGTGAGACTGTCCCAGCCATTCCGCAACCTCCTCCACCGCCCGGCGCGTGGCGCAATAGATCAGGATCGTGCCTTTCTCCGTCTCGCGAGCCAGACGCTCCAACATCGCCAGTTTTTCCTGGCGGGACTGACAGATACGGACAGACAAGGCAAGATTGTCCCGACGGAAACCTGCGACCAGCCGGAATGGATCTGGGAGCGGCAATTGATTGCACAGATCCGTTTGAACGCGGGATGTCGCCGTGGCAGTCAGAGCCAGGCAGGGAGGATTGGTGAGTTCCTGGCGAAGGCGTCCAATTTTGAGATAATCGGGTCTGAAATCGTGGCCCCACTGGGAAATGCAGTGCGCTTCGTCGACCACCAGCAACGAGACCCAGAGGGAGCGTAAAAGGTGGAGAAACCCCTCATGCTGCATCCGTTCAGGCGCCAGATAGAGCAACTGAAGCTGCCGCTGACTGAGAGATCCTGAATCACGCGGCTCTTTTCAGTCCCGGTGAGGCCAGAGTGAAACGCCGCCGCGTTGATGTTTCGCTGCCGTAAGCTTGCCACCTGATCTTGCATGAGTGCGATGAGCGGAGAAATGACCAGGGTCAGCCCGGGCAAGAGGATCGCAGGCAATTGATAACAGAGCGACTTGCCCTGCCCGGTCGGCATGATCGTCATCGCATCGCGCCCAGCCAACACGGCGCGAATGATCTCCTCCTGGCCTGGCCGAAACTTCGCAAACCCGAACTGTTCGCTGAGCTGTCGAGTCAGATCATCCACGGTGAGGTTGATCAGAAAGAAGGATGGTGGTGAAGCGCGAAAGTCAGCAGAGTATAGACGACCGCCCCACTGCGGGCAAGTCGGATGAGCCGACATGTAGCTATTAGCTCTCAGCTGTCAGCTTTACGCTACTGACCTAGAAATTCATCCAGAGCTGGGCGTAGGCCCAGTCCTGACCAGCGGCTTTACCACCCAAATTTTGGGCAATGTAACCGCCTGCCCACAGGTGGCCATAGGTCGCCTGGAAGGACAGCTTGCCATCCATGAACATGTGCGTCCAAGCAACGTCCAACTCGTCGCCGATGTGAGTCTTCGTGTTACCCACTTGCGAATACACGTACACACCCTGCCCAGCTCGGTACCAGTTATCTTTCGAGCTGGCCAGGTTCAGGTTGGTGTACCAGAACTCGACGTGGTCATCCTTGCTCGGCCGAAATTGAAGGTTGACCGAGGGGCTTAACATGTTCTTCCAGGCTTGCACGTCCATATAACCCATGTGGATGTGGTTGGTCGGGAAGAAGTTTTCAAATGTATTCGCACTCCTACAACCGGTGCCAGCGCCAGCTGCCGAGGTGCAGTTTGCCCGCCCGTCACCGGAAGCGTAATCGAGGTTGAAGGCCAACCGAGGCTTCCAGGCTGACTGATAGTGCGTGTAGCCGATCCAGCTTCTGGTCGCCCAAGCATTGATATGGAGGTTTTTCTGATCACCGGTTCCCACATTTGCCCCTCCGTTATCACCCATTGCGCCGAACTGGTAAGAAATCTCGTTTTGCGCGTCGAAGTTACCCTCCCGCATCTCGAACCGGTTGCCGATCATGTGGCGAGTCTGGTTCGGATGTTTCGGGGTACCGAGGCCCTGATTGTTAAGGGGTGAGAAATCCGCTGTTTGGCCCCCCAATCCGTTCTTGTAGTAGATGTAGTAGGGTTCGATCAGGAATCCTGGCATCGACTTGATCTGGTTATAGAAAATGAACATGTTGCCATCCGCATTCCCATTGCCCGTCTGAGAGCCGGCAACATTGTTACCTCCACTCCCAACCGGTGCTGCCTGCGCGAGATCTGTTTCTCCGGTGCGGATCCAGCCGAAATGCGAGTCGAAAGCCTTGGTGGAATACTGGAACATCACACCGTCATGGGAGTAGCCCGTGTTGGACCAATCGAAGTGGCCGAATAAGCTCTGGCTCCCGAAGACTATATACTGACGGCCCGCCTTCATGCTGAGGTCCTGGACACTGGCCAGATTTCTGACCAACACATAGGCAGCCCGCACGCCAAGCGTAGAGCTAAAGCTGCCGGCACTGGTGGTGCCGCCGTTCTGATTTAAGGCATCGACGTTCCCACCATTTCCGACTCCTGTTTGACCATTGCCACCCCAATTGCGGGAATCGATGAGTTCCATGTAGAAATTGACATCCGGCGAAAGGTCGTAGCCAATCCCCAAGCGGACCATCTGTTGGACGAAGAAGTCGTTGTTCTTCCCTTTCGTCCCTGTGTTTGCGGCACTATCGTTACAACTGCCGGCAGAGGTGGTCGAGAACGTGTTTCCAAAGCAGGCGCTGTTCCGCATTTCCGGCCGCACGCGAAGATCGGCCCGCATCCAGAAATTCTTAATATCGAAATTCTTTCCGATCTTCGGATCGTAGAGTTCGTACTCTTCCTTCTGCGGAATCCCGCGAGCAATGACCGAGACGTTGGTGATTGTTTCACCCTCCGGCAATTCAAATGCGGCTTGCGCCGGGGCCGTTACGAATGACATCCCCGCTGCCATCACGGCCGCACTGAAGAGGGGGGACAGACAAGCCCACCCTGTCTGTCTGACAATTATCATACGGTTCTCCCGTGAATTGGAGAGGGCGGCCGTTGGTGAGTCATGAAGTGGTGGTGCAACTAATCGGGGCGACCACAATGAGGGCGGGGCTGATGGTCAACGTCAAACTGAACAAGAAGCAATATCCGACCAACGTGACGGTGTCGGCTGAAGAGATGGCCTCCGTGAACCTCGAACCGCATGCGTTTCATGGGGAATGGAACTACGCCGTCAGGCTGAGCCATCAGAACATGAAAAGTAAGATTCGTACCTGTTATTGTTTAACAGGCCATAAGGCCGTTCTGCCAGGCCTCATCCTTCCCCAATCATGCCTTTCACGATTTTCTCTCCGCCGTTCACGCCTGATTGGCTGACCCCTTTGAATCAGTCTGTTTCTCTTCCGGCGTGGTCGCAGCATTGATCTTCTCTTCCGCGTCTTTGATCGAGGCCTGAAAGTCCTGCTCGACCATCTTCACTTCCTGCTGGATCATGTTGAGCTCCGGTTCCACCGACTTCCGCAAATCTTCCGCCGTTGCCTTGAACCCCTTGACCGCTTTCCCAACCTGGCGAACGACTTCAGGCAGCTGCTTGGGGCCGAACAGCAAGAACGCAATCACCAAAATAATGAGAATTTCGCCGGCGCCCAATCCGAACATGGTTCACGACCAGTGATGCGTGATCGGTTCGGGCTGCGTTGGCTTATCACTCGTCACCCATCACCCATCACTGCACTTTCATCCTTGCTTGACCTGCTTCCCTGATTGAACCGGTGTCGAGACCGGCGGGGCGGCCTGCGCTTGCGCGACCTGCGACGGCGGCGCTTCAGGCGCATCGGACGGAGGAGGCGTCACGTCGATGGCATCCGCCTCGTTGACGCTCTTCTTGAATCCTTTAATGGCCTTCCCGAGCCCCTCACCCAACTGCGGAATCTTGCCGGCGCCGAAAATGATCAAGACAATGATCAGAATCAGCATCAATTCCATCCATCCGAATGATCCAAACATCAATTACTCGCTTTCTCTTCTTGTCCCACCCAAGCCCACTCGCTCTGCGGCCTTGAACCAGTCGAAAGGTGGGGGCCTTCCTCATGCGAGGGGAAGATCATAAAGGCTATAGAAGAACAAGAACTGAGTCAAGCGGAAATTCAGCAAATCGAGACGTTTGGCTCTAGGAGCCTGTCCGACATTGCCTTCGTGTCGAGGCGAAGGAGGTGCGGCCAGATGCGAGGCCGCAGGCCCGGAAAAACCGGAGGTGTATTCGCTGGAATACATTGAGGATTTTTTCGGGCCGAGAACGACGCAGATGGTCGTAGATCGTTCGCCGCAGTAGAACGGTCAATGTCGGACAGGCTCCTAGGAATTAGCGAGGTCGGACGAAGGAATGAAAGTAATCCACAGGGCTCGGTGGTGCGGTCAAGGCGATTATGAATGACTGAGGATCGTAGCCTATGTCTTCGAGGTCCTTCGAGGCCAAGGTCAGCTCTTCCTCTGTGAGATAGGCGACGGTGTCCGGAATGCCTGTCGGCGTGAGCGAGCGCACAAGGGCCTGGAACGCTTCACGCTCCTCCGTCGGCATCCCCAACGGAATGGGGAAGTCCAGATGGCGCGAATAGGGGCTCCGGTAGGTCTCGTTCAATGCATGGAGGGTCTTGAGCATCAAGCGGTCCTGTTCCCACGGCGCCATTCTCGTGCCGGCGGAAGGATGGGTGGCGATGAGATCCATGAGAGTTAAGACATTGCTCCCCAAGCTGCGTCCCACGAACTCACGCTGGCTCTCTATTGTCATCGTGCCGGCCTCCATCTGCTTGGCGACCGTTTCGGCTAACGCAAAGTTGACCATGAAACTCTGTTGTCCGCCAAATTGGCCATAGCAGGGCTTCTCCGGGTCGTTCAGCACGTTCAGATCCGCCGTACCCGCGTCGAAACTACTGAACCCGATCGCCTGTGGAACTAACAGCCGTTTGGCTTCCTTGATCGTGGCATAGGCCCCCAGATTGACGGGAACCAGCACGTGCTCATCGATACGTTTGAGTAAATCTGTGATCGTCTTCCGGTAGGGGACCTCTTTCCATTCAACCGTCCGATATTCACGCTCCCACACCAGGTCGTCCAGGAGGGGGGGAAAGCCCTTGAGCGCCTCTATATCCATGGCTTCGAACGCTCGGATAAAGGCCGCCCTGTCAGAAATTCTCGCATGAGCTGCTTCGCTCAAGTTCGGTCGCAGGAACTCTTCTTCAATGTCGTTCGCCTGGCGCGACATCAATTTTGTCGGGAGATCGTTCCATAGTTCGTTACAGATGATCCGATCCACACTGCCATCCGCAATACCATCGAGCCGATCCACTGTCCCTCGATGCGTCTCAACCCGGTTGCGGTGGGACGCGAGCTCCGGATGAGCCAGGGCTGCATCGAGCACTGCTTGTTCCCAATCGACCAGCACATATCGAATGCGGGGATAGATCGCCCCGTCCTTATCGAGGGCCTTGAGATGGCTCAAGAAACAGGCGGCGAGATTGCCGTTCCCGGGGCCCCATTCCATAACCGTGAGGGGTGAGGCGTGAGGGGTGAGGCGTGAATCCGACGCATTTTCGCCTGACGCCTGACGCCTGACGCCTGACGCTTTTTCGCGCTTCACGACTTTTTCGAAATAGTCCGCCGCGAGCGCATGGGCGAGCCGATAGTCGGCTGAGGCAAACGTTTGGTAGAAGCTGCGGATTTGATCGCCCCGGAAGCGGTAGAAGATCGTATTGATGTGGACTTGCCACTGATCGACCGGCTTATAGTCGCCGATAAGCTGGGGTAAAGCGTCTGCGTCCTGTAACATAAAAATCCTGGCTGGAGCGAGCGAGACGTGCGAGAGAGGCGAGACTCGTTTGCTTCCTAAATCGCGCTTGTCCCCTGCGTCACGCCCTTCTCGCTTCCAGCTTCAAAGAGCGCGGATTCTAGCAGATGGCGGGAAACAGCCGCAACGGGCTTTCCTGCAGCTGTTAGCCATCAGCTCTCAGCTCTCAGCTTCGGAACCAGGGCAAGGTAACTCGGAGATTCTTTTTTCACTGGCTGAGGGCTGATAGATGATAACTGTCGGCTTTTTCTTCCCCTTGACAGCCCCCATCGACCGGTGTACCAAGAAGCCATGGCGAGAGGCGCGAGACGAGCGGGGCGAGGGGCGATCGCAGCGGTCATTGTCATCGCACTGTCGGCGCTGCCGGCACTCCAGGCGGCAGAACTGCCGATCACCAAGAATACCCCCATCCCTGATTTTCAGAACCGCCCCCAAGACGTCGCCCCCTACGACTTCGACGCCCCGCCGCAAGGCCTGTTCCGCACCATTACGACGGCTGAAGGATTCGACGAGGAACTGGGCTTTCACCGTACGCACGAGATCGTGCCGGTGAAACCCACCGACCGGTTCCGTCCCGACACCCCAGCAGTCTTCATTGTGTTCCACCTTCACCAGCATTATCAGGGGTTCCAGGTGTTCGGACGCTGCTACCCGGAAGCGGTAGCCGGCCTTGATCCCGCCGTGGTGATCGGACAAGATGCCATGCACATTACGCTCGAAGACGAAAGCGGCTATCTCACGCTCTCCCCTCCACAGGACACATGGAAACCCGGCCGATACAAAGTGGAAATCCATGTGGGAGAACAGGTCAGCGAGATGAGTCTGATGGGCACCATGCGATTCACGATCACCGCGCCGGGGACGTGATGGGTGATTGGTGATGGGTGAGGAAAGACCAAATAATCCCCCGTCATCACTGTTCACCCATCACCCATCACTCATCACTGATCACTTCCATGGTTTGACGCTCCCTCCGGCATTCTGTAGAATGCCTGCGTGAGCGTGTGGGTCCCCTTCTGCCTCAGGAATATCTACCCCGCATGACCGTGCCATCCCATCCATGGGCTTCCGTCATCGTCCCCATCAAGGATGAGCGAGACAATCTCGTTCCCTTGACTGAGCAATTGATCAAGGCCATGGAGTCCTGTGATGAATCACGCTCGGCTCCCTTCGAAATACTCTTCATCGACGACGGCAGCACGGATGGCAGTTCGGACGTGCTCGATCGGCTAGCCGCGGACTATCCGCGGGTGCACGTCTTTCATTTCGATCGCAATTACGGACAATCATCGGCATTCGACGCGGGATTCAAACACTCGACTGGCGATCTGGTCATCACGATCGACGGCGACCTCCAGAACGACCCGGCTGATATCGGCACGTTGCTTCCCCATGTGAAAACATTCGACCTCGTGTGCGGGTGGCGGATAAACCGGCATGACAGCCTTGTGCGAACGTTGTCATCGAGAATTGCCAACGCGGTGCGCAGCGCGGTCACGGGCGATCGGGTTCACGATACCGGTTGCTCGTTGAAGATCTTCCGCCGTGCCGTGGTGGACAAACTGCAACTCTTCAATGGCATGCACCGATTTTTCCCCGCGCTGGCGCTGATGCACGGCTTCACGGTCACCGAAGTGCCGGTGCGCCATTACCCGCGCATTCACGGCCTCTCCAAGTACGGCGTAGGCAACCGCCTCTTCAAAAGCCTGTACGACCTGGTCGCCATGCGCTGGATGCAGACCAGAGTGCTGCGGTATACATTCCGAGACAAGTGATGCGAGGGCAGGCGGGACGAGCGAGAAGAGCGAGAGATGCGCGACAAACAAAACTCCATGGACCGTGAGAATCGGCTACCTTGCGCGTCCTGCGCTTCGCGCGTGTCTCGCCCGTCGCGCCTGATGGTTCCATCATGAGCATCGAAACCATCTGGCTCGCCATCGGATTTCTCGGCCAAGGACTGTTTTTCGGCCGCTGGATGATCCAATGGATTGCCTCTGAAAAAAAGGCGGAGAGTCAGGTCCCGATCTCGTTTTGGTACATGAGTCTGATCGGCGGGCTCATCACGCTGGCCTATGCGATCTATCGAAGAGATCCCGTCTTCATCGCCGGACAAAGCATCGGGTCTATCGTCTATATTCGCAACCTGATGCTGATCTCGCGCGCGAACCAGCCGGTCAGCCCCTCCTCTCCACGAACATAACTCTTTGAGATCAAGCACTCTCAACTTATGCGGCCACCACACGATCCGAACGATTCTATGACCACGACTGACCGTTCTCACCACGCTCTGATCCTTCTGGCCCTCTTCGTACTGTCGGGACTGTTGTTCTT
>Ga0187893_10007826_pt1 | contig 17234 bp, 8 predicted proteins | sample MA1701074metaG_FD_139574 | JGI IMG/M metagenome (GOLD analysis project Ga0187893, IMG submission 139574) | White microbial mat communities from a basaltic lava cave in the Kipuka Kanohina Cave System on the Island of Hawaii, USA - MA170107-4 metaG ... | reverse complement strand
GGTAACGTCCTGGAAAGAGCCTTTACCGTTACCGTGAAACAGAGTGCAGACGACATCGCCTCCCTTTGGAAACTGCTCAACGGTCGTGCCACGAACCAGCAGAACGTCAAGGTTTCCGTCGCGATCGTAGTCGAGAAAAGCTGCCCCGCCGCCCATGGTCTCGACGATGTGCTGCTTGGACGGAGAACCTTGAACATTTCTAAAATTGGCCAGGCCGGATTCGCCCGTGACATCGACGAAAATCGGATTTTTCGCATCGGTGAGATGAACCACCGAAAAGAACCCCGCAAGGCCCATTAGCAGTACGACCAGAAGCTTGGTCGCACTAAGGCCAAAGCGAGTAGCTGAACCTCCAAACAAACTGGGAAGGCAACTCGGAATTTTATGCATAGCCAAAGGAACGCAGTGTGTTGCTGGTGCGCAAAGGATTCTACCGCCTTGCGACTTTGCGGGAACTGGTTGCAATCACTCCAATCACGAATAGGATGGCAGCATCCGCATGGCAGTCTTGCCAACAAACTTTGCTTGCAGTTCCAATTAGAACACCCCACCCGGCCCAAGGGGCAATCGCTAGTACAGCCCAGGGCAACGCCCTGGGTCATTAAAAAGCCAAGATGCAAGCCCTGTAAGGGCGACCTATCCGGGATCTCCCAGCCAGCTTCTTGAATGACAGTTGCCTTGTGCTCTCGAATGTACGTCCTTAGGCCGCCCTTACAGGGCTTAGACACTTGAGGCGTACCCAAGCCCAGGGCGTTGCCCTGGGCTTGACTAGTTCGGCCTTTCAGGCCGAGCGGGGCTGAAAACCAATATCTAGGATCAGAAACCAGCCAGGCCCTTTCTGGGCGCGTCGGTTGGACGTGGCATCCGTCCTTGATCATGCAGGAAGCATTCGCCTGCGCTGTGCTCCTCCACGCCCGGCTATTGATGCATCCTCCACCCGCCGCCGACGTACAGCAACTGGCCTGTCAGCCAGTGGGCCTGTTCGGAAGCCAGAAACACGATCACATCGGCGACATCTTCCGGACGGCCCACGCGACGCAGAGGAGTGTTGGCGGCGATCCCAGCTTCCTCTTCAGGAGTAAGGTAGCCGGTCTGGATGGGCCCCGGAGCGACGATGTTGACGGTGATGCCGTACTTCCCCATCTCCGCTGAAGCTGAACGGCTGTACGACTCTATGGCATGCTTGCTGGCAGCGTAGCTAATGTTGGCTACGTGGGCGTGAGCCGCATCGGTGCTGACGTTGATGACACGACCCGACTGACCTTGTCGTTTCAGATATCGGTGGAAATACTCCGACATCATCATCGCAACGGCACGACTGTTGACGGCGAAGTGCGCATCGATGCACTCAGACGTCGGCAGGTGTACGCTGAAGCCCTCCTCGGTGACGAGCGCCGGATCGAAGGTTTCGAGCACGCAGTAGGTGTGGTTATTGACGAGAATATCTACCGGGCCGAGTTCGGCTTCACAGCGATCGAATAGCAGGGGAATATTCGCCGCGTTGGCGAGATCAGCCTCATGGGCAGCCGCGAAGCTTCCCTGCGATACGATTTGAGCGACAAGCGGATCTGCCGATTGCTGGTGCATCGCCTCATAGAGCGATGGGCCGCCGGTTGTAGTTTCGCGCAACCGTCGCAGCTCTTCTTCTGAACGCTCAGACGGTGGGCGATAGTAAGTGATGAATACCTTGGCGCCTTGCCTGGCAAATGCTCTCGCGGTAGCTGCGCCAATTCCATGATTTGCGCCGGTGATCAGAACGGTCCGGCCCTCGAGTCGAGGGTCAATCACGAGAAATCCTCCCTTCACCAGCTCGTTTGGGAAAATAGGAACCAGCCATACCACGTCATTCCCGCGAAAGTGGGAATCTGGAGATTAGACGTTTTCTAGAAGTGCAGCGGCACGACGCCGCTGCATCCTCCTGAGTGCCCTGAAGGGGCAACCGAGTCTAGCCCAGGAGCAAGCGCGAGGCAGGAGGCCGCGCGCGGCCTCCTGCCGCTTCACAAATGTGCAATCTCCAGATTCGCCAATTTGACTAGGTGGGAACGTTCTCTCCGCCTGAAAACATCACGGGCCTGCGTGCGGTTCTACTGCAGCGGCTTCTGGTGCATAAAGTTCTTTCTTCTGGTGAAAGCTATTCAAGAACGTCTTGCCTCTGTCGGGTTTCCCGTTTCGCATGCAAACCAAGCCATACTGATAGTAAGCGCCCAGCAACCGGGAGTCGAATTGGATCGCCTTTTGCAAAGACTGCTCGGCGCGATCGTAGGCCGCTTGCTGGAAATAGAGCTTCCCCAGCTCGAAGTGCCCCTGTGCCAGACTCGGGTCCAGGCTGAGCCCCTTCAAAAACGAACTCTCCGCGTCCTTTGCTTCGCCGCTCGCCTGCTGGGCAGTTCCAAGCTGAATCCAGCCGAGAGGCAACGTTCGAGACCCACGCAGCTCCATGGCTCGTTGAAATTGGCGAACCGCCTCGTTAGGCTGGCCAAGCGACTGGAAGACCAACCCCAAGTTGAAATGGATATCGGCCGATCGAGGATGCAATGCGAGTCCCCTTTCGAGAAAGGCTCGCGCCTCGGCGACACTGTCCATCTCTGAACAAATTCTTCCAATTCCGGAATACGCTCTTTCTGAACTCCCATCGACCTGCACGGCTAGCAGGAACACTTCAAGGGCCGAACCGCTCTGTTGCCGTGCATAGAGCTGTTCCGCCAGCTGGCTGTAGAGTTCGCTGCGAGTCGAATCCGACGGGGAGTGTGTGTCCGTTGGTCGAAGGCCCTCGCAGTTCTTGCGAGACCGAATGGTATATAGAATCTTGTTGCCTCTCGTCTCCAAACGAGAGGCTTTGTCGAACAAATCCATAGCCCGGGTTTTATCGCCGCGCTCCAAACAGAACAGGCCCAGGTTGAGGTATCCGTCGGCCCGCTGAGGAAAGCGCTTCGTCACCTCTTCGAATTCGTTGCGAGCTTCGTCCCATTTCCCCAACCGTGCGCGAACAGATCCGAGTAACAACCGATACTCCGATGATGTCTCTGGAACAGCCTGCATCGCCTTCAATACGTTTTCACTCTCCGTATAGCGTTCAGTCAAGTAATGGCAAAGCGCCAGATACATGCCGACATCGTAGACGCCAGGCTTCTGCTGCCAGACCTTTTGAAGCGGCGTCAGTGCCTGCCGATATAGAGCCTTTTCAAAGAGAAGTTTTCCTGCCTCAAGCAAAGGATCAATCGCTGTCGTGGTCGTGGTGAAACCACTCAGGAGTTCCACAGCCTCAACGTCCTGCCCCGCTGCGAAGCGCGCGCGTGCGAGTTGCAGCACTACGCCGCTGTGTTTTAACCCCTGCCCGTAGACCTTTTCCCAATGCGGCCAGGCTTCCTTCCACTTTCCCTGCGTGGAGTAACTGCCAGCGAGGCGGTAACGCAGGTCCGTTTGAGACGGATCCTGAACGAGGGCCTTTTCCAGTAGCTCTCGGGCCTCCATGTGCCGCCCCAAGGCAAGCAACGCCGCAGACCAGTCCTTGGTTAATTCGAGGCCGGAACGCCCCTTGTCGCTTGCCGACTGGAAATGGGCAATGGCCTCCTCATTTTTTTTCTGTCGATAACTGATGTGCCCCAGTAATTCGTGCGCAGCCGCAGCGGCGGATGAATCCTGCAGCGCCGACTCTGCGGTTCGACGGGCATCGTCCAAGTCTCCCCGCGAAAGCGCCTCTTGAGCGCGCGCTTGCCAGTCGGCGGGAATGGCAGAGAGAGAGGAAGGTGAAGTAAAAAGCATCGAGAGGAAGGAGACCAACAGAAATACCGGAAGCTGCAAAAAACATCGAGTTCGCGGCTCCCCTCTCCCCAACGCGGGAGAGGGGGACCGATTCGGAAACTGATTATTCATGACCTGCCCCGTGCAAATCCATTCTCCAGAGAAACATTCTTCATCTCGCGGGCAATTCCCTTCCCCCTTCATGATCGCGGCGCAGCATGCGCTTCTGATTGAGCTGCCGGAAGGTTTCGGTTTCCTGCTGTGCCTTCTCTTTGTCGCCTAAACCCACAAACGCCTGCGAGAGATGAAAGTGCGGCTGAGGATTCGCGGGATCCTGCTGAATCACTCGCTGCATCTCAGGAACGACCTCCGCATAGCGCTTCAACGTCAGCAGAGATTTGGCTAAACCGAGCGCGGCTTCCACATGAGAAGAGTCTCGATCCAGTGCTAGGCGAAAGTAGCGGATCGCTTCCGCGTGATTGTCCTCCTTCGCCAGTACCTCTCCCAAGGACACATATCCGTCCGGAGGCTCGGGGTCCAGTTGAATGGCTTTCGCCAGGTAGGGCTTCGCTTGCTGCATGCGTCCAAAGGCCAGGAGCTGGTAGCCCATCTCAAAGTTCGCGCGGGCTGCATTTGGAAACTGCACAAGGGTTTGCTCAGCAGCTTGTACTGCTTTTTCGTACTTCTGGTCCCGATGATAATTTTGAATCAACAGCAGACGCAGATCCAGACTCTCTGGCCACCGTTTCACCGAACGGTCCAACAGCCTCACAGCCTCGGTGTAGTATCGGCCTTCGGTCAGTTGCAGAGCCAGCAGAGTCGCAACCTTCAAGTCTTCCGGTTTCAGGATTTCTGCTCGTTGCAGGGCTTTGATCGCTTCCTCGGTTTTTCCGCGCTGGCTCAAGACCACTCCCAGGACAGAGCTAGCCTCGAACGAATATGGACGAAGGACCGCAGCCGACGTGAGGTGCGTCTCAGCCTGGTCTTCCTTCCCCGTACGCAAGAAACTGAGTCCAAGGTTGAAATGCGCTTCGAACAAATCGGGTGAAAGACCAAGAGCTTTGGTAAGCAACTGCGTCGCCTGTTCGTGCAGGCCATGCTGTCCGAATTGAATGCCGAGAGAAACCAGGTCGTCGATGTCGTCAGAATTGAGAAACCATTGGTATATTGGCAACGCTTTCTCGACGTCCCCGCCTTTCAGGAACTCAGAGCCTTGCAGCAGACGGCTGGTCGCTTCCCGCTGATAGTCTCGCAGCTCATTCGACTTCGCTAGAGCCGTCTCCGCTTCTGGCTTGCGGCCCAAAGAGAGATAGGCTCTTCCCAGCTGGGCGTAGAGGCGATCGTCGCGGGGTTGAACCTTGACGCCTGCTTCCAGAATTCGAATCGCGTCTGTGGTTCTCTTCATAGTCAAGTAAGCCTTGCCCAGTTGGAAATACTCGTCCATGACGGGTTTTCCGCTGCCCGACTGAATCACCTTCTCAAAGGATTCGATGCCTTTGGGCAGATTCTGGGCCTGAAGAAAAGTGCGGCCAAGGTAGTACCGAGCCAGGGCGTGATCCGGCGCCAACTGAAGCGCCCGGACAAAACTGGCAGATGCTTCGGTTGACTTGCCGAGCTTCCATTGGGCGAGGCCCAGTTGATAGCGAAGTTCCGCCTCCTTAGGGTTCGCAACAATTGCCTGGTTGAACTCCTTGATGGCATCTTCATGACGGTCTTTATCCATATGGGCCAGACCGCGCAGCAGGTGAGCTTCTTCATTCTTACTTCGCTGGATAGCGTGAACGGGAGCCAGCTGAGAAACCAGAGTGAGAATCAGCAGGACAATTGGCGGACACACCCGAACATTTCTCTGGAACGCGTCCCCCCTTGAACAAGGGCGGACGTTGGTGAAGTAATCCATTCTCCCCCTTGCAAAGCGAATAAGGGGGAGATCAAGAGGGGGTCGAAGAGAAGACCCCCTGCCGCAAAAAGCGCGGCGTCCCCCTTGGAAAAGGGGGACAAAAGTAGAAACTCCAGTGGGGTTGTTGAACGATTCCTTGAGACGGTGATTCAACGATCCTTACTCCCCTCAAGTCCCTGGAGCCGTAAAAAAATTGAATTGGGACACTCCCGGTTCATGACAGGTCCGAGTCTACAGCCGAAAAACGCGCGCGGAGCACGCGTTCCACCTAGGAGCGGCGCTTCTTGCCGGAGGGAGCCGATCTTCAATTTTTTCACTTCTTCCCTCTTGGAAACGGGGACGATCTGGAGCGGCCGGATTGGCGCCCTTCTTCGGCTACGGTGTCGTCGGTTGATCTGGCGAAATTCGCTTCTGCAAATACTCGCGTCTGACGCGATCCTGCTTGGCACGCAGTTGCGTGAACGCCTTGAGCTCGGCTTCCGCTGCTTCCAGCTTTCCGACTTTCTTGTAAGCCCCTGAAAGAAGGTAGCGGATCGAAGCATCCTCTGGATCGGCTTGAGCAACGAACTTTAGTTTCGCGACGGCATCATCGTGGCGGCCGAGGCTGGTATAGGCCTTTGCCAAGTCCTGCTGTGCACCTAACATGGCCGGGTTGGCCTGAACGGCTTTCTCGAGAAACGGGACCGCAAGATCTGTGCTTCCCTTGGAGAGATAAATGGTTCCGACGCGGTAGTTCGCCAGAGCGTGATGAGGATTCCTGGCAAGCTCGTCCTTTAGCCAGACCAAAGCCTCGTCCAGATTCTGCATCTGCCAATAGGTGTTCCCCATCGCAAACCGGACGCCCATCAGGTCTGGAGACAGTTTCAACGCCTTCTGGTAAGCGTCAATAGCCTCGGCATACTTTCGCTTGTCCTCGAGAAGCGCACCCGTCATCTGATGCACTCGATAAGAGTTCGGATCGATGTCGATCATTTTCTCCAGGGTCTGGGCCGCCTGCTCTTGATACGATTTTCCCGCCCAGTACAATGCCTCCAGTTCATAACTTCCAAACTGGCCTGGCTCCTTCAAGAGATCAATGGCTTGATCGTAGTTTCCCGTCGCGAAGTTGCAGCGCGCCAGATACAGCCTCGCGAGTGTGTCTTTCGGACTTTCCTGAACGGCACGACTCAACAACACCTGCGCCCCGGCGAAATCGCTCGCCCGAAACTGGCGAACTCCCCGTGCAAGCGAATTCGATGGTGTTCCTGCACTTGACGCGTCCACACGCGTGGCGTACCTGAAAATCTTCGATTCGGGACTCTTTTGGACACCGTCTTCCACTGCCGGTTGGGCCGAACTTAGTCGTGCTTGGACGGCCTGCAGTAACTTGATGACGGCGGGGTCATCCGGAGCGAGGTGCAGCTCTTCCTCAAATGCATGAAGAGCCTTTGCCAGTTCGCCCTTTCGCAAATAAAGATTGCCTACAGTCAGATGAATTCCTTCCCAGTCTGGACGTGCCTTGACCACCAGCAGGTATTCTCCAATGGCTTCGTCCGTTTTCCCCTGCCATTCAAACCACTCCGCCTGCAGCCGGTGAGCCTCCGGGGATTCGGGATCCAAAACCGTGATCCTTTCGAACAACACAGAAGCGTACCGATTACAAGCTTCCGTCAGATTGTAGAGGGCTTCCAAATCCCGGGGCTTGATCTCGGACAACCTCCGGAACTGCACTAGAGCCTCGTCGAAACGGTTCAGGGCGAGAAAACTGGAACCCAACCAAAGCCGGGCTTCGCTCTCAGCCAGCTTGGGATTGAGTTTGATGGATTGCTCCAGGGCTGCAATCGCTTTGAGAAACCGGTTGGTTCGGTAGTAGCCCATCCCCAGGAAGAGCTGCGACCCCCACAAGGAAGGGTCCAGTTTCAATGCCTTGTGCAAGGAAGAAATCGCTTCAGGGAAACGGCTCTGCAGGTGGTAGACGACTCCGAGGCTCTGGTAGATGAGCGCCCACTGCGGGCGAAGCTTCAGAATGCTCTGATAGGCGGCGGCAGCACGGTTATAGTCTTTGTCTTTTTCCGCAGCCTGCGCTTCTTGTAGGTGACGCTCAATCTGTTTTTCCGGGGAGTCCGTGACATATTCCCCCTTAATAGAGGGGGCGGCGCGAAGCGCCAGGGGGTTGTCAGTTGGGCTTTCCAAGACCCGTCCAGACAACCCGCTGAAGGCTTCGCCTTCTTTCCCCCTTTTGTAAGGGGGAATTTTTGGGGAATGCTGGGCAAGTCCTTGTCCGCAGGTCAAACCCGAGACGATCAGACAAGTCGTTAAGACCAGCGCCACAGAGCATTGGCGCGGACATCGCGTAGTTAACCAAGCCATGGATACAAAGTAACACAGATCGTGATTGTTTAGCGGGGCTGGAATGCTGTGCCTTGTATGTCAGGCTTTCGAGCCTGACAGGTTGGTTCTCCGTGGCAGCCAAGTCAGGTGGAAAGCCTGACGGACAGCTTTCCACGCCGCTAAACAATCACCACCGATCTGGAGGCTTCTTCCCTGGTTCTGAAACAAACCAATTGGAGGGGTGAGGCGTGGCCGTTCGAGGTGCTTAATCAGCCTACAAAAAGAAACAGGGTGCGCCGGGCCAAACACTCCCGTTGCACCCTGTGAAGCAAACAACAGCGGTAAACCTAGAAGTAATACTTCAATCCAAATTGAATCTGACGTGCCGGCGCGGAGCCGAATATCTGGCCTAGCTGCGGCGAATCAAATGAGGTAGTCGGAGGGTTGAAGTTCACATGGTTAAAGGCATTGAACATCTCGACCCTGAACTGCAGCGAATGCGGTTCCGCAATCAGGAAGTTCTTGTAAAAGCCGAGAGTCCATGTCTGATTGGCTGGCCCTATGATGTTATTCCTACCTGAGTTGCCATAAGTAAATGGCGCCGGCTCGGAAAACACCGATTTGTCGAACCACCGAGTCGACGTGGGATTATCGATGTTAGGATCGCCACTGACGTTCGGCCTCTGGGTGATCGAACGAGCTCCAATATTGGCGATGTCCCGCGGGATGCCGACTCCGATCGGCTGACCGGAACTGGCTGTGATAATACCGTTGAACTGCCATCCCCCAAGGATGTGGTTTGCAGCTCCGCTCAGATCTGACCCGAACTGCTTACCTTTCCCGAACGGCAACTCGTACACGAAGTTCATCGAAAAGAGATTCTTGCGGTGGAAGGCGGAAAGAGCGCGCTCGCATTCAATGCAGTTGGGATCCTGCGGTGAACCGCTCAAAGAGAACCCGTCGCCGCCTGTATTGATGTTGCGGCTGAACGTGTAGCTGCCAAGGAAAGCCAATCCCTTAGAAAATCTCTTTTCGGCTTTCAGTTGAAGGCCATGATAGATGGAACTGGCAATATCGGTCATCAAACTGGTTGGGCCTAAATTCGTAAATGGGCGGCGAGGCTGGACAGCTCCAGGTCCTGGAGGTGCGGTGTTCGCGTTGGCAAAGATCGAAGCCTTGGATCCTTTAGTGCCGACATATCCCGCCTCAAGCACCAAACCACCTGCCACCTCTCTTTGGAGGTGCAGGTTCCACTGCTGCATATATCCCACCCGCCGGTTACGATCAGCGATGTGTTGGGCATCCGGCGGAACGTTCGTGCCAGGTCCTGTCGCGGTCTGCGGCGAGAAGGTGGTCTTTAGCGGCGAGTCGATGAAGGTATCGTTCAGGTTGGTCTTGGTTTCGCTGATGGCGAAGGGCCAGTTACCTCGAATTCCCTGAGCCTCCCAGAGAAAGTTCGTGTTGTAGAACCAGCCATATCCGGCGCGAAGGGTCGTCTTGTTGTCTAATAGATAAGCCAAGCCCGCCCGAGGTGCCCAGTTGTTCCTATCCGGATGGATCACAGTAGGGAATGTGTTGGGCGCTTCTCCGGTGATGGGATTTGTTGAAGCCCAGAGATATTTTCCTGTCTCGAGATCGAAAGATCCCAACTTATTGTCGCGATGGCGGGGCCACTGCGTATAGTCGTAGCGCAATCCCAGATTCAAGGTCAACTTTGAGTTCACCTTGATGTCGTCCTGGAAATAGAAGTAGTACCCGCTCCAGCGCATTAGCGCCGTTGTATCGCCAACGTTGCGCAGAGCACTGGTGGGCAGCCCGAGCAAATAGGACGCCACGGCTTGACCCGTGTTGGCTGCATTCTGAGGATCCGAGGTAGGGATCCTAGTGAAACCGATATTGGCCGAGAACAAACCATCGTCCAGGTTGCGGCGGTTCTGGTAGTCCATCCCGAACTTCATGAAGTGCTTGCCCTTGGTCTTGCTCAAGCTCGCGAGAATCTGGTAGGTGTCGTCCGGAAATGGATACCCGTCCTGGTTCGGCTGCGTATAGCCGTCACCGATCTGCAACTGCGGGTAAAGCGGGACGTTTTCATTCTTAATCGGGATACCCTGAATCCCTGTCGTCTGCAGCCACTGTTTCACTGTGGCCAGATCACTTGGCCCCTGCTCCGCAATCTGCAGGTTGTTGCGGTGATAGGCGAGTCTCACATCCAGGATCGTGGTCGCATTGAACAAATGCGTATCGCTGATCATGAAATTTCTGAAAGCGTTGGTTGTCGAATTGATGTGGACTTGGAGCGGCCGCGGATTCAACTGTTCGGCCTGCACGTAGGAGAAACGGCTGAAGAAATTGTTGTTCTCGCTGATTTTGTGGTCGACTCGAATCGTATACTGGTTGCTATCGATGGAACCCGACTGGGTGTTGATGATGTTGGCGGCTTGCCCTGGCCGGTTGGGTGCCGGATAGAAAAGCGTTGCATAGGACTTGGCGATTGGATCTATCCGGGCGGCCGGAATGATGTTCCCAGGAAACGGATCGCGAACGAGCACGCCGTTGACCAACCGTGTTGTCGCGGGATCGAAAATAGGCCTGGCTGGCGCGCCGGTGTGATCGAATGCCAGATTCCCATTGAGCATCTCGGGTGTTGGAATGGTTCCCAGCGCCACCGCACCTCTGCGGTTTCTGAAACCTTCATAATTGAAGAACCAGAAGGTCTTGTTCTTGATGGCTGGACCGCCCACCTGACCGCCAAACTGATTTTGGCGGAAAACGGGTCTGCTGGTCGCGAAAACGTCCCGTGCATCGAACACATTGTTTCTCAAGAACTCAAACAGAACCCCGTGGATGTCGTTCGTCCCCGACTTGGTCACCACGTTGACGTTGGCGCCGGCAGCCTGGCCAAATTCTGATGAAGTGATGTTGGTTCGGATGCTGAATTCCTGAATGGCATCGATTGAGGGTTGAACCGCAAATGCCTTGAAGAAGGTCTCGTTGTTGTTCACGCCATCGAGCGTGTAGTTGTTGTCCTCGGCGCGAGCGCCACTCACTGACACGCGGCTGCCGCCAGCGACCTGAAATGTTGCGCCCTGCTGGCGCACCGCACCCGGAATCAGATAGGTTAGCTCCGTGAAGCTGCGACCGTTGAGCGGCAGCTCGACCACTTGCTTATTTGCAATGACCGTGCCCACGGTCGAAGACTCGCTTTGAAGCAGTGGGGCTTCTGCTTGAACCTCCACCGTCTGGCTGATCTCTCCCACCTCCAAAGTCATATCTTTTCGCAAGATCTGGGTAACTTCCAAGCCCACCTTCGAGGCAACACCTTTCTTAAATCCCTTCAACTCGGCGGTGACTGTGTAGACCGCTGGAGGGAGCGACGGAACCGTGTAAGCGCCGTTCGCATCGGTCGTGGCTTGCCGGGAAATGCCAGTTTGTTCATTGGTAACGGTAATGTTGGCATCGGGAAGCACGGCGCCCGAAGAGTCTCTTATGATCCCAGTTATGGTCCCAAACGACGTCTGGGCCACACCAGAACTCGGAGCAAAGAAGAACAGCAGCATCAAGGCTGCAGCCAAAGCAACGCCTCTTTTCATTGGTTTTATCCTCACGGGACTAGATCCCAGAAACTCGAAGTACCAGACGACACAGTCTCGCCAAAATCGCAGTTTTGCGCTTTTACATTACTATGACAATTGAGTCGCAACGTTTTACGACGATCTAACTGAAAAATATTCAGCCATTCCTCACTCTGTACTGGGGCAGTTAGCGCCTTTCAATTAAACTACTCGAAAGCGCTAAGAATCTTCAGATAATCTAAAATTTCATAGCTTGCAGGATTGAACGAAATGAGGAATCCGAAGGGGCTCTTGCGGAATTGCCCACAACGAGGGGAGGGGACCTAGTCTTTGCGCGTGGCCTGTACGGACTGCGGGGACACCACTTGAGGAACCAAAACGGAAACAAGGCTGGATAGTTGAGATTCGGCCACCCTGATGTCTCCGAGGATCTTGGTAAGACCGACCAGGAGGGCGGAACTGCTTTCTTGCAAGTCGGCGGTCAGGTCAGTTCCAGCGAACAAACCATGAATGAGACGATCCGCATTGATCACGGATTCAAACACTCGCATGGACCGCGAAGGTAAGGACCGTTCATCGGGTGCAGAACCGGCCACGATACCGCCTACGGGATTCTCAGGGCTACCCAGCGAACCCAGAATTGGACGAAGCATCTCGTCGCAGCGACGGACCTGGATCGAAAGCTCCCGAAAATGGTCTTGGGCCATGGATTGCAACCTTGCCAGGGCCAGCGGAGGAAGCATCTCCAAAGGCATCTTGTTGAACCGTTCGAACAACCGCCGCAACGCCCAGGCATGGCCGTGAGCCGATTGCGACTGGGTGATCACGAGGTTAGAGAATTCGACCATTCTGGCGCGCTGCGCTTCCCGTGGCAGGTCAAGAAGGGCAAAGTGCGCCATCAAGTGGTCTCTCATGAGCGAGGGTCCGTGGTCGCCTTGAGTCTCCGTCTGAGCCGCAGCTGGCACTTCGACGGTCTCGGCACCGGCAGCAGACGCGGCTGCGTCGCCCGCGCCAGGAACCTGAAGTGAAACCGGAACGTCTGGGAATTCAGCAAACAGCCTGATCAGTTCCTGCTTTCTTTCAGAGCTCCCAACAACGCCGCGAAGTTCAAGCAGCTTTCCAGCAGCTCCTTCGACAATATGAACCTCTTCCCCTAGGCAGGCGCCCGCCTGATGGAGGAGATGAACCAATGTCATCTCAAGCTCCAAAGCGTCGACCGGACTCCGGGACAGCGTGCGATCCGGGGAACTGGTCTGCAATGCCAACGGTGACGGCAACACGGTCTGCTCGAAAACAGAGGCTCCTAGTGACCCCAGTGTCACCACTTCAAACGAGGTTTCGCGAATGTCGTAGCTGCGGAAGCCATCCGGTTCCGAGATGTTCAGTCGTTGCTCCACCGGATGCCAGTCCTGCCGGCGGACCACAAGCTCTGCCTTGGTAATCAAGTTCTTTGAGACTGGCCCAGCTGCGGCCGTGGTGATTGTCAAAGCTTTGTCCCCGTTCTCAAGCAGTGTTTCATTGATGCTCTCGACCGGGTTTTTGAGCTTCGAACGCCAGCCCGCGAAACCGGATGCAGAGATCGGGTTTTGGTGCATATCGTTTGACTTCAAGACATCCTGAAGTTCTTTGATCAATAGGTGATCAGCACCGGTCTCTTTGCGAGATCCGCTCTTGGAGCCCAGGTTCCTCGAAGTAACTCCGGCGACTGCGGCTGCCTCTTGGGTCTCCTGTCTCCACCGATTGTTTTTTGGGTCGCGCCAGATTTCCAGGTAGGTTGACTGCGGCGATTGCCCGTTTGCCCGGCGGGTTACACGGAACTGCTGATGGACAACAGGCTCGTTCAAGGCGGCTATTCTTCCTGCCTCCGCTTGTTCAGTCCGGTGCAGTATTTCTCGTGCCGACACGGAGGGAACCGAGCTGAACCGTAACCAGAACAAGGCAACGATTGCCACCACCAACCCCAGTGCCAAGATGGACTGCAAGGGCGAACCGAGCGGGTGTCTCCCTGGACTCGGCCGGGATGCGGCGCATGTTGACTCGGCCTGCGCCAGACGCCGCAGTCTCGACTGAAACCTTCGATCAGCAGTTTCCGAAACATCTTCGGCGCCCAACCCGGTTTCGCGTTCCCGCATGAAAGCGGCAATGGCACCTGCCAGCCGATCGCGCTTTAACGAGCACGACCAGCACCCTTCAATGTGATCGCGGACCCGGCGCGCGAGTTTGGCCCCGCCCTCACCATTGACATAGAGCAGCAAGTCCCGTTCCGACGGATGCGAAGCGTTATGTGTCCACCAAGTCCGGTTAGTCATTAATTTCTTTGGCAATCTTCCGGATGCCCCGATCCAGAAAGGTTTCAACCGTAGAAATGCCAATGCTCAGGACTTCGGCAATTTCCCTGAAGCACAGTCCCTCTGCGCGCAAGTCGAGACAGTGCCTTTCTTGAGGTGACAGGCACTTCATGGCTCTGAGCAGCCGCGTCCGCTTCTCCTCTCGCAACATGTGCTGTTCGCTGTCGCTGGCCGGATCGGAACGTTCTTGACTGAGCTTCCACCACTCTGCCTCTTCAACCGCTTCAACGATGCGCGGGCGCTTCTGATGGTTCATGGCCAGATTGTGGGCTACTCGGAAAATCCAGGCGCGCACATTGTCGATGCGAGTTCCCTTTTGAAGGGTTGCAAAGAGCGACAGAAACGCCTCTTGAGTCATTTCTTCCGCATCATCGCGATTCCCCAGCAATCCGAGCAGATAGCGGTATACCGGCAACTTGAACGCAACGAAGAACTCAGAAACCCTCGCTTCGAGTTCGCTAGGTTGCCGTCGTTGCTGAATCTCCTTGCTTCCAAGGAGGATCGCAAGCGCCTGTTTAGTTCCGCTCCCCATATCCCGACAGCATTCCACTTATTAAATGATGACAACCAGAGTCAGGCTTTTTATGACAGACCCAAGCTAGCTGTGAAAAAATTCAAGGTCGCGGACGCGCTGCTGCGCGTCCGCGACAGTAAACCCAACAAGGACGCGGAGCACCGCGTCCCTACCGGATCACGTTTATTCCCTCAACCGAATTTCCTCACAGCTCCCCTTCGCAAGGGGGAGAGGTTCAGAAAAGATATTTTAGCCCAAACTGAACCTGCCGGGCCGGCGCGGCAGCCAAGATCTGCCCAAAGGTTGTTGAATCGAAATTCGTGTCTGGATTGGACAGATTCACCTTGTTGAACAGATTGAACGTCTCAATCCGCAACTGAATGCGCTTTTGCTTCTCATGCAGATCGATGTTCTTGAATAATCCAAACGTCCAGTTGTAAATGCCCGGACCGATAACGATGTTGCGTCCAGCGCTGCCAAACTGATAGGGATTGGGTTCCTCAAAAGCGGCCGGGTCAAACCAAGCCTCTGCCGAAGGATCTGGAAGACGCGGGTCACTCACCAAGTTGGGACGCACCACATAACCTCGAGACCCAATATTTGGAATATCGCGCGGGATAGTAACATTAATGGGCTGACCAGTGCGAGCCGTCGTGATGCCATTGATCTCCCAGCCTTTTAGTAGGTGCGCTCCCACTGTCGCCCAACGCCCTGCCCCGAGCGACCGGTATTTGAACGGCAACTCATAAACGTAGCTGATGACGAAATTATGCCGACGGTGGAACGCTGACAGGGCTCGGTCTGCGTTCAGATCTCGGGAATTTTGTGGGCTGGCGCTCATTCCAAAGCCGTCGCCACCAATGCTGATGGCTTTGCTGAACGTGTAGCAACCCAGAATCCCAAGCCCCTGAACAAACTTCTTTTCCATCTTAAGTTGCAGGCCGTGATAACTGGAAGTTGCCACCGCCGTCATCAGGCTCACGGAGCCCACGGACGAATGAGGTCGCCGCAAATTCGGATCTCCCGGTCCAGGTTCGGGGTCATTTGCGCTCAGGAAGATGGACAGCTTGGTTCCCTTCGTGCCGACATAGCCAGCCTCCAGAAGCAGGTCTCGCGCCAGTTCGTGCTGCACATGAAGGTTCCACTGTTGCGAGTAGCCGACCCGGTTGCGGCGGTCAACAATGTGTTGCGCGCTGGGCGCTACCGTCGAACCGGGCTGGACGTCGAGATCTGGCGTGAAGGTCGTCTTCCACGGAGACGCTGGCTGGGTTGTGTTGAGGGCTGTCAGTGCTTCGCTGATGGCATAGGGCCAGTTGCCCCGAACACCCTGCCCCTCCCATAGAAAGTTGGAATTGTAGAAAATGCCATAACCACCGCGAATCGTAGATCGGCTGTTCACCAAATAGGCCAGGCCAAATCGGGGAGCAAAGTTGTTGCGGTCGGGAGGCACGATCGTAGGGATGGTATTGGCGCCTTCTCCGTTAACCGGATTTCTCCCCGCCCAAATGAATTTGTCCGCTTCCAAGTCGAACGACGCGAGTTTGTTGTCTCGATGCCGGGGCCACTGCGTGTATTCGTATCGCAGACCCAAATTTAGAGTCAGCCTATGACTCATCTTCCAGTCGTCGTGAAGGTAAGTATGGTAACTGTTGCTCCGCATCAAGGCTGCGGTGTCACCAACGTTGCGATAGGCCTGGTTCGGCAATCCCAGCAAAAACGCTGCCAGCGCCTGTCCGCTGCCATGGACGTTCTGTGGGTCCGTCGTGGGGTCCTTGGTAAACGTAAAAATGGCACTGAACAACCCGTCGTCCATGTTCCGCCGATGCTGCACATCCATCCCCATTTTCAGGAAATGCTTTCCTTGAATGCGGCTCAAACTCGCGACCGCTTGGTAGGTATCATCCGGGAAGGGAAATCCGCTCTGATTCACCGAAAATAGACCTGACACGTTCAGCTGCGGATACAACGGAATAGCGTGGCTCTTGATCGGCACGCCTTGAATCCCTGTGCCCGCGAGAAACTCGGAAACGCCAGCCAATCCTCCGGGTGCGCTATCGGCGACGCGGATGTTGTTTCGGTGGTAACCCAGCTTGAGGTCGAAGGTCATCGACGGACTCAAGACGTCCGTGCTGTTGAGCACCAAATTCCGAAAGTAGTTTCCCAACGTATTGTCAACCGTTGGCAAAGGGCTGGGGCGCAGCGCCCGGGAATCTACTCCCGAGAATCGTCCGAACAGTGTGTGGCTCTCGTTAATCCTGTGATCGATCCGAATTGTCACCTGATCGGAGTCATTCTTCCCCGGTTTGCTATTAACGAGGTTGGCTGTGAGTCCGGGAAGGTTGGGCTCGGGCAGGAATCGTTGCGCGTAGAGAGATGCGATTGGATCGATGCGATTCTTCGGAATAATGTTTTGTGGGAACGGATCTCGAATCCAAGCACCGGGCCGTGCCGGATCAGGTCGAAGCGTCAAAGGATCATAGATAGGTGCTGCCGGTTTTCCTGCCACATCACGCGACAGGTCCCCCTCCACCATAGCCGCTGTCGGCACGGTGGAGTAAATGCTGGAATCCCGGCGGTAGCGAAACCCTTCGTAGTTCACCATGAAAAAAGTGTTGTGCGTAACACGTTCGGAATGGGGAACTACCAATGGACCCGAGATCGTCGCCCCGAACTGATTCTGGCGAAAGTTGGGTTTTTCGTTGGCAAAGGCGTCGCGCGCATCAAATACATTATTGCGAACAAACTCGAAAAAGCTTCCATGGAGCGCTTCGCTGCCCGATTTGGTGATGACGTTAATCTGCGAGCCCGCCCCGCTCCCGTACTCCGCCGACGCGACATTGGTTTGAATC
>Ga0187893_10007825_pt1 | contig 17235 bp, 17 predicted proteins | sample MA1701074metaG_FD_139574 | JGI IMG/M metagenome (GOLD analysis project Ga0187893, IMG submission 139574) | White microbial mat communities from a basaltic lava cave in the Kipuka Kanohina Cave System on the Island of Hawaii, USA - MA170107-4 metaG ... | reverse complement strand
GCCGAGCGTCAACCACAAGCCGAGCGTCAGTCGCAAGGGGTCGGGCGGCGCGAGCCGCTTCCGGTACACCAAAAGGTTGTTTTGGTCACGATCCCGGCCAGTCTCCCGCCGCCGGCGCCTGCGGCTCCGATCTCGGCGTTGGCGGTGATGGGCATCGGGAGCTGGCCCCGGCCGCGCTGGATGCTGCAGGCGATCCACGAGCATGTGGAGGGTCGGCTCTCGGACGACGAGTTCCGGGCCACCGCCGAGGACGCCACGCGGCTCGCCGTCGATGCTCAGCTCCGGGCCGGCGTCGACGTGATCACCGACGGCGAGCAACGTCGGGACAATTACGCCAGCTTCGTGGGGGGGCGACTGGACAACTGCCAGCTCATCCCCCTCACGGACCTGCTCCCCCTGGTCGACGATCCCGAGAAGTTCGAGAAGGAGATGCAGTCACTCGACGTGCCGGCGAGCGAGGTTCGGCATCCGGCTGTGTTCGGTCCGCTGGGGCGCCGTCGCCCGCTGGCTGGACACGAGCTCGAGTTCGTGACGTCACTGACCGACAAGCCGGCGAAAGTGGCGCTGCCCGGTCCCTACTTGCTCACGCGCACCATGTGGATGGAGTGCATTTCCGATCGGGCGTACCGATCGCGCGAGCACCTGGCCGAGGACATCGTGCGGGTGCTGCGCGAGGAGCTGCATTTCCTGCTGGCGGCGGGGGCCGCCCTCGTCCAGCTCGACGAGCCGGTGCTGTCCGAGGTCGTCTTCACCGGCGCCAAGAATACGCGCAGCTTCATGTGCGGAGCGCTGAGCGAGAAGGGCGACGCCACTCACGAGCTGGCCTTCGCGCAGACACTCCTCGACCGGGTCGTGAAGGGGCTGCCGAGTGAGCGACTGGCCATGCACATCTGCCGGGGAAACTGGACGCGCGACGAGCGCGCCGCCCTGGCCGGCGACTACCGACCTCTGCTCCCGCTCCTCCAGGAGGTGAAGGTTGGCACGCTCTTTCTGGAGCTGGCCACGCCGCGCGCGGGCGAGCTGGCTATCCTGAAGGATCTGCCGGCCGACCGGCGCATCGGGGTCGGGGTGGTCAACCAGAAGCATGACCGGGTCGAGGCCGTCGAGGAGATCGCGGCCCGCGCCCGGGCGGCCATCGATCTCTTTGGCGCCGAGCGCGTGCTGCTCACGCCCGATTGCGGCTTCGCCACGTTTGCCGACAGTCCGGTAGCCTCCGCCAACACCGCCGAAGCGAAACTGCGCGCCATCGTCGGTGCCGCCGCCATTCTGCGCCGAGGCTGAGGCTGCGCTGGACCTGATCGGTGCCCCCCGCGATACCGAAGCGGTTGGCGAAGAGCGCCTGGAAGGCCCAGCGGCCGCCCTCTGGCGCGAGCGGGTCATCGCCCCAGATCTGGTGATAGGGACCAATGATCTGGGTGGCGATCTCGGCCATCTGTTTGTAGGCATCCGTGAAGGTGAGCTTCAGCACCGAGCCCTCGGCTCCGGGCGCCTCGCCGCGCAGCTCGCGGGTCATGTAGCGCAGGTTCGTCAGCCGCAGTATCGCAGTATGGGCGCCTCTGGACGAGATCGGGCGGTCAATTTTCGTGTATCGTCAAGCCGCGCCCGGTGGGGGCGCAGAGGGGGGCCTCTATGCGTCTCGGGACTTCACTGACGAGCAGCCACGTGGTCAAGGATCCGCGGGAGGGCGCCCGCTGGATGATCGAGCGGGCGGCCGCCGCCCAGCGGGCGGGGCTCGACTCGCTCTTCGTCGGCGACCATCACTCGACCCCCGCACCCTACTACCAGAACGTTCCCATGCTGGGGCGCCTGCTCGCCGAGTGGGGGGACCGGCCCGCCGGCTGCCTCTTCCTGCTGCCGATGTGGAACCCCGTGCTGGTAGCCGAGCAGGTGGGCACGTTAGCCGCCATCGCTCGCGGCCGCTTCATCTTCCAGTGCGGTCTCGGGGACGGCCAGCCGCAGTTCGCCGCCATGGGGGCCGAGATCAAGCAGCGCCCCTCGGCCTTCGAGGAGGCCTTCGGCATCGTTCAGCGCCTGCTCCGTGGCGAGACGGTGAGCGGCGGCCGCCGCTTCGCCTTCGAGAATGCGACAGTGGCCCTGCGGCCCGCCGAGAACGTGGAGTACTGGATCGGTGGCCAGGCCTTGCCGGCCATCGACCGGGCAGCGCGCCTCGCCGACGGCTTCTTGGCGTCGCCATCCCTGAAGCTCGACGACGCGCGAAGCCAGATCGACTACTATCGGGATCGATGCGTCGCCCACGGCCGTCGGCCTGCCGCCATCGCCATCCGTCGCGACCTGTATGTGGGGGAGAGCCCCGCCGACGCGCGGGCCACCGCCGATATCGTCCTCGCCCGGGGCTATCGTGGCTTTTCTCGCGAGTCACTGGTGATCGGCGATGTGAGCGAGGTCGTGGCCCAGCTCCGGCCGCTGGCGGCCATGGGTTACACCGACGTCATCATCCGTCACCTCACCGACGACCAACCGAAGGTGCTCGGCTCCATGGCGCGCCTGGCCGAAGTGCGCCGCGCGCTCGCCGCCTAGCCTGACGATGCGGTTCGGCTGGCTGACCCTTGGTCTGTCCCCGTCACCGGAGGCGGACTTTGCCGCTATTCAGGACGTGGCCACGCAGGCCTGCTTCGCGGAGGCGGTGGGTTTTGACGGGATCTGGCTCACCGAGCACAACTTCACGGGCGAGAGCGTGTACTGCGATCCCATTCCGCTCGCCAGCGTGGTCGCCGCCCGGACCTCGCGCATCCGGATCGGCTTCGCTGTGCTTCAGCTCGCCCTGCGCCACCCCATCCGCCTGGCTACCCAACTAGCCCTCCTCGATAACCTCGCAGACGGCCGCCTCGACGTCGGGGTCGGTCACGGAACCAACTACAACGAGTACGAGTTTGTCGGGTTCGGGTTGCGCAGCGACGACAGCCGCGAACGGATGGCCGAAACCTTGGAGGTGATGGTTCGGGCGTGGACCGAGACGCCCCTCGTCCATCACGGGAAGTTCTACCAGGTGAGCCTGCCCGAACTGCGTCCGCGCTCGCGCCAGCAGCCGCACCCGCCGATCTGGCGCAGCGCCTCCTCGGCCGCGTCCATCCGCGAGTACGGACGCCTTGGCGCGCCCATCATGACCGCGCGTATCCCGCTGGCCCGCATTCCTGAGCGGCTCGCCCTCTACGAGGCGGGCCTGGCCGAGAGCGGCCTCGACACGCAAGCGCAGCGGCGGCTGCGCGAGCAGGCGGCCGTGTGGCGCTTCGTCCACGTGGCCGAGAGCGAGGCCCAGGCCGAGGACGAGCTGGCGGCCGCGCTTCTCAAAACGCGCCATCACATGGTCCACGCGCGTGCCTCTCACAATCCCGCCGACTTTCGGCTTCCTCTCGAGCGCGTCAACCCCTGGAACGACCCGGGGGTCTCGGACGAGGACGGGGTGCGGTACTCGCTCGAGACGGCCGCCCTCTACGGTACGGCCGCGCGCGTCGCCGACCAGGTGGCCGAGCTGCGCGCGGCCGGAGCACATCACGTCCTGTGTCAGCTCAGCACCGGCTACCTGGCCCACGGCGCCATCATGGAGTCGATGCGGCGTTTCGGCGAGGGGGTGATTCCGCGGTTTCGCTGACGGCTCGTCAGGAGCCCTGATAGCCGAGCCGGGCAGCCTCGAGCGAGCGCTGATCGACTCGAGTCAGACACCGGATCATGGGCGGCGTCATCAGCGGGACGTGGGGGACGTACAGCAGGTGCTCGGCCACCCACCACACGTCGCCCTCCGCGGTCATCCAGCCCGGTCGCCGGCGGTCGAAGCGGGCCAGCGAGATTGGCCGCGAGTAGGCCCGCAAGGTCCGATCGCCGCGCAGGTTCACGTAGCCCTCGAAGTAGCTCATCACCAGCTCGCGCAAGGTGCGGTGCACGGGCTCGCGATACCGGAGTCCCGAGAAATTCGACTTGGCGATGGCGCCCCAGTGGCCGTGCTCGCGAAAGACGGCGATCACATGGTCGGTGTCCTGCACGGCCTCCAGGTCGAGGAGCAGGGGCGGAAAGCCCAGCACGCGCAGGGCCACCGCCGCGAAGACCGCGCCTTCCAAGCAGTGGGCCGTCCACTCGCGGAGAACCCGGCGAGGCGGCCACGCCGTCGGCCCCAGGTGGTAGGGCATGCCGTCGAGGGCTCGCTGGACGCCCCGCGGGGTGCGGAACGAGCGCAAGGTGCGCAGCTCACGCGCCGTGAACCCGAAGGCGCGGCGTCCGCTCATGGCCACGGGCATCCGCGGGAGCGTACCATGGCCGCCGAGGTCCGACCTTCGCCCTCGTGCCGTTGACCCCTGGCCATCTACCTGGCTAGCATGGCCATGTGACAGCGACGGTGCAGGTAACTCCATGACGCTGGAGCCACCGATTCCCGTGCTGAGAGTCTTCGACGCCGCTCTGGCCAAGAGCTTCTACGTCGATTGGCTCGGGTTCAAGGTCGACTGGGAGCAACAGACCGGCCCGGGTGGTCCCCACTACATCCAGGTCTCGCGCCGACCGGTCGTGCTTCATCTGACCGAGCACTACGGTGACTGCTCCCCTGGAGCCAAGGACTACGCGAGCGGCTGCGCCTCCCCGCGTAGTCGGGCCAGCGCGTCCGCAACCCCGAGTACCCTCGCCCATCGATCCAGATACTCCTCGTCGAGCCGGCCGTGCTGGACCTCCCATACGCGGAGCGCGTCGGTGAATTGTTTCTCGCTGCCCCCCATTATGGCCGCCCACCGGAGCTTCATGAGAATTGTGTCCTCTGGTCGCGAGATGAACAGCCGCTGCCCCTCGAAGACCTCGACGTACCTCCGGGCGAACCGGGCGCGGTCGAAATCGTCGTCGGTCAAGGGCCAGAAATCGACCTTCCCGCCCTCTCGGGTATCGATGAGGTTAAACAGGGATCGGGCGACAATGGCCTCGCGCACGGCTTCCTCGTCCAGGTAGAAGTCGGGTTGGGGAAACGCCGCCTTCAGGCGAGCGGCCGTCTCCACAGCGGGCGGCCGCACGGCCACCACAAGATCGATGTCGTGGCTAGCCCGTGGCTCGCCTTGCAGGCTCGAGGCGACGGAGCCCGTGATCATGTACCCGATGCCTATCGCCTCGAGCGCCTGAACGACGCGCTTCAGTAGTTCCGGTTGTGACACAGAGCAAGGCGCTCGCGTAGCAATTGGGCGAAGGCCGCCTCGTCGAGCGTCGGGAATCGGCGGCGTAGTCCGAACGCGAAGAGCGCGCGGCTCGAGGCCGTCAGCTCGAACGCTTTCCGGAGCCGCTGCTCCGGCGTCATGCCGCGCACCACACGTAGATACGCAGCATGGTTGGGCCGGGGCTTGCCATCCCTCGGGATCATCATACCGACCCGATGGCCGACGCCGACCTCAGAATTAGGCAGGAGCCTGGAGAACCTCGCGCGCGGCGAGCAGCTCGGGGGCGTCCGGGGCCATGCCGACCGCTTCCGCGCGCTGGACCAGTTGCCGGCAGGCGTGCCGCTGGAGCGCGGGGTTCCGCTGCTGCGCGTAGGCCCAGGACAGGGCCGCCAGCGACTGGAAGTGGTAGGGATTGGCGAGCAGGCGCTGCTGGGCGAGCTCGATAACCTCCTCCACGTTGCCGAGACGCCGATGGAGCTCCATGAACACATCGGGGAAGATATCCTTCTGTTCCCGGCTCCCCCCGCCCATGGTGTGGATGCGCGCCACGGCCGGCGCCATGATCTGCACGGCTGCCGTGTAGTCGCCCGCGATGATGGCCAGCTCGCCCTCCAGGAGCGCGGCCCCCAAGGTGGACCAGTAGCCGCTGGCCCGGCCCTCCGGGAGGCGGCGCAATCGCTCGACCTGCTGCGTAGCTCTGTCCCGCTTCCCCGCTCGGGCGAAGGCGACCCCGAGCCAATGATGCATCCAGGTCGTCAGGAAGTCCGCGTGCACCAGCAGCCGCTCTCCCTGCGTGGCCAGGTCCTGCCAGACGGCGTCGTCGGTGGGGCGCTGACGGAGGATTTCCAGCCGCCACAGGAGCTCGATGCGTTCGTAGAGTGGCAAGGGCGGTGTGGTGGACGCCCAGTAGTCGCGCGTCATGCGCTCGTGCCCGAGGATGGCCTGCGCCTCGGCCAGGTGCCAGAGGATGTGGGGATAGCGCTCCAGGGAGGCCGCCCGCTCGAACGTCTCGAGCGCGCTCGGATAGTCGCCCCGGGCCTGATAGGCGTGGGCCACGGCATGGTACGCGTAGAGATTGGTGGGGTCTTTGGCCAGAGAGCGCAGGCTCATGGCCAATCCCTCGTCGTTGTAGCCGGATTGCTCGAGGAAGAATCCGAGCATGGTTTCGTACTGGGGTTCTCCCGGATTTGCCTCCACGCTCCGCCGGGCGATGTCGATGCCGCCCCGGTAATTGCCCTGGGTGATGCAGTTCAGACCGACGATCCGCACGGCCATCCGATCGCTCGGATGTCGGGCGGCGATCTGCCCCAGAAACTCGTAGGCTGTGCTCTGGTCGCCGCGTTGCATGGCATCGACGGCCTGCACGTGCAGATGCTCGCGCTCGTGATGCGCGGCATCCCGGGCCGCCACCGCTTGCCGGCCGGCCGCGGTGGCCAGGTCGGCGCGCCCCATACGCCAGGCGATGTAGGCGCGCGTGCAGTGTGCCAGCGCAAAGTTCGGATCACACTGCGTGGCCGCCTCCAGGGCTTCCATGGGCGCCCCGCGCCAGCGCAGGAAGAGATCGACCCCGCGCTCATAGGCGGTCAGGGCGTCGAGCGATGTCGTCGACACGGCCAGTCCCTTGCTATCAGTGCACGTCATGCTCTGCTCCGCACCCGCCTCACGCGGCGGGCCTTGAGGGTCGATGACCGGATGCGTTCCAGTGCATCGCGAAAGTGCACTCAGCGTCACTCGGCCGCCAGCTCGCCCAGCGCCGCCAGCGTGCGCGCGAGCGCCTGATCGTCGCCGGGCGGCAGGATCGGCATGGCCAACAGCTCGTTGGCGCCGAAGGACGGTAGCTGGCGCAGGCGCTCCTTGACCTGGGCGGCCGGACCGTGCACGACCAGCGTATCGATCATCCGGTCGGACAGCTGGCCGTCCCTGGCCTCGGGAAAGCCGGCGTCCTGGAACATCTGCGAGTAGTACGGCACGCGCGGGTACCGCCCGAGCTGCTCGGCCGCTCCTTTGCGAACGGCGCCGGCGTCCTCGGATACCGAGACGGGAACGTGAGCGATGAGGGGTGGCGTCGCCCGGCCAGCCTTGGCGGCTCCCTCGCGGAGCGCGGGGACGGCGATGTCCCGAAGATACGGCAGGGGACACACCCACGAGATCGCGCCATCGGCCAGCTCGCCGCAGGTGCGAAAGCCAATCGCACGCAGCGCGGAGGCCATCACCACCACCCGCGTGGGACCTGGGAGCTGAGCGTGGGCCTTCAGGCGCTTGCCGTCGAAATCCACCTTCCCACCTTTCAGGGCCGCCTGAAGAATGGCGAGATACTCCCGCAGATGCTCCTGCGGCCGCTCGAACGGGATGCCCCATGTGCCCTCAATCGATGGCTTGTGACTGGGGCCGACGCCAAGCCGTAGCCGCCCCGGAGCCAGAGCGTCCACCGCGAGGGCGCCTTGAACCAGCGCGAGCGGGTGCCGGGGAAAGGTAGGGACGATGGAGGTCCCGAGCAGGATGCGGGTTGTTCGCAACGCGGTGGCGGCGAAAACGGCCAGCGGGTCCGGGGCGGCCCCGCCCGAAGTCAGCCATGCGCACTCGATCCCCGCGCGCTCGGCGGCCACGATGCCCTCGATGAGCCTCTGAACGTTGGTGCCGGCGACATGCACGCCTACCGTCAGGTTCTTCATGAAGAGGATAGTAGGCCGTCGCCTCGGGCTCGCGCAACCAGCGAGCCCTGGCCCCGTGGTAGCCTCGGGCAATGCCAGACTTTCTGGAACCGAACCCTCTCGAGCGGATATTCAACCGAGCGTTCGGTGCCCTCGTCGGCCTCGGGCTTGGCCTTCCGCACAACTACCTGCTCGAAGTCTCCGGCCGCAAGACGGGCCAGGTGCGGGCGACACCCGTCAACGTGCTGGAGCTGGACGGCAAGCGCTTCCTGGTGGCCGGTCGAGGACGCACGCAATGGGTTCGTAATGCAGAGGTGGCGGGCGCAGTCGTTCTCAGGAAGGGCTGGCGACGTCGGACCTTTCGCCTCCGCCCGCTCGCGGGCCGTGAAAAGCTTGCGGTATTGAGTGCTTACCTCGACCGCTTTCGCCTGACCGTCAAGCGCTACTTTCCCATCCCCGCCGGCTCCCCTCCCGCCGCGTTCATCGAGGTCGTCGATCGCTACCCGGTCTTCGAATTGATTGCGTCAGGGTAGGAAGCGCTCCGTCCACGCGCTTGCTCCCCGGTCGGGTTGGCGGCTATCGTGGAGCACTATGAGCACGCGCACACTCATCTCCAAAGAGCTCGAGCTCCTCGACGCCTACTGGCGGGCCTCGAACGACGAGCACCTCGAGGACATGCCGGAGATCCGCGACTGGGTGTGGACCGACGCATGAGCGCCCTCAAGGTCCACCCGCTGGCCGGGAAGCCGGCTCCGCTCTCGCTGCTGGTCAATGTGCCGAAGCTGGTGACGGCGTACTACACGGAGCGACCGGATCCCTCTGTCCGGGAGCAGCGGGTGGCGTTTGGAACCTCTGGCCACCGCGGCTCCTCGCTGCGAGTCGGCTTTAACGAGGGGCACATTCTCGCCATCACCCAGGCCATCTGTCTCTATCGGAAGGCGCAGAAGATCGACGGGCCGCTCTTTCTCGGCTGGGACACCCACGCGCTGTCGGAGCCGGCGCGGGCCAGCGCCCTCGAGGTGTTGGCCGCCCACGAGGTCGACGTGATGCAGGATGCCAAGGAGGGCGTGACGCCGACGCCCGTGATCTCCGAGGCGATCCTCACCTACAATCGCGGCCGCGCGACGGGCCTGGCCGATGGAATCGTCATCACGCCCTCTCACAATCCCCCCGAGTACGGCGGCTTCAAGTACGATCCCCCCTCAGGCGGCCCCGCCGATACCCACGTCACGAGCTGGATCGAGAACACGGCCAACGCGCTGCTCGCGGCCGGACTGCGCGGGGTGGATCGAGTCCCCTACGAACGGGCCCGGCGGGCGACCACCCTGCACGCCTTTGACTATCTGAACGCCTATGTGGGCGCTCTCGAGAGCGTGATCGACATGGAGGTGCTGCGCGGTACGAGCCTGAAGATCGGGGTGGATCCGCTGGGCGGCGCCAGCGTGGACTACTGGGAGCCGATCGGGGAGCGCTACGGGTTCCGCCTGGAGGTGGTGAATCACGTGGTCGATCCCACCTTTCGCTTCATGACGGTGGACTGGGACGGGGAGATTCGGATGGATCCGTCCTCGCGGTACGCCATGGCGCGCCTCATCGGCCTGCGCGATCAGTTCGATCTCGCATTCGCCAACGATACGGACGCCGATCGGCACGGCATCGTGAGCCGGGCCACCGGGCTCTTGAATCCCAACCACTATCTGGCGGTGGCCATCGACTACCTGTTCAGCCATCGGCCCGGCTGGCCGCCCGCGGCTGCGGTGGGCAAGACGATCGTGAGTAGCAGCATGATCGATCGGGTCGCGGCCCGGCTGGGCCGTCGGCTCCTGGAGGTCCCCGTCGGCTTCAAGTACTTCGTCGATGGCCTGCTCGATGGCTCACTCGGCTTCGGGGGCGAAGAGAGTGCAGGGGCAGCGTTCCTGCGACGCGATGGGACGGTGTGGACCACGGACAAGGACGGGCTCATCCTGGGCTTGCTCGCCGCCGAGATGACGGCTCGCACCGGCCGCGAGCCCGGCGAGCGCTACCGGGATCTCACGCGCGAGTTCGGTGAACCGGCCTACGAGCGGATCGACGCCGAGGCGACCCCCGAAGAGAAGGTGGCCCTCGCCAAGCTCACGGAAGCAGATCTCGGCATCAAGGAATTGGCCGGCGAGCCCGTGAAGAGTGTGCTCACGGTGGCCCCTGGCGATCGGCTTCCCATCGGCGGCATCAAGGTCGTCACCGAGCAGGGGTGGTTTGCCGCGCGTCCATCGGGGACGGAGGCCGTGTACAAGATCTACGCCGAGAGCTTCAAGGGCGAGAGCCACCTGCGCCGCATTCAGGACGAGGCGCACATGGCCATCGCCAAGATCTTCCGAACCGGTGGCGCCTCGCTCTGACAAGGGAGGGGGGCCGCCGCGCAAGGAGAGGGATGATGATGTCCACCACCGAAGCCCACCGCCAGGTCGCGCATCCGCTCGATCCGCTCAGCGCGGACGAGATCAGACGGGCCTGGGACGTCCTCCGCGCGCAGCGCCCGCTGGGCCCCCGCCCCCGCGTCATCTCCATCGCCCTCCACGAGCCGGCCAAGGACATGATGCTGAGCCATCGACCAGGTCATCCCGTCGAGCGAGCGGCATTCATCGTGCTCATGGACAGCGCGGCCGGCAAGACCTACGAAGCCGTGGTGTCCCTCACCCATGAGCAGGTACGGTCCTGGGAGCATATCCCGGGCGTGCAGCCGTCCATCGTCTTCGACGAGTTCTTCGAGGCCGAAGCGGCCGTGCGCGCCGATCCACGCTGGCAGGAGGCCATGCGCAAGCGAGGGATCACCGACTTCAGCCTGGCCATGGTCGATCCGTGGTCGGCCGGGAACTTCGGCATCAAGGGCGAGGAGGGGCGCCGGCTCGTCCGCGCGCTGACCTGGGTCAGGCGAAGCCCTCACGACAACGGCTATGCGCGGCCGGTGGCCAACCTGCTCACCGTGGTCGACTTGCACGCTATGAAGGTCGTCGACGTGGAGGACTACGGGGTGGTGCCGTTGCCCCCCGAGGACGCGAACTACTCCCCGGAGGTCGCCGGCACGCGCACGGACCTGAAGCCGCTCGTCATTCACCAGCCGGAGGGACCGAGCTTCGAGCTGAACGGCCACGAGCTGTCCTGGCAGAAATGGCGAATGCGTCTGGGCTTCACCCCACGGGAAGGCCTGGTACTCCACACGGTGACGTATCACGACCAAGGGCGAGCGCGGCCGATCCTCTATCGCGCGTCCGTGGTCGACATGGTGGTGCCATATGGCGATCCACGCCCGACGTTCTTCCATCGCAACGCCTTCGACGTTGGCGAATATGGGATTGGCTATCTGGCCAACTCGCTGGAACAGGGGTGCGACTGCCTGGGGGAGATCCGCTATCTGGACGCGGTCGTCAACGACAGCCAGGGGGCGCCGGTGACCCTGAGGAACGCCATCTGTCTGCACGAGGAAGACTACGGCATCCTCTGGAAGCATCTCGACTGGCGAACGGGCTACAGCGAGGTGCGACGCTCCCGTCGGCTGGTGGTCTCGTTCATCGCCACCGTCGGGAACTACGAGTACGGCTTCTACTGGTATTTCTATCAGGACGGGACGATTCAGCTCGAGGTGAAGCTTACTGGCATCATCTCCAACGGCGCCGTGGGCACCGGTGAGCAGCCCCGCTGGGGCGAGCTGGTGGCGCCCCAGGTCTACGGGCCTATCCATCAGCACTTCTTCAACGTGCGGTTGGACATGATGGTGGATGGCCGCGCGAACTCGGTCTTCGAGGTCAACACCGTCGCCGATCCTCCCGGGCCCGACAATCCCCATCACAACGCCTTCCACACCGAGGCCACGCTGCTCTCGCGCGAGTCCGAAGCCCAGCGGATCATCGATCCGCTGGCCGGGCGCTTCTGGAAGATCGTCAATTCGGCCGTGCGAAATCGCTTCGGCCAGCCCGTCGGCTACAAGCTGGTGCCAGGAGAGAACGTGCTTCCCTTCGCAGGACCGGAGGCGTCGGTGATCACGCGTGCCAGCTTCATGACCAAGCATCTCTGGGTCACCCGCTATGAGCCGGGGGAACGGTACGCGGCCGGGGACTATCCGAACCAGCACCCGGGTGGGGCCGGGCTCCCCACCTACGTCCGGGACGACGCGTCACTCGAGAACACAGACGTGGTGGTGTGGTACACCTTTGGCGCCCATCACGTGGTACGTCCCGAGGATTGGCCGGTGATGCCGGTGACCTACATCGGATTCATGCTCAAGCCGGTTGGCTTCTTCGATAGCAACCCGGCCTTGGACGTGCCGAGACCGATGTCGCAGGGGACGTGTGGTCACGGCGCGGCCAACGGCCACTGATTCCGCGAGAAGGGGAGAGAGGGAATCATGCGATTTCGAGACAAAGTGGCGCTCATCACGGCGGCCGCCAGTGGGATCGGCCGTGCCACCGCCGAGATCATTTCCGCGGAGGGCGGGGTCATCGCCGCCGTGGATACGGACGCCGGGCGCCTCGCCTCGCTCACCCAGGCGCTCGCGGGGGCGGGCGGCCGCGTCCACGGCTTCCGCGGCGACGCTCTGGACCAGGCGCAGGTCGCCGATGTCGTGGCCAACGTGGCACGCGAGCTGGGGCGCATCGACATCCTCGTGAATGCTGTGGGGGGCAGCACTATCATCGCGCGACCGGCTGCCACGGTGGAGGAGCTTTCGCTCAGCGACTGGCAGCGGCTCATCGCGTTCAACCTCGACGGCACGTTCCTTTTCTGTCACGCGGTGGCCCCGCTCATGAAACGTCAGGGGAGCGGCAAGATCGTGAATCTCTCCTCCATCGCCGGGCGCGGGCTCAGCGCGTCCAGCAGCAGCGCCTATGCGGCGGCGAAGGGCGGCATCATCGCCTTCACCCGTAAGCTGGCCCACGAGCTTGGCCCTTTCGGCGTCACCGTGAACGCCATTGCTCCCAGCTTGACCTTGACCGAGCGCATCCGCCCGCGCTGGGAGCAGAGAACACCGGACGAGCAGGCCCAGGAAGTCGCGCGCACGCCACTGCGTCGCGTGGCGGAAGCCAAGGACCAGGCTCGCGTGATCTGCTTCCTCGCCTCGAGCGACGCGGACTTCGTCACCGGCGTCACCATCGACGTCACAGGCGGGTTGTAAAAGCGGCGCGGCAGACCGCTGGGGGGTGTCGGGGGGAGCGGCCGCGCGCGCGTGAGTGGCGCGTTCGGAGGCTGTGGGCAGGTGGCGGCGCGGCAGACCGCTGGGGGGTGTCGGGGGGAGCGGCGGCGCTCCCCCCGACGTTGAAAGGAGAATGCGATGTCAGCTGCAGCGGTAGGATTCATCGGGCTCGGAAACATGGGCCGGCCGATGGCGCTGAATCTCGTCCGACGCGGGTTTGCGCTGGTCGTCCACGACGTCGATCCGACAAAGTTGACACCGCTGCGCGAACGAGGGGCGGTGGTGGCCGAGTCTCCGGAACAGGTGGCGCGAGCGACCGGGCGGACCATCTGCATGGTCGAGACGACCGCCCAGGCGGAATCGGTCATCGCCGGTGACCGGGGCATCGTGGCCGGGGCAGGCGACGGGCATATCGTGATCTGCATGAGTACCATCGACCCCTTTGCCGCACGGCGGCTGCACGACCGACTGGCCGCGCACGGTGTCGTCATGCTGGACGCCCCCGTCAGCGGGGGGACGGAGCGTGCCGCCTCGGGTGAGCTATCGATCATCGTGGGGGGGTCCCAGGGCACGTTCGAGGCCTGCCGCGATCTGTTCCAGGCCATGGGCAAGAACCTCTTTCACGTGGGTGGCATCGGTCAGGGGCTGGCCATGAAGCTGGTCAACAACATGCTGGTCCAGGTCAATGCGGTCGCCGTGGCGGAGGCCCTGGTGCTGGGCGTGAAGGCGGGGCTCAATCCCCAGACGGTGTATGACGTCGTGCGCGTGAGTACGGGCACGAGCTTCGCCTTCGAGACCCGGGTGCCCCGGATCCTGGCGAGGGATTTCTCCCCCGGCGGCACGGTGGACATCTCCTACAAGGACCAGGAGCTGGAGACGGCGTTTGCCAAGCAACTGGGGATGCCCCTCCTTCTCGCCAACGTTAGCCAGCAGGTCTACCAGATGGCGCGGGCGGCCGGGCTCAACAAGGAAGACGGGAGCGCGATCATCAAGGTTCTGGAACAGCTGGCCGGCGTTCAGGTTAAAGTGTGACCCGCGTGCAAGGAGGATGACCATGGCGCAGACGAGCGCATTGAAGTACCAGGTGATCGAGGGCTGGGAGCAACTCCCGCGCGACTACGTGCATCGCGATGTGGCGGGGGTGGCGGTCGATTCCGAGGATCGCGTTTTTCTCATCTGCCGCGGCGATCATCCGATCATCGTCTACAGCCCCGATGGGAAGTTCCTTCGCTCGTGGGGCGAGGGTGAGTTCACCTACCGCACTCACGGCATCACCGTCGGCCCCGACAACATGGTCTACTGCACGGACGACGGCAACCACACCGTGCGCAAGTTCACGCCGAGCGGCAAGCTCTTGATGACCTTGGGGACCATGAACACGCCGTCGGATACCGGCTACGATGGCAAGGACTCCATCAAGATCCCGCGGGCGGCGGGCCCCTTCAATCGTCCCACGAACCTGACCATCGGGCCCAAGGGAGATCTCTACGTCTCCGATGGGTACGGCAACTGCCGTGTGCACCGCTTCTCCCCCACCGGCGAGCTGAAGCAATCCTGGGGAGTGTCGGGCACCGCGCCCGGCCAGTTCCACCTCCCGCACGGCATCGCGGCCGCCGCCGACGGACGCATCTTTGTGTGCGACCGCGAGAACGATCGCATCCAGATCTTCAGCCCGGACGGAGAGTATCTCAGCGAGTGGACCGATACCCAGCGGCCGACCCACCTCGTGTTCGACGCCGAGGGGCGAGCCTACGTTTCCGAGCTGTGGTGGCACACAGGGCAGACCTCGCAGCGTCATGGGCCGATCCACGAGGCACGCTACGGGCGGGTGAGCGTCTATGACAAGGAAGGGCGAGTCTTGGCGCGGTGGGGCAGTGCCGATGCCTGCGCGCCCGGCAGCTTCGCGGCGCCGCACGGCTTGGCCGTGGACTCGCGGGGCGCGATCTATGTGAGCGAGGTGACCTGGACGTTCTCGGTGAGCCGCGGGCATGCCCCTGCCGACTGCCACACGTTCCAGAAGTTCGAGCTGGTGGCGTAGCGAGGGACGCTACCGGCCCCGATACCGCAGGAATAGGACGTCTCGCTCCCCCTGCGGTACGGGGTAGCGCGCGTACCCCGCGGCGGCGATGGCGGCGGCCAGGGCTGAGGCCTCCTCGTCGAAGAAGCGCTCGACAGCCCGCAAATCGGCCTGGATCTCGGCGCTCCGGGCGCGGGCTCCGGCGTGCTCGAGCAAGGTCAGAGAGAGTTGCTCGAGCCCTTCGCGCGAGGTCCCGCGCAGCACGCGACTCCACAGCGCGGGCCATGGCGCCGGCAGGCGACGGAATCCCACCACATACGAGTGAGGGGCAATGCGGCGGCGCCTCCGGCGGCTCTTGAAGATCGGATGTCCGACGAACCGGAGCAGCCGCATCAATGAGAAGAACGCTTCGCCGGTCACGTCGCGAGAGCGAAACGCACCGTAGAGGTCGAATGACGGGAAGGCCTCCGGGGACGTCGTGAGGCAGAAATTGGTTTCACGGCCGTCGATGTGGATCCCGATGAACGGGTAGAGAAACGGGAAGGCGCCGGCCACGTTCTCCCGCGGACGCAGGGCCTGGATCAAGCGGATCTCCTCGAGCGAGGCGTCCAGGTCCGACGCGTAGACCTCCCAGGCGATCCTGGCCGTCGCCCTCACCAGCCGGCGGCGCTTGCGATCTTTCTTGGTGCGTCGTGTTGTTCGGTACTGAGCCAGGCGGCGACGAAGATCGCGGGCCTTGCCGATATAGAGGAGGGCTCCCGTCTCGTCGTACAAGCGGTAGACGCCGGGCTGGCAGGGAACGCCGGCCAGGAACTGGGCGCCGAATTTCCGGTCGAAAAGCCGCACCCGCCCATCGTCCCAGGGGGGGACTCGATTCGCGGAACGATTTCAGCGGGGATCGTCGCCCCAGCGATACTCGAGGGTCAGCTCGTCCAGCCGTGCTTTGAGGTCCGTAGGGATTGCCTTGTCAACGGCCGGGAACACGTGGTCGAGCTGGTCGGGCCGACTCGCCCCGATGATGGGGGCGGTGACGACAGGATGCGCCAGAACCCACCCCACGGCCATCTGAACCAGCGAGATACCGGCCTCGGCCGCGAGCGGGCGGAGGGCGGCGAGGGTCGCGAACTCGCGCTCGTGCCAGTATCGCTCCTGGTAACGCTGGGCCGCGTTCCCGAGTGTGAAACGCGTCCCCGCCGTCGGGCCCGTCTCGGCGCGGTGCTTGCCGGAGAGGAAGCCGCCCGCCAGTGGGTTGTACGGGATCACGCCGATTCCCTCTTCCCGGCAGAGAGGCAGCAGCTCGCGCTCGATCTGTCGGAAGAGCAGATTGTAGCGCGGTTGCACGGAGTCGAACGAGGCGAGCCCGCGTGCCTCGCTCTTGCCGAGGGCACGCGCCACCTGGTACGCGTGGAAATTGGAGCAGCCGATGTAGCGGGCCTTGCCCGTCCGGACGATGTCGTCCAGGGCGCGCAGGGACTCCTCGATCGGCGTATGGGGATCGGGGTGATGGAGCTGGTAGAGATCCACGTAGTCGGTGCGCAGGCGGCGAAGCGAACCCTCGATGGCGTCGAGGATATGCTTGCGCGAGTTCCCCCGATCCCAGGGGCGAGCGCTGGTCGCCCCGAAGCACTTGGTGGCGATGACGAAGTCGTGGCGTCGATCGGCAAGCCACCGGCCGAGGATCTCCTCGGTGCGCCCGACCGTCTGCAGGCTGCCGCCCAGCGGGTAGACGTCAGAGGTATCCAGGAACGTGATGCCCCCCGCGGCGGCCCGATCAAGAATGGCGATGGAAGTCGGCTCGTCGCACTGGAGACCGAAGGTCATGGTACCGAGACAGAGGCAAGAGACCGACAAACCGGTGCGGCCGAGCCGTACGTGTCGCATGGAACTTCGAGACTACCGGGCAGTCCCCCGGTCGGCAAGTACCCAACGCAACGCCGCGCCCGCCATCGCCCTAGGCGTCACCAAAGGCAATAGCGTAGAATTTCCCCCTCGGCGATCCGCTCATGATCCGAGAGGCCGCGACGAACTGTCATAGAACCAGGGACTGCAACAGAAGGGCACCCCGGGTTCCCCGGGGCGCCCCGAAAACGGGGGGGGTTGGGGGGGGAAGTTAGACCCCTAAGAGAACCAGGGACTGCAACAGAGGGGCACCCGGGGTTCCCCGGGGCGCCCCGAACGGGGGGGTTTGGGGGGTGAAGTTAGACCCCTAATAGAACCAGGGACTGCAACAGAGGGGCACCCCGGGTTCCCCGGTGAGAG
>Ga0187893_10007824_pt1 | contig 17235 bp, 13 predicted proteins | sample MA1701074metaG_FD_139574 | JGI IMG/M metagenome (GOLD analysis project Ga0187893, IMG submission 139574) | White microbial mat communities from a basaltic lava cave in the Kipuka Kanohina Cave System on the Island of Hawaii, USA - MA170107-4 metaG ... | reverse complement strand
GACTACAGCGGTACTAACGCCGGCGTAAGGCTTGAACACGCCGGAGGGCATGGAAACGATTCCATCCAGGGTGCAGTTGTCCACAAGCAGTTTGCGTACGTCGCGGTGGGCGTTGCTGGTGCCAAAGAGTACGCCGTCGGGTACGATCAGGGCCGCACGGCCGCCGCTTTCCAACAGGTCGTGTATAAGTTCAACGAAAAGGAGTTCGGTCTTTTTAGTCTTCACCTTGAAACGAGGATTTAGATCTGACTCGTCGATGCTTCCCTTGAACGGTGGGTTTGCCAGGATCACGTCGTACTGCTTTTTCTCCGTGAACTGCTTGCCCATGGTGTCGGCGTAGCGGAAGTTGGGATTGTCCACGCCGTGAAGCATGAGGTTCATGGCACCGATGCGCACCATGGTGGCATCGAAGTCGTAGCCGGAGAGGGCCCGGCTCTTGAGAAAGTTGTGAACCTTCTTATCAATCTTGTCACCGATCAGGTTGTGGGGTTTGCCGTCCGGGTCGTAAGTGAGCACGTCTTTGGAAGTGTGGGTTTCCAGCATGTGCTCATAGGCCGCCACGAGAAAGCCGGCCGTGCCTGCCGCCGGGTCGCAGATGCGGTCACCGGGTTTCGGATCGAGCATCTTCACCATCATGCGGATGATGTGGCGCGGCGTGCGGAACTGGCCGTTCTTGCCCGCCGTGGTGAGCTGCATCAATAAGTACTCGTACAAGTCTCCCTGCACGTCGATGTTCTGCTCACTGATGTGCATGTCGTCGATGATCTTCACGGCCTCCTGCAGGAGCGAGGCCTTGGGGATCATGAACGTGGCATCCTCCATGTGCTGGGTGAACGTGCTCGTCTCCGTGCCGAGGTTTCGCAAAAAATCAAACACTACGTCGCGCACGTGTTTGATCATCTCATCCCCCGGCAGCTGCGACCAGTAGCTCCACCGGCATTTCTGGTTCTTCTTGTTAAAGACCGACTTAAACTCAAGATTCCTCCGCTTCGCGGCCGCAGCATTAGTATTGTCGATGTCCTCCAGCCGCTTGAGGAAGATGAGATAGCTCATCTGTTCGATGGCGGTGAGGGGATTGGAGATGCCGCCGGACCAGAAGCGGTTCCATAAGGAATCTACTTTCGATTTAAGAATTGTGTCGGCTAACATGAATATAAAGAAAGGCACATGATTGTTGGGCTTCCAATCATGACCGTTTAATAAATACTAAACTGTCGTTAACAATCGGAGTGTTGATTGTTTGACCAACTCTTTGGGCTTTCACTATTATTGCAAATTCTGATTTCTTGTTAATTTTTTTGGCCACTCTTTTCGAATTATCAATGACAACTTGCGGTATTTCTCCGTACTCACTCTTTGAAAGAGAGAACGACTTTACAGCAGCTGTTACACCAATAGTGTGGCAACCTCCAACAAGGATGATATGTGCTTGTGGATTATGAGGATTGTTAATTCGTTCAAAGTAGCCATAGTCCCTCATTTCATCGTCATCAAAGAATTCCTGACCTGAACTTTTATTGCGAATTACTATTTCAGTTTCATTGAGTTTGGATTTGTTTTCTGGGGTTCGACTTAAGTAATCTATCTGCGTATATTCAGTGTTTATATATTTTCCAGCTATTTCATTGTAATCTGGCCCTCCGATTAGTATGATGTGTTGGGCCATATCGAACGTTGTTGTCTCGGCCTCACCTGCTGAAAGAATCCGAAGTTTGAGTTTTGGGTAAAGCCGAAGAAGAGTTGCGATCACTTCAAAGTATGCATCAACATCTCCATATTTTAAGTTATAAATGAACTCCCTCAGTTCAACATTTTGTCTCGCAACAGGTTCGTCAAGTTCAGAGCAAATTACAATTACCTTGTCCTTATCCTTAATGCCCCAAATCTTCCTTAAGTCTCTGGTATTCCAAAGAAGTATTTGGCGCTGTGTTAGCTTAATTGCTCCAATAACCGACACAACGATTGAATAAATAGTAATCCAAAGGCTAAACTCATTTAGGCTTTGAGCAAGTGATAGAGATATAGTTGAATCCAATTCGGTTACTTAAAGAGTCTTGAGTTTTTCAGTTTACCCGGCCACATGCTGTAGTGAACAAACTTGTTTACACCACAGGCAATATGACCTTCCGGAACATCTTTTGTTACAATGCTTCCTGCACAGACATAGGCCTTGGGGCCGATAGTGACTGCAGAGATTACTGAGTTGAAGCCAATGAATACGTTGTCTCGAATTGTTGCCGCCGATTCAGTTGAGTCATCATCATCCCAGCCACGAGTTGGCTCATTCTGAGTGTGCACAATGCTCCCAAAAATCCGGCAGTTGTTACCAACCCTCGTTCGTTCTCCAACGAAGCCACCTATTACACAGTTATCACCAATAACCACATCGCAACAAATATGAGCGCTGTAGATAATCAAAGTCCGTTTTCCGACAGTAACCCTAGATTCAATATACGACCTGTCATCTATTATTGAGTTGTTGTTGATTCTACTTCCGTTTCCAATTGCGCAATGAAAGCCGACATATACTTTATCTCCGATTCTAGTTTTCTTTTGCCTTTCATAGCCTCCCTGCAAGAATCTTCTGAATTTCTTCCCAATTAAAGACCCAGGTTGAATGGTAGCCGAATCAGCAATTGAACACGTTCCGTAGGTACTATACTTTTTCGATTTCACTGCTAACTGATTTTAGGATGAATTGAAACATTGTCTTTCTGTTTTCAATGGACTTTGTTTTGGTTCCATCCTCGTCATCTTTATCGTTGAATCCGTGGTCCATTCCTTTCATTTGAAAAAACTTTATGTGGTTGTATTCTTGAGAGAATTCCTTTGAAACATAAAAAGGGACCATAGTATCCGAGTCCCCATGAAAAATTGTAACAGGTAGCGCCTTCTCGCTTATGAACTGTTTGGCCTGAATCGATTGCATTTCCTTGTAGAGTTTCATGCTACAGGCAAACTTGCGACTGAACGGAAGTTTATTGGTGCGAAAGAGCTTTTCAATTGATGATTTGTTAAAAATAGCTGAAGCCCAGTCAGTGCTTGGCTGAAGAAAAGTTCTCCGATATGAAAGAACAGGAGCGATTAGGGTTACGGACTTTACAATGCCAGAATATTCTTTTGACGCATAAAGACAAGGCACTGCGCCGAAACTACAACCAACCATATGTATTTGAAGTTTTTCTTTATATAGGGTTCTTAAATAGCTAATAGCAGAATCAACGTCAATCAATTGACCGATAATTGAAAAGTCTTTTGGTTTCCCCGAGCTCTTACCATGACCGCGGAAATCAAATCGAAGAGAACTAATACCTGCATGCCCCATAAATTCACTTCCATCTTTGAAAAATCCCAGATACTCATCTTTGTCGACAGTTATGCCATGAAGCCACACTACGATAGGACTGGCTTCCGTCACCGTATGTATAGCTGAGAGTCGGAAACCATCAACTGTCTTAAGAGTGACTTTTTTATGCTTCATATTTGATTTGGTTAAACGTATTAATGTCCTCTTCCCATTCTCGTACGAATTTGAGACAATCCATTGGCCTAATTTTTCGTGAGATAGTTAGGGACTCTGAAACAAACGGTATGTGTTCTTTTTCAGCAATTTTCAGAAGCTTGTTTACATACCAAGCCCTGTATAGGATATATTCTTTCCAGAAGTTCTCATCATACCGTTTTTCGATTTGAGACCGATGTAAAAGCTCATAAATACCCTCGGTGACAACTTCGCCAAATTCCTGCAGCTTGATTCTCGATAAATCATCAAAGGGGTCATATGGCCTTTGATGGACGTAGTTCACAGCACAGATGCTTTTCTTTAGTATGGATGGCACCATAAACAACCAGTCTTCATTATAAATAAGTGGGAAGTATGAGATGACATTTGTAGGATTCACAAATAAGAAACTCCCGCTTAAGTAAGGAACGTATTCTACCCCTGCTAGAATTTCCAAGTGTCCAACTACTGATGTATCAGGATAGCCTTCGATCAGGCAACCAGAAATCTCATATTTTCCATTTTTAATTGTTGCAGCTCCTTTGTTGAGGATGGATACACTTATCTTTTCAATGTCATCATCGATGAGCAAAATGCAATTGAATGAATTCTGAAATCCATGAACAAGCGCAAAATTTCTTTTTAAAGGTAAATCCCAGTTTTTGATGTTGTTGTATGGATTATTTGATTTGAAGGTTTTTAGCCTTTGAATTCTGGCACATATTGAAGTTTTGGAACAATCTAGGATCGTGACTTTTCCATTGCACGCTATCGTATTTCCGGACATTCCATTTACATGGGAAACCAGTATGAAGATTTCCTTTTCATACCAACTTAAAGATTGAAGCAGTTCGCGAAGGAAGTGTTTCCTGTTCAAGAACGGGATGTATATCGCATCTGGGAGCTCTTGATTTGCTCCAGACCAATTTCTTGTTGGTTGAAGGTCAATTAGGTTTTGATGATTGATATCGGCCATCAAAGCAATCTTTTTGTTAGGTTGACAATTGCCTTGATTTGACTTTGAGAGAAGTACCGGTCGATAGCATTGATGCCATAATTGTTAAAGGGCTCCTCATAAAGATCTGCCACCTCCAGCTTGCGCTTCTGTAAAAACACCGTCTGCACCGTCCGCAGAAACCGCGTTTGATCCGCGTTGTAGTTGTGCTCCACGATAAACGCATCAAAAGCTTTCCGCACAATCTGCTCATAGCTGGGCAAAGCTTCTAAGTTCAGCACATGTTTGAGAAAGTCCGTTAGGCTGCCCACGCGGACGCCGAAGGCCTTGAGCATATTGTCTTCGTTCAGGTTCAGTTCGTCGGTGCCCATTTCGGCTTCCAGGGTTTCCTCCAGGCGCATGAGGTCTACGGTGTTCACTTCCTGGCCTTGCCTTAACCGTTGGATGGTTGGATGGGTTGAAGCCAATTGTTCAATCTTTTCTTCCACCTTCTTCCGGTACTCTTCGATCATCATCTTCTGGCCTTCCTTGCGAACCACCACCCATTTCCGGGAGTCGATCACGTCGTCAAGGCCAAGTTCGATCACCATCGAGGGCTTGTCGCGCTTGTATTTCATCAGCGGCGCGAGGGCTTTTCGGGCTTCATCGATGTTCTTCACGCTGGCCTTTTCCCAGAAGTCATTGAAGAGCACGGCCTCCCGGAGTGCCTGTTGCTGCTGTACCTGTGAGATGGTGGAAGGGAGCAGATCAACGTCCTCCCGCACCGAACCAATAATGGTTGCCAGGTCTTTGCGTTGGAGAAGAAAAAGTCCAGCCCGTTCCATCTTGCTGGTGAAGAAGGCCTCGGCCATGTTCACGTCGGGCACAAACCGCAGCAGGGGTGCCACTTTCATCCTGAGCAGTTCAATTTTCTGTGAGGTCAGGTAATTCCAGAAGTCATCGGCCCACACTTCGCGGATATCCTTTAGCGCCTTCTTCACCGTAAAGGAATCCTGCGGTATCCGGGCAATCAACTCACGGCAGTCGGCAACAATGCGTTTGAAGTCTTCAACCTTCTGGTCGTTGATAAGGATTTCCAGTTTGCTGAGCCGGGTATTAAAGACGGTGACCAGCACGGGAACCTGCCGGGTGCCGTCTTCCTCTTTCGGCATCATGCTGAAGTGCTCGAAATTCTCCCAGAAGTCGACGATGAGAAAACTGTCTTTCTTTTTCTCCGGGAGCCATTCAAGATGTGTACATGCCTCCAACGACCGCGTGCCCCGGCCAATCATCTGCCAGAACTTGATCTGGGAACCCACAGGCTTCATAAAAGCCAGGTTCATCACTTCGGGTACATCCACGCCGGTGTCGAGCATGTCCACAGAAATGGCAATGCGCGGAAAGTCTTCCTTCTTGAACTTGGCGAGCAGATCCGGCGCGCGTTCCACACCAGACGTGATCACCCGGGCAAGCTGGCCTTTGTGCTCGGGGTACATGTCGTTAAAGGCTTCTTCCAACCGGAGCGCGTGCTTCTGGGTGATGGCGAAGATGATCGTCTTGGCAGGGAGTTGACCGGTGGCATCCATGTGGATCATGTCCATCAGTTCTTCCCACTGCTTGTAAAGCGTGTCGGTGTTGGTCACTTTCCGTTCCAGGTCCGTGCCCTCAAAGTTGATGCTCTCCGGATCGATGCCCCGGTCGCGCAGGCGTTGCTGATCTTCCTCGCTGAGGTCAACGCCCTTGATCCCCTTGCGCTGGAACTTTGTCTGTGCCGAATACACGTTGTAGTCGGCGAGGTATCCCTCTTTCACCGCAAGGTCGTAGGGGTAGAGGAACGTAGGAGCAGTGCCGTCGGTCTCGAAGAACTGGAACGTGTCCCTGTCGATAAAATGTGCTGGCGTGGCCGTGAGACCAACCTGTACAGCATCGAAATAGGCCAGTACGTCCGTGTACTTACTATATATAGAGCGGTGGCACTCGTCGACCACCACCAGGTCAAATTCAGCAGGGGAGAACTTCTGGTAGCACATTTCCAGTGTCTGGAGGGTGCTCACATAGACGCGAGCTGATTTGTCGATGTTGTAGCTGCGTATCCTTGTTCTGGCCTCATTGGGCAGGAACACTTTGAATCCATCCGTAAGCGCCTGGTCCACGAGGCTGTCGCGGTCGGCGAGGAAAAGAACTTTTTGAGCTTGCCGGGCGCGAAGGAAGACATCGATCAGCGCCATGGTTGTCCGCGTCTTGCCCGTTCCCGTTGCCATCACCAGCAGTACCTTGCGCTTCTTCTTTTTTTCGATCGCCTCACCGATGCGTCGGATGGCCTCCGTCTGGTACGAACGGTTTACGATCTTCTCGTTGATCTTGATCTCACTGAGCGGAAGTTTGTTTTGTTTCAGGTGCAGGAGACGTTCTAAGTCTTCACGCGTGAAGAAACCGGCAATCAATCGTTCGGGGTATTCTTCGGAGTCCCAGAAAAAGGTTGCTTCCCCATTCGTCATGAAAGCAAAAGGGCGGAAGCTCTGCTTTTTGGCAATTCGGGTGACGTATTGAAGCACTTGTTCTTTTCCAACACGTGCATCGCGTTTGGTTTTCTTGGCCTCGATCACTGCCAGCACCTCACCGTTGGTGCGGTAGAGGCAATAGTCCGTAATTCCACTTTGAGGAGAAGCATCATAACCTTCTACAGGAACTTCCGGCCAAACCTGGGTGCGATCGGCCAGGTTCCACCCTGCATCGGCCAGCATAGGGTCGATGAGGTTGTAGCGGGTTTGCGCTTCGTTGAGTTGAGACGCCGACATAAGACAGGGTCATGAAGCTAGTGAAATCCAGACATTTGATTCATACCGCAATGAGTACAGGCATTGAGCCAAGGTGCGAAATCATTGTTTTTTGACAGAATCTGAATTGCTTATGCTCCCAGACTCACATCGACTTCAACCGGATACCTTCCAAAAGCCGCCAGATACTTTTGAATTCCTGCCAGTTACTAATTGGTGATGAGCATTGTCGTGGAAATATGGATGGACTTTCAGTGTTTTGCGAAAATCGCAATTCATTGTCGAACAGATTAATGCTAAGTCTTGGCATTTCCCTGTACTTGGTACGTCTATTCAATATAATCCGCAAAGACCTTTCGAATATAATCCGCTGTTGGTGCAGGCGTGGCGTTGGCAGGTAATTTTAAAGTGGACGCAAGTAATTCTCTGATTCACTAGCTTCGTCACACCAATCAGCGGATTTAAACCACTCGCCATGATCTCACATTACCTCAAGCCCTACTGGCGGAACTTTAAGAAGAGTTTCCTCAGCCTCTCCTTCGGCATCGGCGGATTTGCGCTGGGAATGGCGGTGTTTACGCTGTGTCTCCTTTTCATCGACAGGCATCTGATAACGTTCGAAAACTCCGGGAAGATTGTTTTGTCGGACGATGTACCCTTTTCTGAGTACGAAAAGGTTGGCGTTTTCGGCCTGGAACGAATACGGAGATTCAATTCTGATAATTTCGGATATCTGGAAAAGCATCGAGAGGTCTTTGCAAGTCGTGAGCCATGAACATATTACGTGCCATCAGCATCAAGCAACCCTTTGTGGAACTCATTCTACAAGGGAAAAAGAAATTTGAATACCGGACTGTTCCCACCAACATCCGCGAACGGGTTTACTTGTATGCCAGCTCGAAGGAGCGATCCGAGGACTTACTTTGGAAGAAGGTGAAGAGAGAACGCGGAAGTCTGCCACGCGGGATGATTGTGGGGAGTGTAGAAAATAGTGGATTGCAGGGTACACAAAAAGGAGGGCTTTGCATACAAGCTCAAGGATCCGAAACGTTTGACCAAGCCTTTGAAACCAAGGAATCAGCCAAGTCCTGTTTTTTGGAGGCCGAAATTTTGAGACAAGGAGGATACCTTTCCTTTTGAGGATACAACTAAGTTTTGATAACAGCGGATTTGGATGGCAAAAAATGTACGAGAGTCAGTAATAATCATTTTGGCAATCGTTGCTTTTGCGCCATATGTCGCAATTTGTCAGGAGCGCGTCATCGACCTAAGCGAAGTCAACGCCGTGGTCGACTCCTGGACAAAAGCGCATAATGATAAAGACTTGACGGCGCTTGATCGCCTGTTTGCCGATGAAGTAGTATTTTATGCAAAGCAATTGCCAAAAGTCACTTGTCTTGGCATTAAGTCAAAGCGCCTTCGATCAGCTAAGTTCTTTCATCTCGAAATAATCGGAATGCCCGTTGTGACAGTTTATGATACGGATATCATTCGAACTTCTTTTGTTAAGCGCATTACTTCAGGAACTGCAGTCACCGACTATGACGCGTATCTGTTGCTGAAGAGAATTGAAGGGAGGTTGAGGATTGTTGGTGAAAGCGATCTTATTACAGACGGCAAAGCTAAGTTTGTCCCTGATCTTGGGAAAGAATTACAACCCTCTTTGCTGTCGGCACATCCGCCTCAATCAGAGGGCAATCAACGGGAATCAGGAAATGGAACGCCCTATGCGTTCTTGATACTTGGAGGAGGCGGACTGCTAGGACTATTTGTTTATGGTTTTTATTGGATGCGAAGGGAAAACCGTCGACAGGAGTTGGCGCTCTCTCAACAAGCCTCGGAGTTCTACCAGTCTAATCGTGCTGAAATTGCAGATGCTGTTGCCACGTTTGCTCAATACCTTGATACGACCACCGGATATTTCACGAACTATCAGTGTAGGAGCTGGGTAAAGCAGTACACAAACCTCTTTGATGATCTAAGCGGCAAGGCATTCGAATTAGTCCGGCTTCCTCAGAACGATATGAAGTTGATAACGATGTTCCAGAATTACTTTACGCAGTCAGAGGTTTTGAGGGCAGAATTCAACAAGCGTTTCATTGAGGTGGAGCTTAACCGGTACAGCGCGTCCTTCGACAACGTTGAGGGACGAAAACTTGATGCTCAGCAAAGAATTGCTATTGTATCGGATGAGGACAATAACCTGGTTATTGCTGGAGCGGGTTCTGGAAAGACGAGTACAATAGTTGGTAAAATTAGGTACCTGATCGATAGATACATGGTGGCGCCACAAGATATCTTGCTTATTTCCTTTACCAGAAAATCAGCGGATACCCTTAGCAACAGGATAGGCGTAAGTCAGTTGAAGGGGAAGACTTTCCATAAGATTGGTTTGGAAATCATCTCAGGGGTTGAAGAAAAGCAACAAAGTTTGTTTGAGGAGAAGCAGTTCAGGCCCTTGCTTTCCCGATTCTTCACCGAATTGCTGAAGGATGAAAACTATCTGAGGGCGGTTACATCTTATTTTGTCAACTGTCTAAAGCCTGACAAGTCACAGTTCGAGTTTGAAACCCACGGCGATTATATACAGTACATAAAGGACAAGAATTTCAGAACCTACAAGCAGATCGAGATTCCAACTCGAGGTAGGACAACTTACAAGATGGAGGTGGTGAAAAGCATAGAGGAGTGCCGAATCGCCAACTACCTCTTGTTCAACGGAATTGATTACGAGTATGAGTATCCCTACGAGGTTGAAACCTTTGATGACAAGAAGCGCCAATACCGACCGGACTTTACAATCAAGCAGGATGGGGTCACTGTTTACCTGGAGCATCTTGGGGTTGACAGAATGGGTAACGTTCCTTCATTCTTTGCAAAGGAAGGTGAGACTCAGAAACTCGCAACTCACCGGTATCAGGAAAAAGTCAAATGGGCAAAGGAGTTACATAGAGCGCATCAAACGATACTGATTCAAACCTACAGCTATGAGATGAAGGAAGGTACGCTGTTTGACATTCTAGGAAAGAGCTTGGTAAATGCCGGTATCGTATTTAAGCCAAAATCTCCCGAGGAAGTTTGGCAAGTCATATCAAAGGTTGCAAATGATGAGGTAGAGAACTTCACTGAACTACTGGGAACCTTTATAACCTTAATGAAGTCAAACAACTACACTATTCAGGACGTTCGGGAAAGGAACAGAGAGACGAAAGAGGAGTTCTTCAAACGAAGAAATGATCTTTTTCTTGATCTGGTGACTCCACTTTTCGATCGATATGAAAAGCATTTGCAGGAAAGGGGAGAGATTGATTTCAGCGACATGATCAACAGGGCTACCAACTATGTACGTCAAGGTTTCACGAAACCGTACAAGTACATCGTGATCGATGAATTCCAGGATATCTCAATTGGAAGGTACCAATTGGTGAAAGCGATTAGGGATATCAACCCTGCCTGCAAACTTTTTTGCGTAGGCGACGACTGGCAATCCATTTACCGCTTCAGCGGCAGCGACATAACTCTGTTCAAGAATTTTGAGAGCTATTTTGGACACACGATCAAATCCAAGATTGAAACGACATATCGTTTCAACAACCCTGTCATTGAACTTTCAAGTGACTTCATACTAAAAAACCCAAATCAAACCCGGAAGGAACTGAAAAGCGCGTTCCCGGGTAAGAAGACCGCTTATAAGATTCATTATTCCAATTCAGAAAACGAAGACGACAGTTATGCATTGCGCGATGTTTTCGACCAATTGGTATCGACTGATCCAGATATTGAGAAAAAGGTGATCTACTTATTGGGTAGATACAGTTTTGATTTTGAACGTTTGAAGAGTGAATCGAAGTATTTCAGAGTTGACAACACAAATGAATTGATTTCATATAGCGTAAGAACCAAAAGTGGTGAAGATAGGACGCTGAGAGCTCAATTCCTGACCGTACACAAATCGAAAGGACTGGAAGCGGATATTGTAATTGTCCTCAATTGCAATTCAGGAAAATTCGGGTTTCCTTCCGAAATGTCGGATGATCCCCTGCTGAATTTACTATTGAGTGAGGCCGATCAGTTTAACCATGGCGAAGAGAGAAGGTTATTCTATGTTGCAATGACCAGAGCCCGAGCAAGCGTTCACTTTATCACGGAACGTGCATTGAAATCGACATTCATTTCCGAATTGGAAATGAAAAGCGAAGCATCGCCATACAAGAAGTGCCCACACTGCAAGAAGGGGGATGTGCTTCTGAGAAAGTCAGGAACATCAAAGAGTGGAGAAAAGTACAACTTCTACGGTTGCTCAAACTATTTGTATGGCTGCGAGTATTCGAGAACGGAGTGGGCGAACTGGTAACAGGCTGGAAGCCACATGCTTACCTGTCAACTTATTCAGCATGGACAAGATGATGGGCACACTTAAAGTCGGTTCCTCCAAGAACCCTTTTTCCTTCATTTTCCGGACCGCAGCTCTGCAGAAGCCACTAACATCGTTTTTTTTGCACCTGGTACTCACAGGCTCAGTGCCTAAGTCCCAGCGCCACAAACCCTCACCCACGGATCCTTCCCCAACTTCGGCAGATAATTTTAAAGTGGACGAGGTTATCCCCTGATTCACTAGCTTCGTTACATCAATCAGCGGATTTAAACCACTCGCCATGATTTCACATTACCTCAAGCCCTACTGGCGGAACTTTAAAAAAAGTTTCCTCAGCCTCTCTTTCGGCATCGGCGGATTTGCGCTGGGAATGGCGGTGTTTACGCTGTGTCTCCTTTTCATCTCTTCAGAGACATCTTTTGACAAGTTCAACAGCAACGGACCGCAGATCTATCGCCTGGTCTTCGGCAAGGATGATGCCGGCGGCCTGGCGTACACGTCGCACATGATGGGGCAGACAGTAAAAGATAATTTTCCCGGCTCCAAATGGGTGACCTTCACCAACGCCGGCAATGCACGGATCAATTTTTTCAACGGCAACCGCAAATTCAACGAGTCAAAATACTATTTCACTTCGCCGGAAGTATTTGATGTCTTTTCCTTCCGGCTCAGCCAGGGTGACCCAGCAAGCTGCCTGGCAGCACCCTTCAGTGCCGTGCTCACCCCCGCCGCCGCCGCACGCTACTTCGGCGAGGAGAACCCCGTGGGCAAAACACTGAAAGTGGACTGGGCCGGCACCGTCTATGACCTCAACATCACCGGCCTGATGGAGCCTCCGCCTTTTCAGTCTCACCTCCAATTCGAATTCCTCATTTCCTACGCCACCGCCGAGCAGATTTTCCTGCCCAAGACATTGTTCACCGACTGGACCGCAAACTTCCAGTGGAACTATGTCTACCTCCCCGAAGGAACTGACACGGATTTCGTAGCGCGATCGTTGAACAAGGTCTACGCAGAGCGGGTGCCGGCGGAACAGCGCAGCGATGAAGTGCGCTTTCAGCCCCTCGAGCGCATTCATCTCCATTCAAAACTGTCTGCAGAACATTCTAAAAACAGCGATGTCACCTATGTCTATATCGCGGCAAGTCTCGGATTCCTCATCATCGTTATCTGCACGATCAATTATCTCAATATCCTGGCTGCGCTTTATGCCCGGCGCCTTCGTGAGCTCGGAATTCGGAAAGTCCTGGGCGCGCGCCGCTACCACATCGGGTCGCAGTTTGTCCTGGAATCGATGCTGAACCTGCTGATCGCATTCGGGTTGTCCTGGCTGATCATCGGTTTTGCTTCTCCGCACTTTTCAAATCTTCTCAACAGCGATATTTCCGTCGGGGCAGTGCTGGCGCATCCGTGGATTCCACTGGGCTCACTTGCAGGCATCGCCGCCGTCATCAGTCTTTACCTGGTGATCTTCCTCTCTGACCTCAAGCCGGTTTCACTGATCAAAGGCACGGATAATTTTCTGTCCGGCACGCTTTCAAGATCGGTGATGGTGGGCGCGCAGGTTTCCATTTCCCTCTTCCTCATCGTGGGGAGTCTATCCATCACGCGCCAGATACGTTTTCTGGAAAACCGGGAACTGGGGTTTGAGAAGGATCAGATCGTGTCGGTTCCCTACGGGCGATTGATCACCAACGGAATCATGCGACACCGCAAGGAGTTCCTCAACACAACCGACATCACGGACCTTAGCTTGTCTTCACAGATACCGTCGTCGAACCTGAATTTTAAAGTGAGGTGTTTCCCCGAAGGCGGGAATCCCATGAAGAGCGATGATCCCTGGTCGGTCTCTGTCCTGATCGTCGACCATGCCTTTGTCCAGACCTACGGACTGCAAATGGCGACTGGACGACCATTCTCCGATGATATCCGTTCGGATACCGCGGAGGCCTTCATGATCAACGAATCGTTTGCCAAAGAACTTGGCTGGAACGAAGCGGTCGGCAAGAGAATCGAAATCAACTTCAACCCGGGCACCGGCCTGATCGAGTCAAAAAAGGGAAGCGTGGTGGGTGTCGTCCGTGACTTTCATTTTGAATCCCTGCATAAGCCCATCGGCCCTGTGCTGTTCGTGTTCCGGCCCAGCGCTTTCTTTTATGCTTCGTTCAGGCTCACGCCGGGTAATACCAACGAAAAGGTCGAGCGGCTTCGCACGAAATGGTCATCGCTCTTTCCTGACACGCCCTTCGACTACTTTTTCGTAAGCGACCGCGTTGAGAATGTATATCGTACCGAAAAATCCTGGGCAAGGAGTATCGACATCTTTTCGGCCGCGGCCATCCTCATTTCTTGTCTCGGGATCTACGGATTGCTTTCTATCATTTTGCAGCGCAAGGTGAAAGAGATTGCGATCAGGAAAATCATGGGCGCTTCCGGTACCTCTATCATGGCTTTCCTTTCTGCAGGGATCTTCCGCGTGATACTCGTGGCGTTTATCGTCACGCTGCCGTTTTGTTTCTACGCCGTCAACGAGTGGTTGAATGGCTTTGCCTATCGTGCTGAGATCAGCCTGGACGTATTTGTGATCTCGCTGGTTTCCTTTTCGGCCATCACCCTGATCGTCATTTCTGGAAATCTCCTGAAGGGAGCACGCACAAGTATTGTGGAGAATCTGCGGGGAGAGTAGGGCCGGCCTGCCTGAACGAATGTGTCGGGCCTTGAAACTGACGCAGAGTCAGGTCGCTGGGGGCTGGTCTTTGGGCGATTGTCTTTGATTAAAGAGTTGCGAAAAAGGACCTTTTTTTGGCTGATTTTTAGCTGGGCAAAACTTAATGAACGGTAGGGGCCATTTAAACGTTATTATATAAATTGATTCCAAATAGGCCGTACATTTGCGGCCCCAAACGAAGTCCTAATGCCCACAGCAACAATTCAAATCAAGCCGAAGAACCCTCTTACTACTTGGGTAGCCCTTGATATTGATAACAAAATCATTTGTGAGGGGACTAAGCCAGAGTTGGTTCAAAGGGAGGCCAAGAAAAAGACGAATGTTTTTTTCATGATGTACATTCCTAAGAAGAACACGACCTACTTCTTATAAAACCGCCAAGTGTCTGCCACTAAGGACTACAAATTCATTGGTGGCAGACCGATGATTCCTATTACCGTAAGTAATCCGGATACGGGTACAGAATTATCTGTGATGGGACTAATTGATACAGGGGCAGATAGTTGTATGTTTCCAGGTTTTATTGCCACTGCCCTGGGTTACGTCTTAAAATCAGGCAAGCAGTCCGAGGGAACTGCAGCTGGCGGCCACAAGCTAGTCACGTGGAGCCACAAGGTGGCAATCTATGTCAATCATCCTGACGCTGATAAGCGGCATATTAAGTTGTTGAATTGCCCAGTTAGTGAGGTGGCATTTTCGGAGGAAAACGGGACCCCGCTTTTGGGAGCAACAAATTTCTTGTACACCTTCCAGAATATAACCCTATTGTATAAGCTTCAAATAGCAAGGTTAACAATCAAGTAGCCTTGCTCCAAGTCCGCACGGCGGCATCACCCTGTCTGATGCTTTGGTACTGTGACTCGTTGACACTTTAATTCTGTATAGCCGGCGAAGACCTTTCGGATATCATCGGCAGTTGGCCCTCCTTCGCGAGACGCTTCCGCCTACGCCCCGACACGTCGTGGCTACGGCGGACAATGCGTTTATTCTATACTATAATCCGCAAAGACCTTCCGAATATCTTCCGCAGTCGGCGCCGGCCTGGCGTCGGCGGGTAATTTTAAGGAAGCCACCGCATCGCTGTTGATCAGCCTCGCCACGTCGTCGCGGTCGAGCTCGAAATCCTGCGTGCGGCGGTTGGCCTTCAAGGCATACTTCCGTGCGAAATAGTTGCCCTTCAACTGAAGCTGGTTGCGGAGATCGCGGTTGGTTTTGATCTGGTTCTGAAATTCATTCACGTTCTTGCCAATGACCTGCCCCGCCTCCAGGGAGTTGAGGGTCAGCACCGAGGTGCCGCCAACCACCGAAACGGTCTTCGACTGGTCGGTGGGCAACACCAGCGGCGACAAACCGGTGACCGCGCCCAATGAGGCATTCATGACGGTGCGGTTCTTTTTTCCCTTGCGTGCCTTTCGGTACTGCTTTTCCAGGGTCTCGTACGATTTGTCCAGCATCTCGATGAGCTGGCACGCCGACGACATCGACTGGATGTACTTCGCCGACAAGGCCTGGTCTTTCTGCTCTACATTCTCTGTGTCGGTCACAGTCACCCTGATTTTTCGCTGTGCACGCTTGTTGCTGTTGTCGATGACAAAAAAGGTAAACGTGAGATCCTTTTTCTTGATCACATCATTGACGTAGTCGTAGCCCGGCATCCAGGTGAACTCGCGCTGGGTGGGTGAATTTTCTTTAAGCACCGACCGGGCAATACTGATGTCGGAGCTTACAAAGTCAACCTGCTCGATGCTCTCGTCGCCGTTGGGATCGGACACATAAACCTTCAGGTAAACAACTTCGTTCTCCCGGATGGTGAACAGGCTGTCGCCGGGCACAACAAAGATGCTGGGCGGCAAGTCTTGTTGTGTGGGCTTGATGATGATCTTTGCCACCGTCTCGAGCTTGGCGGGTTGATCCTGGACAACTACTTCGACAACCAGCGGGCTGTTGCGGAGATTATTGAACTGCGTCCGTGAGGGAGTCCAGGTCATCTGGCCGATCGAATTCATTGTCGCGCCCTCCGGAAGCGTCGCCTCGCGCGCCCTGGCGACGAGCGGATCTCCGTCAGGATCATAGACCTGTGCCGTGGCGATCTGGTAGCTGTTGGGTACGCCCTGCTTCACATAGAAGACAGGCAATTCCTCCGCTACCGGCGCGCGGTTCACATGAAAGACAAGAAAATTTGCCGTTTGCCGCAGGCGCTTGCCGTCAGGGAGCGTCGCCTGGAAAATCACACTGAATTCCTTTTGTACCGCCAGCCTGTCGACCAGGTCGAAGGAGGGCACCCAGGAGAAGTTGCCGAGCGAGTCAAAATTCATACCCAACCCGTTGCCGCCCTCCAGCGAGAACTTCGCACCCGGCGCCGAGGAACTCAGCCTGATGATAAAGTTCAGCGGCTTGCCTTCTTCCACGCGATCCCAGCCGGCATTGTCGGGAAGTACAAGCTGTTGCCCGTGTACGCCGAGAAATACAGCCGAAAGCACCAAAATGAGGCCGGTTCTTTTCATGGGGGCACAAAATTAATCCCTATTTCGAAAATGCGGTACTTTGGTGCCCAGCATGACAAAGAAGAAGAAAGCGCCCGGCGAAGAGCCGAATTTTTTCAGTGACGTCTATGAAGTAGTTAAACTCATCCCGAAAGGACGTGTGACGAGCTACGGCGCCATCGCCCGCTACCTGGGCACGGGCATGAGCGCACGCATGGTCGGTTGGGCCATGAACGCCGCGCATAGCGAGAAGGGTGTTCCTGCTCACCGCGTGGTCAACAGCCAGGGCCTGCTCACCGGCAAGCATCACTTTGGCTCACCCAACGAGATGGCCAAGCGATTGGCTCGCGATGGCGTCAAGGTGGCTAAAGACAAAGTTGTGGATTTTGAGATGCGACTCTGGGACCCGGGGGTGGAACTAATCTAGCTTACCTTG